>JRYH01002968.1_pt1 | contig 16027 bp, 27 predicted proteins | sample 235351 | NCBI WGS metagenome assembly JRYH01 (sample SAMN03074221, study PRJNA261480) | activated sludge metagenome | biome: Wastewater Treatment Plant; feature: Wastewater; material: Activated sludge; isolation source: activated biomass of a wastewater treatment plant treating wastewater... ... | reverse complement strand
CGTCCCGACAGTGCCCGAGTTCGTCACCCCGGCACCATTGGCGTTCGTTCTAACAAAGCCGATCGTCGTCCCGTCCGGGTTCACACAAGCTTGCGCATTATCACCGCTCTGACAGGCAACCTGTGCCTGGGCCGGCCAGGGCGCGATGGCCGCTGCCACAAGGAACGCAAACGATAGACGCACCGAGGCGTCACCGCGAAATCCCGACATGTTGTATTTCCCCAATACGGTCTTGATGTCAGCAACACGCCAGTAACGCGGAATTCATTTCATGGCTCGTGTCATGAACCACGTTCAAGGCTAATCGATTCCGGCCAAATCCTTAATCTGATTTGTTCAGACACGTGATAAGCGTTGGGGATGTTGCTCGCGAATCACAGTAATCGGGCTGCGCAACAAGGTTGCGTCTATCACCTTGAGCGCAGCGGTATGGGCGGCATCGAGGCCGACTGCCCCCGCCACCGTACAGGGCCGCGCGATCGACTAGAGCAGTCAGGTTTTGATTGAATCACCTCAGGCCGTTGTGGCCTGCTCTATCTCTTTGATTGAGAGACCGATTCACGGCCTCGATGGAGGCAATCGTGCTTCCATCTCAGCCGATCAGGCTCTAATCTGCGGGGCCGAACAGCCGCGAGCGGCAAGGGCGAACTGCTCAAGAAGCAGGTCAGGTTTTGATGGAAACACGTCTGGCCGTTGTGGCCTGCTCTATCTCGTCACGTGAGAGACTCAATCACGGGCTTCGGCGCCAGCACGACAGCTTCCATCAGCCTATCAGACCTGCTGCTCCTGCTCAGCGAGCCATGCCTCGTGGCGCTCGCGGTCTTCCTTGCCCTTCACGCTCTCGTCGCGGTCGACGAGTTCGATGACGGCACGCGGGGCGCTATCACCATAGCGGAAGCCCGCTTTCAGAACGCGCGTGTAACCGCCGTTGCGGTCCTTGTAGCGCGGCCCCAGAACGTCGAAGAGCTTCTTGGTCATGTCCTCGTCGCGCATGCGCGAGGCGGCCAGACGGCGCGAGTTCATGTCACCGCGCTTGGCCAGCGTGATGTACTTGTCCATGACGCGCTTCAGGTCCTTCGCCTTCGGCAACGTGGTGACGATCTGTTCGTGCTTGATGAGTGCCGCGACCATGTTGGAAAACATCGCCTGGCGGTGACCACTGTCGCGCGAGAAGCGGCGGCCGAGTTTCTTGTGTCGCATGACTTAAAGGTTCCTTGTTTCACTTACGTTGTGTAACGGCCACGTTCTGCGGCATGGCCTTGTCGTAACTCCCTCTCCCCTGTCGTATGGAGAGAGGGAACCTTCTCAGAACTGATCCTCGAAGCGCTTCGCCAGCTCTTCGATGTTGTCCGGCGGCCAGTTGGGCACCTCCATGCCGAGGTGAAGGCCCATCGACGCCAGAACTTCCTTGATCTCGTTGAGCGACTTGCGGCCGAAGTTCGGCGTGCGCAGCATCTCTGCCTCGGTCTTCTGGATGAGGTCGCCGATGTAGACGATGTTGTCGTTCTTGAGACAGTTGGCCGAACGGACGGAAAGCTCCAGCTCGTCGACCTTCTTGAGCAGCGCCGCGTTGAAAGCCAGCTCGGGGTGCTGTGTCTCCTCGACCTGCTTCTTGGGCTCCTCGAAGTTAATGAAGACAGAGAGCTGGTCCTGGAGAATACGGGCGGCGAGCGCCACGGCATCCTCGGGCGAAATCGAACCGTCGGTTTCGACGTTGAGCGTCAGCTTGTCATAATCGAGGATCTGGCCCTCGCGGGTGTTTTCCACCTTGTAGGAGACTTTCTTGACCGGCGAATAGAGGCTATCGACCGGAATGAGACCGATGGGCGCGTCCTCGGGGCGGTTTCGGTCGGCCTGGATGTAGCCCTTGCCGACGTCAGCGGTGAACTCCATGCGCACCGATGCGCCCTGGTCGAGGTGGCAGATGATGTGGTCGGGGTTCAGGATCTCGACCTCGGAGGAGGTCTCGATGTCGCCAGCGCGCGCCGGGCCTGGACCCTCCTTCTTGAGGACCATGCGCTTGACGCCCTCGGAATGGATGCGCAGCGCCACTTCCTTGATGTTGAGGACGACGTCAGTCACATCCTCGCGCACGCCGGGGATGGAGGAGAACTCGTGCAGCACGCCATCGATCTGCACGGTCTTGATGGCGGCACCCTGCAGCGAGGACAAAAGCACGCGACGCAGCGCGTTGCCAAGGGTGAGACCGAAGCCGCGCTCCAGAGGCTCGGCGACGAGCACCGCCTGACGGGAGCGGTCGCGACCGCCCGACACGTCGAGCTTGTTGGGCTTGATGAGATCCTGCCAGTTCTTCTGCAGCAAGCTAACCACGGGGAGACCTCTTTCCTTCACGCGCAGGCGGGGGCGATCCTGCGCAAATACGAGTAGTGACGGATGTCGCGCGTCGCCAACCAACGAAAGCGCGCACATATCGAGCGGACTCCGGCCGATGCCGGGTTCCGCAAACGAAAATCAGACGCGACGGCGCTTGCGCGGACGGCAACCGTTGTGCGGGATCGGCGTCACATCACGGATCGAGGTGATCTGGAAGCCGACCGACTGCAGCGCGCGCAGGGCCGATTCACGACCTGAGCCCGGGCCGCAAACCTCGACCTCGAGGATCTTCATGCCATGCTCCATGGCCTTCTTGCCGGCGTCCTCAGCGGCCATCTGGGCGGCAAACGGTGTCGATTTGCGCGAGCCCTTGAAGCCCATCGTACCGGACGACGACCACGAGATCGTGTTGCCCTGGGCATCCGTGATCGTGATCATCGTGTTGTTAAAGGACGCGTTCACATGCGCGACGCCCGAGGTGATGTTCTTTTTCTCGCGGCGGCGCACTTTGCGCGCTTGCTGCTCTTTCGCCATGGGTCAGGTGCTCCGTGCCGCCTCGTTCGTGCGGCGCAAGGGTCGGTTGATAGATCGTCTTGTCGAATACCGCGCGGCCAGCGATGAAAAGCGTATGCTGCCCGCGTAGCAAAATCTGTCGGCCGATCAGGCCTTCTTCTTGCCTGCGATCGGCTTGGCCGGACCCTTACGGGTACGGGCGTTGGTGTGGGTGCGCTGGCCGCGAACAGGCAGGCCCTTGCGGTGACGCAGACCGCGATAGCAGCCCAGATCCATGAGGCGCTTGATGTTCATGGCCACCTCGCGGCGCAGATCGCCCTCGACCAGATAGTCGCGATCAATGGCCTCGCGGATCTGCAGCACCTCGGCGTCCGACAGCTCGTTCACCTTGCGCTCGGCGGGAATGTTCACTTTTTCACAGATTTCCTTGGCGAACTTCGGTCCGATGCCATGGATATACTGAAGCGCAATCAATACGCGCTTCTGGGTCGGAATGTTCACGCCTGCGATACGGGCCACGGGTTCTCTCCTGGTCTCGGCTCTTCTCGACGGGCGGCTTGCCAGCTTCGCCCGCATCAGGACCGGCCACACGCCCTGTGGCCTATCCCGCTCTTTTTGCTCAACAAAAGGCATCGCGACCGGTCCCGGCGGCGTTACCACCGGAAAAGCCGATCGCAGAGGGTGCGTCATGAAATCGCGGTCTTTTAGCCCGCTTGTAACTCCTCGTCAATGTTGCAGCGCACGAAGCGCTGTCCTTGAACCTGCGTCATGCCGCCCCGGGGCGGCCAATTGAACTCCAAATCACCGGACCGAGCCTCGTCAGCCCAGGATCTTGTTGATCTGGCGCGTCACCTCGTCGATCGGAGCCATGCCATCGACCGATTTCAGCTTCTCCTTGGCGAAGTAGTAGCCGATCAGCGGGGCCGTCTCCCGATAATAGGCCATAAGGCGGCTCTTGACCGTTTCGGCGTTATCGTCGGCGCGGCGTGTGAATTCGGTGGCGCCACAGTTGTCGCAGACGCCGGCTGTCTTGGTCGGCTTATGGCGATCGTGATATCCGGCGCCACACTTGGCGCAAGAAAAGCGGCCAGAGATGCGATCGACGAGCGCCGCGTCGTCAACCTTGATCTCGATCACGACATCGAGAGTCTTGCCCTTGTCCTTGAGCAGCGTATCGAGCGCGGCGGCCTGCGGCAGCGTGCGCGGGAAACCGTCGAGGATGAAGCCGTTCTGGCAGTCCGGCTGGTCGATGCGCTCGTTGATGATGCCGATGACGATGTCATCGGAAACAAGGCCGCCGCTCTTCATGATGGCGTCGGCCTTCTTGCCGATCTCAGTGCCAGCCGCGACCGCTGCGCGCAACATGGCGCCGGTCGACAGTTGCACCATTTTACGGTTCTTCTCGATCAGTTCCGCCTGGGTACCCTTGCCCGCTCCGGGCGGTCCAAGAAGGATAATGTTCATTTCCGTCCCCTATTCGACGATGCCCCTCTCAGCTTGGCCTTCTTGATGAGGCCTTCATACTGATGGGCCAACAGATGGCTCTGGATCTGCGCCACCGTATCCATCGTCACCGAGACCACGATCAGCAGCGATGTGCCACCGAAGTAGAAAGGGACCGCAGCATAGGAGATCAGGAATTCGGGCAGGACGCAGACTGCAGCGAGATATATCGCGCCGACGACGGTAATACGCGTCAGGACATAGTCAATATACTCAGCAGTCCGCTGGCCCGGACGAATGCCCGGAATGAAGCCGCCATACTTCCTCAGATTGTCTGCCGTCTCCTGCGGATTGAAGACCACCGCAGTGTAGAAGAAGGCAAAAAAGACGATCAGTGCGACAAAGATGATGAGGTGCAACGGCTGCCCGCGACCCAGCGCCGCAACCACCGTATTGAGCCATTCGGGGCCCTGCCCGGCGGTGAAGCTCGCCGCAGTGATCGGCAGGAGCAGCAGCGAGGATGCAAAGATCGGCGGTATGACGCCGGACGAATTGAGCTTCAACGGCAGATGCGAGGTATCGCCCTGGAACATGCGATTGCCCACCTGCCGCTTCGGATACTGGATGAGCAGACGCCGCTGTGCCCGCTCCATGAAGACGATCGCTGCGACCACGCCCAGCATTAGCACGAGCAAGGCGATGAGCAGGAACGTCGACAGTGAGCCCGTGCGCGCCAATTCAAACAGGCCGACGAGGGCGGAGGGAAGTGCCGCAACGATGCCCGCGAAGATGATGAGCGAGATGCCGTTGCCGACGCCACGCTGGGTAATCTGCTCTCCGAGCCACATCAGGAACATGGTGCCGCCGACCAGCGTCACCACTGTGGAGATGCGAAAGAACATTCCCGGCTCGATGACGACAGAACCAACCGAGCTTTGCGAGCCCTCAAGACCGATGGAGATGCCGTAGGCCTGGAAGGCGGCAAGCACAACGGTCAGGTAGCGCGTGTACTGGTTGATCTGCTTGCGGCCCTGCTCGCCTTCCTTCTTCAGTGCGGCGAGGCGCTTATCCATCGAACTCATCAACTGCATGATGATCGAGGCGGAAATATAGGGCATGATGTTCAAAGCGAAGATCGCCATGCGCTCGACGGCGCCACCGGCGAACATGTTGAACATGCCGAGAATACCACCAGCCTGGTGCTTGAAGGTTTCGGCAAAGGCGACCGGGTTGATACCTGGCAACGGGATGAACGTACCCAGACGGTAGACAAGCAGTGCGGCGAGCGTGAACCAGATTCGCTTCTTGAGATCTTCGGCCTTCGCGAATGAGCCGAAATTCAGATTGGCGGCGAGCTGCTCGGCAGCGGATGTCATCTTGCGTTATCTCCCGACCCTCTTCCCCGGACACTTGAACCCAGGGTGCCGCTCTTTGCGGCAGTTCCGGAACTGCTCCCGGGGGCTCGTCACATTCGGGGGAGAGTTATCCCCCTAACCTCGCTGAGGCGCCCGTGCGAGCACCACATAGGCTAAATGGCGTCAGGGCGACCTGCCAACAACCGCGCATCGAAAGCTCGCGCGAGTGTGGCCGCCGCCCGTGGCAGAATTGCACGCCCGCCGTGGCCGAAAATCCGGACCAGATGCCCGGATGTCCGAATTCAACCGGACTTGGCCTTCTTGGCAGCGGTCTTCTTGCGCTTGGCCTCATCCGCCTCCAGCACCTTCTTCTCGATCAGCGTGACAGCGCCACCAGCCTTCTCGACCGCTGACTTGGCCGATGCCGTGGCGTGATCGACGGTGATCTGAACCTTTGTCTTCAACTCGCCTGAGCCAAGCAGGCGCAGGCCGTCCTTAGCACGCCGCAGGACACCGTCGGCGACCAGCGAGTCGACCGTGATGGGGTTGGCGGCATCGATGCGCTTGTCATCGATAGCCTGCTGCAAGGCGCCCAGATTGATCTCGTTGAAGTCCTTGCGGCGCCATTTGTTGAAACCGCGCTTGGGCAAGCGGCGATGCAGCGGCATCTGACCGCCTTCGAAGCCGCCGATGGCAACACCGGAGCGTGCCGTCTGACCCTTGCCGCCGCGACCGCCGGTCTTGCCGACGCCGGAACCGGTGCCGCGGCCGATGCGAAGCCGCGCCTTGCGGGCACCGGCATTGTCTTTGATCTCGTTGAGCCGCATGGGACGCGCTCCTTCAAATTTTCTTGCCTGTCTCAGGACGCGCCGTGCGCGCCAGGACGAGTTGTATCGGTTCTATCAGGCCTGCTCGCCGACGACGCGGACGAGATGGTGCACTTTGCGGATCATGCCGCGCACAGCGGGCGTATCCTCAAGTGTGTTCCGGCGATGCAGCTTGTTGAGCCCGAGACCGATCAATGTGTCGGTCTGATCCTTGGGCCGACGGATCGCACTAGCGATCTGCTCCACCGTGACGGTCTTCTTGGCTGCCATGTCACATCACCTTGTCTTCGATACCGCGCGCCGGAAAAGGAGCGCAGCCCAATGCTTCATGTACCCCGCGCGGCGCGGAGCAGTCTCACGCCTCGGCGCCAGCCTCGGCGGCTGCCGAACCATCGCGACGGCGGGCGACGATCTCGCTCACCTTCATGTTGCGGCGGGCGGCGACGGCGCGCGGGTTCTCCTGATGCTTCAAGGCATCAAAGGTCGCGCGGACGACGTTGTAGGGATTGGACGTTCCCATCGACTTGGCGACCACGTCATGCACGCCCAGCATCTCAAAGACAGCGCGCATTGCACCGCCGGCGATGATGCCGGTGCCTGGGGGCGCCGAGCGAACCACCACCTTGCCGGCGCCGTGATGGCCTTCCGAATCGTGGTGCAGCGTGCGCGCATCGCGAAGTGGCACCCGCACGAGGTTGCGCTTGGCCGCTTCCGTCGCCTTGCGGATCGCCTCGGGGACCTCGCGGGCCTTGCCGTGGCCGAAGCCGACGCGACCCTTCAGGTCGCCAACGACAACGAGCGCAGCGAAGCCGAAGCGCTTACCGCCCTTGACCACTTTGGCGACGCGATTGATGTGAACGAGCTTGTCCGAGAACTCGTTGTCGCGCTCTTCGCGATCGCGGTCTCGGCCGCGCTCTCTTCCGGGTGAACGTGCCACGGATTTATCCTTCCCTTAGAATTCGAGACCAGCTTCGCGAGCTGCGTCGGCCAGCGCCTTGACGCGGCCGTGATAGATGTAGCCACCGCGATCGAACAGCACCTGCTTGATGCCGGCCTTGACCGCGCGCTCGGCGACGAGCTTGCCGACGGCAGCCGCGGCAGCCCTGTCGGCACCGGTCTTGAGGTTGCCCTTCAGATCTTTTTCCAGCGATGAGGCTGCGGCGACGGTCTTGCCAGCGACGTCATCGATGATCTGCGCATAGATATGTTTCGACGAGCGATGGACGGAGAGCCTCGGACGGCCCGCCGCACGCCTCTTCAGAACGCGGCGAACGCGCGCCTTGCGCCGGTCGAACTGCGAAATGTGCATGCCCATTGGCGTTGGTCCTTACTTCTTCTTGCCTTCCTTGCGGAAGATATATTCGCCCTGATAGCGGATGCCCTTGCCCTGATAGGGCTCAGGACGACGGTAAGCACGGATATCGGCCGCGACCTGCCCGACAAGCTGCTTGTCAATGCCGGTGATCGTGATGATTTCCTGCTTAGCGCCGGCGACCTTGACGTCGACACCCGCCGGGATCTTGTGCGTCACGTCGTGGCTGAAGCCGATGTTGAGCGCGAGATCCTTGCCCTTCATGGCCGCACGATAACCGACACCCTGGATCTCGAGCGTGCGGCTGTAGCCGTCCGTGACGCCCTTGACCAGGTTGGCGATCTGCGTGCGCGACATGCCCCACATGGAGCGGGCCTTCTTGCTCTCATCGACGGGCGTGACAGAAATCGCGCCGTCCTTCATCTCGACCTTGACGTCCTCAGGTGCGGAGAAGGTGAGTTCGCCCTTCGGCCCCTTCATCTTCACGACCTGACCCGAAACCGTCGCCGTCACACCGGACGGGACAGAAACAGGCTTCTTACCAATGCGCGACATGGCTTTGTCCAACCCTTCGCTTTGAATCTTGCGGGCTCTGCGTGGGCAGGCCCTCAGTTAGAACACGTTGCAGAGAATCTCGCCGCCGACGTTCTCCTCGCGCGCCTTCGCGTCCGACATGACGCCCTTCGGCGTCGAGAGGATCGCAACGCCGAGACCGTTCGCCACCGTCGGCAGCGTCTTGACTGGCGAATAGACGCGACGACCGGGCTTGGATACGCGCTCAATCTCGCGGATCGCCGGCTGGCCGTTGTAGTACTTCAGCTCGATCTCGAAGGTCGGCATCACGCCCTTGTGCTCGACGCGCGTGTAGCCGCGGATGTAACCTTCCTCGGCCAGCACGTCGAGGACGCGCTGGCGCAGATTCGAGGCCGGCGTCACGACTTTGGGGCGGCGGCGCTGCAGGGCGTTGCGGATGCGGGTCAGCATATCGCCGAGCGGATCGTTCATCGACATGTGCTCGCCTCCTTACCAGCTCGACTTAACCATGCCAGGAATCATGCCCATGCTGGCGAGTTCGCGCAGCTGGTTCCGGCACATCTTGAGCTTGCGATAATAACCGCGCGGACGCCCGGTGATCTCGCACCGGTTGCGGATGCGGGTCTTCGAGGAATTGCGCGGCATCTCGGCAAGCTTCAGGCGAGCGGCGAAACGCTCCTCCGTCGGCTTCGACATGTCGTCGGCAATTGCCTTGAGGCGATTGCGCTTATCGGCGTACTGCGCAACCAGCTTGCGGCGGCGCTTATTCTTCTCAATCGAACTGGTCTTGGCCATTCATATCCTCCAAAGGCCTTTCGAGGCGGCGCCCCGAGGTCCTCTAGCTGCGGAAGGGGAAGTTGAAATTACGAAGCAGCTCACGCGCTTCATCGTCAGTCTTGGCGGACGTGCAGATGACGACGTCCATACCCCAGATCTCGTCCACCTTGTCGTAATCGATCTCGGGGAACACGATGTGCTCCTTGAGACCCACGGCATAGTTGCCGCGGCCGTCGAAGCTCTTCGGGTTCAGGCCACGGAAGTCCTTGATACGCGGCATCGCGATCGTGACGAAGCGATCGAGGAATTCGTACATGCGGTCGCCGCGCAGCGTCACCTTGGCACCAAGCGTCATGCCATCGCGCACCTTGAAGGTGGCGATCGACTTGCGCGCCTTGGTCGTGATCGGCTTCTGGCCAGCGATGAGCGCCAGGTCGCCGGCTGCATTCTCGACCTTCTTGCGGTCCGCGACGGCCTCGCCGATGCCCATGTTCAGCACGATCTTCTCGAGCTTTGGGATCTGCATCGGATTGGCGTAGCCAAACTTCTCCTTCATCGCGCCACGGACCTTTGTCTCGTAGAGCGACTTCATGCGCGGCTTGTAGTCCTTCGGGCGCGGTGATGGAGCCGCCGCGGCGGCCGGCTTTTCGCCTTTGCCCTGGGCCTTCTTGCCCTTGTCCTTCTCGGCCATGGCTTACTTCTTCTCCGGAATCACTTCGCCCGAACGCTTGGCGTAACGGACCTTCTTGCCGTCCTCGAGGAATTTGAAGCCGATGCGGGTCGGCTTGCCGTCCTTGGGGTCCTCGATCGCGAGGTTGGACAGGTCGATGGCGGCTTCCTTGGATATGATGCCACCCTCGTCCTGCGCGGTCTGCCGCTGGTGACGGCGGACCATGTTCACGCCGCGGACCAGCGCGCGACCCTCACGGGGACGAACCTCGATGACCTCGCCGTGCTTGCCACGGTCGCGGCCGGTAAGGACGATGACGTGATCGCCCTTCTTGATCTTCTGCGCGGCCATTTAGAGCACCTCCGGCGCGAGCGAAACAATCTTCATCTGGTTCTTGGAGCGCAGCTCACGCGTCACCGGTCCGAAGATACGGGTGCCGATGGGCTCACCCTGGTTGTTGATCAGGACGGCCGCGTTGCGATCGAAGCGGATCAGCGAGCCGTCGGGGCGGCGCACGCCCTTGGCGGTGCGAACGACGACGGCCTTCATGACCTGCCCCTTCTTCACACGGCCCTTGGGGATCGCCTCCTTGACGGAGACGACAATGATATCGCCGATCGTGGCGTACTTGCGCTTCGAGCCGCCGAGCACCTTGATGCACTGCACGCGACGCGCGCCCGAGTTGTCGGCGACGTCGAGATTTGTCTCCATCTGGATCATCGCGTTTCGTCCTTACCTCTTGAGCCGCAGATGCGGTCTCCAAACCACCTTGCGATCCGCAAAGTGCGGTACCGCTTCCTGTTCATCGCCTTCCACCGGCACGCCAATCGGCAGCCGGCAGACTGCGTCACGCGCCGTCCGTCACGACGGTCCAGCGCTTGTTCTTCGAGATCGGCGCGCTCTCGACGATCTGCACGCGGTCACCGACCTTGTGCTTATTAGCCTCGTCGTGGGCGTGGTACTTCTTCGTGCGGCGCACCGTCTTCTTGAGAAGGGGGTGCGTGTAGCGGCGCTCGACCTCGACGACGATGGTCTTGTCGTTCTTGTCGGAGACGACCGTTCCCTGAAGCACGCGCTTCGGCATATTCCTGTTCTCCCTTACGCGCTCTTGGCGCCGGCCCGCTTCTGGCGGGCAATCGTCATCACACGGGCGATATCACGGCGCACCTCGCGCACGCGCGCGGTATTCTCGAGCTGTCCCGAAGCGCCCTGAAAACGCAGGTTGAACTGCTCCTTCTTCAGCTTCACTAGCTGATCGTCGAGCTGATCGAGGGACATATCCCTGAACTCGGCTGCCTTCATCGTCTTGTCCTCACACAGTCGCTGGACAGCCATCAGGCCCGCCAGCGCTCATCTTCAGCCGATGCGCGTCACGACGCGCGTCTTGATCGGAAGCTTTGCAGCGCCCAGAAGCAGCGCCTCGCGGGCGATACTGTCGGGCACACCGTCCAGCTCGAACATGATGCGGCCCGGCTTGACGCGCGCTGCCCAGAAGTCGGGCGAACCCTTGCCGGAACCCATGCGGACTTCGGCCGGCTTCGAGGACACAGGCAGATCCGGGAAAATGCGGATCCAGACGCGGCCGGCACGCTTCATGTGACGCGTGATGGCGCGGCGGGCTGCCTCGATCTGACGCGCGGTGATGCGCTCCGGCTCCAGCGCCTTCAGGCCGTGCGAGCCGAAGTTCAACGCCGTGCCGCCCTTGGCGGCGCCATGAATGCGTCCCTTGTGGGCCTTGCGGAACTTTGTGCGTTTCGGTTGCAACATGGTTCAAAACCTCAAGCGTATTGGCGGAAAGCGGCAGGCTCAGCCGCCCTTAGGCGTCGGATGCGCGCTCGCCCCGTTCACCGCGATCGCCACGATCGGAGCGCTCGCGACGGCGGCCACCGCCACCACCTTCCTGCAAGTCCATGGCGCGCTTCTCGGAAGCCATCGGATCGTGCTCGATGATCTCGCCCTTGAAGATCCACACCTTGATGCCGATCACGCCATAGGCCGTCTGCGCCTTGGCGTAGCCGAAATCGATGTCGGCGCGCAGCGTGTGAAGCGGCACGCGGCCTTCACGGTACCACTCTGTACGCGCGATCTCCGCGCCGCCCAGACGGCCGGCGACGTTGATACGGATGCCGACGGCGCCGGAGCGCAGCGCGGTCTGCACGGCGCGCTTCATGGCACGACGGAATGCAACACGCCGCTCGAGCTGCTGGGCAATGCCCTCAGCGACCAGCGTGGCATCGATCTCGGGCTTCCTCACCTCGACAATGTTGAGGTGAACCTCCGATTCGGTGAGGCGCGCGAGCTGACCGCGCAGCTTCTCGATGTCGGCGCCCTTCTTACCGATCAGAACGCCGGGTCGTGCGGTATGAACCGTCACGCGGCACTTCTTGTGCGGGCGTTCTATGACGACCTTGGAGATGCCGGCCTGGCGCTGCTGCTTCATGATGTGCTCGCGGATCGCCATGTCCTCGTGCAGCAGCTTGCCGTACTCACCGCGCCCCGCAAACCAGCGGCTGTCCCAGGTGCGGTTGATGCCGACGCGCAGGCCTACCGGATTGACCTTCTGACCCATTATTCGGCCTCCTTCTTCGCGGCCGGCGCCTTCGCCTTGCCCTTGGCCTTCTTAGCGGCTTTCTCGTCCTCGTCGGTCTGGCGCACGATCACGGTGATCTGCGAGAACGGCTTTTCAATTCCAGACGCGCGGCCGCGGCCACGTGCATGGAAGCGCTTCATGACGATGTTCTTGCCGACGTGAGCCTCGGCAACGATCAACTCGTCGACGTCGAGACCGTGGTTGTTCTCGGCATTGGCGACCGCGCTCTTGACGCACTTCAGGACGTCCTGGGCGATGCGCTTGCGCGAAAATTCCAGGTCGGCGAGCGCCTGATCGACTTTCTTGCCGCGGATCATGCCGGCGACAAGATTGAGCTTCTGCGGGGAAACACGCAGGTTCCGCGCGACGGCTTTCGCCTCGTTGTCGGGGAGGCTGCGCTCTCGGCTCGGCTTGCCCATTATCGCCTCGTCGCTTTCTTGTCGCCGCCGTGGCCCGGGAACGAGCGCGTCGGAGCGAACTCACCGAATTTGTGACCCACCATGTCCTCGCTCACGGAGACGGGGACGTGCTTGTGGCCGTTGTAGACGCCAAACGTCAGGCCGACGAACTGCGGCAGAATGGTCGAACGCCGGCTCCAGATCTTGATGACCTCGTTGCGTCCCGACGTGCGCACCTTCTCGGCCTTCTTGAGAAGGTAGCCGTCGATGAACGGGCCCTTCCAAACTGAGCGTGACACGAGCTGATCTCCTTCGCCGAAGCGATTACTTCTTCTTCAGGTGACGGCTGCGGACGATGAACTTGTCCGTGGCCTTGTTCTTGCGGGTCTTGGCACCCTTGGTCGGCTTGCCCCATGGGGTCACCCAGTGCTTGCCGCCGTTGGTACGGCCGCCGTTGGGGTGATCGATCGGGTTCATGGTGATGCCGCGGACCGTCGGGCGCGTGCCCTTCCAGCGCGTGCGACCGGCCTTGCCGGTAACCGAGTTGGAGTGGTCGGGGTTGGATACGGCGCCAATCGAGCCCATGCACTCCTGGCGAACGCGGCGCGTCTCACCCGAGCCGAGCTTGAGGATCGCCCAGCCGCTGTCGCGGCCGACGAGCTGCGCGAAGGACCCTGCGGAACGCGCCATCTGGCCGCCGCGACCCGGCTTCAGCTCGACATTATGGATGATCGTCCCGATCGGCATGGAGGCCAACGGCATGGCATTGCCGGGCTTCACGTCGACCTTTTCGCCAGCGACGACCGTGTCCCCGACGCTGAGGCGCTGCGGTGCGAGAATATAGGAAACCTCGGCGTCCTCATACTTGAGGAGCGCGATGAACGCGGTGCGGTTGGGGTCGTACTCCAGACGCTCGACGGTCGCCGGCACGTCGTGCTTGCGACGGCGGAAGTCGATGTAGCGATAGGTCTGCTTGTGACCGCCGCCGATGTGGCGCGTGGTGATGCGACCCGAATTGTTGCGACCACCCGACTTGGATTTGCCCTCGGTCAGCGACTTGACCGGCGCTCCCTTCCACAGACCGGCGCGGTCAACGATGACCAACTGACGCAGGCCCGGCGAGGTGGGACGGAATGTCTTCAATGCCATGACGCCCTACTCCTTAGAGCCCCGTCGTCACGTCGATGGAATGGCCTTCCTCGAGCGTGACGATCGCTTGCTTGGTATCGCTCTGCAGCGCGCGCTTGCCGCGGAACGTCTTGAGCTTGCCCTTGCGGACCAGCGTGTTGACGGCCTTTACCTTGACGTTAAACAGGTTCTCGACCGCGAATTTGATGTCCTTCTTGGTCGCCGTGGGGGCTACCTTGAAGATCACCTGATTGGCTTCGGACACCAGCGTCGCCTTCTCGGTGATGACAGGCGACTTGATCACGTCGTAGGCCTTGATCTTATTCATGACCGTGCCTCCGCTTTCGCACCAGCGAAGCGAGCTTCGAGAGCGGCCACCGCCGCCTTCGTCAGCACCAGCTTCTTGCGGCGCAGGATGTCGTAGACGTTGATACCCTGAACCGGCAGCACGTCGATGTTGGGCAGGTTGCGTGCCGCGCGGGCGAAGCCGATCTCGAGTTCGGCGCCGTCGATGAACAGCGCGTTGTCGAGTGAAAGCTTGGCCAGCTGATCGCGCAGCTCACGTGTCTTGCCACCTTCAACCGCGGCCTTGTCGAGGACGACGATGTCGCCCGCCTTGGCTTTGGTGGAGAGCGCATGACGCAGGGCCAGGGCGCGCACCTTCTTGGGCAGGTCTATGGCGTGGCTGCGCGGCTTGGGGCCGAACGCTTTGCCACCGCCGCGCCACTGCGGCACCGATTTGTCGCCGTGGCGAGCACCACCGGTGCCCTTCTGGCGATACATCTTCTTGCCCGTGACAGTGACTTCCGAGCGGTCCTGCGCGTGATGCGTGCCGGCCATCCGCTTCAGGAGCTGATAGCGCACCATACGATGCAGGATGTCCGCGCGCGGCTCGAGCCCGAAGATCTCGTCCTTGAGCTCGACCTCACCGGCCGATGTCGCTTCGAGCGTGGTGACGGAGACTTTCATCACGCCTGCTCCTTGTTCTCGCCAGCGGCCGCGCCGCCCTTGGATTGGAAGGCGCCGGGAATGGGCGCGTCCTTATGCGAGGGCTTCTTGACCGCGTCGCGCACGAGAACCCAGCCGCCCTTGGACCCGGGAACCGCACCGCGCACCATCAAGAGACCGCGCTCGACGTCGGTCTTGACGACGACGAGGTTCTGCGTCGTGACGCGCTCGTCGCCCATGTGACCGGCCATCTTCTTGCCCTTGAACACTTTGCCGGGGTCCTGGCGCTGACCGGTCGAGCCGTGCGAACGGTGCGAGACCGAGACACCGTGCGTGGCGCGCAGACCGCCGAAATTCCAGCGCTTCATGGCGCCCTGGAAACCTTTGCCCTGGTTGGTGCCCGTCACGTCGACGAACTGACCGGGCACGAAGTGATCCGCCGTGATCTGGGCGCCAACCTCGATCAGGTTCTCAGGCGAAACCCGGAACTCCGCCAGCTTGCGCTTGGGCTCAACCTCGGCCTTGGCAAAATTCTGCCGGTCCGCCTTGGTCAAACGCGAAGGCTTGCGGGTACCGGCGCCAAGCTGGAGCGCGGTATAGCCGTTCTTCTCGTTGGTGCGATGGGAGAGGACCTGAACGTTGTCGAGCTTCAACACGGTGACGGGGATGTGCTCCCCCGTTTCCGTGAAGATGCGGGTCATTCCCACCTTCTGTGCAATCACACCGGAACGCATGGCGTGCATTCCTTCCCTTCATGCTGGGGTCTTGAGCGGCGCGCCGTCAGAGGACCCTTTCAAGAATTCTTCTAGAGCTTGATCTCGACGTCCACGCCGGCAGCCAGGTCGAGCTTCATCAGAGCGTCGACGGTCTGCGGCGTCGGATCGACGATGTCCAGCAGGCGCTTGTGCGTGCGCATTTCGAATTGCTCCCGGCTCTTCTTGTCGACGTGCGGGGAGCGGTTCACGGTGAAGCGCTCGATTCGCGTCGGCAGCGGGATCGGCCCGCGCACCTCGGCGCCCGTACGTTTCGCCGTATTCACGATTTCGCGCGTCGAAGCATCGAGAATTCGATGGTCGAACGCTTTCAATCGGATGCGGATGTTTTGGCCGTTCATATCTTTCGAACTCGCTCAAAGGAAGAAGCGCCCGGGGCTCGGGCGCCTCTCGCTCCCACTGACTTATTCCTCGATCTTCGCGAC
>JRYH01009554.1_pt1 | contig 16064 bp, 21 predicted proteins | sample 235351 | NCBI WGS metagenome assembly JRYH01 (sample SAMN03074221, study PRJNA261480) | activated sludge metagenome | biome: Wastewater Treatment Plant; feature: Wastewater; material: Activated sludge; isolation source: activated biomass of a wastewater treatment plant treating wastewater... ... | reverse complement strand
ACCCCGCGCGAGATTACCGACTGCGGCGACGACGGCTGCGAATACTGCGACGTCTGCCGGTATCTCGGCTTCCTCGAATGGGCCGACGCCGTTGGGAAGCCGGAAGGCAGCGTAATCGAGCGCGACGGCGAGATGGACGCGTATCTGAAAAGCAAATACCCGGAGATATTCCCATGACCGACCTATCCCAACTGATCGAACGGATAGAGGCTGGGCTGGTCAAGGCGCTGTCGATCAAGCAGCCCTATCCACATCACATCTTCCACGATGGCAAGGACGTGGAGAACCGCGACTGGCCGACCAAGGGCCGTGGCTGGTTCATTGTCCATGCCGGGGTGTCAAAGTCCGAATGCGCGCCTTCTCAGTACGACCTGCCGCGCGGCGGTGTCGTCGGGGTCGCCCGCATCGTCGATTGCGTGACCGAGATGGACAGCCGCTGGTTCTTCGGCCGCTACGGCTTCGTCCTGCGCGATGCAATCCCGCTGCCCCTTATTCCCTGTCGCGGCCAGCTTGGTTTCTTCTCACTCCCCGATGACGTGAACCAGCAGGTTGCTGCCGCCCTCAAAGCAAGGAACCCCTCCCATGAAGGATGAACCAACACCGGAGATGATCGCGATGGCGAGGGAGATGGCCGATTACCTTCGCGCCTTGGCGGCCTCCCACCTGAAAGGCCCTAACAATGGATAGCATCACACAAGCGGCCCTGATCGACGAGATCATCGGGATCTACAACACCGGGCGCCCCGCGGACGTACCAGCGGCTCAGCACATATTGAGCTTTCCGAGTGTCCAAAGTGCCTTCGCCGCCCACCGCCGCACCACCCATGCACAAGGCATGATCGAGGCAGCGCTTATATGCGCCACCCTCGCTGAAACGACCTATGACGATGCAGAGGGGTTTGTTGCTGCGACGGGTTGCGAGGCCGCCATTATGCGGGCGGTTTCCGAGATGGGCGCCACCCTCTCCGCTCCCCAAGGCGAGGTGGAGCGGTTGCGGGCCCGGATCGGAACGCTCGAAGATGCCCTGACGAAAGCCGGTGAATGGCTGGACTATGAAAACTCACCGATGGGGCCAGCGGAAACCAAGGCCTATCATCGATTGATGGCACAAATCGACGCCGCCCTCGCTCAACCCAAGGGAGAGGGGTGATGCCGTGTCACACTGTCGATTTCGGCAACGGGAGCCATGGCATCGTCTGCACCGGCCGCCAGCGTCGCAAACGCTGCGTCGGGTGCGGCCGCCCCGCCGATCTGCTCTGCGATTGGAAGGTCAAGGATCGTCGCTCGGGGACGTGCGACGAACCAATCTGCGCCGCCTGCACCCACAAGCCGGCCGAGGGCAAAGACCTCTGTCCGAAGCACGCTGCCGAATGGGCGTCGCGTCAGGGAGGCGATCATGGGTGACATTGTGGAGAGGCCCCAGATGCGCGATAAGCCGCCCCAATATACAGCGCGCGCCCCGGATCGCTCATTTTCCTTCACCGCCGCCCAACTGGATTTGGTGCATCGCCGGACACTGCCATTCGTCCGCAATGGCACGCATTACTCCATCGAGCACCTTGTTCAGGAAGCGTACCTGCAGGGACTGCGGGATGCGGCAGAGGCCTTGGGGGCCCAACAACAACCAGATTGAGGACAGTTGCGCTTCGTCCCCGCTACCGGATGCGATAACATCCACCCGGCTGGTAGGCTCCTGTCGTGAGAAGCGGGAGGCTCAGGGCGCGGCGTTAGCGCTTGTGTCGCGTCCGCCAGCTACGGACGCAACCGGATGTTCCTCGGCTGCACTTCCTCGGCGGTCAGCACGAAATCAGCGAGCGCCATCCAGTTTGGCCCTTCGTCCTCGATCCGAACGTCGATATCGGGGATCTCGCCGGCGTCCTCCCATGCTTCACGGATCGCCTCGGATCTATCGACAATGGAAGCCTCATAGGAGCGCAGATCGGCCCAAGCGCCATCAGGGACCGGGTTGCGACCCGACGACCAGCTTTTGACCGTGTCGAGGCGGACGCCGTGAAGCGACGCCGCCCCGGACTGCGAGAGGCCCAATCTGCTCAAGCATGCAGAGTATAGGGTTTTCATCAGGCGGCACGCGCATATGCTGCGGTGAACCATCCCATCGAAGCTTCGTCCGCGATTTCCTCATGGACCAGAACCGCGTCGGCGCCAAAGAACAGGATGCGATCCCGTGAACAGTCGGACCGAGCACCGGCAGGGCTGTAGATCGCCATGTTGGCCCTTCCACCAACAACGCCGACCGCCTTTTCGCCGCGGGCGAGCCAGGCGGCGCGGTCGGTGCGGAAAGCTGCGCCGTGTCCGCGACGCTTGCCGTTCGGTGCCCCCATGATGCGGGTGGCGACGATTTCGCGGGCTTCGTTATTCTGGATCATCTGAGGTCTCCTTACCTATCGCGGTTGGCTCATCCATCCGCTCTTGATGCCCCCTGATACACGCGGCGTGTATTGCTGTCAACAATTATTTTGGCAGCGCGTCGGCCCAAGCCTTAACCCCGGAAACCTTGGCGGAGCAATCGCCCCACGCAGACCTCAGCGCAAGGATATAGCCTAGCACAATCCGATCACGCTCGACGCCCGGATCCCCGACTTCCGGCGCTACAGGCTCGTCAGCGCACGTCAGCAATTCAGGGGGTGGCTTTATCGCGACCGCCAGCGGTTTCGGCGCGCAGGCTCCGCAGGCCATCGCCAAGGGGATCACCGCTGCCATCAGCGGCAGCGCGCGCACGTTCATTGCCCGCATCGATTTCGCCTTTCGTCTGTGCCGCCTCTTCGATCCCTATTCGGTCGGCAACCTTGGATGCTTCCGCCAACGCCTTTGCCGCAGACTCATAGGCTCGGGCCTTGTCCCGCCATGCGTCCCGATCCCCGTCCACAGACGCCAGGCGCCACGCCAGAAAGGCGCTGAGCGCGATCAGGACCGCGAAGGCCATCCGGTGCCAGTCAGCAGCGAGATAGCGCCACAGGCCCGCGAGAGGGGCGAGAAGGGCCTTTGCGAGGGACAGGATCATCCTTCGCCGCCTTCCGCCTTCCCCTGCCGAGCAAGCCGCGTTCCTGTAGCCAGCCCGAAAACAAAGACGCCGATCCCGATGCTCGCCAGAACCCGCAGAGGGCCGTCAGGGAGCACGTCGAGAAGCGCCTGCGTCTGGTCGGGGTTTGCAGCGAGATAGGCCGCCACGACGCCAGCAAGTGCCGCCAGACGAACGCTCCACATGCGCCACCACTCCCCGGCGTTGTCGATCAGGTATTTCATGAGCCTGTCCTATAAAGTTGAGCCTCGGCAGCACGGCGACGAGTGAGGCCCGCCATCACTTTTCCAGCCGCCCGGTTCCATCGCTCGAACTGTCCCGCCGCCCCCGCATAGTCGCCCGCGTTGTGCAGCTTGCGCAGCGTCGAGCTTTCGAGATTGCCTTCGCCCACGTTGAACGCGAACGAGACCAGCGCGTCGAACTGGGGCTGTGTCGTTATGGGGCAGAGCCGTGCCACCGCCCGCTCGAACCGGCCCACGTCCTGCCGCAGCAGTTGCTCGGCGCGCGCCTCGGTGATCACGTCGCCCGGACGCACGCCGCCAGTATGGCCGATGCCGATGGTCCACGGCTCGCCACCCGTCGCGGGGTCTGGGTAGGCTTTCAGTCGCAGCCCCTCGAAACGCTTGATGAGGTCGATCCCGGCTTGGCTGATCACCTTGCCGGGCGAGCGTGCATCCCACTGCGCCGCGAGCTTGTCGATCAGCGGCACGTCATCGGCCGCCAGCTTCGCCCCCGGTGCCAGCGGACGAAGGGTGTCAGCGATCGTCTTGGCTGTGGTCATTTGATCAACCCTCCTTTGAGTGCAGGCATCATGGCCCGACCACGGCAGCCCACGCTTTGCTGAGCGCCGCCCCGATGGTTCCACCGGCCAGCCCGACACCGATCAGCAGACCAGTGCCCTTGTTCTTGAGGGCGGCCAGTTCGGCCTTGTCGTCCTCGAACTCCTTGCGGAGCGCCTTAATCTCCTCACGGATCTCTGGCAGGGCTTCCAACAGCGTTTCGATGCGTGCCAAGCGCTCTCCCTGTGTCACGGAACAGCCACCAGCCGGGGCGAGGCCTTGCCAGACGCATAGTGCTTGCCGCGCGCCATCAACTGCCCGTCGCCCAAATTCCCATCGGAGCAGTTCAGCATCCTGTCGATGCACCCCGCTTCCCACCGGAGCCTGATTTCCTCCTCCCAGGCCTCGAAATAGTCGCTGTGGAAGCTTGCTCCTGGACGATGGAGCGAGGCGGGCAGCATGTGATCGCTCGACAGGTGCCAGAGGGTAGGCTCGTCGCCGGCCTCGATGCTGTAACCCACCCCCATCGTGAATTGCGGAATAACCCATGGATGCGATGCCGGGCAGGAGACTTGCCCCGTGTTGCGGTCGCGCACCATTTCCGCGAGGTGGCTGCGGTGGTCCGGAGTGTCGAGGTCCACGCCGTTCCAGCACTCGGGCGTTGAAATGGTGGCGTTCAGCCATTGCCCCGGTTTGCAGACCTTCATCGGCTCCACCATGTCGCGGAACGTCGCGGTCGTCGCGTTCCAGCCTTCCACGCATTTGAAGTTGGTATGAACCGCGTTTTCCGGCTGCGGTTCATTGGGGCGGGTCTGATCCCAGCCAAACACGAAGCGGAGGCCGCGAGGGATGCCGACACAGCCCTTCGCCGCCTTCGTGCAGAACGGGTCGGTTCTCTGGCGCCGCTTGTAATAGATCGAAACGAAGTCGGGCCGAACGACATGACCCTTGCCATCGAGCATGGCGGGCATCCAGTAGGCCGACCGGTTCAGTTCATTGTGGCACGTGCTTTCCCCGCTCGTGCGAAGGCTCGCATAGGTAGAATGCGCATTCGCCTCGAGATTCCCGAAAAACTGGTGCAGGTGCGCCTTGCCCGGCTGCCCCGGATAGACGATCGGATCGTCATAGCTGATCTGCCCCGGCCCGCAGAGAAAGCGAAATGCGCCGACAACATCGGGTGCGGCACTCGGCGGGATGCCTGCGGGCTTGAGCAGCGACGGCACTTCCAGTCCCGACGCGACCAGCGCCTCGTCACCGGCTTTGGGATAGGTTGGCGCAGGGGGCGGCTCCGGATGCGGCTCATGGGCGACCTTGATCTGGTCGATCGCATACAGCGCACGGCGGGCAGCAAGCGATGCTGTTTTCGCCTCGGTGGCGCACTTTTCCCACTGCTGGCGCTCGCAGGCATACACAGCGCGGTTGGCTGCATTCTCGACCAAATTGATCTCGTCGCGGGCCTTGGCGACGCTCGTTGCCGTGCGGTCCTGCGCGTCCGCCCGCTGCTCGAGCTTGTCGATGCGGGTCGTTGCTGTCGCGACGTCGCCGCTAAGGGAACCAGCGGTGAAGGCGATGCCCCCGATGGAGATGAAGAGCGCCGCCCATGCCGGAACGCTGCCCCACCGCTTCCCGCGCGTCGCCTCGACGGTGGAGATCGTCTGTTCGATGATCGCGCGGACTTGCGCGGCGTTGCCGTCTATGATGGGTTTGTCGGTCACGCGCCCCCAACCAAGGCTGTGAAGCCCCCGCTTCCGGATGACTTCGAAACCGATATTGACCAGTCGTTGTTTATGGTGATCGAGCAGTTCGCGCTGGCGACGATGATCTTCTTACTGCGCTTAGCCAGGTCGGCCCGCATCGGGATCATGAAGTCAGTCAGGGCGCCGCTGTGCCACCAGTTCCACTCATGCGTCCCGTCGCCTAGCGGAAACGCAAAGTTGATGTCTGACGTCGGATCTGTCTCAAGATCCATCCAGCCATAGCCAGCGACGTATTGGCGGACGTCGCCCGCCTCAACTTCTTCTTGATATCTGGTGACCGCGTAGGCCTTATTCGCTCCGCTCAGGAAATGCGCACAGCCTGGTATACCATCCGCGGTCCAGCCCTTGATGCGCGAACGCGCCATGACAAACTTGCGAATCCACTGGTCGCCGCTGTCCTTGACCCCGAAGGCCTCAAGAAGGGGCGGGCGCAGGATATTGTCCGCCCACCACGCGGCGTCCTGCCATTGTTCGGGATGATGATAATACTCGACGGCGTTCCCGGTGATGTTCTGCCACGTGCTGAAATCGCGCGGCGTCGAGCCGTCATGGCTCAGGCCATCGGTGGACGAAACCGTTGCCGGGATCAGGAAGTGCAGAGTCTCGCCCGCACCGGCACGGGCGTTGATCGGCTGCCATTGCGTCGGCCAGGAGAAGTTGCAGAAGTGATCCTGAATGGCAGTAACATCGTAATCGACGCGGGAGGCATGTCGATCGTCCGACCAGCGAGCGTTGATTTCAAGCTGGGGCGGGATTGACGCGTCGTTGAAAGGGAAATCGCTGTCCTGCCCCCTGCTCGCCCTGATCCCTTCAAGGACTTTCGCGGCATTCGGCACGCGGTAACGGCTTTGCTGCGTCCGCGTCTTGACGAAGTAGATGCCGTTGCCGCGAAACCTGAACCCGCCGGCAGACCATGCGATATTACGCATCTGGCGCGTGGCCGGATAAAGCTGCGCCGCCACCGAGGCTGATACCGTTATATCTCCGGTGTTGATCGCTCCAGACACGTGAGTAGCCGTGCCGGTGGGGGCCAGCGCGCTCGGAATCGACCAGTGGGTCTCGGTCCCCTCATTCGGACGAACCAGAAGCAGTCGGTTGGAGTCGTAGCGCATCGCCAGGATGTAGTCATTGCCGCCAAGCGACCAGATCGAGCCTTGATCGGCATTTGCCTTGCCGTGCGCATTTGCCGTGACCAAGCTGGCGAGGATGCCATGCGCTCCTGCCTGATACATGTCGTTGATGCGATAGGCCGGGTGGCAGTCGCTCTGCACCGCGATCGTGCCCTCGCTTGCGCCGGTAGCAGAAAAGGCCGCGAGGAACGCGCCCGGCGTCATCGCCGGGGGTATGTCCTCATCGATCAGGCAAACGGAATAGAACTGGTATGTATTGTTGTAGTCGCGGCTCTCGGGGCTGGTCGCGGTCCGCTCAACGATATGCTTCCCCGGAGGGCCGGGATAGCGCCGATAGGTTTTATAGCCCTGTCGGCAGATGATGTATTCGTCATCCGCCAGAACAGGGGGCTCGGATACAGATTCCACAGTTCCGGATGCGCCAACATCGGTAAGGGAGCAGGCGAGCGTCCCCGAATTGACCATGACGGCCTGCGCAAGCGCGGCCTCGGCGCCGACAGGGATGACATTGGTCGAACTATAGACAAGTGATCCGCTGGGGCCTTCCGCCCACTTGAGGTTTGTGCCGAAGTGGGTTGCCGCTGCGGGGATTGAGCTGGCTTCACACGATATGGTGCGAGCATCGCCAGAAAGCGACACGCCGGTCGTCACAGACCCGCTTGGCGCGAGAGTCGCGTTCGACGCTGTGGACGATGTGTAAAAATTGATGCGGGCGGCGTTCAGGAGCCAGTTGGGCGCCGCGCCATCGATCGACAGCGTGAAGCCATTATCGCGCATCGCGGACGAGATCGGAATCAGGCCCGAAGTCAGAAAGGCCTGCAGCGTGGCTGTGACGCCGCTGTTCTGATAGAGCGTGTCGCGGACCATGCCATCGCCCGGCAAGGCGAAGTGGTTGGTCACATTGACGCCTGATGCGGGGGTCAATGTGTCGTAATCGCCGCCGAAATCCTCAACCAGCCTTACGCCACTCGACTGCGCGTAACCGAGTGTCGTCGGGGATGGCATCGCGCCGTCTATGCGCATGACCGCGCGCGGTCTGGAAAAATATACCGAATCGCCATCTGTGGCGCTTTCGCGGAGGGGTGGGCGCACTTTCACCGTGGCCGTTCCAGAGTCGAAATCCTGTTCGACAATCTCGGCGATCCGGTATGCGCGCCAACGCATGTCGGTGTGATCAATGCTCAACCACTCCCCGCCCACCAAGGGGCGGGTCAGCGTGAGGTTGAGAAGCTTGATTTGCGTTGCCCTGAGCGCAGCGGTCGCGGCGAGTTCGCCCTCTCCCGGCTCTTCCTCCCCTTCGTCGGCAAATGAAGAGGCGCAATCACCGCCATCGGTCGGCTGATGACGCCCATCGCAGAACGGAACAATGATCGCCCTCGCCCCGCCGTCGCAATAGGCATCGAGAGCACGCCATGCGAGCGCGGCCTCTGGATCGTCGAGATAGGGATCACCCACCTCGACAAAGACCCTGCCCCCACCATCGGTAGCAATAATATCCTCGTCGCCGGATAGGGATTCCCCGCCCGAGACCGTGCGGCGTTCCAAATCGGCCTGAAATTCGTTCGGCGCGAACAGGCATGTAGGGAAGACCTTCATGCCGCAACGCTATGGCTGGGGGCGGCTAACCGTTACCGCCGTCAACTTCCGGAGGTGGCGGCAAGGGCTCGCCGTCAGACAGGGGAATGAGCTTTCCGTCCTTCCGAACGCCTCCTGCAACCCTTTTGATCTGAACTGCCATCAGGACACCGTTGCCGAGGCCGAACCCGCGGGCGTGGAGCCCACGTCGCTCGCATTGTAGGCGACCACCCAATAATAATAGGTGCCGGCACTCAAGCTGTCGTCGGTCACGCTCATCACCTGACCGAGCCCGCCGACCAGCTCACCCGAGATGTCGGAGGCGGTGCCGAAATCGTTGGTCGTGCTGCGGAACAACTTCACATAGCTAAGGTTTGAGCTTGCCGGGTTGCGCCAAGTCACCTCGGCCTCGCCCGCACCGCCAGTTGCCGAAAGCTCGGTCGGCATAGCTGGCGCGAGGGCGGCGGTGCTCGTGCTTACTGTCTCTGTGTCGGACCATGGCGAAACGCGCCCGTCGCCGAGTTCATAGGCCACTGAAACGTCGATGTTAGCATTGATCGGGACAACGGCTGACAGAAGGGTGATCGACGTGCCCGGATCAATGTCGCTATATTCAGCCTCGTTCCAGACGGAATCGGCGTTCACTTTCCACCTGAGGTACCATGTCAGGTCAGGCCGATCCTCAGCGTCGACAACCACCTCGATCTGCGCCGCAGAACCGTCAGACGACAGGATGGCCGTAGCCGTCTCGATCGTGGGCGTCGCAACTGGTGCCGGGGCGATACGATCCCCAAGCGCCGCGGCGTTTCCTTCTTCCGTCGCCGGGTTCCAGGCGTCGATGTTCGGATTTGCCGAAACCCATTCAAAGGTGATGCCGCCGGTTGTGATGTTGCGGGTCACGGCAACGATCTCCACCGGACCACTGTAGAAGGTAGTGCCCGCGTCAACGAGATTGAGATTAATATATCGCTCGCCCCGCGCAATCCTGCCGCCGATATTCGTTGTTACCGATCCGCGATAAGGCGCATTCTTTCGCGCCATCATCCGCTTTGCCAGCGCTCGCGACTGCCCCCATGACGGGGTTTGCGGCTCGAAATTCTCCGACAGCACCGCGCCTCGAGCCGATATGTCGTCTTCGTCGCGCCATGCGTCGGTTTCGACCGTGTTATAGTCGTGGGCGGCGCTGATGTAGGAGCAGATGATTTCGTTGACGGCCGAATTGTCATCGACCCCGACACCAGACCACTCAAAGGCGACTATCTCGTCCGGGCCGATTTCAACGGTCGGCTCATAATACTCGCCCGCATAGACCACATAAGCACCATCCGAGCGCGTGGCGATCCAGCCGTCGCAAGTTTCAAGGATGGCGGCCTTCACTGACGCATGGCTGTCAGTGTGCTTGTGCGAGACCCAGGAACGATAGCGAGCCTCCGAGCCGCCGGCCTTGAGCGCGCGCGCTGCGTCGCAAACGTCAACTGCGGCTTTCCAGTAATCGAGCGTCGGCGCAATCTTGGAGGCATAATCGACGCCCTCGCGCACAAGCATATAGTGCATGAGCTGGCGAATCGGGTTTTCGGTCCACGTCCAACCGGACGCATCCGTTGGGTCTTCGGCATAGGGGTCAGGGCACTTCTGCCACTTTGCCACCATCGACGCTTGCGGAACGCCGTTCGGATAGCACTCAAGAAACAGCTTCGATTTGATCGGCGCAAAGAGCGCAGCAAGCAAGACGACCCCGTCACCGCGGTGATTGGCCGACCAAATGCTCGGGATCTTTGACGCCACCGCCGAAATCACCGTTCCGGGGTTGACGCCGGTCGTGTGGTAGATGCTGACCTTGCCGTCTCGATAGCGCCCATCTGCGCCCGCGTTGACCGTGTTGCCGGTCAGCGTCACCGGATCATCGGCGAGATAGAACTTCAGCACCTCGCTCAATTCGCCGTCATGGATCGCGTAAACGTCGACTGCGGTGCCATCGCTCGCGGTCTCGTAAACGATATAGGCCCCATAGAGGCGCACGATGCCGTAGGCGCTGACACGCGGGGGGCGAGGTGTCTTGACCGAAGTTAGCGTGGTGTCGGGCTTCGGGGCCGAGGGACCAAGGCCGAGCGTGCCGACCAAGGCGCCTGCAATCTGGGTGCCAGCGTAGAGACTGATCGCCGCGCCAATCGCAATCGACGCCTGCGCTCCAAGACCTATGCCCGCGGCAAGGGTTCCAATCCCCGGCGCCAGAAGCGAAGCTATCGCGATGCCGCCGAAAGTCGTGAGGATGCGGCCGAGCGTCTTACCCATGACCGATAATCCACACCTTCGCGATGTGCGAGGCATTCACCTTGCTCATCGCTATCCCGCGTTCCCCGACGAACGCCCATCGCTCGCCTGTAAAGATGGCGCCCGCCTCGAGCCCGGCAATCTGGATCACGCCCACGTCGCCGGGCCGAGGGTCGCCGCCCCTCACATCGAAATTTGCAAAGGCTCGCTCAAAATAGGGGAGCAGCCCACCCTCAGCGGCAATCATTGCCCGCGCGTCATCATCTGTCGCGTAGGTGCCGCGCCATTCAGCCATCGGATCGGGATGACCGCAAAGAACAGCCCAATCGCATGGCAGCGTGGCGCAGTCGTGCACGCCCCATTCCCGGCGCCTTTGCCCGAGACCGACAAGATATTCGCCTAGCGCTGTCATGCGTCGCTCGGCCCGAAGCGTCGGGACGTTCCGGCGTTGATCCCGCCCACATTGCTGAAAATGGTGTCATCGGACGATCGGCGGCGCTGGTCGGCGTCGGTAAAAAAGGCGAGTTTTGCCCGCGAGCGCGTGGTGGCACCTTGGACAATGGTTAGCGTGATAGCGCGCACAACCACATCGCCCGATCGCTGCGGCCTGCTGATCGCGAGAGACCGGGCCTCGAATACGTTCTCCCACTCGACAGCGAGAATTTGCCAGTCGGCATCGAATTGCACCGTCCCGACGTCGACGCGCGCCCCCCGAACGCTGGGCGCATCCTCAATCGCCAGGCGCAAAGTTTCCTCGTCGACACCGGAAAAGGTGAGCTCAAGGCGCTCGGCCGTGCCACCGATTAACTGCTGAAAATCTGGGACGTCGATCAGTTCACCGCCGCCAAGCGCCGTTTCCGGTTCGGCAAGAACCGCATCGGCGGGCAAGTCGAGGTTGCCAAGGCCAGACCAGACAAGTGCGGGCGGGGTGCAATCGACCCTGACAATGATGCTCTCGCGATAAAGGGCCATAGCGGGGTGACGCTATGGCTGGGTCTCGGCGCTGGTTACCGCCGTCAAATCGTCCCGTCCTGCTGATAGGATGCCATTTTGCCCGGCATCGCTTTCAGCGTAGCACTCGAAGCCCGCGCGACAATGCTGATCGTCTCCTGACGAACTGCAGCCTTGATATGCTCGGCAAAACCCTGCGGGTTGACGCCACGCGCATCGACGTTGATAGTCTGCTGGATGACCGTCTGCCCGCCGCCGGGAGACACCGCTTGGTTCGCGCGCCCGAGTGGGATGACCTCGCCGCCCTGCGAACCCATGCGCAACAGTTCGACGCCTCCCGCGTGCTCATTGACACGGGTGACGCTATAGGGCGCATTGTATCCGCCAGACGCGCGGCCAAAGATCGAGCCGAAAACGGACCCGAGGAAGCCGCCAATCCCGCCGCCTGCGCCCCCGTTTTGCAGCGCCTCTGCAAGCGGTCGAAAGATCACGTCATCGAGGAAGATGCTGAACAAGTCCTTTACGAACTTGTTTTTGATGCCGAGTTGGCTTGTCAGCGCATCGGTTATGCCGTCATTTACGGCGCGCAGCTGGCGCACGACGGCCTCCTCGGTGCGCGCCTTCGTGTCGCTGATATCCTCGATGTAGCGCCCGAGCGCGCCTTGGTTGGCCTTTTCAACCAGTTTGCGGCGATCCTCGGCCCCGGAATTAAGCGCATCCAGTTCGATTTGAGCCGCGCGCCGAACGGCCTCGGTCAAATCCTTGTTCGCAATAACAGCCTCTAGCTTCGATCGCAGATATTTATCCTCGGCGTCGAGGATGCGATAGGCGATGGCCCGGCGTTCTTCGTCTGTGGTCGCAAGGTCAAACTGGTTGCGAAGGGCCTCAGCCTCGGCGCGATATTTGGCCTCGGCAATGTCCGCACGATCACGCTCGGCCTGCATCCGGCGTTCGAGTTCGACCTGCATCCCGTAGAGGGTCTTTTGCCCCTCGACCTCGATTTCCTCGCTGTTGCGCTCGGCGTCCCTGCGCCCATATAACGCGCGCAGGATCTTGCCCTGCTCGTCCGCCTGCGCCTTGGTTAGCTCGCCCGCCTTAACCGCCGCGTCGAGTTCGGAATAACGGGCCTCACGCTCTTTCGCGATGATCTGGTTTTCGAGGTCGGCGCGCTCCTCGATATCATTGGTCAGACTGGCCTGAGCGCGAAGCTGCTCGATCTGGAGGTTATAAAGGTCTTGAGCGGCACGGGCAGCGAGTTCGTCGGTGCGATCCTTGGCCTCTCTGCCCTTTTTCTTTTTGTCTCCTGGCGGGGGCGTTGTGCTACCCCGAGGGGTGTCGGTCGATATGTCGACCCCGTTTGCAAACGCACGTGTAACTGCCGCGATTATGCCGCGCTGCCCCGCCTCGATTGCCTTTTCATCGGCCAGTTTTTCCCGCGCGTCAGCCTTGATGGCAGCCATCTCCACGCTGGAGCCAATGCCGAAGCTCCGCGAATTAAGGATGGCCTGATATCCTTCCTGCCGCGCCTGAGATTCGCGTATCTTCGTGTTGGCGATCTTGAGGGCCGCCCCGCCATACGCATCGGCCATGCGGTGAGCCTCGACCGACGCGCGGTTGAATTCATCGGCAAGGGCACTGACGTCTCCACGCGCGGCCGCAGCTGCCCGGCGAATGTCATCGGTCTTTACGCCCGCCTTCTCGAGCTTGTCGGCCATCACGTCGAGGCGGTCGGCTGTCTCCTGCGATTCCTGACGCAGCGCAGCGGACGCCGCCGCAGCCTCGTTGGTCTTGCTGACCATGTATCCCAGCCCGAGAACGACGGCCGTGATCGCGAGCCCCACAGGCCCGCCGAACGCTGTCAGCAACGCGGCCCCCGCCGATCGGGCAGCGAGGGCCGTTCCCGCGAGGCTGGTCGTCGCAATCGAGGCGTAGGCGGCGAGCGAGCGCAGCGCGGCGCCGCCCGCCACGGCGCCCGCAATGAACCGTCCGGCCATGACAGCGGCGATCACGGCCAGCGCATCCATGACCGTATCGAGATTGTCGGCGAGCAGCTGCAGACCGCCTGCCAGCGCCGCGGTCACCCCGTTCGCCTTCGCACTCTCGCCGACATAGACGGTCAGTTTGCTCGACAGCGCCTCAAATGCGCCGGCAAGGGTAAGGGTGGCCTTGTCAGCGTCCTTGATCGTCTGAATGCCGCCCTTGAGCACGCCCTCGAAAAATTGCTGCGACGTGATCTTTCCATCGGCCACGGCGGCGCGCAGCTTGGAGACCGAACCGCCATAGCCATCGATCCCGCGCGCGGCGGCCTGGGCGAGTGGCAACGCGCCCTCGAGGATGCTGTTAAATTCCTCGGCGCGCACGACGCCCGAGCCGAGCGCCTGGCCGAGTTGCAACAGCGCGCCCTGCGCCTCCTGCGCGCTCGTGCCTGTGATCTTGAGCGAGGCCGCAACGATTTCGTTAAGCTGGATAATCTGCTGCGTGCTGGCGCCGAGTTCATTCTGGGCCAGCGACGCCTTGAGAAAGACGCCCGACAGCCCCTCGACCGACGTGCCATAGCGCGATGACAAGTCGAGCAATTGCGATTGCACGCGCGCCAGGTTCTCACCCTCCAGCCCCGCGACGCGCAGGTTATTCTGCAGGCGCGTAAAGCCGTCGATCAGCCCGACAAGTTCTCGCCCCGTGAAATATGTTGCCAGCGTCGCCCCCAGGCCGCGGAGGGTGTTGCTGATCGCGCCGGACGATCGGCGCATCTGGGCCTCGAGGCGCTGCACCGAACGCTCTTGCTGCCCGAGTTGCGTCTGGACGAGCGATGACGTTGATTTGAGGTCCGCGCGATATTTGCCCAGCTCGGCGCGCAATTCGAGAATCACTGGGTCGATTTCAGCGGCCATTGCCAGCCTCCCTTCGCTGTTTCTCGGCCGCGAAAATGCTCTTCATCTGGGATCGGAATTCGGGGGAGGCCGGTGCGGGCTTGCGCACCTCGGGGTTATTGGATTCCTCGCGCGCCTCGAATGCCTCGAAATAACCGCTAAGGGACAGGGCCTGCCAATCGAGACCCATCGTGCCGCAGTTCGATATCAGCTGGCCTTTGCGGAGCGCTTCTCGGACTCCTGAGCGTCCTTTTTTTTTACGTCGATGCCAACGATGGCGGCGTGCAGGATCTTCCATGCGGTCGCGGCAACCTCGGACAGCGGGCGAGCGGGGTAGCCGTAGAGACCGCCATTCTCGCTGTTGCAAAGCTGGTAAGCCCGCCGGGGGCCGACCTCGCCGTCCGGTCCAGAATTGCCGCCGATCAGGCCGAGGCGGATAACCTCGTTGCAGTCCTTGACCGACACCGAAGCGCCGCCGAGAAATATCAGGTTGCCGTCGGTGTCAGCGCCGAAGCCCGCGCCGATTTCCTCGTAAATGGTGAACAGCGATTTAGGGTGGTTCTTCCCTTCGCGGTCGATGAGACCGCATTTGCGCTCGAGCTCCACCGCCTGCGGAAGCGGTAGCCAGGCGCGATAATCGCCGTCACCAAACTGGATATCGGTCGCGGTGTCGGGCATCGCCTTACGACGCGGCTGTCCAGACGATTTCGTCCTCGCCGGCGATCGTGATTTCGGCCGAGCCTTCGTCGCCGCTCAGGTTGATATTCTGAGCGGTCATCACGCCCGGGCCTTCATAGGTGCCGATGATCGAGCCGGCGTCGGTCCCGTCACGGATACCGAAATCGAACTGATAGTTCTTGCGCACGCCGAGCGAGGCGTCGAAGTTCGCGAACTCGTCGACATTGATGACGCCGGGAGCGGTGGCGTCCCATTGCTTGCCGGTCACTTTGACCTTGCGGGTCGGCACCTGGCCCGGCTTCGCGCAATCGCGGCGGAATCGGTCGCTGGTGTTGACGGTCTTGTTGATGGAAGCGCCTTCCATCCCGCAAATGGTCGTGAAAACCTCGGGGGTGGCGCCATCGCCCACCTTGACGACAATGAAATCAGGTTCGGTCGGGTAGCTCACAATGATCGTCTCCGCAGAAAATCCTGCGCAGACGCTATGGCGGCTTAGGTTGTGCTGTTACCGCCGTCAGGGGTTGAGCTTGATCCTCGGGATCATCACGACGCTTGCACGGCGCTCGTCCACCGGCTGCTCGCCGAATGCCTCGACAAGGGCAGCGCGCACGGCATGGGCGGCATCAGGCTCGCCCTCATCGTCCAGACGCCGGGCGATTTCCTCGGCGTCGGTAATGCCGAACGTGCCGTTGCGTATAAGCTGGACGATCGTATGAAAGGCGGCGGGGTCCATCAGCGAGGCACGCCCGCATTGATGCATCTAAGATCCTCTATCACCTTCCAATGGCGATATTTGTCTTCGTTCTTAGCCTGCAGATAGGCGGCTGCGACGAGTCCGGCCTGGACGCATTTGTCAATCGCGTTGCCGTGCTTTGCGGCTAGGCGATATTGCGCCTCGGCATCCGCTGCGACCTGATCGTGGATTTCCTGCATAGATGGCCACGGGAGCCCGTCACAGCCCGCAAGGGCCAATGCCGCAAGTATGATCCCCCGTCGCATCGCACCGCTTATGC
>JRYH01002948.1_pt1 | contig 16082 bp, 14 predicted proteins | sample 235351 | NCBI WGS metagenome assembly JRYH01 (sample SAMN03074221, study PRJNA261480) | activated sludge metagenome | biome: Wastewater Treatment Plant; feature: Wastewater; material: Activated sludge; isolation source: activated biomass of a wastewater treatment plant treating wastewater... ... | reverse complement strand
AGCGCGACGGCTCCTACATCCTCCTGCACGGCGGCTGCTCGTCGGTCGGCTGCTTCGCCATGACCAACCCGGTGATCGGCGAGATCTACGGTCTCGCCAAGGCGGCGATCCGCGACGGGCAGCGGCACATCCCCGTGCACGTGTTTCCGTTCCGCATGAGCGAGGAGGCGCTCGCCGCCCGCGCCGGAAGCCCCTGGCACGACTTCTGGTCGACGCTGAAGGAGGGTGACCGATCCTTCGCGCGCACGGGACGCCCGCCACGGATCAGCGTCTGCGAAGGCCGCTACCGGGTGCAGGATGCGCTCCCCAAGGCGGCGCTCCCCGTCGACGACACGGCCGACACGAAGAGCCGCCGCGGGCGCCCGGGCCGCGACATGATGCTCGGCGCCGTGCGCGAGGGATGCCCGACGCCGGTCGTGGTCACGGCCGAAGGGAAAAGCGCGGCCGACGGCACGACAGCCGGGCGCACGCGATAGAGCGTCGTTCGTTTTTGATCGAGTTCGGGATCACGCTCTATCTCTTTGATGAGACCGATTTTTCACCCTCCAGGCCGATAGGGCCTCGCGTGATCATGGTCCAGGCGCGGCTCCGTCCATCTTCGCCATCTCCGCGGTCCAGCCTCTGAAGCAGTTCATGTTGATCCAGAATGTCTCCGGGCGCGAGATCTACTGCTGGTCGTCATCCATGTGGTGTTCGTCGTGTCGAGTGTGCTGCTGGCGCTCTCCGACATTGACGGGCTCGCGCCGTTCCGCGTGGCACGCCACCTCGATCGGCGCATGATATCGGCGCATGACAAGGCCCTCCCGTCCGAGACGGGAGGGCCTGTGTTCGTTCGTGCGCCGTCAGGTGCGCCAGGGATGCTCGGGAAGGTCGCAGACGCCGACCGGCTTCACGCCCGCCGCCGCCACCTTGTGGTCGTTCTCGACCGAGCTGCCCGAGACGCCGATGGCGCCGATCAGGACGCCGTCCTTGTCGACGATGGGGAGGCCGCCCGGGAAGGTGATCAGGCCATCGTTCGAATGCTCGATGCCGAACAGCGGGCCGCCGGGTTGCGAAAGCTGGCCGATCTGGCCGGTCGGCATGCCGAAGAAGACGGCCGTCTTGGCTTTCTTGATGGCGATGTCGATGGAGCCGACCCACGCGTCGTCCATGCGATGGAATGCCTTGAGGTTGGCGCCGCTGTCGACGACGGCGATGCACATCTTGGTCTTGGTCCGTTCGGCCTCCTTGCGCGCGGCCTCGATGATCTTCTTCGCGTCGTCGATCGTCACATGCATGGGTTTCATCCTCCGGGTGCGCGCGGGCCGCGCGGGTCCGACATATCGCGGCGGTAACCGTGATTTTCAATGGCCTTGGCCGCGTGTGCCGTCCCACCCCGTCTAATCCAGGCGGGCGCGCCGGCAAAGCCTGAAACCCTGATTGCATTCCGTAAAAACCACGTCTCCGACCCGTCTCGGCGTGGTCCTCAGGGCCGCATTGCGCATCGCGGCGCGGCGGAGTAGCCCTGGACGCGCGCGTCTCGCGCAACAGCAGTCCTCGAACAGGCAAACGAAAGCGCCCGCGGGGCGCGCACATGGCTTCGACGTCGAACGGGATTTTCACATGTCACCAATGAGCCTTCCGCTCAGCGCCCTCAAAGGGCGCTACGACGTGATCGTCGTCGGCTCGGGCTACGGGGGCGGCGTGACGGCCTCGCGCCTCTCGCGCGCCGGCAAGCGCGTTGCCGTGCTGGAGCGGGGGCGCGAGATCGCGACCGGCGCGTTCCCGCAGAAGTTCAGCGAGCTCAGGAGCGAGTTCCAGGTCACCGGCAAAAGCTTCCGCACGGGCTCCGAGCAGGCCATCTACGACGTGCGTCTCGGCCGCGACATGCACGTGCTCGTCGCCTGCGGCCTCGGCGGCGGCTCGCTCGTCAATGCGGGCGTGTCGCTCGTTCCCGACGCGCGGGTGTTCGCGGACGCCGCGTGGCCGGACGAGATCGCACGCGACGGAACGCTCGAGGAGGGCTTCCGCCGGGCCGAGCAATGGCTGCGGCCGGCCTCGGACCCGCGGGCCCGCGAGATGACGAAATTCGACGTGCTGGCGCGCGCCGGCGCGAGCGTCGGCGGCACACTCGTCGCCTCGCCCATCGCCGTCAGCTTCGAGGAAACGACGAACCCAGCGGGCATCCACCAGCTCGCCTGCACGCGCTGCGGAGATTGCTGCGCGGGCTGCAACGTGGGGGCCAAGAACACGGTGGCGCTCACCTATCTCCCCGATGCGGTCAACCACGGCGCGGAGGTGTTCACGGGCCTCAAGGCAGAGACCGTGCGCGCAAGCGGGGACGGGATGTGGCGGGTTTCGGCGCGGCCGGTCGGCCCCGGCCGCGCGTCGGCGGACATCGCGATCGAAGCGCCCGTGGTGGTGCTCGCCGCCGGAACCCTCGGCTCGACGGAGATCCTCCTGCGCTCGCGCGAGGCGGGGCTCGCTCTCTCCGACCGGCTCGGACACCGGTTCTCGGCCAACGGCGACATCATCGCCTTCGGCTACGGTGCAAAGACGCCCGTCAACGCTGTCGGAGTCGGCTTCCCGCCCAAGGTCGAGGGGCTCGAGATCGGCGCGGCCGTCTCGGGGCAGCTCGAGTTCCGCGACGCGGCCGCATTCACAAACGAGCTCAACGTGCAGGAGGGGGCTCTACCCTCCGCATTCGCCTCCGTGCTGCCGGTGATGTTCCTACCCAACGGCCGGCTGCTCGGCGCCCTCTCGAGCCTCGTCAATGGCGTCTACAAAGGGCCGTTCGCAAGCCTGCAGACGTTCTTCGCCGTCTCCCACGACAGCGCGTCGGGACGCTTCCTGCTCGATGACGATCAGCTCGCGCTCACCTGGGCGGACGCCAAGGACGAGCCGGTCTACGCCAAGCTCGACAGCATTCTCTCGCGCGTCGTCGCGGCGAGCGGCGGCGCCTACGTCAAGAACCCGCTCGCAGGGACCATCATGGGGCACCAGCCCGCGACCGCCCATCCGCTCGGGGGGTGCGGCATGGGCCGCGCACGCGACGAAGGCGTGGTGGACCACGCGTGCCGCGTGTTCGACGGCAGATCGGGTGCCGGCGGCACGGCGGTGCACGAGGGGCTCTACGTGATCGACGGCGCGGTGATCCCGCGCTCGCTGGGAGTCAACCCGCTGCTCACCATCACGGCGCTCGCCGAGCGGGCCATGCTGCACTTTGCGCAAGACCGGGGCTTGCGCTACACAACGGCACCTGTTTCGCCCGCATCCGCGCCGGCCTGACATCGCGCCACGATCCCCGAACCCCGACGCCGAACTCATGCGCATCGAATACCACCGCACGCTGATCGCGGACGCGATCCGCAATCAGGGCTTCCACGACGCGCTCGCGCGCGTGATCCGGCGCGGCGAGACGACGGTTGCCGACATCGGCGCGGGCACGGGGCTGATCGGCCTCATGGCGGCGAAGCTCGGCGCGCGCGAGGTGCTGATGTACGAGGCCGCCGAGGTGGCCGGCGTCGCGGCGGCGGCGATCAAGGCCAACCGCGCCAAGGCGTGCCACCTCATGCCGTGCCACTCGACGGAGATGGAGGATCCGCCGCGCGTCGACGTGGTCGTCTCCGAGACGCTCGGCAACTATGCGCTCGAGGAAAACATCGTCGCCACGCTCGCCGACGCACACCTGCGCCACCTCAAGGACGGCGGCGTCATGATCCCGTCGCGCATCCGCCAGTTCGTCGTCCCCGTGATCTCCGAGCGCATCCATCGCGAGCTCATCGTATGGGACGAGGTCGGCTTCGGGATCGATCTCTCGGATGCGCGCAAGATGAGCCTCAACAACGTCTATGTGCGCCGCTTCGCGGCTTGCGACCTGCTCGACGGCGGCGCGGCGGCGAAGGAGTGGGATTCCGTGACGCTCGGCTCCGACGCCAAGAGCAACCGCAAGGGCGAGGTGTCGTGGACGCTCGACAGCGCGCGCACGGTGTACGGCTTCGCCTACTGGTGGGACGCGGAGCTGATCGAGGGCGTGCGGCTCTCGACGGCGCCGCACGCCCCGCCCACGCACTGGGAGCAGCTCTATTTCCCGCTGGAGGTGCCGATGACGGCGGCCTCCGGCGAACGCATCCTCGTCACGCTGCGCTCCAAATCGTCGGAGGAGGCGGGCACGCACCTCGCCTGGACGGCCGTGCATTTCGATGGCGACGGCGCGTCGAAAGCCCGCCAGGCCATGAGCCTCGACAAAGGCTGGATCCCGTGAGCGCTCGGCCACGGCCGGGCGACGCCGCGCGTGCAAATCGTTTCCAGATCAGCGTCATTTCCGCGCGACACTGAGGCGTTTCTTTTTTATCGGCACCAATGCGGGTTTTTCCGGCGCGTGATTGCGCAGCATCTTGCGGCGCGCCGATCATTGCGTATTATTCAAATACCTTTACCCATAGGAAAGACGCTCATGACAGCGCGACTCATCGACGGCAAAGCCGTGGCGGCCGCAGAACGTCAGAAATGCCGCGAGCGTGTCGAGGCCCTCAAGCGGGACCATGGCGTCACGCCGGGTCTTGCCGTCATCATGGTCGGCAACAACCCCGCCTCGGCCGTGTACGTGCGCAACAAAATGCGCGCCTGCGAGGACGTCGGCATCCGGTCGGAGCGCTTCCTGCTGCCGGAGACCTCCTCGGAGGAGGAGGTGATCGGCCTCATCGAGCGCCTGAAAGCGAGCCCGGAGGTGCACGGCATCCTGGTCCAGCTTCCGCTGCCCAAGCACTTCAACATCGAGCGCGTGCTCGGCACGATCCCGGCCGAGAAGGATGTCGACGGCTTCCATCTCTACAACGTCGGCGGCCTCGTCGTCGGCGGAACGGTCTTTCCGCCATGCACGCCCTACGGCGTGATGCGGCTGCTCGAGCACGAAGGGATTTCGGTCGTCGGGCGCAACGCCGTGGTGGTGGGGGCGAGCAACATCGTCGGCAAGCCGATGGCCCTGATGCTGATGCAGCACGAGGCGACGGTCTCGGTGTGCCATGCGAAGACGCGCGACCTTGCGCAATACACGGTGCTGGCCGACATCGTGATCGTCGCGGCGGGCTGTCCGAACCTGATCACGGGGCCGATGGTGCGAAAGGACGCCGTGGTGATCGACGTCGGCATCAACAGGCTGCCGTCGGGCAAGCTGGTCGGGGACTGCGATTTCGAGGGCGTCTCGCAACGCGCCTCGTTCATCACGCCCGTACCGGGCGGCGTCGGCCCGATGACGGTGACGATGCTGCTCGTCAACACCATCAACTCCGCGGTGCGCGGCGCGGGCGCGCAAGATCCCGGGTCTGCCAAAGCCCTGCTCGGCGCGGGTTAGAGCGCGGGTTATTTCACAACCGCACTCTGCGCTTTGATGAGATCTATCTGCTGAGATCCGGGTGTCAGGCTTCGTCGGCCGCGCTGCAGGGGGCGGAGCCGGTGTCGTTGGCCGGCGCGAAGGTGAAGGCCACCGACGACGGGTCGTAGCCAGCGATCCCCGCCGCGACCGGGCGGCGCGACGTGATCGGGCGGGTCAGGATCAGCTCGGCGCGCGGATCGAAGAGGCGCACGAACTGGGCGACGCGCGGCGCGATCTCGGTGCGGAAGCGCGAGCCGTTGAACACGCCGTAGTGCCCCACGCCCGTGCATTCCAGGTGCAGCTTCCGCTCCGGCGGCAATCCCGTGCAGAGATCGTGCGCGGCCCGGCACTGGCCGAGGCCGGTGATGTCGTCCTTCTCGCCCTCGATGGTCATCAGCGCGACGCGGCGGATCTTGCCGGGGTCGACGCGGTGGCCGCGATGGGTCATCTCCCCCTTGGGGAGCGCATGGCGCACGAACACCGTGTCGATGGTCTCGAGATAGAACTCGGCCGTGAGATCCATCACGGCCAGATACTCGTCGTAGAAGACGCAGTGCTTCTCGGCCGAGTCGCCGTCGCCGCTGACGAGATGGCGGAAGAGATCCTTGTGCGCGTTGGCATGGCGGTCGAGGTTCATCGACATGAACCCCGATAGCTGCAGGAAGCCCGGGTAGACCTCGCGGCCCGAGCCGGCATAGGGCCACGGCACGGGCGTGATCACGTGGCGCGCGAACCAGTCCGTGCCGCGCGAGACGGCGACCTCGTTGACCGCCGTCGGCGAGACGCGCGTGTCGATCGGGCCGCCGGCCAGGATCATGCTCAAAGGCGCGGAGGGATCCGCCTCGTCCTCCATGCGCGAAACCGCGGCCATCACCGGCACGGCCGACTGGCACACGGCGAATACGTGCACGTCGCCCCGGAACATCCGGAGCATGTCGCGGATATAATCGATGTACTCGCTGAGGCCGAAACGGCCGGAGGAAACGGGCGTGCTGCGCGCATTCTGCCAGTCGGTGATGTAGACCTCGTGCTGGGGCAGCAGGGCCTCGACCGTGCCGCGCAGAAGGGTCGCGTAGTGGCCGGACATCGGCGCAACGAGCAGGATCTTGGGGTCGGCCGCGCGCTGCGCGGCCGGCATGTCACGCTGAAAGTGAATCACACGGCAAAAAGGGCGGTCCCAGATGACCTCCTCCGAAACCTTGACGCTGCGGCTTCCGATCCGTGTCGATGTCAGCCCGAAGGCGGGCTTCGGATAGCGGCGCGTCGTGCGCTCGAAGACCTCGAAGGCCGCCGACGCGTGGCGCCCGGCCGATGTCTGGGAGAAGGGGTTCCAGGGATTTTCGACGAGCGAGCGGAGCTGCCCGGCCAGAGCGCGCGCCGGGCACATCGCAACATGGCCCATCTCATACCAGTGGTAGAGCACGATCGAATGCCTCCCCGATCTTAAGGCGTCAGTCTGCTGATCGCCTCGCGTCAGTCCTGCTCACGATAACGCGCGGGAAAGACCGTCCGTCCAGACGGAAACGCGGCGATTGGTCGCCAGAACCCGATGTTGTTTCTTATTTAACTCTCCCCCGTGGCGAGAATGCACTGATTCGAGGCGAATGGCTAAGCGCCCGAGCCTCCGGCCGATGCGTTCATCGCCTTGGCCAGTGCGGCGGCCAGCTCTTTGGCGTCGATGCTGTGGGGGAAGTGCCGCAAGAACTGTCCCTTGTCGTCCATGAGATACATGAACGAGCTGTGATCAACGGTGTAGGCGCCGGGGGCAGCCTCGTCGACGACCTTCTTGACGTAGACGCGATAGGCTTTGGTCACCGCGGCAATGTCCTCAGGCGACCCGGAGAGGCCGGTGATGCGGCTGTGGAAGCTCGCGACGTACTCGCCGATCAGCTCGGGCGTATCGCGCTCGGGATCGACGGTGATGAAGACGACCGAGAGACCGTTGGCCTTGTCGCCGAGCTCGTCGAGCGCAGCCGCGATCACCTGCAGACCCGCCGGGCACACGTCCGGACAATGGGTGAAGCCGAAATAGACGAGCAGCGGCTTGCCGACGAAGTCCTTGTCGGTCACGCGCCGGCCCGACCCATCGAGCAGGCTGAAGGGGCCGCCGATCAGCGCCTTGCCCACCGTCTGCGCCGGCGGCGCGTCGGAGGGACCCGAGGGAAGCCAAGCCAGCAGAACCGCCGACAGCACGCCGGCGGCGAGGCCGGCGAGCAGCGCCAGCACGAGAACTTTGCGCGGGGCGCGCGGCGGGGACGTGGAATCCGTCTTTCTCTGGGTCATGCGGGTCTCGCTCGTTGAGGTCGCGCGCGTTGTGTGCGCCCGTGCGTCCGGCTGGGCCTCGCCGGAGCCGGGATCCGGGCGTTGGGCCGCGTCCTCCGGGCACCCGGCACCGTTGCAATCCCATGCAGGGCGCGCGCCCGGGGTTGTGCTAAAGTTTCAAGTCTTGGTAGACAGCAACCTCCTGTAACGCAAGTTTTCTCCCGTGGTCGGACAGCTCACCCGTATCTTCGAATTCAAGGCCAGCTTCAGCGGCGACAGCCAGCTCAGACTGCAGACGATCGTGCGCCTCCGGTGGATCGGCGTCATCGGGCAGATCTTCGCGCTCTGCGTGGTCTATTTCTGGCTCCGTTTCGACCTGCCGATCGGCCCGTGCCTCACGATCATCGCCATCTCGGCCTGGCTCAACGTGTTCCTGGCCATCTACTACCCGGCGCGGCACCGGCTGTCCGTCGCCTTCGCCACCGCGCTCCTCGCCTACGATATTATCCAGCTCGCCTCGCTGCTCTACCTCACGGGCGGCATCGACAATCCGTTCACCATGCTCATCGTCGCGCCGGTGGCGGTCTCTGCCGCCACGCTGCCGCTCGTCTATACGGTCGGGCTCGGCCTCCTGGCGCTGGCGTGCACGTGGCTGCTCGCCTTTTACGCCATGCCGCTCCCCTGGTACGTGGATCCGCCGCTGGCGCTGCCGTTCCTGTACAAGATCGGCATTCTTTCGGCCGTCACCGCCTCGATGCCTTTCCTTGCCATCTACGTCTGGCGGCTGACCCAGGAAGGGCGGCAGATGTCGGCGGCGCTGGCCGCGACCGAGCATGTGTTGGCGAGCGAGCAGAAGCTGCACGCGCTGGACGGGCTCGCGGCGGCGGCCGCCCATGAGCTCGGCACGCCGCTCTCCACCATCACGCTGGTCACCAACGAACTCGCCCGCCAGATCGACCGGGACAGTCCGTACCGGGAGGACATCCTCCTGCTCCGAAGCCAGGCCCAGCGCTGCCGCGAGATCCTGCAGAAGCTGACGCGCCATCCCCCGGACGAGGATCCGCTGCACGGAAGCCTCACCGTCAAGGAGATGCTGCACGAGGCGGCCGCCCCTTACGCGGACAGCCTCACCGTTATCCAGATCCGCGCCGCGCCGGCCACGGCCGCGGCCGGGCCTGCCGCCCGCCAGCCGGTCGGAATCCGCCGGCCGGGGGTCATCTACGGGCTCGGCAACATCATCGAGAACGCCGCCGACTACGCGCAAAGCCACGTCGAGATCAGCGCCGAATGGGACGGGCAGACCGTGACCGTGGTCATCGCCGACAACGGCCCCGGCTTCAAGCCGGAGGTGATCGACACCATCGGCGAACCCTACGTCACCACGCGCTCGCATGGGCGCAAGGAGCGCAAGAGCGGGACCAAGGTCTCGGGGCTCGGCCTCGGGTTCTTCATCGCCAAGACGCTGCTCGAGCGCTCGGGCGCCCGGCTGCTGTTCGAGAACCGCAAGCCCCCCGAACGCGGCGCCGTGGTGCGGGTCATCTGGCCGAGATCCGTCTTCGAGGCGGCCGCCGACCAGCGGGAGCAGCAAATACCGCGCCCGACCAAGCACCGGGAGCCTCCGGGACCGGGAGACCCTATTTCCGATGCGATTTGAGCGACTTAGTCGTCTCGACGGCTGCCAGACGACTTGCCGCCCAGCGATTCACCTTAATCGGCGACATAGAATTTCACACTATTAGGCATGCAATTCGCGCATCACACCTTGGCGAACCGATCCCGGCTAATATAAATGCCAGAAATCGGGAGGTACTCCGTGGTGACTGAAGATCTATCGTTCCAGAAAGACGAGCTGCCGGAAGACCGTTCGCTGATCATCGTCGACGACGACCGGCCTTTCCTGCAGCGGCTGGCGCGGGCCATGGAGCTGCGCGGGTTCGAGGTGCGCAGCGCGCACTCGGTCGCAGAGGGCATCGAGCTGATCCGGGCCCAGGCCCCGGCGTTCGCCGTCGTCGACATGCGGCTCGAGGACGGGAACGGCCTCGACGTGATCGCGGAGCTGACGCGTGTCAGGCCCGATACGCGCATCATCGTCCTCACGGGATACGGCAACATCGCCACGGCGGTGTCGGCGGTGAAGCTCGGCGCCATCGACTACCTCGCCAAGCCCGCCGATGCGGATGACGTCACCGACGCGCTGCTCGCGCCCCACAACGCGAAAGCCGCGCCGCCGGAAAACCCGATGTCGGCGGACCGCGTCCGCTGGGAGCACATTCAGCGCGTGTACGAGCTCTGCAACCGCAACGTCTCGGAAACGGCGCGGCGGCTCAACATGCACCGGCGCACGCTGCAGCGGATCCTGGCCAAGCGCGCGCCGAAGTAGGCGACTTCGGCCCTTTCCGATTGAGGCGGCAATATCACAGCTTTGATTTCGACGTATCTAGGCTCCGGCCTCCGCCGGAGTGACGTCAATTGTGTGGGCCGGTCGCCTTAAACACTCATGCGTCGCCGAGCCTGAGGCCGATCTCGGCGGGAAGCGTCGGGTCGAGCAAAACGGACAAGCGCGAGGCCGACGCGCGGGCGAAACGCAAGGTCATGGCTTTGCGCGTCGGAGCGGGGAGGCGGATCTCGGGGGCCGCGCGAACGATCTCCCCGCCATAGCGGTCGGCGACGATGAGGCCCGCGTCCCCGGGCAGGATCTCGCGTGGGAACTCCGCGCCCACGGCGAAGAACAGCCGGTCTGAAAATTCCCGGTACTCCGGCCATTTGTGATCGGCGCGAAAGTCTTCCAGAGAGGACTTGATCTCGACAATCCAAAGCATGCCGTCCGCGCCGATGCCGACGACATCGGCGCGCCGGCCGTTCGGCAGCGGCAGCTCGGCCAACGCCGTCAGCCCATGGGCCGCCAGAACGCGCACCACCCCTCGGCAGATCTCGCGCGCCGCGGCCGACTGCGGGCCGCCGAGAGAGGCGCGCGGAATAGATGCTTGGTTAACCGCGTTGTCCACACCGCCATCCCCTTCGGTCATCGATCTGCCACTACAGCACGTAAACACTGTCCTCGGGTCGTCGTGATGGGACCCTTGATCTGTCCGCACACTCGGTCATGGCCTAGCGACGGACCGTTCTTTTTCGACCTCGCCGAAGCGCGCTCGGCATTTTCGAGGTCGCGTGCGCCTTGCGCCTCAAGACACGCCTTGCACCTGACACCGTGAGATCGCCAATCTGATGTTCTTCAAACGGTTGACCAAGACCAAATCCGCGCCGACGGCGGCTCCTCAGGTCGAGGCCGAAGCGCGGGCCGACACGGCCGACCCTGCCCTTGCCGCCACGGCCGGGCTGCAACCGCTTTCCCCCGCGGACCTGCGCCGGACCGTCGACGGGCGCGACCTCGGCTTCAAGACCACGGCCGATCTCGAGCCCGCAAGCGCTCTCGTCGGGCAGGAGCGCGCCATCCACGCGATCGACTTCGGCCTCCGCATGCGGGCGCGCGACTTCAACATCTTCGTCGTGGGGCCGCCCTCCGCCGACCGGACCGCTGCGGTGCGCGCGCATCTTGCCAAAATCGCGGCCGCATCACAAACGCCGCCCGACTGGGTCTACGTCAACAATTTCGCCGATCCCCGCCGGCCGCGCGCCCTGTCGCTGCCGGCGGGGCGCGCGCAGGCATTTGCGCGGGGGGTCCGCGCGGCCATCCGCGAGCTTGCCGCGACACTGCCCGCCGCCTTCGCCTCCGAGGACTACCGTGCGCGGCAGCGCGCCATCGAGGAAGCGTTCCGCGGCGGCCAGGAGGGCGCGCTCGATGCGCTTCAGATGCGGGCCGCGCAGCAGAACATCGCCGTGCTGCGCACGCCGCGCGGCTTCGCCATGGCGCCCATGCACGACGGCAAGGTGGTGCGGTCCGAAGTGTTCGGCCAGCTTCCCGAGCCGATGCGCCGCGATGTCGAGACGCGCATCACGGCGCTCCAGTCGGAGCTCGAAGCCATCCTCGCCTCGGAGCCCAAGGCCGACAAGCGTCGCCGCCTCGAGCGCGCCGCGCTCGACGAGGAGGTGGCACGTCACGCCGTCGAGGAGGCACTGGAGCCTGTCTCGGCCGCGTTCGCAGACCTCGCCCCGGTGGCCTCGTTCCTTGCGGAGCTCGAAAAGGACCTCGTAGCCAACGGCGCCCTGCTCGCCACGCCGGACAGCGCCGGTGCGGCCGCACGGGCCGCGACCGATCCCGCGGAGGACGTGCGGTTGCGCCGCTATCTCGTCAACGTCCTCGTCGCGAACGCAGACCCCACGGCGGGCGCTCCGATCGCAGACGCGTCCAACCCCACGCTCGCCCATCTCGTGGGGTCCGTCACGCCGTCCCCCGATGCCGGCGCCGATTTTCTCGCGATCCGGCCGGGCGCGCTGCATCGCGCCAACGGCGGCGCGCTGGTCATCGAGGCGCGGCGCGTGCTCGCGGAGCCCGCCGCCTGGACGGCGCTCAAGCGGGCGCTCGAAACAGGCGAGATCCGCATCGAGGCGGCGGAGCCCGCCAGGCAGGGGCCTCATCCCGTGCCGGCGCTCGAGCCCGAGCCGATCCCGCTCGCCATCAAGATCGTCCTCATCATGGACGGCGATCTCCAGCAGAGCATCGGTGAGACCGATCCCGAGTTCGCACAGCTCTTCAAGGTGCAGGCAGACGTGGACGAGACCCTCGTGCGGAGCACCGAGAACGACCGCGCGTTCGCGCGTCTCATTGCGGCGCTGGTCGGGACGCACGGGTTGAAGCCCGTCGATGCCAACGGGGTTGCCCGCCTCATCGAGGAGGCCCAGCGCATGGCGGAGGACCGCGACAAGCTCAGCCTCGACGTGGGCCGGATCGCCGACATCCTGCGCGAGGCCGACTACTGGGTCGACAGCGGCGCCCGCGAGGCCAAGGCGACGACCGCCGCCGACGTCGAGCGCGCGCTCAAGGAGCGCGCGCGACGCAACGACCGGCTTCGCGAGCATCTTCAGGACTCGGTCGCGCGCGGCGTGGTGCTGGTCGATACGGCGGGCGCGACCGTGGGGCAGATCAACGCGCTCTCGCTCGTGCAGAAGGGACACGCCGGATTCGGACGGCCGGCGCGGATCACCGCCCGCGTGCACGTCGGCCAGGGGCGCATCACCGACATCGAGCGCGAGGCCCAGCTCGGCGGGCCGCTGCACGCCAAAGGCGTCATGATCCTCTGGGGCTATCTCGCGGGCCGCTTCGCGCAGGACGCGCCACTCGCGCTCGCGGCCACGCTCGTCTTCGAGCAGTCCTACGAGACGATCGAAGGCGACAGCGCTTCCGCGGCCGAGCTGTTCGCGCTTCTCTCCGCACTCGCGAACGCACCCTTGCGCCAGGAGATCGCGGTGACCGGATCGGTCAACCAGCTGGGCGAGATGCAGGCCGTCGGCGGCGTCAACGAGAAGATCGAGGGTTTCTTCGACGTGTGCGCGGCCCGCGGGCTCACGGGCGCGCAGGGCGTGCTCATTCCGGCCGCGAACCGGCAATCCCTCATGCTGCGCGAGGACGTGGTCACGGCCGTGCGCGAGGGACGCTTCGCGGTCTATGCCATCAAGACCGTCGACGAGGGCATCGCGCTCCTCACCGGGCTCGCGCCCGGCGAGAAAAACCCGGATGGGACCTTTGCCGCCGGGACCGTCAACGGGCGCGTCGCGGCGCGCCTCAAAGCGTTCGCGGAGCGCGCCCGCGCGTTCGGGCCAAACGCCGCCACGGGAGCAACGCAGGCATGATCGCGCACGTCGCACACGCCGACGAGCAGCGCGGGCGCGTGGTGCTCTGGCTCGGTAGCTCCGGCGAAACGCAGGAAACGGCCGTGGACGCGGCGTTCCGCCTCGCGCAAGCGTTCGAGTCCGAGGTCGAGAGCGTGTTCATCGAGGATCGACAGCTTTTCGAACTGGCGACGTTGCCGTTCGCGCGCGAGATCCCGCTTTCGGGCCGGGAGACGCGGGCGCTCTCGGCCGATACGCTGGCGCGGGACATGCGTGTCCAGGCCGCGGCGCTGCAGCGCCATATCCTCGCCCGCGCCAAGGCGGCGGACGTCAGGGCGGAAGCGCGCGTGGTGCGTGCCGAGCCCGTCCGGGCGCTGGCCGACGTCTGCGCCGAGAACGGCCCCTGGAACGTCGTGACTCTCGGCGCGCCCGTCCGCAACGGCAACGGCACGGGCCATGCCGGCGCCGGACTTGAGGCGTTGTTCGAAGCCGTGCATGCGACGACCGGCATCGTCGTCGCCGGACGCGCGGCGCAGCGCACCAGCGGGCCGGTGATCGCCGTCGTCGAGGAGCTGGACCGCGTCGTCCCGATGATGCGGGCGGCCGAGCGGATCGCGACGGCCACGGGCGGGGCCGCGGCCCTTTGGCTCCTCGAGCACGACCAGGCGCGCCAGGACTGGACCGAAGGCCAGATCCGCCTCGCGCTCGGCCCGACGCCCGGCCTCGCCTTCGAGGTCATCGACATGACGGCGCACACGCCGCGGAGCGTCGCTAGCCTGATGCGGGCCGCGGGCGCGGGGTTCGTCATCACCCGCTTCGGCGGCACGCTGACGCCGCGCGAGTGCGACGTGGCGCCCTTCGCCGAGCTCATCGACGGGCCGCTGTTCCTCGTGCGTTGATCGCCGAGAGGGCGCGCGGAGCGCCCCCTCCGTCCGCTCGGAGCCTGGGCCACGAGAGACGTCTTGCCCAGCCCCGCTCGTGCCGCTACTAGCTCGCGCACCGCGGACGAGGAGCGCATGCCGGAGCTGCCCGAGGTCGAAACCGTACGCATGGGGCTCGCCCCCGTGCTGACCGGCCGCACCTTCGCGCGCGTCACGACGCGGCGGGCGGACCTGCGCTTTCCGTTTCCCGAGAACTTCGCCAAGCGGCTCACGGGCGCGCGTGTCAACAGCCTCGAGCGGCGCGCCAAGTATCTCATCGCGCATCTTTCGACCGACGAAGCGCTTCTCATGCATCTCGGGATGACGGGCCGCTTCCATGTGCAGGCGCCTGGCGAGGCCGTCCCGCACCTTCTCGGCGATTACGAGCATGACGCGGACACCGGCCCCAAGCACATGCACGCGGTGTTCGATATGCAGGGCGGCGGGCGCGTCACGTACGCCGATCCGCGTCGGTTCGGCTACATGCTGCTCGTTCCGGAAGTGGAGCTCGCCCAGCACGCCATGATGCGTGGGCTCGGCGTCGAGCCGCTGTCGACGGATCTCACAGCCGACTATCTCGCGCGGCGCGCGGCGGGCCGGCGCAGCGACCTCAAGGCCTTTCTCATGGACCAGCGCATCGTCGCCGGCCTCGGCAACATCTACGTGTGCGAGGCGCTGTTCCGCGCGCGCCTCAGGCCGACGCGGCGCGCCTCGCTCCTGGCGACGGCCGGCGGCAAGTCCGCGGCGGCGGCGGCCCGCCTCGTCGCCGGGATCAGAAGCGTGCTTGCCGACGCCATCGCGGCGGGCGGCTCGACGCTGCGCGACTACCGCAGGGCCGACGGCAGCACCGGAGGCTTCCAGACCACGTTCCAGGTCTACGGGCGCGCGGGGGAGCCTTGCGTCCGGCCCGGGTGCCGGGGCATTGTGCAACGCAGCGTGCAAGGCGGGCGGTCCAGCTTCTTCTGTCCCGCGTGCCAGCGCTGAGGGTCCAGGGGGGACCCCGTACATACCAACCGGAGGGGAGCGAATATGGCTTTCGAAACGATCCTGGTCGAGACGCGCGGGCGCGTGGGGCTCATCACCCTCAACCGGCCGCAGGCGCTCAACGCCCTCAACGACCAGCTCATCGGCGAGCTCAACGAGGCGCTCGACGGGTTCGAGGCGGACGCCGGCATCGGCGCGATCGTGCTCACGGGCTCGGAGAAAGCATTCGCGGCCGGCGCCGACATCAAGGAGATGCAGGCCAAGACCTATATGGAAGCCTATGCCTCTGACTTCATCGCGAGCTGGGAGCGCATCGCGCGCTGCCGCAAGCCGGTGATCGCGGCGGTGGCGGGCTTCGCGCTCGGCGGGGGCTGCGAGCTCGCCATGAGCTGCGACCTCATTCTCGCCGCCGACAGCGCCAGGTTCGGGCAGCCAGAGATCAAGCTCGGCATCATGCCCGGCGCCGGCGGCACGCAGCGGCTGATCCGCGCCATCGGCAAGTCGAAGGCCATGGAGCTCTGTCTCACCGGACGGCTGATGGACGCGGCGGAAGCCGAGCGGGCCGGGCTCGTGGCGCGCATCGTGCCGGCGGCGGACCTGCTTGCGGACGCGCTCAAGACCGCCGAGACGATCGCCTCGATGTCGCTTCCGGCGGCGATGATGACCAAGGACTGCGTCAACCGGGCCTACGAGACGACGCTCGCCGAAGGCATCCGCTACGAGCGGCGCACGTTCCATTCGCTGTTCGCGACCCACGACCAGAAGGAAGGCATGGCCGCATTCCTGGAGAAGCGGCGCGCCGCGTTCAAGAACGCTTAGAGCGTGTTCAACTTAGG
>JRYH01009314.1_pt1 | contig 16091 bp, 22 predicted proteins | sample 235351 | NCBI WGS metagenome assembly JRYH01 (sample SAMN03074221, study PRJNA261480) | activated sludge metagenome | biome: Wastewater Treatment Plant; feature: Wastewater; material: Activated sludge; isolation source: activated biomass of a wastewater treatment plant treating wastewater... ... | reverse complement strand
CGGCGGCGCCGGCGGCCTGCGCCGCCACCCAGCCCGCGCCGTGCGGCATGCCGCCATGAGTGATCGTGGGACCGTCCTCGACGACCACCACCCTGCGTCCCGCCAGCGAGGCCGGCGGGTCGAGCCGCACGACGGACGCGCCCCGGACCAGCGCGGCGCGTGGCGCGAGCTCGCGCGCCGAAGCCTCGACCTGCGCCAGCGCCTCGTCGCTCGCCGAGTTGGCCTTCGCGACCACGACCACGTCGGCCATGCGCAGGACGGCCTCGCCGGGATGCCAGCTGCGCTCGTGGCCCGCGCGCAGCGGGTCGACCAGCACCAGGTGCAGATCGGGCCGCAGGAAAGGAAAGTCGTTGTTGCCGCCGTCCCAGAGGATCAGGTCGGCCTCGCGCTCGGCCTCGGTCAGGATGCGCGCGTAATCGACGCCCGCCCAGACGACGCCGCCCGCCGCGACGTGCGGCTCGTATTCCTCGCGCTCCTCGATCGTGCAGTCGGCGGCATCGAGGTCGGCGCGCGAGGCGAAACGCTGCACCGCCTGCCGCGCCAGGTCGCCATAGGGCATGGGGTGGCGGATCACCGCCACGCGCAGTCCGCGCGCCCGCAGCCGGGTGGACAGCCAGCGCGAGACCTGCGACTTGCCCACCCCGGTGCGCACCGCCGACACCGCGATCACCGGCAGGCGCGAGGCGAGCATCGTGCTCGCCGGGCCGAGCAGCGCGAAGTCGGCGCCCGCCGCCAGTGCGATCGACGCGCGATGCATGACCTCGACGTGCGCGATATCGGAATAGGCGAAGACGACTTCGTCGATCCGCTTGTCCGCGATCAGGGCGGCGAGTCCCGCCTCGTCTACGATGGGAATGCCCTGCGGATAACGTGGGCCGGCCAGTTCGGCCGGGTAGCGGCGATCGGCGATGCCGGGGATCTGCGCGGCCGTGAAGGCCACGACTTCGTGGCGCGGGGCGTCGCGGTAGACGACGTTGAAGTTGTGGAAGTCCCGGCCGGCCGCGCCCATGATGGCGACGCGCCTGGCGCGCGGTGTGGAGTGGCTGTTCATCGTTGTCGGGTGAGTTCGTGTTTCGATCCTTCGGTCTACTGTACCTGCAGGCCTGCCTCTCGGCGGCGCTGCTGGCCGCCGGCCCCGCGGCTGCCTGGAGCAATCACGCCCTGGCAACGCGGCCGGCGCTCGCGCCCCTGACCGGGCTTGCAGCCAGCGCGTCCGTCGAGGTCGAGAGCATCGAGCGCTTCCTCGCGGCGCAGGGGCAAGTCCTGAAGGACGTGCTCGACGAGCACGAGCGCTGGGCTCGCGAGCACCTGCCTAACTACCCGCCCCGGCCCGACGCCCTTCGCTTCGAGCCCGGGGAGGCGAGCGATCCTGCCGACTTGCGGCGACGCTTCCTCGCGGCCCTGCGGCTCGCCCCCGATGCGCGCGTCGAGCCCTACCTGCAGCGCCTGCCCGGCGAATCGGCCGAAGGCAGGCCGATGCTCCCCGGCGCCGAGGTCACGACGCTGCGCGGCGATCGAGTCGTGGCTCGGTCGCAGTACGTGCGCCTGGCGGCGGGCGATCGGGTCAGCCCGGCCGACGTGCTGTCGACGGCCTCGGACGAACCCGATTACGGCATGGACCTCGGCCTGTGGGCCGACAACGGCACGGCGCACGGACGCGCCTACGGTTTCGGGCCGCAGCCCTTCGGCAACCCTGCCCTCGCCTTCTCGAGCCAGGCGCCGATCCACATGGGCTTCTGGCACGAGTCTCCGATCGTGTCGGCGGCGGCGCCCTTCCTGAAGCGCACGCTCCCCGAGTACCGGATCACCTTGTTCACCACGCTGGCCCGGCACGCGTTGCGCGCGGGGCACGAGTACTGGGGCTGGCGCTTCGCCGGCTGGGCCCTCCATTATGTCCAGGACCTCACGCAGCCCTACCACGCCAGGGTGCTTCCGGGCCTGGGCACGGCGCGAATGCTGTGGATCAACGCCCTGTCGCTCGCCGGCGTGGCGACGCCGATGGCGCACGCGGTCACGCTCGTGTCGAACCGGCACCTGGCGCTCGAGAACTTCCAGCGCAACGTCCTGCTCGCCGGCCATGGCGACCGCCCGGGCGCGCCCGGAGACGCTGCCCCGCAGCGCGCGATGCGATGATCGACCTGCTCGTTCCGCTGATGAGCGAGTACGGGGCGCACACGCGGGCCTTCGTCCGCGCGCTGCGCGGCGAACCTTGAAGATGCCGGTGGAGGGACGATGGGGGCAGGCGACTTGAAGGGCCAGGGTTTCGGCAGGCGCGCGCGATTCGCGCTGAACGGGCTGAAGCTCGCCCTTGCCCGCGAACGCAGCATCCGGACGCACCTGCTTGCCGCCGCTGCGGTGCTGCTGGTCCTGCTGGTCGCGCGCCCCGCGCCCGTCTGGTGGGCGGTGCTCGCGCTGGCGGTCGGCCTGGTGCTGGTGGCGGAGCTCGCCAACAGCGCTCTCGAAGCGCTGATCGACCACCTGCACCCGGCGCAGCACCCGGAGATCGGCGCGGCGAAGGACATCGCGGCCGGCGCGGTGCTCGTCGCCAGCGGCATCGCGGTGGCGGTCGGGCTGGCCTTCGCGATCGACTTCATGCGCTCATGACTGCCTCCGCTCCGCTGATCGTCTTCTCCCACGCCAACAGCTTCCCCGCCGGCACCTACGGGGTCCTGTTCCGCTCGCTGCGCGCGCGCGGCATCGCGGTGAAGGCGATCGAGAAGTTCGGGCACGACCCGCGGTACCCGGTGACCAGCAACTGGCCGCACCTCGTCCAGCAACTCGCGGACTTTGCCGGACCCGAGATCGCGCGGCACGAGGGCCCGGCCTTCCTGGTCGGCCACTCGCTGGGCGGGTTCCTGAGCCTGATGTGCGCGGCCCGCCAACCCCGCCTGGGTGGCAAGGGCGTGCGCGGCGTGCTGCTGCTCGACTCGCCCTTGCTGGGCGGCTGGCGGGCCCGCACCCTCGGACTGGTCAAGCTGACCCAGCTAGTGGGCTCGGTCTCACCCGGCCGGGTGAGCCGCCGGCGCCGCTACCAGTGGCCCAACGCCGAGGATGCGCTCGAGCACTTCCGGCACAAGCGGGCCTTCGCGGGCTGGCAGCCACAGGTGCTGCGCGACTACGTGGTGCACGCGATGCACGACGAAGTCGCTCCCGACGGCACGACGCGCCGGGTGCTGGACTTCGACCGGGACGTCGAGACGGCCATCTACAACACGCTTCCGCACAACCTCGACCGCCTGCTGCGCAGCCATCCGCTTCAGTGCCCGGTCGGGTTCATCGGCGGGACCCGTTCGCTGGAGCTCCGTCAGATCGGCCTGGCGATGACGCGCAAGGCGGTCGGCCGCGGCAACCCTGACCGGCTGCAGATGATCGAAGGCAGCCACCTGTTCCCGATGGAGCGGCCGCAGGACACGGCCGCGGCGATCGAGGCGATGCTCGGCCGGCTGCTCGCGGCGACGCGGCGCTGACCGCGGCGCGAGTGAGATCGCCTATCGATCCGATGGAAGGAAAGAATTGGATTTCCGACTCCTTGGAAGCTTAGAGTCGTTCATCACCAAGCGAAGGGAGATGCAAATGGACCAGAACACAGCAAAATCCGCCGGCAAGTGCCCGGTGATGCACGGCGGCGCCACGTCGGCCGGCGCGTCGAGCATGGAGTGGTGGCCCAAGGCCCTCAACCTCGACATCCTGCACCAGCACGACAGCAAGACGAACCCGCTGGGCCCGGACTTCGATTACCGCGAAGAGCTGAAGAAGCTCGACGTCGAGGCGCTCAAGAAGGACCTGAAGGCCCTGATGACCGACAGCCAGGATTGGTGGCCGGCCGACTGGGGCCACTACGGCGGCCTGATGATCCGCATGGCCTGGCACTCCGCGGGCACCTACCGCATCGCCGACGGGCGTGGCGGCGGCGGCACCGGCAATCAGCGTTTCGCCCCGCTCAACTCCTGGCCCGACAACGGGAACCTCGACAAGGCGCGCCGCCTGTTGTGGCCGATCAAGAAGAAGTACGGCAACAGGGTCAGCTGGGCCGACCTGATGATCCTGGCGGGCAACATCGCCTACGAGTCGATGGGCCTGAAGACCTTCGGCTTCGGCTTCGGCCGGGAAGACATCTGGCAGCCCGAGAAGGACACCTACTGGGGTTCCGAGAGGGAGTGGCTGGCCCCCAGCGGCAGCGAGGGCAGCCGCTACTCGGGCGAGCGCGACCTGGAGAACCCGCTGGCCGCGGTGATGATGGGCCTGATCTACGTGAACCCGGAAGGCGTCGACGGCAAGCCCGATCCGCTCAAGACGGCCCGCGACATGCGCGTGACCTTCGCCCGCATGGCCATGAACGACGAGGAAACCGTGGCCCTGACCGCGGGGGGCCACACCGTGGGCAAGGCGCACGGCAACGGCAGCGCGGCCAACCTGGGCGCGGCGCCGGAAGGCGCCGAGCTCGAAGAGCAGGGGCTCGGCTGGAACAACCACAAGACCCGCGGCATCGGCCGCGACACCGTGACCAGCGGCATCGAGGGCGCCTGGACCACCCACCCCACCAAGTGGGACAACGGCTACTTCGAGATGCTGTTCGGGCACGACTGGTGGCTGCAGAAGTCCCCGGCCGGGGCCTGGCAGTGGGAGCCGGTCGACATCAAGGAAGAGGACATGCCGGTCGACGTCGAGGATCCCTCGATCCGGTGCAAGCCGATGATGACCGATGCCGACATGGCGCTGCGATTCGACCCCGAGTACCGCAAGATCTCGGAGCGCTTCCGCAAGGATCCGGCCTACTTCTCGGAAGTCTTCGCGCGCGCCTGGTTCAAGCTCACGCACCGCGACATGGGCCCGAAGGCCCGCTACGTCGGCCCGGACGTCCCCAAGGAAGACCTGCTCTGGCAGGACCCGGTTCCGGCGGGCCGCAGCGACTACGACGTCGCCGCGGTCAAGGCGAAGATCGCGGCCGCCGGCCTGTCGATCGGCGACATGGTCAGCACCGCCTGGGACAGCGCCCGCACCTTCCGCGGCTCGGACTTCCGCGGCGGCGCCAACGGCGCGCGCATCCGCCTGGCGCCGCAGAAGGACTGGGAAGGCAACGAGCCGGCCCGCCTGGCCAGGGTGCTGGCGGTCTACGAGAAGATCGCCGCCGAGACCGGCGCCAGCGTCGCCGACGTGATCGTGCTGGCCGGCAACCTCGGCGTCGAGCAGGCGGCGAAGGCCGCGGGTTTCGACGTGAGCGTGCCCTTCGCGCCGGGCCGCGGCGACGCCAGCCAGGCACAGACCGACGTCGAGTCCTTCGAGGTGCTGGAACCCCTGGCCGACGGCTTCCGCAACTGGCTGAAGAAGGACTACGTGGTCACGCCCGAGGAGCTGATGCTCGACCGGGCGCAGCTGATGCGGCTGACCGCCTGCGAGATGACGGTTCTGGTCGGCGGCATGCGCGTGCTGGGCACCAACCACGGCGGCACGAAGCACGGCGTGTTCACCGACCGGGAAGGCGCGCTGACGAACGACTTCTTCGTCAACCTGACCGACATGGCCTGGACCTGGAAGCCGGCGGGCAGCAACCTGTACGAGATCCGCGACCGCAAGACCGGCAAGACGCGCTGGACCGCGACTCGGGCGGACCTGGTGTTCGGCTCGAACTCGATCCTCCGGGCCTACGCCGAGGTCTACGCGCAGGACGACAGCAAGGAGAAGTTCGTCCGCGACTTCGTTGCCGCGTGGACGAAGGTGATGAACGCGGATCGGTTCGATCTGGGGTGAGCGTGACATCCCTCCCGGGGCCGGCAGGCTTCGGGCGAGGAAAAAAGAAACGGGCCCTCAGGGGCCCGTTTCTTCATGTGTCCTGGCGGAGAGGGTGTCCGCGATATTTCAGAGGAGAAAGACCTGTTTTTTACGGCATAACCCACAACCCACCCACATACCTGGCCCCGTGCTGCTGCCTCCCGTTCGCGACGGTTCGGCCGGCGAGCGGGCATCCACATCGGTCACCCGCATGCCCGGCATTGTAGGTCTGCCGCGCCGCCGGCATCATGCCCGGCATGAACGACCACCCTGCCCCCGCGATCCTGCGCCTGGCCGACGGCGCCGTGCGCGTGATCGAGCAGCTGCCCGACGGTCAGATCCAGCGCACCCGGATCGAGCCAGACGGCACGACGTCGGTTGAGGTGGTGCCACGGCCGAGTTGACGTAGGTCAAACCCCGCGCCGGATCGAGCGCAACCCCAGTAGGGGTAATCGCCCCGCGCACCAGCGTGGGGGTAGCGTCTCCCGCATGCAAACGCCGGACTTTCCTGACGACGACTGGCTGCAGGTCCTCTGGGCGCCCGACGGCGCCGCTGTGCTGACGTTCACCGACGAGAACGGCGAACTGGTCGAGGCGCACCTGTACGAGGACGGGTCGATCAAGACCAAGATCCTGCAGTCGTCGCAGTGACCCCGCTCGACCGCCCCTGCCGCCACTGCACGCACTGGCTGCGCTGGGACGCGTCGCGCGCCGCAGTCTGCGGGCTCGATGACCAAGTGCAGATCGTCGCCCAGCCCGAGCGCGGGTGCGCGTTCTGGAAGCGCGAGCCGGGGGCGGATGATGACGTCCCAGCATTGGCTCCCGATCCCTTCGGCCGATAGAATCCCCCGATTACAAGAACCGGCCGCCGCTCGACGGGGCCTTCGAGGATGTCGGCCCCCGCTACCCCGCAGGAATTCGTCCAGAAGTGGCGCCAGATCGAGCTGAAAGAACGCTCGGCCGCGCAGGCGCACTTCCGCGACCTCTGCAGTGTGCTGGGGCAGCCAACGCCCGAGGCCGTCGACCCCAAGGGCGAGTGGTACTGCTTCGAAAAGGGAGCGACCAAGACGACCGGCGGCGAGGGCTGGGCCGACGTCTGGATGCGCCAGCACTTCGGCTGGGAATACAAGGGCAAGGGCAAGGACCTGAACGCGGCCTACGCCCAGCTCCAGCGGTACGCGCCAGCGTTGGAAAACCCGCCGCTCCTGATCGTGTCCGACATGGACAGGATCGTCGTCCACACCAACTGGACGAACACGGTCCCGCAGGTCCGCGAGATCCCGCTCGACAAGCTGATCGAGCCCGAGTACCTGCAGGTCCTGCGCTGGGCGTTCACCGACCCGGAGAAGCTCAAGCCGGGCACGACGACCGAAGATGTCACCAAGGCTGCCGCCGGCCGCTTCGCCGGGCTCGCGCAGCGCCTGCGTGACCGCGGCTACGAGGCCCACCGCGTCGCCCACTTCTTGAACCGGCTCATCTTCTGCCTGTTCGCCGAGGACGCCGACCTGCTGCCGGCCAACGTGTTCACCCGTGCCCTGCAGGCCACGACCCGTCGCCCGGAGACGGCCCAGGACATGCTGCGCGACCTGTTCCGGGTCATGCACAAGGGTGGCAACTTCGGGCCGGAGTACGTCGAGTGGTTCAACGGCGGGCTATTCGACAGCGACGACGCCCTGCCCCTGCAACTGGACGACATCAACGACGTGCTGGCCGCCGCGAAGCTCGACTGGTCGGCGATCGAGCCCTCGATCTTCGGCACCCTGTTCGAGCGCGGGCTGGACCCGTCCAAGCGGGCGCAGCTGGGTGCCCACTACACCGATGCGGCCTCGATCATGCGGATCGTCGATCCGGTGATCAAGGAGCCGCTGCTCGGCGAGTGGGACCAAAGCAAGGCGAAGATCGCCGCGTCGCTGGAGAAGGCCGAGAAGGCGAAGGCACCGGCGACCAGGACCAAGGCAACGAACGAAGCGGAGCAGACGCTGCAGGCCTTCCTGCACCGGCTCGGCGAGTACCGGGTGCTGGACCCCGCCTGTGGCAGCGGCAACTTCCTCTACCTCGCGCTCCAGACCCTGAAGGACATCGAGCACCGGGCCGTGCTGGAGGCCGAGCAGCTGGGCCTGCAGCGCGGCTTCACCGGGATGAACACCGGCGTGCAGAACGTCCACGGCATCGAGTTGAACGCGTACGCGGCCGAGCTTGCCCGGCTGACCGTCTGGATCGGCGAGATCCAGTGGATGCTTCGACACGGCGTGCAGCCCAGCAAGAACCCGATCCTCCAGCCGCTGAAGACGATCGAGTGCCGGGACGCGGTGCTGAACGAGGACGGGACCGAGGCGACGTGGCCGACGGTGGATGCGATCGTCGGGAACCCGCCGTTCCTCGGCGGCAAGCTGATGAGAGCTTCGCTTGGGCACGGGGTGGTCGACCGTTTGTTCGACGCATACGACAGTCGAGTGCCCGCCGAGGCCGACCTTGTAACGTACTGGTTCGAGAAATCGCGAGCGCTGGTCGTAGCGAACCCCGCGTGTCGCGTTGGACTGGTGTCAACCAACAGCATTCGTGGAGGGGCGAACCGCAAGGTGCTGGAAGCGATCCTTCGCGACGCGACCATCTACGATGCGTGGAGCGATCAGGACTGGGTGAACGAAGGTGCGGCGGTCCGCGTTTCCATTATCTGCTTCACGAAGAATCCACCTCGTCAGGCGCGACTCGACGGGCAGCCCGTCGGCGAGATTCATGCTGACCTCACGGCGGGAAGCATCAACCTCACCACCGCGAACCGACTACGAACGAATGTTGGAGTCGCGTTCATGGGTGACACCAAAGGCGGCTCTTTCGACATTCCGGGGGAACTTGCCCGAGAGGTGCTGCTCGCGGGTGGCAACCCGAACGGTCGACCCAACAGCGACGTCCTCCGGCCGTGGATCAACGGACTTGATGTAACGCGGCGACCGCGCGACTTCTGGATCATCGACTTCGGTTGGACAATGAATGAGGCCGAGGCGGCGATGTACGAGCGTCCGTTCGCATACGTCGAGGGCAACGTCAAGCCAGAGCGTATGGTCAACCGGCGCGAGAACTACCGGCGGTTCTGGTGGCGGCACGTTGAGCCGAGGCCGGGGATGTGGCGAGTGCTGGGCGAGTTACCCAGGTACGTCGTCACCCCGACAGTGGCGAAGCACAGAACCTTCCGATGGTCCCAGTCGCCGACGTGCCCTGATCATCAACTGATCGTCATTGGAAGGTCGGACGATACGTCCTTCGGCATCCTCCACTCCCGGCTCCACGAAATCTGGTCGCTGCGGCAAGGCACATGGCTCGGCGTCGGCAACGACCCCCGGTACACACCGACGACCACCTTCGAGACCTTCCCCTTCCCCGAAGGCCTCACGCCGAACCTGATGCCCGCCGAGTACACGAACCCGCACGCCGCGGAGATCGCGGCCATCGCTGCCCGGCTCAACGAGCTGCGCGAGAACTGGTTGAACCCGCCCGAGTGGACCGACCGCATCCCCGAGGTCGTGCCGGGCTACCCCGACCGGATCGTCGCGAAGCCCGGTTTCGAGGACAAGCTGAAGAAGCGCACGCTGACGAACCTCTACAACGAACGGCCGACGTGGCTCGCGAACATCCACCGCGAACTCGACGCTGCTGTCGCGAAGGCCTACGGCTGGGACGACTACGCACCGGAGATGCCGGACGACGAGATCCTGCGGCGGTTGCTCGCGTTGAATCTTGATCGGTCGAGTGGCACAGCCCCGCGCAATTGAACGCAATGCTCGACCGGCTCCGCCTCCCCTCTTCCTCCGAACTCGTCTCGGTCTTCCTGCATCGCCCGAGGTTCATCTGGGGCGGTCTGCTTGCTCCGGCGTTCGTCATCGTCGAGTCCGTTGCGATCTCAGCCAACAACGGATGTCCCGCAGCGACGGGGTTGAAGTGGGCCGGGTTCCTGATGGGGTTCCTCGGTCTCCTGCTGGTCGCTCGCGGACTTGGGAGCACCCGGCGACTGTTCGGCAAGCCGTCCTCGTGGTCGAGGATCAAGGATTGGGGCCAAGCCCTACGGGGACTGTTCGTCAGACGCCCACCGAGTGAGATCACCGGCGTTACCGCGATACACGAGTTCGGCTCCGACATCTTCGCCGCCACGGGAACCGTCAGGCAGGAGTCCATTGAGGCTCGACTGGCTGCCCTTGAGCACCGTGCCGACGCTGCCGACAAGCGGATCGCCGAGGTCCAAGCCGAGGCACGTCGCGAGGTCGAGCGGGTCCGCGCCGAGCATCGAGTCGCACACGGGCGAATACAGGAGCGAGTTGGCACCCTTGGGAAGCAGCTTGAAGACCTCGCGGTCGGTGGGCTGGACTTGGAGTTCATGGGGCTGCTATGGTTGATCAGCGGATCGGTCATGTCGACATTCCACGAGGGGCTCGGGCAGTTGCCGTTTTGGCGGGCCTTTGGGTAGCTGATGACTTGGCTTCCTGTCGAGCCTCCACTTGCTGGAGACGCACACGATGAAGCGCGATTGGGATGTCATCAGGGACGTGCTGATGGAGGTCGAGGGCCTCACCGAGACTCAGCGGCACTCGTTCGAGTTCGACCTCAGCGCAGCGGCGAATGACACCGAGCGGTCGAGAGTCGAACACGCGTTACTCCTGTGGCGATCCGACTACATCGATGCCGTGGATGCCACCACTCTCTCGGGCGCGGCGATCATCGGACCATCGCTCACTTGGCAAGGCCACGACCTCCTTGACACGATCCGCAGCAAGCCGGTGTGGGAGCGCATCAAGGCCACTGCGAAGGCCAAGGGACTGGAGTTGACCTTGGACGGCGTGAAGCTGCTCGCCAAGGTGGCCCTCGACCAGATCGTGAAGAACGGAGGCTGATGGGGCGCCATCTTGAAGACGTCGCATTGGGCGCCTCACGGGCTTGCGAGAAGGGTCAGATGACCAAGCGCACCACGCTCGACCGACCGCCGCACTGCCGCTACACTCTCTCCGCTGGCCCCGCGCCAGCCCCGTGGATTTACAGACCACTTGCCGACGGGAACCAACCGGCTAAAGCGTCGAGCCCGCGCCCTCCCCGCACGCTGGCAAGGCGACCACTAGATCGTCTTGCGGGAAGGAGAACACCATGAAGCCACTACGCGCCGGCGACATCTGCCTGACCTGCAACTGCAGCGACCCTCTCAACAACGGTCAGCTGATCCTGGTCGTCTTCACGGACCCGACCCGGGTCGAGACCCCCTATCTGATCGAGCGCGTCGACGGTCTGCGGTTCGCGTCCGCGATAGGTCGCGACGGCGAGCCGATGCAACGGTCCCCTGGTCCACGCCTGTGGGCAGCACGCCGCAAGCTCAAGCCGATCGACGATCAGGAGCCGACGCCGCTCGACGTGCGCGAAGTGGAGGTGGCGGGATGAGCGCCCACCTGCGCCTGGTTTCGGCCACCAGGCACCCCATCGACGATGGCTGCCTCGATGAGCTCCGGAAGCGCGGCGTGCCGCTGACGGTCAGCAACTACGTCGTGGCCGAGGGGCTGGACTGGCCGCTTGAAGGCGAGCACGCCGCCTACGTCGAGCAACTGGTCCGGCTCGGCCTCCTGGTGGACGACCTGGCATGACCAAGGCCAGCCGACCCGACTGGGTCAACGAATCGATCTTCGAGGACCCGTCGAAGGAACAGGCGATCCTGGAGGTGCTGCGCGATCGATTCATAGCCCAGCGAGGTCAGCGAGGACCTGCTCCCCCAACTGCTGAAGCTGCTCCGCAGCCTGCGCGTCGCCGGCCTCGGCGGCCTGGATCAGGGCGTTGATTTCCGCTTCGGACATATCGGTCTCCCGGTGAAGGTTGAGACCTGATCCTGGCACCGATGTCGCCGGCGTTGGGGTAGCAGTTGCCACCGCTTCTCGACGAGCAGTAGCACCCGCTACCGGAACCGTTCCGCTTTTCGGTGATCGCGCGGCTGGCCGGCGCCGGGCGTGGCCCGAGAGCGTCAAGGCGCCCAAGTGCCGAGCAGGCTCGCCGACGAGCGACGGTCCGGTCGGGCCTGTTGCTGGTCCTCCTCGATCGCGGCCATCGCGCGCTCGATCACGAGGTCCAGGTCGTCCGCGGCGAGCGGCTCGCCCGATTCGAGGTCGCGGATCTCGATGTAGTCGTCGAGCTCGCCAGCGCGCAGCGCGTGGTACTTCGCGGCGTGCGACCTCAGGCTCGCGGTGCTCTGCGTGTACTGGGCCTGGTCGGCTTCGCGGGCGTCTGCGTATCGCTGGTCCACGCCGGCGCCGGCGTCGATCTCCAGGAGCGCGCTGTCCACAGCGTCGACCCCCTCCAGATCGCGATCGCGGTCGAGCCGCTCGCGGATGCGCTCCAGCTGCTGCTTGATCTCACTCCTGAGCATCGCCACCTCCGAGTTCCGCGATCTGGGCTCGCACCTCGGCAAGCGCATCGGCCTTGCGCGCGACCCCGACGGGGATCGCGATCTGCCGGCCGCCTGCCACGGTGACATGATGGACCTTGCGCGTAGTCGTCCACGGCACGCGGTCCTCCGTCAGCGATCCAACGCGCACCTCGTCGGGTTGCTTCTGCAGCCACCGCTCGATGTTGCGCAGGTTCTCGATAGATCGGGCCATCCTCACCTCCATCCTTGAATCGGTCTGATCGGCTCGGACCCGCGCAGCAAGGTCTTGAGCCAGGCCTCGACCTGGTGCGCGTTCGCGCGAAGCTCGCCGTCCTCCGACCAGGTTCTCGGGAACCCAGGCGGCAGCTTGGTGCCGGCCGGGATGGCGATCGAACCGCGAACGGCGCGCACCTCTTCCAGCGCGAGCCGCGCGACACCGCGCTCGAACGTCATCGCGAGCCCCCGCGCGCCAGCAACGTGCGCGGCCGGCGGGACTGCTCGTCGAAGGCCCGCAGCCGATCGTTCACGATGAACGGCTCGACCAGGTCCAGCGCGGCCGCCACCGGGTTGCGCGCCGAGCGGATGATCGCGACCGCGTCGGGGCTGGCCAGCGCGCGGCAGTGACGCAGGAACTTGTCGAAGCTCTTCATGGTCAGAACCTCCACGCGTTGGGCGGCACCTTCGCCACCTCGACTCGGTGCTGCGGGTTCGGCGTTGGCCGATCGCCGAGGCTCGACCCTGGCGGGCCAGGCTGGCGGCGTGGGTCGGCCGCGGCCGATGACCGCAGGAAGCCGGTGCTGCCCCCGGCGGCGACGGTTTGTGTCCCGGGCGTGAACGGTCGGTACTGCTCGGGCGTCGTCCAGCAACTGCCCGGCAGCGACGGCGCCTCGATCATGTCGCCAGGGTCGTAGCGGCGACCATCGTGGAACGTCGGCCACTTGCAGGTGTACGACGGCACGTCAGCGATCCTCGGCGTAGCGCGCGACGCGCTCGCAGTACCAGGCGTTCGCCGCAGCATCGGCGGCTTGCGCGATCCTTTGCGCGTAGTGGTCCGCGTCTTCTCTCGACCAGGACGGCAGGATCTTCGAGCTCGCGCCGGCAGTGAGGAAGGCGCGGGGGAACTCGTCGCTGCCCTCCGCCATCCAGGCCGCGAACAGTTGCGCTGAGAGCGCGTCGCGCTGCGTGAGCAGCTGCTCGTCGAGCTTCGGGTCGATGGTCATGCGTTGGCCTCCTCGATGCGCCGGATCGCGGCGCGAAGTCCTGGGTCACCGACCCGATTCCGCGCCTCGGCGATCGCGGCGAGCCGCGGATACCGTTCGACGGGGCTGCGTTCACCGCGATGGGCGGCGCCGGCGATCTCGATCGCTTCGGCCCAGGACACGTCCTTGCGGCGCCGCGCCTGACCGACGATGTCGACCAGGTCGTCGATCGACTTCGCCGCGCTGTAGTCGGGCTCGGGCCGCTGGGCGTCGTCGAGCCGATCCATGTCGAATCCCATCACGACCTCCGCTGGCTGCGCTCGTAGGCGCGGATCACCGACTGGATCGCCTGCACGTCGTTGCCGGCGCGGGACAGCGACAGCATCTTCGCGATGCCCGGCGCCTTCGACCCCAGCCACCGGTTCGCGGCCTGCAGGACCTGCGGTGCCTTGTCCCCGTACTGCTCGCGCAGCCAGCGGTTCGCCGTGCCGCGCGCGCGACCAGCGTCGGCATCGGCCGGTCGCATCAGTTCGCGCAGGAAGTAGTCCTCGTTCTCGAGCCCGAGCGACTCGACCTCGCGGGACAGCCCGATGACGATCTCGTCGGCCTCGGCCGGGTCGATCATGCCCGCGTCGATCTGGCCCTCGACCCGCTCGCGGATCGCGTTGCGAACGACGGCGGAGTCGTTGTCCCAGAGCTCGGACGAGTTGACCTTGCTCGGCTCGGTTGGCGTGTTGCCGTACAGGTCCGCGGCCAGCGCCGCATGCTCGGCCTGGCCGGGCGTCTGCGTCGGGCCGGACCTCGGCGCGGGGTCGGGCTTGCCCGAGTACAGCGCGTCTGCGAGCTCACCCATGCTTTACCTCGAAGTCTTGAAGAGCCGCGGTGAACCCCGGCTCGAATGTGCCGCCGCCACCGCGGGCGACCGCGAGCAGTTGCTTGCCGAAGGCCTCGGCCGGGCCGGCCAGCGGCGTGTACCGCACCGGCGGCGACTCCTTCGAGCGACGGCGGGTGGCCGCGACCGCGTCGATGCGGGCCTGTTCGGCGCGGAGCTCTGCGAGCAGCAGGCGAGCGAGCGTGTCGATCTGGCTCATGCGACCTCCCGGCTGCGAAGGTTGTCGAGGTGCGCCTTCGCCGCGGCGAGGCGACGCTGCGCCTGGTCCGACGCGTCGGCGTGGGTGATGTAGGTGTCCAGGCCCCCAGCCTCGGCCGCCTTCAGCCGGGCAGCGATCGCCAGGTCGGCGTCGAGCCGGGCCTGGTAGACGGCGCGCTCGGCCTCGTCGACCGTGGCAGCGTGGGCTGCGCGGGCAGCGTCGGCCTGCGCGACCTGCTCGCGGATGTTCGTGTCCTCGGCCTCCTGGAGCTCGGCCAGGTACGCGCGGGCGGCGGCCAGGTCGGACTCAAGTTTCGCGATGCTGTCGTCGCTGGGCAACGATTCCGGGTCGATCTCGACGCTGCCGATCCAATCGGATGCAGCGAGCTCGCGGGTGCGCTGGGCCTTGTTCAGCTGCGACTCCAGGCGCGAGGCCTCGATGCGCGCCCGCCGGAGCGCTTCGCTCAGAATTTGTCTCTCTTCGTTTAGCATTGTCCACCTCTATACATGGTTTTGTTTGACTCGTAGCCGAATTTCGGCTAATGCGCACATTCTACCAGAAAGTCGCACTGTATATGGCTACAGTGCTTGCGCCGGGGAGCCGCGCCGTTGCTTGCTCTCAGGCCTTTCGTACTGACTTGATCGCAGGGCCGGATTAGACTGTCGTGATCGACGGGGAAGTCGACGAACTCGCGGCCCTGGCTCGGCTCATGCACATCTGGTGACCGCGGCCTAGCGGGCTGGGTGCGGGTTAATCCGCGCCCGCCGCCCCACTCCCCTCGGGGCTTCGACGGACGCCATGTCCGCGGGCTCCAATTCCACGCCCATTCCACGCCCATTCAGCCGGGTGGCCCTCCGGCTCGCGTAGCGGCCCCAGGAGCGGCGATCGCCCTGCCCCGGTGGATAGGGCCCGACCGGGGGCGCTACATGAGCTCCAGCGCCTCCTCCGAGGCGTCTGGGTAGCGGGCGCGCAGTACAGCGAGCCGGTACCGCTCTTCGAGGATCCGAATGCCCTCCTCGATCGACATCGGCTCGACGTTGGCCGGCAGCGCCGGCATCTCGACCGCCGGGTCGGTCAGCAGGATCCTCTCGACCTGCTTCTTGCGTCGCGCCAGCCGGCGCAGCAACTGAGCCGTGCGCGCCGGCGTGCGGGGGAGGAGCGGCTCGGGCATGCGGGCGGGCGGCGTCCAGACCTGGGCCTGGGCCTCGGCCTCGACCTGGGCCCGGCGCGCGGCGATCGCCTTTGCCTTCGCGACCGCTGCGACAGGATCCCCCTTCGGCCGGCTGCGCCGCTCGGCCCAGAGGGTCACCGGCCGCCCGGGCCCCGGCGGGTGGCTACCCTGCAGGAGACGACCAGCAGGGCCGCGCAGGGTGAGATGGAACCCGCCGTCGGCGCGCCGGTGCAGCCACGCCACGCAACCCGGGGGGCTGCCGGGTGGCGGGACGACGCGGAGGCCTCGGCGGCGGCTCATAGATGCAACAGAGTCACAAATAGTTTTGCGGGAGATCGGCCCTGGGGCTCGACCCCGACCTGGCCGCGCACGGGGCGATCGACGTGTGGTGGCTTTGAAATCCACCACTCCCCCTCCCCACAACCACATTTACATGTAATTCCATTACAACTTTTTTTGAGCTCGCTACG
>JRYH01002578.1_pt1 | contig 16137 bp, 14 predicted proteins | sample 235351 | NCBI WGS metagenome assembly JRYH01 (sample SAMN03074221, study PRJNA261480) | activated sludge metagenome | biome: Wastewater Treatment Plant; feature: Wastewater; material: Activated sludge; isolation source: activated biomass of a wastewater treatment plant treating wastewater... ... | reverse complement strand
CATGCCGCCAGCGTTCAATCTGAGCCAGGATCAAACTCTTCAATTGATATTTGTGAGCCCATCGGGCAAGCCCGATGGGTCGATCTCATGAAGCGATCCGACTTTTGTCCCGCGAGAAGCCTCTTGTCGAGGGCTCGCGGGATCGGTCTGCCCCGGGGGTGAATCTCCCCCGGAGCAACCCCGCCTTCCGCCTTGCGGCGTCGGCAGGGTGCGCTATCTGGCTATTCAAAGATCTTCTGTCGACCGGACGCTTCCGCGACCGACCGACAGGGGCTGATCTTGCACGAGAACGCCAGACGCCGAGGGGAAGTGACCCTCGACGACCTTTTTTCAGGAACATCCGGCCCTGGTCAGGCCCCGGTTGTGCACCGGTGATGTCCCCGCACGCTCTCGCGGTGGACCCAACTGTTCACTTGCCAAAGAGCCTTCCAAACCGGGGCCTCTCGCCCCGGTTTTCGCCCCTTCTCCAGACTCCCGAAGGCTCCCAGAGACGAAGCGAGCCGCGATGAGCGGCAGGGGAGAGAATAGCGCGCACCCGATGACCGTCAAGTCGGCCGCTCCAGAAATCCGGGCCCTTTTTTCCCTCACTCCCCTGAATCCCCGGATTCAGGCCCCGCCGCCGAACGCCGGCGGTCCGACACCGCCGCCGTCACCAACCAACGCACGGGCCCATCCCCACACCCATGATTCCTCGCTCGCGGCGGCACAACCCACCCTTCCAGAGCCCGGAAACAGGCGCTCGCCGTCGCCCCCGTCGTCCGGACATCGTCGACGAGCACAACCCCGCGAACCGCCGGAGCCGCCCGGGCGGTCCGCACCCTGATCGTCCCCTCCAGGTTCCTCGCCCGGGCCGCCGCCGACAGGCCCGCCTGGTGGGGCCGGTGCCGCCGCTCCAGCACCCGCGCGGGGCCCGACCCCAGCGCTGCCCCGACGCCGGTCGCCAACACCAGCGTGTGATCGACACCCCCGTTGCTGAGGCGTCGCCGCGTCGTGGTCGGGACCGGGACCACCAGCATCCCCGCCGGCTCAAGCCCCGCCCGATTCAGCTCGGCCAGCACCAGCCCGCCGAGCAGCCCACCCATCCGCAACCCGGACCGGCGATCCCCCCGGTACTTGCACGCCACGATCGCCGACCGCACCGCCCCCTCGTAGGCGTCAAGCCGAACCGCGCGGTCCCACGCCAGCCGCTTGCCCCGACACGCCGCGCACCCGTGCGCATCGACCTCCCCCGCGCCGACGCGGCCCCCGCAGCGCGGGCACGCGGGCGCCGCCCCATCCACGCGCCAGCCCGCCAGCGGGTCCCGGGCGCGGCCTCCCCCGAGGATCGCCGCTTCGAGCCGATCGAGCACGCCGCCCGGCCCCCGGTCCTGAACGCGCTCAGGGCTCGCGGACGGAAGCCCCTCGTCCTCGGCCGAGATATCGTCCGAGTGCCCGCTCTCCGGCGGCTCGATCGGCCTCGGGGGCCATACGAACGCGTCCTGGTCGTCCGCGCGCGCCATCGCTCAGCCCGGCGTCGCCCCGAGCCGCTCGCGGACCAGATCCGCCCGCACCGCGGCGCGGTCCGGCGCTTCGAGGGCCCGGCCCACGACCCGTTCGAGGTGGGCGTTCTGCACCTGCAGCAGCAGCGACGCCACGGACCCGAGGTCCGTCTCGTTCACCAGCCGCATCATGATCCCGAGCCGGACCCGGCTCAGGAAATTCATCGCCTCTTCCACCGAGAGCAGCCTTGCGCTGCGGAGCACGGCCCAGGCCCGCCAGATCGCGTCCTCCGTCGAACGCCGGCGTTTGCCCAGCAGCACATCGCGCGCCCGCCGCTCGTACTCGATCACCTTCGGCACGACCTGGGCCTGCATGATGTCGAGCAGTTGGGCCTCGGTCCGGCCGAGCGTCACCTGGTTGCTCAGCTGGTAGAAATCCCCCACCGCCTCCGAGCCCTCACCGTAGAACCCGCGGACCGCGAGCCCCATGTCCTCGGCCGCGTGCTTGACCTTCTCGATCTCCCCGGTCAGCTTCAGCCCCGGGAGGTGCAGCATCACGCTGAACCTCGCCCCCGTGCCCACATTCGTCGGGCACGCCGTCAGGTACCCGAATCGCTCGCTGAACGCGAACTCGAGCCCCGCCTCGAGCAGGTCGTCGACCCGGTCGGCGTGCTGCCACGCCCCGGGTAGGTCGAGCCCGCACCGGATCACCTGGAGCCGAAGGTGATCCTCCTCGTTCACCATGATCGAAAGCCGCTCGTCCGGCAGGCCCACCGCCACGCCCCGCGGCTCCTCGGCGCTCCCCTTGCCGTTCGAGAGCTTCCCCCGCGCGTGCGGCCTGCTGATCAACTGCCGCTCGACCAGCAGCAGCCGCTCCGCGGGCGTCGCGTGGTGCAGATCCACCCACATCAACTGCGGCGAAACCCCGGCCGATGCGATCCGGGATCGGCACAGGTCCAGCACCTGCTCGCGATCGCCCCGCTCGGCCATCGGCATGAACGGGAACCCCGCGAGGTTCCGCGCCAGCCGCACGCGCGACGACATCACCACATCCGTGCAGTCTCCCTCGCCGCGCAGCCACTCCGTCCGCTGCCCGCAGACCGACGGGAGGTGGGTCCGGTCCCACACCGGCCCGGGTTGCTCCTCCCCGGGCTTCATCCGCCGCTCCCCGAGGCCGGGTTGGTCAGTTCAGCCAGCTCGTCACGCAGCCTGGCCGCCCGCTCGTACTCCTCCGCCCGCACGGCCTCGCCCAACTCACGCCGCAGCCGCTCGATCCGGTCCGCACGCCGGTGTGCCTCGAGCACCGCCTCGCTCACCCCCGCGTCGCTCACCCGCCCCGAGGACAGCGCCCGCCTCGGCCGCTTGCCGACATGCCGGTTGCCGCCTTCGTGCGCGCGCTCCAGCAACGGCACGAGCCTGGCCTCGAACGCCTCGTAGCACCCGGCGCACCCCATCAGGCCCGTGTTCTTGAACTCCGCGAAACTCTGCCCGCAATGCTCGCACCGGGCCGTCCCCACTGGGGGCCGCGGCGGGGCCGACGCCGGCTGCGAACCCAGCACCACGCTCGCCAGGAACTCCCCCACCGGGTTGCCCGGCCCGCCGACGCCCAGCTTCGCCGCGCAGACCTCGCACAGGTGCGTCTCGCGGATCTGACCACCGCTCACCACGACATCGTGGTGCGTCGCCTCGCGTTCCCCGCAATGGTCGCACAGCATCAGGACCTCTCCGGCGCGGCGCAGCCGCAGCCTCTCGACGCCGCTCCCGCGACCCCGACAGCCTACATCCTAGAAGAGATCAGGCAAACACCAACCGCGGGCGATCAGGCCATCGCCTGCTTCTGCTGCCGCGTGTACCCGTACTTGCGCTTCAGCGGCTTGACCAGGAGCCCGCTCCGGATCGCCTTGGTCGAGACCTTGATCTTGACCGTCCGCTTCACGCCGTGACCGTCCTCGATCACCGCGCTCACCTTCTGCAGGTTCGGCTTGAAGGTCCGAGGCTCGATGCCCGTCGGCTTGAGACCGAAGCCGCCCTTCGTGATCTTCTGGCCACGCCACGCCCGGCGCTTCCCGAAGGTCGTCTTCTTCCCCGTAAAATAGCAGATGTTCGGCATCGGTTCACCTCTCGACGGTCTGATCCGTGGCCGCAAGCATAGGCCCCCACGCAACGCCGGTCATCAACCCCCCGGCCCAGGTCCACTCGCCGCCGCCCCGCCCCGGCGACCCACCCGGTTCAGGGTCGCCGAAGCCGCTGCCGACCCAGCAACAACTCGAGCGTCTGGGCCACCAGTTCGATCTCCCGGTCCGTCAGCAGCCCGTGGAACGGGAGCGCGAGCGTCCGGCTGCTGATCGACTCGGCAATCGGGAACATCCCGGGCCCAGTCCCCAGGCGCTCCCGGATGAACGGGAGCAGGTGGATGCACGGGAAGTAGTCCGACGACCCGATGTCGTGGGTCCGCAGGCCCTCGATGATCTCGTCCCGCTCCTCCTGCGTGTACCCCACCCCGAGCCGCGGCACGAACACGAACCAGCTCATCTCCGTCTCGCGGTCCACCGTCGGGAGCACGAGTTCGGTCATCCCGCTCAGCCGGTCGATGTAACGCCGGGCCACCACCGCCCGCCGCTCCAGGATCGACTCCAGCCGGCGCATCTGCCCCACCCCCACCGCCGCCTGGAGCTCGCTGATCCTGAAGTTGTACCCAAGACGCTCAAACCACAGCCACTTGCCGGCCCCCACCGGCGGGAAAGGCCGACCCTGGTTCCGCAGCGAGCGGCACCGGTTGGCCACCCCCTCGTCCCCCGTGACGATCATGCCCCCCTCGCCGCAGGTGATCTGTTTGTTGGGATAGAACCCGAACACCCCCGCCGTCCCGAACGCCCCGGCCGAACGCCCGCGGTGCCGCGTCCCCAGCGCCTCGCAGCAGTCCTCGATCATCGGGATCCCGTGCCGCTGCGCGATCGCCTCGTACGCCCCCATATGGGTCGGGTTCCCGAACGCCTCGACCGCGAGGATCGCCCGAGTCCGGGGCGTGATCGCCCGTTCGATCAGCCCGGGGTCCATGTTCAGGCTCACCGGCTCGATGTCCACAAACACCGGCGTCGCCCCAACCTGCAGGATCACATTCGTCGACGCGACAAACGAGAACGGCGTCGTGATCACCTCGTCCCCGGGGCCGATCCCCAGCGCCGTCAGCACGCAGAACAGGCCCGCCGTTCCCGAACTCACCGCCACCGCGTGCGGCACCCCCACCCGCGCCGCGACCAGCCGCTCGAACTCCTCGGTCATCGGGCCCATCGCCAGCCGTTCCGAACGCATCACATCCAGCACCAGCCGCTCTTCGAGGGGCGACAGGTCCGGTCGGCTCAGCGGGATCTCCAGAGGCTCCATCGCGTCTCCCCACGCGGGCGCAACGCCGCGCGACCCGGGCGAGCCGATCCACGCTCGCACCGCCGGTCCGGCAGAGGATAGCGGTCAGCCGCCCCGCCTGAGCGACTGCTCCAGGTGGTCCGCCAGCGAGGCGATCGGCATCCCATCGATCGAAAGGCCCGCGCCGACCGACACGCCCTCGGCCATCTGCGCCTCGATCCGCCGGTGGGCCGAGATCACCGTCGAGTGGCTCCGCAGCCCCATCGCCGAGGAGATCTCGGGAAAACTCCGGGTCGTCAGCCGCTTCGCGAGCAGCGTCACCATCGCCCGCGCCAGCACGACGCCCTTGTGACGCCCGGGGCCGCCCAGGTCCTCCCGGCTCACCCCCAACGCCGCGCACACGCACTCGATCACACGGTCGATCTGCACCGGACGCTCCGGCGCCGACTCCACCCCGCGCCCCGCCGCCCCCGCCTGCTCCCGCAGCACCGCGGCGACCGTCGCGGCGTCCACCGCCCCGCTCCCCGCGACCGCCGCGTGCGCGCGCAGCCGGTTGACCAGCCCCAGCAGGTCCCGCGCCGACGCACGCACCCCGCCCGGGCCCAACGCCGCGCCCTCCGCGAGCGAGGCCACCTCCGACTCGCCCAGCACCAGCCCGGCCCGCGACGCGAAGTGCTGCACCAGCCGCCGCCGCGTCACGGGCCCGGGCGGCTCGATCCGCGCCAGCGACCCGGACAGGAAACGCGACACCAGCGCATCGCTGAACTCCCGGATGTGCCGCGGGTGCGCGTCCGACGCGAGCACCACGCGCGCCCCGCTCAGGTCGAGCGCGTCAAAGGTGTGCAGGAGCTCGGTCTGCGTCCCGGTCTTGCGGGTCAGGAAATGGACATCGTCGATGCAGAGCAACTCGATCCGCCGGTACGCGCGGTGGAACGCCTCGATCGTGTTGGAGCGGACCGCCGCGATGTACTCGTTCGTGAACGACTCCGCCGTGACCACCTTCGTGCGCGCGCCGGGGTGCACCTCGGCGAACCTCGCCGCGATCGCCGAGAGCAGGTGAGACTTGCCTACCCCGCTCGGGCCGTAGACAAAGCACGGGCAGTCGCCCCCCCCGTCCGCCGATTCCGCGACCCGCCGCGCCGCCTCGAACGCGAGCCTGTTGCAGGGCCCGACCACGAAGTCCGAAAGCGTCTGCTGCGGCGCCCGACGCCGCGGCCCACGCTCCACCCCGCCCCGACGAAGCGACGAGGGCGCCGGAACCTCGGGCGCGACCCCCGCCTCCCGGGCCGAGACCTCGAACCGGACCGTCGAGGCCCCGCCCGGCCCGCCGGGAGAGATCCCCTCGACCGCGCGCCGCAGGACGGGCCCGAACCGGGCGTCGATCATGTCCGCCGCGAAACGGCTCGGGACCGTGACGCAAAGCCCGTCCGCGCCCAGTTCCAGACGCGCCGATCGGCCGAGGTACCGCTCGTACGCATCCGACCCGATCTCCCGGCGGATGCGTTCCTCGACCTCGTTCGCCGCGGATCGCCCCCGGTTCACCGCCGCGCGTGTCGAGACCGCCGAACCCGCGTCCCGGCCCGCGATCTCCCCGCCGTGTTGTTGTTGCGTCCGTCCGTGCACCGCGTCGCCCCACTCGCGTCATCGCCCCTCGGTCCACCGCGCGGCCAAGCCGCCCCTCCGCCGGCCCCCTCCGTGTGCGCACGGACACCGCACGACGCGGCGTGCGCGCCGCTCGGCCCGTCCTGCCTCACTTGAGAGGGGGCGTCAGGAACGCAAGAGCAACCGGGGCGGCGGGGCCGGGAGCCCGCGCTCGCGGCGCCGAGCCGTTCCCGCCTCGCCCGGAACGAGGAGATCGTGTCTTCCCGTTGTTCCCGCCTGGTGTGCCCGCATCGCGTGTCCTCCGCGACGGCTGAACCCGTCTTCGCCCAGGTGACCGGAGACGCGGGAATCCTCCCCCGCCCCGCCCGAATCGCGGCCTCTTCGCCGCGGATCCGGAGGGTACCTCACCGCCCGCGTCGAGACAATCCACCAATCGAATGCCGCGCCGCGCCGCCGCGTGCTCGCGCCTTTTTTTCAAGGGCTTAGCGCAACGAAAAAAGAGTTCTCCACGCGCTCGCGTCGATTGCCAACAACTTGTGCAAAACCCGCCGCGTCAGGAGCCACGCACCGCCGCGACGAACGCGACCCGCCTCGCCGTCACGGTGAACCCAAGGCTCGCGTACAGCGCGCGCGCGGGCTCGTTCTGCTCGTCCACCGCGCAGGTCACATGGCTCAACCCGGTCCGCTGCGCGCGCGCGATCGCCGCCTCCAGCAGCGGCCCGCTCAGCCTCCGGCCCCGCAGGCTCGGGCCGAGCCCCATGTACACCAACTCGACCGCGTCCTGATCCGGGCAGGGCGAGAGCAGGACACAGCCCTCGGGCCGGCCCTCGTGCCAGACCAGCCACCAGAGCGAGGGGTCGTGGCGCCCCGCCGCGAGGTGCGAATCGATCACATCGTCCAGGTCTCGCATGTCGCACAGCCCGGGGCAGTCCAGCGTGTCGATGTAGGTCCGGGCCAACGCGGTCCGCAGCGCATCCGCGTCCGCGGGGTCCTTCATCCCCCGGAACGGGCGGATCTCCAGCCCGCCCGGCCAGGATCCGGCGTCCTGCCCGCGCAGGGCCGGCAGCGAGAGTGGACGGCGGAGATAGGCCAGGTCGCCCAGGCGCGTCATGCCCCCACCCCGGAAGGCCTCGATCGCCCACCACTCCTCGGGCGCGGGGAGCGCCTGCACGAGGTGGACCCGGTCCGGGAGGAGTACCTGGATCTGGGAGACCACCCCCCTGACCAGGGCAATCCGATCCGCCGCCTGCCGTTCCGGCGTGCCGCAAATCCCGAGCGGGCCCTCGCCCGAGATGAACATCATGGCGGTCCGGCCCGCCTGAGGAACAACCAGGGCCGACTGCCGGACCCGGGCCCCCTCGCCGATCGCCCACATCAGGTCGAGATCGATGCCGTGTTCGCGTGCCCGTTGCACGAACCTCCGCCCGGCCTCGATCGGGTCGAGACCCGGGGCGGCGACGAGTCGGGCGGCGGCGTCTCGGCGCAGGTCGCGTCCGACGCGTCGGGCCTCGGGTTGTTCGCTGGGTGCCGGGTCCATTGATGTGTGACGGGTGATGTGTGGCGGGGCGGTTGGCAGGCGTGCCCTCGGGCCTTAGACTATCGTCGCCGCCGGGGTGAGGGCCGGCCCGAGCGAGCCTCGGGGCACCGCGGCGTGCCACCCCGCCGCGTCACCGCGTTATGAGAGAAGGACCGCCCGTGCCGATCAATCGAAGCAGAATCCGATTCGCCGCGCTCCTCGGGGCCGCCTTCGTTGCGATGGCGACGCCCGGCCTGGCGGTGGCGGCGCCGGAGCCCGAGCCAGTCCCGGTGCGGTGGGAGTTCGATTTCCGCCCGGACGCGTTGCGGCTGGCGCAGCTCGAGGTCGAGGACGAGGGCCCGGTGTGGTTCGCGTTCATGACCTATCGCGTGGCCAACCACTCCGGGGAGGACCGGATGCTGGCCCCGCTGTTCGAGTTGGGGACCGACGAGGGGCATGTGATCCGCTCAGGCCGGGAGGTGCCGCCCGAGATCACCTCCCGTGTGATGGTGATGCTGGGCGACCCGCTGATCGAGGATCAGCTCGCGATCGTCGGGTCGTTGCTCCAGGGGATCGAGAACACCCGCCGGGGGGTGGTGGTGTGGCGTCTGCCGGCGTTGGATATGGACGAGTTGATCGTCTTTGCCGCCGGCCTCAGCGGCGAGAGCGAGGCGTTCTTCACCACCGACCCGGCGACGGGCGAGTCTGTCCGGCATGTGCTCCGCAAGACCCGGATGCTCCGGTTCGCGGTACCGGGGCAGATCACCCCCCAGAGCCCGCCGACCCCCGAACAGATCGAGGCCCGCTGGATTCTGAGGTAGTCCCGGCGGCGTCGGTCGATACGGCCTTTCCGCTGGACCGCGGGGAGCGTCCCGCCTAGCGTTGCAGCCCCGGAAGCGCCCCGCTTCCGTGTCTTCAATCTGACAGGATTTCGTCATGGCACATAAAAAGGGACAGGGTTCGAGCAAGAACGGCCGCAACTCCAACCCGCAGTACCGCGGGGTGAAGCTGTACGGCGGTGAGTTCGCCAAGCCCGGCTCGATCATCATCCGCCAGTGCGGCACGAAGTTCGTGCCCGGGTTCAATGTCCGCCGGGGTTCCGACGACACGCTGTTCAGCGTCGGCACCGGTCGGATCGTGTTCCAGGGGCGCAAGGTGCATGTCGACCCGGTCGAGGAGGGCGCGGTGCGTCCGGTCAACCTCCAGCGGATGCGGACGGCCCGGGCGGGCTGAGCCGGTTCGTCGCAATCGAGTGCATGGCAGGCCGAGGCGGTGCGCCCCGGCCTGTTTGTTTTTGGGTCCGGATGAAGCGGCGCGGGGTGACCGAGGGCCCTCGGAAACGGTGACTGACACTGATCTGGATAGATCGTCGCGCGGGCGGCGGTGCCACGACCCGCCCGGAGGGCGCGTCGTGCGTCGTTCATCGGTGTCCGAGCGGCACCACGCGCCGCTGCCGCGGCGGGTGGTGGCACCGACGGCGCACGCGCAGCGGCCAATCATACGGAATTCGATTGAAACCCGGGCGAGGCGGAGTCGCGATCCAATGCAACGACCGGGAAACGAAGGTCCGCGGGCTCGCGCCCGCGGCTCGTCAGACACGAGTTTGCATGAGCATTGGTAAGCGTCCCGCGGTTGGACCCGAAGGACAAACCAAGAACGGACCACGCTGGGGGGTCGGAAATCCGCCTTCACCCTTCGGGCAGAAGGCGGGCACCGGGGGGGCAATTCGGTTGGGTCAGCGGTACCGACGAACGACGGCCTTGACGATGCCCTGGACCTGGCAGAACTTGACGCGGATGGGCTCGTAGTCGGGGTTGGCGGGCTGGAGACGGATGTGGTCGTCCTCCTTGAAGAAGGTCTTGAGAGTGGTGCTGCCGTCTTCGAGGAGGGCGACGACGCGGTCCCCGTTGCGGGCGACCTGGGCTCGCTCGAGGAGGATGTAGTCCCCGTCGAGGATGCCCTCGTCGCGCATGCTGTCGCCGTCGACGCGGAGGGCAAAGCCCGATTCGCGGCCGCTGTCGCCATCGGAGAGGAGTTCGGAGAGGTCGAGTTCCTCTTCCTCGGCGACCTTCTCGATGGGGTAGCCCGCGGCGATCTTGCCGACGAGGGGGACGCGGAGCGGGCGGTCCTCGTCGGGAACGGCGATGCCGTCAGCGATCGACAAAGAGCGAGCCTTGTTGCGTTCGCGGACCAGTGCCCCCTTCTTGATGAGGGCCTCGACATGCTCGAACACGGTGACCTTGCTGACGCCGATCTCGTCGGCGAGTTCCTGCATCGTGGGGGAATAGCCACGCCGGACGCGTGAATCCCGGATGAGTTTCAGGATCCGGAGCTGCTTGGGGGTCAGGTTCATGGACTTGGCGATGGACATGGCGTTGTTCCTCCTCGGGCCGATCGGCGGCGTGTGCCGCGGGCGGCGTGGCGAAGCCCCGCGTGGGGGCGGCGGCCGGCGTGGGGTGGATCAGACCCCGCAAGGCCGAACGGTGAAGCGCGGACAGATATGAACGCGAGGCATGGAGCGCCTCGGCCTGGTGGCCGAGGAGGCGCTCAACGGCGAGCCAGCGCCCGGCACGATGGGCGAGGCGCTCGTGGGTTGTTTCTGAGTTCTGAGGAACATCGGTGCTGGGGGTGGGCAGATTCGGGCCGGCCTCCCCGTGCGCGGCCCGCTGCATCCGGCCGGCGGACCCGACCCAGGTGGACCCGAACTCGCCCCCTGGCCCGAGGCGGAGGATCGCGACACCACGCGCCGGCTGCGTCTGCGTCTCGGCCTTCTGTGCGGTCCATCGGATCAACGGGCGGTCCTCCCGGGCGTAGGGAAAATTCTGAAAGTTCGCCCGGCTCTCGCCGAGCATATCCCGACTGATTGCCCCGCGTAAAGGGCGAAAAGGGGAAACATGACGGACATCCACATCGGACCGACCCCTTACTCCCATTGAACTTTTGGGCCGGAAGTTTGGTCCAAGATAGGATATTATCCGAGACTCGTCAAGGTCCACGCACAGATTCGTGTCGTTCACGCCAGCTGATGGGCGTTTTCAAGGGACCTTCCTCGCGAACGCGCCGCCGATTCGGGTCACCCGTCCGGTGAGTTCGAGAATCGTCAAGGCCGCGCGGACACGATCGACACCGAGACCGGTGGTGTGCGCGATCTCGTCGGCCGAGGCCGAGCCAGATGAAAGCGATTTCAAGATCGTGTCGTTGTCATCGGAGCCCGGCGCGGTTTCGTGTGTGCTCGCCGCCGGGTCGCCGTAGCGGATGTCGTGGAGCCCCTGGTGGGTGAAGCGGGCGGGGCTCTCGAGCGCGTCGAGCACATCGCCCGGCTCGACGGCGATCGCCGCGCCGCCCTGCTTGAGGAGGGCGAGCGAACCGGCGGAGGCGGAGGAGTCAACCCTGCCGGGCACGACGAGGACCTCTCGCCCGTGCTCCTCGGCGGCGAGGCGGGCGGTGATCAGCGCGCCGGACCGCTCGCCGGCCTCGATGACGAGGACGCCGAGGCTGAGCCCGCTGATGATGCGGTTCCTCGCGGGGAACTGCTCGGCCCGGGGCTCGGCGGTCATCGGGAGTTCGGAGAGGATCGCGCCGCGGTCCTCGGCAACGATGCGCTCGAAGAGCTCGGCGTTCTCGGGTGGGTAGCAGCCCGCGAGCCCGCACCCCTGGACCACGATGGTGCGCCCACCGGCTCGGAGGGCGCCGCGGTGGGCGGCGGTGTCGATGCCGCGCGCGCCACCCGAGACGATCGTGAGCCCGGCCCGGGCGAGCACCCCGGCGAAGCGCTCGGCCTGTTCGATGCCGTACTGGGTGCAGCGTCGGGAACCGACGACGGCGAGGGGATAGCGGTCCTCACCGGCCGGCTCGAGTCTGCCCCGCAGATAGAGGAGCCTCGGGGCATCGGGGATCGGGGCGAGGAGGGTCGGGTAGCCGGGCTGGCCGTGGGCAAGAAGGGTGACGCCCCGCGACTCGATGAGGCCGAGTTCGACTCGTACCGCCTCGTCGGCCTCGGGGATCGCCCTGAGCGCGCGGCGGGCGGTGGGCTCGCCGATGCCCTGGACGGCAGCCCAGGCGGCGGCGGAGGCACCGAGGGCCCGGTCCGGGGAGCCGAACGCGTCGAGCAGACGCCCGATCCGGATCGGCCCGAGGCCGGGGAGCATCGAGAGGCGGAGCATGTCGATCGCGAAGGGAGTCGGCGGCGGCGGCATCCCGCGATTGTACAAACAAAGCCCGTTCGCAGCCGCGGCCCGGTCAGCGGGCGACGCGTTGGTAGGGCCGGTTGTCGTCGGCGGCGTAGGGCATGGTCCGCGCGAAGATCTCGAGGGGCTCATCAGCCCGGACCGGCGTGAGGAGCCGCTGCAGCACGGTCTGCATTGGGTAGATCGCCAGAGGGTTGGGCTGGCGGAGCGTGAAATAGAGCCGCTCGGCGTCCGGGGAGCCGCGGTGGTGGTCGAGTGAGACCTCCCAGCCGGGCGAAGGGAGTTCGGCGACGACCGTGTGCCACTCGCTGGAGGAATCGACCCCGATCTGGGGGCCGGGGTAGATGCCGGCGTCGGTGCGCAGGTCCTTTGAGCACCCCGTCAGGCCGAGGGCGGAGGCGACGATTGCGATGGCGGTCAGGGGTTGGCTCGTGCGCACGGGCATGTTCGGGCGGTCTCCCTAGGTCGGGCAGGGCAGACCGACATGCTAACCGGATGGGCAACGGGTTGCGCCGCGTCGCGGGCGGGTCAGATCACCAAGTCGATCATCCGTCCCGAGCCGAGTGTGCGCCGGATGGTCTCCTCGAAGGCCACCGCTCGGGGCGCGGGGGGAGGGGAAGGGGGCGGGAGATCGCCGAGGCGGGCGAGGGTGTCGTCTCGCCTTGGGGGGAGGTGGTGCGGCGGGGTGGGGCTGGATGGCGGAACGACCGGGTCCCCGGCGGCGACCCGAGCCCGCATCGCCAGGGCGCGCAGGTAATCCGCGTATGGCACAGCGCCGGGGCCGGCCCGGAAGGCGTCGACCGTGGCAGGCGGGCCGGGGCAGGGGCGGGCGACATCGGCGGCGCGCGTGTCGTGCGTGCCCGCTCGGCCCGCGGGGGGCGGGGCCGCGACCGCGAAGAAAGCGGGGCTCGAGATGTGGGGGACGCGCTCGACCACCGGGGGACGGGGTACAGACGGCGTGCCAGGGTTCGGGCGGGCTGGTCAGGCCCGATAAGAACCGTGCGCGCGTGCCGCCGGGTGGATCTTCCGCTTGGCCGTGCCGGGGCGCGGGATCGGGCGTGTTGTGTCGGGGCAACATCGTGCGTGGCGTAGAGTGATCGCGTGTTGGTGGACGACCTCGATTTCGATCTCCCGCCTTCGCTCATCGCGACGGCGCCGGTTGAGCCGCGGGACTCGGCCCGGCTGCTGGTGATCTCGCGGTCGGATCCGGGCCGGCTGGAGCACCGGCGTGTGCGCGACCTGCCCGAACTGGTGGAGCGAGGGGACGCGATGGTCTTCAACCGGTCCCGGGTGCTGCCGGCCCGGTTCCTGGCGCGGAGCCTCTCCACCGGTGGGCGGGCGGAGGGGCTGTGGCTCCGCGATGACGGGCGGGCAGAGGACGGGCGGCGGGTGTGGGTCGCGTTGGTGAAGGCGAGGCGGCACCGGGCGGGACGCGTGCTCGAATTGGTCGATGCCCGGGGCGGGGCGACCGGGGTTCGGCTGGAGTTCCTGGGGCCCGCTGCGGATGAACCCGGGGCGTGGCGGCTGGGGGTGGATTCGGACTGGGAGGACACACCCGCTTTGCTGGATCGCGTGGGGTTGCCGCCGCTGCCGCCCTACATCAGGCATGCCAGGCGGGACGCGGGTCTTGAGACGGAGGACGAGCGGGACCGGGAGCGGTACCAGACGGTCTACGCGGGATCGACGGCGTCGCCGAGCGGGGAGGGGTCGGCGGGGTCGGTGGCGGCTCCGACGGCTGGGCTGCACTTCACCCCGGCGCTGCTGTCGGCGTTGGACGGGCGGGGGGTGAGCCGGCACGAGGTGGTGCTGCATGTCGGGACGGGGACCTTCAAACCGGTGGAGGTCGCGGACCTCGACGAGCACCCGATGCACGCGGAGTGGTGCTCGATGCCGGAGGGGGTGCGCGGGGCGCTGTCGTCGGCTCGGCGGGTGATCGCGGTGGGGACGACCTCGGCGCGGACGGTCGAGGCGTACGCGGCGCTGTCGGAGTCCGGCGGGGTGCTGCCCGAGTGGCTCGAGACGGACCTGCTGATCCAGCCGGGGTATCGGTGGCGTCGGGTGGACGGGCTGTTGACGAACTTCCATCTGCCGCGTTCGACGCTGCTGGCGCTGGTCGCGGCGTTGGTGCCCGGCGGGATCGGGCGGGTGCGCGAGGTGTACGGCGAGGCGATCCGGGAGGGGTACCGGTTCTTTTCTTACGGCGATGCGATGCTGATTCTGCCCTGAGCGCGTCGGCTCGCGGCGCGGGTGATAGGCTCCGCGGGGGCGTGCGCGGGAAAGTGCCGGGGGCGGGGCCGTGCGGTCGATAGAACCCCGGTGAATTGCGGGGGATTCCAATGCAGCTCGGCGATCTGATTTCGGAGTTGGGGATCCGGGTGGCGCGGGGCGGGGCCTCGGGTGTGCGCGTGAGCGACATGACCGAGGACAGCCGGACGGTGGTGCCGGGCTCGTTGTTCGTGGCGCGGGCGGGGCGGAAATCGGACGGCCGCCGGTTCGCGCACGACGCGGTGCGCGCCGGGGCGTGCGCGATTCTGACCGACTCGGGAGCGGATGTGGAGTCGTTCCCGCTGGGCGCGGTGCTGCTGGTCTGCGAGGATGTTCCGCTGGCGACGGCGCTGCTTGCGGAGCGGCTGCACGGGAACCCGAGCCGGTCGCTGCTGCTTGTGGGCGTGACGGGGACGAACGGGAAGTCGACGGTGACGCAGCTGGTGCACCAGTTGCTGAACCGATGCGGGGTGCGTTGCGGGATGATCGGGACGGTGGAAGTCGACGACGGGCGGGAGGTGGCGCCCTCGCCCATGACGACGCCTCCCTCGATCGAGTTGAGCCGGACGCTGGCGACGATGGTCGAGACGGGGTGCCGGGCGGCGGTGATGGAGGTCTCGAGCCACGCGCTCGACCAGAAGCGTGCGGACGGGCTTTCGTTCGACGCGGCGGTGTTCACGAACCTGTCAGGGGACCATCTGGACTATCACGGGAGCGTTGAGGCGTATGTCGCGGCGAAGCGGCGTCTGTTCACGCTGCTCGATGCGGGCGTGGGCGGGCCGGCGATTCTGAACGCGGACGATCCGGTGGCGGGCTCGACGCCGGCGGCGCGGCCCGTGCGGTGCGGGATGGTCGATCCGGGTGCGTGCGACTGGTTCGTGCGTCGATCGGAGCCCTCGGTGGAGGGTGAGTGGCTGGACCTGGCGTGGGCGGGAGGGCGGATCGGGGCGCGGGTCCCGCTGGTGGGCGGGCACAACGCGATGAACGCGTTGCAGGCGACGGCGGCGGCGTGGACGGTTCTGGAGCGGGCGGGGATGGAGCCGGAGCGGGCGCGGCGTTCGCTCGAGCAGGCGCTGACGCTGGTTCGGCCGCCGCGTGGGCGGCTGGAGGCGGTGCACGAGGAAGGGGACGACATCGCGGTGTTCGTGGACTATGCGCACACGGACGACGCGTTGGCCCGTTCGCTGGCGGCGGTGGGTTCGGTGAAGCCGACGGGCTCGCGGCTGTGGGTCGTGTTCGGGTGCGGCGGCGAGCGGGATCGGACGAAGCGTCCGCGGATGGGTCTGGCGGCGGTGCGCGGGGCGGACCGTGTGGTGGTGACGAGCGACAACCCGCGGTCGGAATCGCCCGCGCGGATCATCGCGGATGTGATGGACGGGGTCCCTCGCGAGAAGCGGGATTCGGTGACGGTGCACATCGACCGCGACCGGGCGATTCTCTCGGCGATCGAGTCGGCGTCACCCGGTGATGTGGTCGTGATCGCGGGGAAGGGGCACGAGACGGAGCAGGTTCTGCCGGACGGGGCCGGGGGGACGGTGTCGCGCTGGTTCGTGGACCAGGAGTTCGCGGCGCTGGGGCTGGCGGAGAGGCGGGCGCGGGCGATGAAGGCGTCGGGCACGGGGCTGGTGGTGTGAGCGGGCTGATCGGCGCACACGGGCTTGCGCTCGACGCGGTGGCGGCCCTGCTCGGGGGGCGGTGGGTTATCTCACCGAGCCGGGGCGGGCGG
>JRYH01004050.1_pt1 | contig 16171 bp, 18 predicted proteins | sample 235351 | NCBI WGS metagenome assembly JRYH01 (sample SAMN03074221, study PRJNA261480) | activated sludge metagenome | biome: Wastewater Treatment Plant; feature: Wastewater; material: Activated sludge; isolation source: activated biomass of a wastewater treatment plant treating wastewater... ... | reverse complement strand
GGCTCGGTTCACGACAGCCCGGCCCGACCAGCGGGAGGGAGACGCCACAGCTGGCCTTTCAGTCGTTGCCCACGTATGCGGGGCTGTATCCATCAAAGTCATAGGTATCCATCCCGCGCCCGATGGTACCCATGTGACGGCGGGAATAAAGGTGCACAAGGCGATAGGCGTTTGCCACACCTTCGCCGCTGATGGCGCTAGGAACGTGCTCGATGTGAACGAGGCTATTGGCCCCCAGAATCGTTAGCGCGCGCTTGATGTGCTCGCGCGTGACGCCTGAATACTCTTCTATTTTCTCGTAGCTGATCTTGGCCATGTTGGACTTGCGGTCTCTGCGTGACGCAAAGAGGAAAAAGAGCTTCATGGCATCAAGTTCTGCCCGCTGCCGGAGCCGGAAGCTGGTGAAGGCTGTGACCACGCCGTTGCTGTAAAGGCCTTTGGCGGGAAACTTTGCCCATCCGGTTTTGGGGTCATAGTTGCGGATGAGATAGGTGCTCCGCCCGTTCGGCTCACGCTCGATCAGCCCATAGCTCTTGAGCACGTCTAACCCTCGTGAAACCTTGGCGCGAGAAAGAGACGTCATCTCACAAAGAGCATCGTAGGTCAGATGAGCGAGGCCGGTATCCAAATCTGAATGGTTGGCGATCACTGTCAGCGCCATTAGCGCGGCCTGAAAATCAGATCCTTTGCCGCCAGCCCAGCGAAACTCGGTGAGTCCGCGCCCCTCGATCCACGCGGTAGGGAGCTTCGTCCATTCGGGCAGCTTCTTTGTGCCCGGAGTGATAGAGCCGCTCATTTCTTCACAGCCTTGATCGCGACCGTGGCGAGGTAGACGGCCAGAGCAGCGACTGTCAGCCCCAGCAGGGCAATCAGCGCGTTGATCTGATCCATTGAGAGGTTCGAGAAGTGAGAGATCGTGTCGTTCAAAATTTCCATGTTCTGCTCCGCAGGCTAGGGGTTCGGAGCTTTTTTTTACGAAGACCACCGATCTATATCTAGAAACAATGGGCGGCAATATTGGCCTCAATAGCACAAAATATACTTATTTGACAATGTGTTACGTGAAGAACTGCCGGTCTATGTAAGATACGGGTTCAGTTCATGAGGGCTTGCTCAAGAACTAAATGGGTGAGCCGACACGGCGCGTGCCGCCAGACGCAAGGCGTGTAGCCCCTAGAGAAGGGTCAGATCGACGATATTCCAGCCTTGTGCTCTGGCAGCGACAACCAACTCATCCGATGCTGCGATCTTCCGCATGGCACAGCACAGCACCTTTCGGGGGCGGGTTACGGCCACGAAGACATTGGTGGCAGCAGCAAGCTGGGCTGCGTTGGCGCTAAAGTCCTTGTTCTCGAGGCCGAAGGCGTGAGGGAGCACTGTCGCAAGATCCATCGCTTGCTGGTCACGAGCTGTTCCGCGCCAAACCTCCGTCTCGACGACGAGGATCGAGTCAACGGTCTTCCCCTTCACAGAATGGATGGAACCCAGTTTGATCTCCATGCCCTCGTGGGTGAATACCGTTGACGCCCGCTCACCTTGGCCGGCGGTTGCCCCGTGGGCCACGAACTCCAGATACAGCCTCGCTGCATCCGAGGGCGGATTCATGCCGAGCAACAATCTGAGGTCATCGCACAGTTGATTCCAGTCATCCTCGTTCCAAGCCGAGGCTCCCAGAACAATCCGATCCCGCATAAGCCTTCTGATTTTCAATAGTAGCGTCGGGTCACGCGCTTGCAGGATGCCGGGTAAGGATCGCTTGGTAGCGAGTTCTCCTAGCTCGTCTTTGACGCCGTGATGGCGCATGAGCATGACGAGTCCAGACATTAAGAGATCCGATATCTCTGCTGGCGATCCGAGCGAAGCATGGAGGATGGCTGCCTGCCGCAAAACGCTGCAAAGCGTGTCTGGGCGGCTCTGCCGCCCGCGTCCGCTCCTGTATTGCGGGCAATAATCGATCAACGTCTTGGGCCAACCGCCTCTTCCTGCCGCTGCCGGATTGTGACGGGAGGCGACCGCGCGGATATCAAGATGAGATCCGGGTTCTTGACCCCAATAGGCTCGCACCTCACCTGCATAGGCCGGAAGCACGCCCGTGATTGAATTGCGGTCAAAGAGAATAAGGCTCCGTCTGCTGGGAGCGTCCTCCGCGCCCTCGATTATTTGCGGCGCTCTTACGGTCAGGCGGCTGGCAAAGGCAGCGATGTCAGTGCCGAACCGGCGCGTCTTGTTGAGCGGGATGACGTCTTCGCCTGCGCGCCAGTAATCCTCGGGCGTTAAATCATCGTCCTCGTAAAGCGTCTGNNTAATCGCTGGTAGGCGACTCCATCTGCGAATAGCTTATTGATGAGGGCTAGCTGCGCTCCGTTAGTGTCCTGAGCTTCGTCCAGCAGAACCAGCGGGAAGCGGGCGCGCACGCGATGCATGATTTCGGGGAACTTCGTGACGGCCTGCTGGGCCAGCGCTGTCATGTCCCCGAACCGATAAAACCCGTCATTGATGATCTCGGCTTTGAGCTCTTCGAGCGCCTGCCCGGAAGCGCTATTCGGGCCGGGTTGCCGCGCCCGTGCAAGCACTTTCAGGCGTTGTGGAGCAACCTCAGCCTCGCACACAAACTCTGCAGAAAGCTCGAGCTTCTCTACGAACTGTTCGAGCTGACGCTTGTTGCTGCCCTTGTTTATCTGGGAGTAGGTAACCAGCGCGCGCTTCGACCGCCACCGCGAACCACCGATGGCTCCGAACACGTCATCATCAATTCGCTGGACGGGCCAGCCGAGGCCGCGCAGATAGGGGAGCGCCACGAAGCGGTCGATGAATCCCGTCACCGTGCCGATGAAATGCGGATAGCTTAGAAACGCTGACCCCAAAGGGTGAGCTGCCAGCTTTTTCTCGATCTCCTCGCGGGCGGCATTGGTGTGCGATATCACGCAGACGCCGCGCGTGCGAGACATCCAGCTTCGCGAGAGCAAGGCGAGCTTGGCTACCAGAAGCGTGGTCTTTCCGTTTCCGGGCGCGGCCTGCACATCGCAGGATTCGGTCGCCGACAGGAAGCGCTGTTGATCCTCGCCCGTAAAATCGCAACCCCCAAGTTCCTCGCCGAGTTCAGCCAAGAGCTGCTGGGTTAGTGGAGGAATTTGGATCATGGGTTGGCCGCTTCGCCAGCTCGAGCGGCACCGTTGGGCCGGGGCGCCAACGGACTCGTGACGTAATCGATCGCGCTCACAATGTAGGGCGGCAATTTCTGTCTAAACTCTTCGGCACTATCCGGTAGTTGCTCAATCAGAGCTGCGAGCTGTTCTGCGACCTCGGTTTTGGAAACTTGCTTCTTGTGGAGCGGCTCAAAGATGACGAGCGCCACGTCATCGGCGTTCTTGTTCGGATCAGCCTGCAGCGCCTCGACCTCCGATTTGGCCTCAGCAAGTATCTCGTCTCGCGTCTTGCCAGCTCGGCCCTTGGCGAGTTGAACGGCCTGATGGATGACAACTGCCAAGCCGGGACGCCGCGCCAGATCAAACTCGAGCGTCCACTGCTCGGAGGGAAAAGATCTGACAGACCCGCCTTCATGCGTCTTGAGCTTGTTCAGGGCCGCAGTTTTTTCGGCTTGCTGCCATTCGCTTTCCGTCTTGCGCTCCGCCCCAACCAATGCCTTGGCGCAGTCGGGAGGAATATCGCGGTCGGGCATCAGGCCCACCGGCACCGGCATGTGCTTGTCGTCGCCGCGCTGCAGTATGCGGCTGTAGCGGAAGAGGCCGCGATGGCCGACATTGATGATCGACACGCCGGTTTTGCCTAAACCCCGGCCCATCTTTTTTGCCAGCGCAGGCAGTAGAATGTTCTCGGCATCGCCTTCGACGACAATAACGCCGCGTGCAAAGAAGAGATTGGCCTTCGTGGCATCAAGGAAGCGCCGGAGAAACGAATAGTCGTCTGCGGCGAGCTTGGTATGGCCGGTACCTAGCGGATAGGCGCGCTGGCCAACGATCATCACCATCGCATCCAGATCCGCGCTCGCAGCAAGCTGCGGGCTATGCGTCGTTAGCAGGACTTGCACTTGTTGGTCTGGCTGCCCCTCCGGCACCGGGAGGGTTCGCGCTTCGAGCATTTGCATGAATAGCGTCTGATGCTGCGGATGCAGATGCGCCTCAGGCTCTTCAATCAGCAGAAATGGCACCTGATCCGGGTGCGACCGAAGCAGCAGCAATTCAGCCGCCATGAAGAGCAGGTTGTTGTACCCAAGGCCACGTGTAAGGCGCTCGATCTGCCCAGCAGACGAGTTGAGGTAAAGCTCAAGGCGCTCCAGAAGCTGATCGAATGAACCCTTGGCTCCCAAACCCAACGTGGCGGTTAAAGGGTCGCCCGCAAATGAAAGCTCCTCGAGATAAGTGTTATTGACGGTGCGCTGCACGCCTTGAACTGCGGGATTTGCCTCAATGTCTGCATCCGCCGAGCGCATCGTATCGAGGAGTGTTGCAGGTTGACCTGCTGGCGCAGCGTCTGCTTGCTCTGCCATGGATGGCAGCGCGCCAAGGATACGAGAAAGACGGGATCTTCTCCCCGACCGGAGTTCGCGTTCGGCATCCCTGAGCGGTCTAAGATAGGTAGACTTGAGATACTCACGCAGGTCGCCATCGAGAGGATGCCCATCACCGGCTTTGCCCGCACGGTATTGTGTTAGGGCCGTTTCGCCGCCACCGCCAAGCTTGCGGAGTGTGCCCCGGAGACATACGTGAAGGCGCAATGTTCCGGACTCGTTGCTGCACCACTCCAGAAAGCGAGCTTGCTCGTCAGGCGTCAACTGATCGAAGGTGCAGCGGATGAGAAGCTCGCCCACTCTTTTGCCATCAGGCTTTACGTGGAAGTCGCGCGGGTCAAGGCGCAGGATGTCGTCGCCGCGCGTCCATAGCAAAGAGCGAACGGCGTCAATGACGGCGGTCTTGCCCGCATCATTCGGGCCTACAAGAATGTTCAGCCCCCGCCTAAGCTTCAGGGCGAGCGGGTTGTCGGGGCCAAAGCAGCGGAAGCCGTTTATGTGAATTTCTGAAACATACACTGCGGTGAAACCTAGTTTGAAATGATGGAATCTCGAACGTAAACGATATTACCCCCAAGAGCTTTCGCTGGGGAGCAAACTTGTCGTTCCGTAGCCGGATAATCGTGGATTGAATCGCAGCAGCAAGCCGACCCGTTATAGGCTCACTCTTTCAGAGCGTATGGCGAGCATCCGAAAAACGGATACGCGCCCTGAGATGATCGTGAGGCGCGCCGTCCATGCGCTAGGGTTTCGTTTCAGGCTGCACCGGCGCGATCTGCCGGGCTGTCCCGATCTTGTTATGCCGCGCCATCGCAAGGTGATCTTCGTGCATGGCTGCTTCTGGCATCGGCACGATTGCCGGGATGGACGCAAGCTTCCGAATTCCAAACCGGAGTATTGGGGGCCGAAGCTTGCCCGCAATGCGGAGCGGGACGCTGCGCATCTTCGGGCGCTGGCCGAGAAGGGGTGGGATGCTCTCGTGCTCTGGGAATGCGAACTCAAAGACAGCGAACTTCTGATCGCAGAACTCAGGAACTTTCTGCAGCCTCGTCGGGAGCCTCGTCCTCGGGCGAGCCAACCAGATCAAGCCAGGCGGCAGCCCCGGCGGGCGAGACCTCCAGCGCCACGAGCCGCGCGTAGATAAGAGCGGGTATCTGGGCGAGTGCTTCGATCTGCGGCGTCGGTGCCCAATAGAGCACTTGAGTAATGAGATCGGCCCAAGTTCTAAAGACACTTAAGGTCAGCCCCCGCTCAATAGCCCAAGAGCGGGCTTCGGCCAGCGGGATGTCCTCCTGACCTCCGGCGACAGCTACGATGGCGGCTTCGGCAATCCCGGCATCACGGCACCGCGTGATGAATAAGAGCAGATCTTCACGCGATACAGGCTTGTCGCGAACCTCGAACACACGCTCCCATTTTTCGGGATCGTCTGCCGAACGCACGGCCACGTCGCCCGGAACGGTGCGCGATGGATCGTTCACCCTGCCGACATGCACGCGGTCTTCGCCCGCGAACAAATCCATGAGAGCTGCAACAGTGGCTTGAGCCCGGCGTCCGCCTTCCGAGGACTCGGCGACAAATTCTTGAATAGCCGCAATCAACTGCTCGGCGGTCAGAGCGGATGTGATGCGAGTGAGCGGCGCATAGCGCTGGCCGTAGCGTTTGCGCACGGCGATGAAGGCGCGCAAGGCTTGCCTTGCCTCGACTTCGGATTTCAGCGCTTCCAGTCTATCGAGAAGCTGGCAGAGCATCTCGATTACGGGGCGCACTGGCCCCCGCACGGGCATGTCGCGGCTGACGCGCTGCACCCGGAAGTAGGGCTGGTTGTTCAGCGGCTCCTTGCCGGTCACGCCGAGATTGATGTCGATCTCCGGTGCGTTCGGCACAAGCACGTTGTGACAGAGGCCGCGCGCCGAATAGGCGCGATCGCTTTCAGCTTCTTTGACGGCGAACGCATCAAACCGGACGTCGATGCACTTGGCCAGAATGGCTGTGCCCAAGAACGCGATATGGGTGCGGGAGGAGTTTTCGCAGGCTTGGGAGAAGGTATCGATCAGGCGCTCCCATGCGGGATCGATAAAGCCCGCGCCCGCACGCGCCGCTTCCTCAAACAGGATGGCTTTCGCGCGTGCCTTATCTATGCGCGGATCATCTTCGCTCATTGCCCCCGCCTTGATCAGTATCGAGCCTTAGTAGTAATTCACCGGGCTGACAGTGGAGAGCAACACAGATTCGCTCGATCGCATCGAGGCTTGCGTTGTAGTTTGGACGCGTGGCCATTGATTCGATGGTTGAGCGTGAGAGTTCGGTGCGTGCCGCAAGCTCCCCGTATGTGAGGTGCTCGCCGGTACGCGCTTCATAAGCGTCCATCATCTCGCGCAGTCGGATCAGCATCGTATGGGCATCTAAGTTATTGAAAATATCCGAGTCACTAAACATCAGAGCATTGTCGCAAAGAAATTTAACAGTGTACAGATTATGATCTCTGGTGTACCCTTGTATTGACAGTACAAGCAAATCGTTCCATGTTTGTTCTGCATTCAGGATGGGGGCACATACGTGAAGGTCATCAGTCTTTTCACCGGCGTCGGCGGCCTTGATTTCGGCTTTGAGGCGGCGGGCTTTGAGACCCGCGTAGCGGTCGAACTCGATCCGGTATGTTGCGCCACCATCCGGCTGAACAGGGGCTGGTCAGTCCTTGAAGGCGACATTCACAACATCTCATCCAAGCAGATTCTGAAGGCGGGCAAGCTCAGGCCGGGCGAAGCCGATGTGCTAATCGGAGGCCCGCCGTGTCAGCCGTTCTCCAAATCCGGTTACTGGGCGCGCGGCGATGCGCTGCGGCTTGATGATCCGCGCGCCGATACGCTCTCTGCATACCTGCGTGTGCTTCGTGATACGCGGCCAAAGGCGCTGCTGCTCGAGAACGTTTACGGGCTAGCTTACAAGGGCAAGGATGAAGGTCTTGCGCGCATTCTAAGCGGCATCGAGCAGATCAACCGTGAGACCGGCACGAACTATCGCCCGCAATGGTGCGTGCTTGATGCCGCCAGTTACGGCGTGCCGCAACATCGCGAGCGCGTCTTCATCATCGCTGGCAGAGAAGGCCCGCACTTTGAATTCCCGGCTGCCACGCATGGGCAGGTGGTTGATCTTTTCGGCGATGCAAAGCGGTGCGAGCCGTTCCGCACGGCTTGGGATGCACTGGGCGATCTGCCTGAGAATCTGAATGATCCCGATCTAAAGATGGGAGGCAAATGGGCTGACCTGCTGCCCAGCATCCCCGAGGGTGAGAACTATCTGCACCATACGCCGCGTGGGCGGGGCAAGCCGCTATTCGGTTGGCGCACGCGGTACTGGAGCTTCTTGCTAAAGCTGGCGAAGGACAGACCGTCGTGGACGATACAGGCGCAGCCCGGCTCTGCCATCGGGCCGTTCCATTGGCGCAACAGAAAGCTCTCGGCGCAAGAGCTCTGTCGGCTCCAGACATTCCCTGACGGCCTGCAGTTCGAATGCGGCAGGACGCAGGTGCAGAAACTGCTGGGCAACGCTGTCCCCTCGCTGTTGGCTGAAGTTCTTGCACGCGAGATTTGCACGCAGATCCTCGGTAAAAGGCCGAAGGCCAAGCGGTTAAAGCTGCTTCCACCGCGCAGGAAAATTGTACCCGCTCCCGAGAAGGTCGTGACGGTTCCTCGCAAATATCTCGCGCTGCAGGGCGATCACGCGGCCCATCCCGGCGAAGGCAAGGGCAATGGCGCTCGTGCCCGAGAGAGGGCGATTGCCTAGGCCACGGATTTTGGCCCGCCGGAAGCAAGCCGCTCGCACATCAGCTTGTGTTGTTGCTCTGCTTCTTCCCACGTTATGGCCTTGGATGTCACACCGTCATGAGGCCCGCCTAGAACCAATGTTTCGAAGAGGCGCGGCTTGATGCTGAAATCGGCTTCCGTGTTTGCGCCGATGAAGGCGGTCGAAACCTCGACCTCGCCTATCTGTGTCTTTGCGACAATCCTTTGCTCAGGCGACCCGAAGAACCAGTCACGCCACTGGTCGGGATCAGCGCACGGGATAGGCGTGCGGCCATCAGGGCCGAGGATGTAAAGCAGCTCGAACACCGGTGCATTCTCCCGCATGTAGGCAAGGTTGCAAACAGTCGTCTCACATAGCAGAGCTGTTATGGAACGCGGGAAAAACTCAGTGGGCACTCTCGGGCCGGGGGGATGCAACGGGGGCCAGCAAGGCCCCCTTGCCGAGGCGGGCGAAAGACCGCCGAGACAAGATGGTGCTGTATGACAGCACACATCTTGCGGAACACTTTAATGCATCTTCTTTCTGTTCCGGGCTGAGCGTTAGGCATCGGAGGCACCATGCAGTTCATCGAGATGAGAGATCGATTTCTGGATGCGTTCCTGGCCGAGACAGGACCTCGTAGCGATGTTTGGCGCGATGGATTTCTGTCGTGTCTCGCTGATGGCACTGGCCTTTGTGTGGCAGAGGTCGAGGAATTGGTCTGCAACTGGATGCTGCAGCTGGCGATGTGGCACCGGCAGCCGGGCTTCTTATGGGTTGATCCTCGGTATGAAATCCGCCCCGGCGACGCGGGATTTGAACACCATCGCGGCGTGGTTCTAAGATTTGGAAAGAGCACAGCGATGGGTGTTTCGAATGAAGCACCACGGTTGTCGCTGGTGGATATCGCGGTCAATCGCGACCGCAGTTGGATCAGATATCCAGTTTCCGAACGCGATGTCGGGGTCAGCCAGTGGTCATCGACCGTGCTGGCACGGGAGATTCTCGCAGCTGGATGTCCGCTCACGTCATCCAGCATGGGTGCTGCTCATTCCGTCGCAGCGGTTCGACTGATGAGAGGTTGGTCGGTCGACTATGCAGCTGAAATCGAGTTGGTGACGTAACCGCGCTGTGGCGGCTTACCCTGAGCCTTTAGCTGCGGCGCGCCATTGACGTAGCCGCTGCTAGCATTGCCCTTAGTATACCCATTCCAACCCAGCCCGCTTGAACCCGCGCGTAATTGTTGCGTGGGAGACTTTGTGGCGCCGCGCGATCTCGCTGATCGACGCGCCGTGGTGGACGACGGACTCGTGGCTGGAGAGAATGGTGTCTATATCGAGAACGGGCGGGCGTCCTAGCACCATGCCGCGCTGCCGGGCCGCTGCTAGTCCTAGCACCGTGTTTTCGCGGATGACATCGCGCTGGAACTCGGCCATGGCAGCGAACAGGTGATAGACGAGCTTGCCGCCGGGCGTAGTCGTGTTGATGCCTTCGGCCAGCGAGCAAAAATGGATGCCTTGATTTCTGAAGCGTACCAGGAGGTCGGAAAGGTGCTGTACCGAGCGTCCTAAGCGATCCAGTTTGAGGACGACAAGAGCATCGCCCGGTTTCAAGACCTTAAGCGCCTGATCCAGACCCGGGCGACTGGCGGTTCCGCCAGAGATGCCGTGATCGCGGAAGATTTGGTCGCAATGGGCTAGCTTGAGCGCATCGAGCTGCATGCGCAGCTTCTGGTCTTGCGTAGAAACGCGCGCGTAGCCAATCAGGCGGCCAGGGACTTCGATTGGTGGTGGCCAGGATGCGGTCATGACGTCACCTCGTCAAAATCGATCCTTTTCGACAAGGTGCTGGTTGCGCTAGTCCTAGCGCTAGGATTTGGCGGAATTCCGCCAGTCTTGAAGTGTAGTCGTCTCATTCTCGTGCTGTTTTCCTCCTCTAACGATAACGATCGTTTATGTTGAGCAGGAAAGCACTAGCAATAGCAAGCCTGAGTACCATCGTATGCAGCGGCGCAGCCTTGGCTGAGGATGGGTTCAAGAGCAGCAAATTCCTGACGTATGCTGCGGACGCGCAAAAGAGCTACATAAGCACAGCTGTGGTCGCGGCCACGACGATAGCATCGCTCAACTCCGCGGCTCAGGCGAAATGCTTGGGCAGTTGGATCACGGAACACAGCGGTGGCGGCTATCAGTCCATTATGGACGTAATGCGAAAGTATCCCGACGACCATCCAATGGGTTTGATCGTCGCCGTTCTGCAAAGGGATTGCGGCCCGCTGAAGTACGTCAGCTTGATCGACCTGTACTTCCGCATCAAGCACCCGGAACGCGCACGGCTCATCGCCGAATAGGAAACGCAGAACACCCGGCTTCATCAGCCGGGTGTTTTTTGTTTCAGGTGTGTCCAAAGCTACGAAAAAGCCGCCGTCGACAGCCAGCGGAAGGTGGTCGGGCCTGTATGACCGTGGTCCCAGATCAGCCAAGCATAGCGGTGCTGCAGCGTTTGCCGTGTTGCCCGCGCCGGATCGCCCATGGGCCAGCAGACACATTCATCGAGCGCGTAGATCACGCTCGGCGGCTTACGAACGAAGCTGCCATGCCGCGAGGGATGGCACAGCGAGGCGATATTCATCAGCATCGCCACACGCCCGCCGGTTTGCGCCGTGAAGCGCAGGGCCTGACGGACGAACGCGTCGGCGAGGCCATAGCCGTAGGGCGGGTTGGTCACGATGTTCCGGCCACGCGGGGCTTCCGCGCTTAGGAAATCGAGGCCGCTTGTGCCGTATCCCCAATCGGTGATGTCGGTCGCGGCCACATCGTATCCCGATGCGATCAACTCGCGGGCGATGGCACCATCGCCGCAAGCGGGTTCCCAGATGCTGCCTTCGAACCGCTCGGCGGCCAGAAGGGCGCGGATGGCTGCGGGCGGTGTCGGGTAGAACTCGAACGGTGCCCGCCGCTTTTCCGGGGATGCCCCCGCGCGGATGCGCGAGGGCGATTCGCCGGTTTGATGATGGAGGAGGAGCGAGAGGGTCATTAGGCGTACCCTCCTTCGCTGGTGGCGTCGGCATTCGCATCCACGGCGCTGAGGAACAGCACGCCTTGATGCTGTGTCAGCTCAATGGGGATGAAATCCAGACGAATAATCGAGCCTTTGCCGTTCTGGCGGGGCCAGACGCTGCCGATCTCGCGGGCTGCACCGAGTCGGTCCTGGCCATCTTCGTCTTTCCCCACGATGCGGGCGAAGCTGACGCGGTGGCTTGGTTTGGATTTGGGTTGTTGGGTGCTCATGTTTGATCTCCTTCTTTGATCGGTTTTCCGGGCTGGCTCTTCCAGCCCATGCGCGAAGGAGATCGCGGCGCTCAGAGCCGGATCGTCATGCCCTTACACGGTCTTTCGGTGCGGGCCGGGCATTGACGAAGGCGCGCGCCAGCGCAGCCATTCCGGCGGCGTCCGCGATAAGCGCTTGGGTGAAGGCTGGAAGTGTCTAGCCCCGGTAAGAACGACTCGAAGGAGCTTCATTGAGCCACGCTGCACCCGGATTCTCGCGCGGTGCGATGATGCCAACGCAATGCGGAATGAAACGCGGTCGAGGAACAGACCCACGTGCTGAGATTTGGCGGCACGCGCCACGCATGGAGTGCATACGGATAATTGTTTATTTCTTTACAAAAAAAAGCTACAATTGAGAGAGTTGGAGTTTTTCCAGCCGGGGCATCGAAACCCCTTTGGTACACGGCAGGCATCAGCCGTAACTTGGTGCGTCTTCCTCACATAATGGCGAAGCGCGCCATGGATGTCGCTTCTCGGGAATTGGACCGGGAGGCGGCAGTGCATGTTCAGGCTCTGCCTGCGCTCGCGTTCGCGCGAACAGCTCGCGGCTAAAGACTGCCGCGCCGTTTTTGTACCATGACGGTTTCGAACTCCCGGTCACCAGAGGCAAACCCTCCGGTGGCCGTTTCGATTTTGACGAACGAATTTGTGGGGGAGTTCATGCGTTCATTCATTGCAGTGGTAGCGCTCGCGGCGATAACCGGAGGCGTTGCGGTCGCCGAAGAGCAGGGCCAAAGGGCCGACAGCGGAGCAGAAGTGTCGTTTTCGGAGGATGGTACTTATATCGCACCCGGCATGAGCGAGGAGATTGTGATTGCCGGAGAATGCAGGCTGCTACGCAACCAAGACGCTCAAATCGGCTACTACATCACGCCCACAGACTACAACTCGTGGCAGGACGTTTGGAAGCTCCGTCATCCCCGCGAACCTCTCGTGACGGAGGCGCCATGCAAATGATCCGCCGAACCCTCTCCATTCTTCTCCTTCTAGCAAGCTTTCTGCTGCTCGATATTCCCAAATCAGTTGCCGCTCCCCCGAGCTGCAACGGAGCAGCAGAAGGCACCATCGTTTACAACAAAGACCATAAGGCAATGCAGTTCTGTGATGGCGCAGACTGGATCGCAATGTTTGGTACTTTCAGTGGGGGCAGCAGCCTTCCCCCTCTCTCTAGTGCTCAGATTTGGATAGGAAACGGGTCAAACGCCGCTACGGCAGTAGCAATGTCTGGCGATGCCACGCTCTCAAACGCGGGCGTTCTGACGATTGGATCGAACGCCGTTGGCTCGGCGGAAATAGCAAATGCCAGCATAGCGCTAGCAGACCTCTCCGCCACAGGCATAGCCTCGGCGACGACCTATCTGCGCGGCGATAACACTTGGGCGACCGTACCATCCGGTGCGGACAACCTCGGTAACCATACAGCGATCACAGCCTTGGACATGGCGAACAATAGTGTCGTTGGCGCTGATAACGTCACGCTTGACAATCACCTTTATCTAATTGATGCAAACGGCGCGGACAGTAAGACAGCTGCCCTGTATTCCTATAACGACCTACTTTATTTTCGCCGCCATACAGCGGGGACGAATGCATATGAGGCAAATGTCGCAAACCTGAATCTGGCGAACGGTACCTTTACCGCGTCGATCTTCTCAGGCTCTGGCGCTTCACTGACAAATCTCAACGCATCCAACCTTGCTTCGGGCACCATCCCCGATGCGCGGCTTACAGGAAACTACAGCGGCCTCGGCACCGTGACCGCCACATCGTTCGTCGGCTCTGGCGCTTCGCTGACTGCTCTTAACGCCTCCAGCCTAACCACCGGTACGGTAGGCACAGCGCGTTTGGGCACAGGCACCGCGAACTCCTCCGTATTTCTGAGAGGCGATGGCACATGGGCGGCGCCGCCCTCTGGCGCTGACAATCTTGGCAACCATACCGCCACCGCCGATCTGCTGATGGGTGCGTTCCAAGTCGATTTCAGTGAAGCGGTGGGCGATAAGGCGCTTTGGTATTCCAACACCTACGGCACGGGGATTGAATCCAGCACGCTCACCAACTGGTCAGGTGCGAACCACCGCTGGCGGATTGGCGGCACGTCGGCCTCGACAGGCACGCAATACATGCTGCTCAACAGCACGGGGCTGGCGGTTACTGGCAATATCGATGCGTCAATCCAGTTCCTCGGGCAGGCAGCGGACACGGCCGCCGCGCCATCCTACTCATGGACGGGCGACCCCAACACGGGGATTTTCCGACCGGCGGCTGACACGATCGCAATTGCAACAAACGGAACAGAAGAGCTGCGTATTATCGCCACGGGTGAAATCGGCATTCAGAAGACCCCCGTCGCGGGCCGCGAGCTTGATGTCAACGGAGAGGTCTATGCCACCACCTTCTACGGTTCTGGCGCGGGCCTCACGGCCATCGATGCGGCGGATATCACAACCGGCACCTTAGCCGGTGCGCGACTTCCCGCTTTCACGGGCGATGTGACGAAAGCAGCCGGCGGAACAGCGCTTACTATCGCAGCAGGAGCCGTTGACCTTGCGCATATGAGCGCGACAGGCACAAAAAACAGCACTACCTTTCTGCGCGGGGATAACACGTGGGCCACGCCTTCGGCTGGCGGCGGTGGGGATGTGCTGCAAGGCACAGTGTGTGGGAAAGCGACCGGTACTTACTGCAATTCATCTGGTGTCAGCTGCAGCAGTGCCACATACGCAAGTGCCTTTACGTGCGGAGGCGTTAACGTGGCTTCCAGCTGTCCAGCGGGATACACACTGAGAACGGAAACGGAGTCGATTAATCAAAATACCTGCGGCACGTATAATACTGGAGATACTTATATCTGTGCGCGGTACTGCATTAAAAATTGAACGTCCCGGGACACCATTATTGTGCCTTTAGCGGATTCTTCAGCAAATAACGCCGATAGTCCTCGTACAGCCGCAACTCAGGATGCGCGTGTGGCTTTGCGCCGGGTAGATGATCCGCCAGATTCTGAAGGGGCTCTCGCGGATGCAGACGTGGCAATACCTCGGCAAGCCGCAGAATGACCTCTCGCGCCACCTCATCCTCATGCGCACCCACCTCACGCAGATCGAGTGCGCAGAGAAGCCGCACGACGGCCTCGAGTACGTGCTCCAATTCCTCATCGGGGCATTTCAGGCGTGGCGCGTGTTGACGGCGGTGTCGTCTGAAAACCCGGCTGCCCCGGGCAGCAAACAGCAGCGCCGGAGCTTCGTGGTGCGCTAGCAGAACGCCAGCACCGCTGAACTTGCCGGGATGCGCCGCAATGGCGATGGGCAGGTGCGCACGCAGGTTTGCGTACGTCGCCCGGATTGTCTTTCCGCTCACATGCGTCCGGCTCTCCATCGCCTGCAATGGCACGCCATGCGCATAGCCGTGCAGAAGCCGCAGGAACTTGTGCTCTGACAATTTCGCCCCCGCGACATAGCGATTTCTAGGTGCGCATGTGCGCCCATTTTTTTGTTTTTCGACGAACCCCAATTTCCGCGCCCACACTCAATCCATGATTGATTACGTGCGGCCGTGCTTCCCTACGATTTTGCAGAAAGCGCCGCTTTTTCAGTATTGTCGCAGCAGAACTTAAACAAACACATCAACTCATACGTGTGTGTTCAAGGGCTAAGGCGCGGCGCTCAAAGACGAGCGTCGCCAAAAACAACAACAAAAGGAGACTTGAGTTATGACCACCTGCCAACGCTGCGGACGCGATGTCTGCCAACCCTGTGTTTTCAAACCCGTCAACGACAACAAGCGTGTTGTCGTCGTGGCGAGCGACGCGGAACTTTCCCGACGCTCGCACTTCCAACGGCTGGCGACCGCGACCCGTGCGCTTGGCATTTCCCGCCGCGAGATACCGAACTGGATCGCCGATACGATCTACGGCTTTCGTGGACGCATCACGTGGCAGAACGGCAAGCCGTTTGAGATTGACGATGAGGATATCGACGCGGCGTTCAACGATGATGGCTCGTTCCGCTGGCTATCGACCTTCATGTATTTCGCTGAGTATGACCCGCGTCAGGCCCCGCAGAAGCGCATCATCGCGCGGCTTCGCCTGATCGATCTGGCCTTCCGCATCTCGAACCCCGTGCGTGCCGGGTTCATCGCGAAATAGGGCGAGCAGCTTTTTCCCAAAGCTCCCCCATTATTTTTGAGCACTTCGATAGCGTCCTCCCCAGTCGCTTCAGGTCTGCCGCCATGTCGGCGGCGGGCCAAAGCGGTGAAAGGAGCGCAGCGTGCAACCTCATCGTCCTGTCCATCAAGGCAACGGCCATGACCCCAAGCAGGGCATGGCCGTTGTGCTTGCTCTGATCGCAACGTTCTTCGGTGGCCCGGAGATTTATCATCACACCATCAACTACGTCCTCGCGTTCGCGCAAAGCCGCTACGGCGAGCAGTTTCTCCCACTGGCCTTGATCGGTTGGGCTTTGATCGTCGCGGCGTTCAGCTTTTACGCGGCCCGCATCACCTTCGACATCGCCCTTCTCAGCGC
>JRYH01005796.1_pt1 | contig 16210 bp, 20 predicted proteins | sample 235351 | NCBI WGS metagenome assembly JRYH01 (sample SAMN03074221, study PRJNA261480) | activated sludge metagenome | biome: Wastewater Treatment Plant; feature: Wastewater; material: Activated sludge; isolation source: activated biomass of a wastewater treatment plant treating wastewater... ... | reverse complement strand
CGGCGTGCAGCAGGTCTTCGGGCGCATGGCGACCAACTATACCTGTCTCTTGATCCTCAATCGGCAGGGCAGGGCCGATGTGACCGTGGAGCGGGTCGAGGCTCTGGATTCGTGGCGGTACGGCACGCCCGGCCCCCGGAATGTGCTGCCGGCGGCCGAGCTGACGGATGATCCGTGGCAGTTCGCGGACGATGACACGCGCGCGCTGTTCGCGCGTGTGCGGGCGGCCTGCGGCCGCGAACTGGGGAACGCAGCGGAAATCTTCGTCGGCGTCCAGACCAGCGCCGATCCGATCTATATTTTCCGCGCGACAGCCGAGACGGCCGACACTGTAACGCTGAGATGGGACGGCAGGGACTGGCCGATCGAGCGCGGAATTCTCCGGCCTTGCCTGCATGATGCCAGGCTCTATCCCTATACACGGGCCGAAGCGAACGCATGGATGATCTTCCCTTATGAGATCGTCCATGCTGCCCGCACCACGGCCCGGCTGATCCAGCCGGCAGACATGGCGCGGCGCTTCCCGGTGTGCTTCGCGTATCTGACGGCCCGGAAGGCCGAGCTGGAGCGCCGCAATGTCGTCGGCGGCACCGCCGCCGATCGGCAATTCTACCAGTTCGGCCGCTCCCAAAGCCTGACGAAGTTCAATAGCCCGAAGATCATCCTTCCCATTCTCTCGCTGGAAGCCCGCTATGCTTACGACGAGAACAACATCATGATGACTGGAGGCGGGAATGGCCCGTATTACTTGATCCGCCCGCAGGACGGCGCACCGGAAAGCAATTTCTTCCTGCTGGCGGTGCTGCATCATCCCTTGAGCGAAGCGATGGTCAGGACGCACACAAGCCCCTTCCGTGGCGGGTATTATTCGCACGGCAAGCAGTTCATCGAGCATCTGCCGATCCCGCCGGCGACGCCGGCGCAGCGCACCGAGATAGAAACGCTGGTTCGCCAGTTGATCGACGCCAACGATGCCGTGCTGGCAGCGCGTACGCCGCCCCAGAAAATGCTTCATGAGCGCAATGCGGCGGCGTTACGCGATCGAGTTGAGGTGTGTATCAGCGTTCTGTTTGGTCTATCGGACGAAGATGTTGCACGCGCTAAGGCGGTTCCGATTCCGTGATAGCGGGCACTTCTACGCCATCTTATTTCTCTATACCCCAAAATGCTTGCTTCCCTTTTTCGCTCCAAAGCGTCCGCGCGTGTTCGCCGTCCTCGCCCTGGAGCTTGTCGGCCATCCAGAGCATCGCGCCGTAGATCATGGTGCGATCATCGCCGGTCAGGTCAACTATGCCCGCCTTGACGACGAGGCCGCCGAGTTCGATCAGATGCCGCGTGCGCTTTCGGCGCTCGACCTGCCAGCTTCGCATGTCATGCCGCGCCTGCGCCGCCTGATGCCGGTTGCACGCCGCCCAATTGCGTTGCAGCGCCGCCAGCGTCACTGTCAGGCGTTGATGCAGTTCTCCGCATCCGAAAGAACGCCGCCCCGCGCTTGGCCCACGCCTCTCTCTTTGCGGCGTCTTTGGTTTCGGCCAGCGCGACCAGTGCGCCCGCCAATTCATCGGCGGTGAGCGCATCCGCTCCGGTGGCGATGACCAGTTCGCCGAGTTGATGCACCTTGCGGGTTTTGAGTTCCCGCGCCTTGTCTTCCAGCGCCTTCAGTTCCGCGTCATAGTCTCGTGGTTTCCGCATTATCGTGTCCTTTCCCGGTCGCAAATCGTTGATGCGGTAAGGATAGTTGCGCGGACGGCCGAACGCAGTATTGTTGCCGGGACGGTCTGGCACGGGCCGGTCCATCCCGAGATTTTTTCGAGGGAGGGCGCGCTTATACGTCGTTCCGACGTGCGCTTGGCCGTGCCAATGCTTGGATCGCGATGGCGATCTATCATCTTCACGTCAAGGTCATTGGCCGCAAGGCCGGGTCGAGCGCGGTGGCCTCCGCCGCCTATCGCTCGGCCTCGCGGCTGCGCGACGAGCGAATCGACCGCGTGCAGGACTTTTCCGCCAAGCGCGGCGTCGTCCATTCCGAGGTGATGATGCCGGAAGGTGCGCCCGAGCATCTTGGCGACCGCGAACGGCTCTGGAACGATGTTGAAGCGTTCGAGGTCAGGAAGGACGCCCAGCTTGCCCGCGAGGTGGAATTTGCAATCCCACGCGAGATGACGCAGGCGCAAGGGATCGAGCTTGCCCGCGACTTCGCGCAGGCAGAGTTTGTCGATCAGGGCATGATCGCCGACCTCAATGTGCATTGGGACATCGGCGAGGACGGGATGCCGAAGCCCCATGCCCATGTCATGCTCACCATGCGCAGCGTGGACGAGAACGGTTTCGGCCAGAAGGTGCGGGACTGGAACCGCACGGAGATGGTCGAGCGCTGGCGGGAACGTTGGGCCGAGCACGTCAACGAACGTCTTGCCGAACTCGACATAGACGCCCGGATCGACCATCGCAGCCTTGAGGCGCAGGGCATCGGGTTGGAGCCGCAAAGCCAGATCGGCGCGCCCGCGCAACGCATAGAGGGCGAAGGCATTGACGCCGCCGACCGCGCCGACATGCACCGCGAGATCGCGCGCAACAATGGCGAGCGCATCATCGCCGATCCTTCCATCGCGCTGGACGCGATCACACATCAGCAATCGACCTTCACGCGCCGCGACATGGCGATGTTCGCGCATCGGCACAGCGACGGCATCGACCAGTTCAACGAGGTGATGGGCGCGATGCGCGGTTCGCCCGATCTGGTCGAGCTTGGGCAGGACGGACGCGGCGAGGATCGGTTCACCACCCGCGAGATGATCGAGGCCGAACAGCGGTTGCACCGCGCCGCCGAGATGATGGCGGAGCGCGAACGCCATGAAGTGAACGAAGCCGATAGAGAGGCCGCACTTGCGCGCGCCGAACAGCGCGGCCTTGTCCTGTCCGGCGAGCAGGCCGACGCGCTGGCGCATGTCACGGACGGGCGCGATCTTGGCATTGTCGTCGGTTATGCCGGGACGGGAAAGAGCGCCATGCTTGGCGTTGCGCGCGAGGCATGGGAGGCGGCAGGCTACGAGGTGCGGGGCGTCGCCCTGTCCGGCATCGCCGCCGAGAATCTGGAAAGCGGATCGGGCATTGCGTCCCGCACCATCGCCAGCATGGAATATGGCTGGCAGAATAGTAGCGACATGCTCACGTCGCGCGATGTGCTTGTCATCGACGAGGCGGGCATGGTCGGCACCCGGCAGTTGGAACGGGTTCTATCCCATGCGCAGGAAGCGGGCGCAAAGGTTGTGCTGGTCGGCGATCCGCAGCAGCTTCAATCCATCGAAGCCGGTGCCGCTTTCCGGTCCATCCACGAGCGCCACGGCGGCGCGGAGATTAGCGAGGTGCGCCGCCAGCGTGAGGACTGGCAGCGTGACGCCACCCGCGATCTGGCGACCGGCAGAACCGGCGAAGCGATCCATGCCTATGACGCGCACGACATGGTGCATGAGGCACAATCGCGCGAACAGGCGCGCGACGATCTGATTGACCGATGGGACCGTGACCGGCAGGCATCGCCCGACAGCAGCCGCATCATCCTCACCCACACCAATGCCGAGGTGCGGGAGTTGAATGAGGCAGCGCGCGACCGGATGCGGGAAGCTGGCGATCTGGGCGAGGACGTGCGCGTCACCGTCGAGCGCGGCGAACGCAGCTTTGCCACCGGGGATCGCGTCATGTTCCTGCAAAACGAGCGCGGGCTTGGCGTCAAGAACGGCACGCTCGGGACCATCGAGCAGGTTAGCACGCAGAGCATGACGGTGCAGACCGATGATGGCCGATCTATTGCCTTCGACCTGAAGGATTACAACCGCATCGACCACGGCTATGCGGCGACCATCCACAAGGCGCAGGGCATGACCGTGGACCTCACCCATATTCTGGCAACACCGGGCATGGACGTCCACGGCAGTTATGTCGCCCTGTCGCGCCATCGTGACGGCATGGACCTGCACTATGGCCGCGACGGCTTTGCCAGCCAGGACAAGCTCATCAACACCCTGTCGCGCGACCGCGCCAAGGACATGGCTACTGACTATCAGCCCGCGCAGAGCTACGCCGAACGGCGCGGCATCACCTTGCCTGAGCGCGATGTCTCGGTTGAACAGGCGCGCGCGCCGAGCGCCGCCATCGACCGGATCGGCGACATCATCTTCAGCGTGCGCGAACTCCGCGACCGCGCAGAAGGGCCGGAAAGGGAGACGACCGGCAGCGGGATAAAGCAGGAGATCGAGGCGGTGGCGCGGGACGCCGGAATAGATTCGGAGGATGCCTTGCGCCACGCGCGCAGAATGGCGCTCATCCGCCATGCCCATGCCGTTGGCCAGGTCTTCAACGCCGAGGATGCCGGGAGCAAGGCAAGCCCCGAACAATGGGAAGAACTGGTCGATTCCCGTAAGGCGTTCGATGGGGTGCGCCCCTTTGGCTGGCAGGACGCCGAAGCGGCCTATGCCAAGGATGAGAGCCTTGCCCATGAGGCGGGATCGGGCAAGGTCAATCGCGCCATCTGCGCCCTCCAGCTCGAAACCGAGATTCGCACCAGCCCGGAGCGCCGCGCGGATCGCTTCGTGGAACGGTTCCGGGAGCTTCAACAGACAGGCGAGCGCCAGTATGCGGCGGGCAACTATTCCGGCCACAGGTCAGCCCGCGCGGAGATGGGCAACATGGCGATGAGTCTCGAACGCGACCCGCAACTGGAATCCGTGCTCGAAGGCCGCAAGAAGCAACTCGGCATCAGCATGGATTTCGACTCAGGGATGAGGCTCGGGAAGCAACTTGCCCTCAGTCACGGTCTGGGCAGGGGAAGGAGCATCGGATTGTAGAGCGTAGAACCATCCTATTTGCCGCCGTTTCTACGCCACACTACTACGACATCTAAATATATATTGCACAACGACAAATCGTTGCTCTGTCTGGTCTCTGCAATCGTCAGAAACGACCAGCAGGAGGCAACGAAGCCATGCGCCAACCAGACCGTATCATCCGCTTTGACACCGTTCGTGCCCGCACCGGCCTGTCGCGGTCCACCATCTATCGAAAGATCGCCGAAGGCACTTTCCCAGCCCAACTGAAGATCAGCACCAACGGTGCCGGATGGCGAGAATCCGACATCAACCGCTGGGTTGCCGATCCCGTTGGTTGGCGGCAGCGTCCGCGCAACGAGTTCGATTTCCTCAATGACTATTGATCGCCGGGACGACGACAAGCCCGAGGCGACATCCCGTTCTCGGCCCGCCAAACGACCGCCCACGGCGTCGGAGCAACTTGAGGAATTGCTGGGCTATCCGTGGCCGTTCCCCGGCAGGCCGCCCAAACATGACCTTACCACATGGACCGTGACCGACGACTGGCCCGACCCCGTTCCGGTCACAGAAGCCGAGATCGAGGTGTTCGAGCGATGGTTCGGCGACCTGTTCGATGAGTTGTTCGGCCCCGGCGGCTGATGCTCCATGCGTCGAAATCGGCGTTGAAATTCGCCCTTCAATGGGTTACATGTGGTCACATATGGCTACATATGGAGGCGCGACATGCTGACCATCAACCTCAGAGATGCCAAGGCTGGATTTTCCAGCCTCGTTGATGAAGCCGTCAAAGGGGAGATCGTGACCATCACCCGTCATGGCAAGCCCGTTGCGGCCCTGGTTTCGGTCGAAGCGGCTGAGATCGCGCGCAAGGCGCTTGATCGCAAACGGGCGGGCCTTGTCAGCTATCTCAGGACGTTCCCCGGCGGAGAGTTCCCGCGCAACCGCAAACCATCGCGGGATGTCGAGCTTTGAGCGGCTTCCTTCTCGACACCAATGTCGTCTCCATGCTGGCACCGTCGAAGTCGGAAGCATCCGCTGACTTCCTCAACTGGTTGGACCGCATGGATGCCGATGGACGGCTATTTCTGTCGGTCGTATCCATTCATGAGATCGAGAAGGGAATCGCGCTCCTCGACCACAAAGGGGCAACAGCAAAAGCCGCGAGCCTGAAAGCATGGCTCAGTGGTCTTGTCTCCACATACGACGACAAGATCATTGGCATCGATGCGCAGGCCGCCGCAATCGGCGGGCGGCTGGAAGCGAAGGCGCTTGCGGCCGGTCACGACCCCGGCATGGCTGACGCCGTGATTGCCGGGACCGCCGCAGCGCATGAACTCGTCATCGTCACACGCAACACGAAGCATTTCCTGCCATTCGGTATCGCCGTGTTGTCGCCTGACGAGACTGCCGCACAAGGAGACCCCGCATGACCGCTTCCACAATCCCCCTGCGCGCTGCCCTTTACCTGCGTGTCTCGACGGCGCGGCAGGCCGAGCATGACGTGTCCATCCCCGATCAGAAGCGGCAGGGCGAAGCCTATTGCGAGGCGCGCGGTCTGCAACTGGTCGAAACCTTCATCGAACCCGGCGCATCGGCCACCAATGACCGCCGCCCCGAGTTCCAGCGTATGATTGAGGCGGGCACGTCCAAGCCTGCGCCGTTCGATGTTGTCGTGGTCCATTCGTTCAGCCGCTTCTTCCGCGACCATTTCGAGCTTGAGTTCTATGCCCGCAAGCTGGCGAAGAACGGCGTGAAGCTGGTTTCGATCACACAAGAGATGGGGGATGACCCCATGCACGTCATGATGCGGCAGATCATGGCGCTGTTCGATGAATACCAGTCCAAGGAAAACGCCAAGCACGTCATGCGGGCCTTGAAGGAGAACGCGCGGCAAGGCTTCTGGAACGGCTCGCTTCCCCCTATCGGCTATCGCACCGTCGCCGCCGAGCAGCGCGGAGCCAAGACCAAGAAGAAGCTGGAAATCGACCCGCTGCACGCCGACACGGTGCGGCTGATCTATCGCCTTGCGCTGGAGGGCGACGGCACTACCGGACAGATGGGCGTCAAGAACATCGTCTCCTATCTCAACAGCCGCCGCATCTTCACCCGCGACGGCGGGCGTTGGGGCATCGGTCAGGTTCACCGCATCCTGACACGTCGCACCTACATGGGCGAACACGAGTTCAACAAGCGGTCCAAGACCAAGGAATTGAATCCGGTCAGTGAAATCGTGACGGTTCCCGTCCCGCCGATCATCGACCGCGAGACCTTCGATGCGGTTCAGAAGCTGCTCAAGGCCCGCAATCCCAAGGTCATGCCCGCCCGCGTCATCAGCGGCCCGACCATGCTCACCGGCCTGATCCATTGCGCCAAGTGCGGCGGAGCCATGACCATCCGCACCGGCAAGGGCGGGCGCTATCGCTACTACGCCTGTTCGATCAAGGCGCGGCAGGGACCGACCGCCTGCGAGGGCATGGCCGTGCCGATGGAGAAGCTGGACGATCTGGTTGCCGACCACCTTGAGCAGCAGCTTCTCCAGCCCGAGCGGCTGGAAATTGTTCTTGCCGCCGCACTGGACCGCAGGGAGGAACACGCCGAGCGCCGCCGCGAGCATATCGCCGAGTTGAATAAGCGCTCAGCCGAATCGGAATTACGCCTCAAGCGGCTCTATGACGCCATCGAGGCGGGCGTTGCCGATCTGAACGATCCGGCGCTGAAAGACCGCATCGACGGCCTTAAGGCTATCCGCGATCAGGCCAAGACCGATGCCGACCGGGCGCAGGCCATGCTTCAAAACTCGGGGCAAAAGGCCGTGACGCCGCAGATGCTGCGCAAGTTCGCCGCAACCGCCCGCGAGCGTATCCGGCTGGAAGGCGGCGGCTATCGCCGCGACCACCTGCGCGCGCTCGCGCAGCGCGTCGAGGTCGCCGAGGGCGAGGTTCGCATCATGGGATCGAAGTCCCGGTTGCTACAGACGCTTGTGGCGGGAAGTGGCGTAAACTCAGTGCCCACTCAAGGACTGAAGTGGCGGACCTGACGGGAGAAAATTTGAACGCATTGGCCGACGAACTGGCAAGGTGGGCTAAGGAGTTGGAGCCTAATTCGTAGGCACAAACAGCTTGCATACTACGATAATTGTTGTAGTATCGTAGCATGAAAGATATTGCCGCCGTCGAAATGCTGAGCGCCCTCGCGCACGAGCACCGCATCAAAATCTTCCGCCTCTTGGTCAAGGCAGGCCCATCGGGCGTGCCGTCATCGGATATTGCTGAAGCCGTTGGAATCAGCCCTACGGGCGCATCGTTTCATTTGAAGGAACTGGATCGAGCCGGGCTTCTCGTATCGACCCGGCAAGGGCGATTCATCCGCTACGCCGTCCAGTTTGAGGGAATGCGCCAGCTTCTGACTTACCTCACAGAGGACTGCTGTCAGGGGCAGCCAGAGCTGTGCGGCTCGACATTCAAGAAATCAAAAACTGTGTGTAAGTAAGGGAGGTTCATCATGTCCGGCACCCAGCCACTCAACGTCTTGTTCCTGTGCACCCATAATTCCGCACGCTCTATCATCGCGGAGGCGGTAATGAACAGATTGGGTACAGAAAAATTCAAAGGCTTTAGTGCCGGCAGCCAGCCCAGCGGGCGTGTTCACCCTTACGCCTTCGATCTTCTGCAAAAGCTCAACTATGACACGAGCGTTTCGCGATCCAAGTCATGGGAAGAATTTACGGCGCCCGACGCGCCCCAGCTCGATTTCGTGTTCACGGTTTGCGACAACGCGGCGAATGAAACGTGTCCGGTTTGGCCCGGCCAGCCGATTAGTGCGCACTGGGGGCTGCCGGACCCGTCGGCCTTCGAAGGTTCAGAAGTGCAGCAACGTCTGGCCTTTGCCGAGACGCACCGCATGCTGTTTCAGCGCATCGGTATTTTCGTGAATCTGCCGCTCTCGTCGCTCGACAAACTTTCCTTGCAACGACACCTTGACGAGATCGGGCGCGACAAGGCGATGACACCCGAGCGGACATAATGGGGGGATACACTTTTTCACAGCGGCTTTCGGCTGAGGTATTAGGCACAGCTCTTCTGCTCGCCACCGTCATCGGTTCCGGCATCATGGGTGAGCGGTTGGCCGGAGGAAACGAGGCTATAGCGTTGCTCGGCAACACGTTGCCAACGGGCGCGATTTTGATCGTCCTTATAACCATGCTCGGCCCCATATCCGGGGCGCATTTCAATCCCGCCGTGACAGCCGTATTCCTGCTCAAGCGTGAGATTTCAGCAACGGATGCTGCGGGATACATCCTGGCCCAGGTCTTGGGCGCTATGGCTGGTGTGCTAGCCGCGCACGCCATGTTTGAATTGCCGTTGCTTGAACTCTCGATGAAAGCGCGAAGCGGCCTTTCACAAGGCTTGTCGGAGCTGATTGCGACGTTCGGGCTAGTGACAATAATCCTGCTTACGCTGCGCGCAAAGCCTGATGCTGTGGCCACATCGGTCGGGCTTTACATCACCGCTGCCTATTGGTTCACCGCCTCGACATCCTTTGCCAATCCAGCTGTAACGCTCGCGCGGGCTTTCTCCGACACGTTTGCTGGCATCAGCCTTGCCACTGTTCCCTTGTTCATTGCAGCCCAATTTATCGGTGCGATCGCGGCGCTTGCCATGGTGCAGACGCTTATGGGTCGCCCTGCGGGAGAAGGCCGATGACAATCACCATCTTTCACAACCCCGCCTGCGGCACATCCCGGAACACGCTCGCCATGATCCGCCAGAGTGGAGAGGAACCGCGTGTCATAGAATATCTCAAGACACCGCCGAGCCGAGAAGAACTGATCGGATTGATCCGCGCCATGGGCATCACGCCGCGCGAACTCTTGCGCCAGAAGGGCACACCCTACGACGAGCTTGATCTCGGCAATGCCAACTGGAGCGATGACGAACTGATCGAGGCCATGCACAAGCACCCGATTCTCATCAATCGCCCGATTGTGGTGACACCGCTCGGCACGAAGCTTTGCAGGCCCTCCGAAGCGGTGCTCGACATTCTGCCAAACCCGAGCATCGGAGCATTTACCAAAGAAGACGGCGAAGTCGTCATAGACCAGAAAGGCGACCGCGTTGTCTGACCTCGACCAATCCCTGCCCAATATCAGTATCGATTCATTGCCTCCACCTGACGCAACTGCATTGCAGAGAACTCTGCAATCCAAGCACAAGCCCCGCATTCTAATGCTCTACGGCTCGGTACGACCGCGCTCCTACAGCCGTTTCCTGACGCAGGAGGCCGCACGGTTGCTCGAACACCTCGGGGCCGAACCACGAATCTATAATCCTAGCGGTCTGCCACTCCCCGATGATGCACCCGACGATCACCCCAAGGTGCAGGAACTTCGCGAACTGGTAGCTTGGTCGGAAGGACAGGTTTGGACATCGCCCGAACGCCACGGCGCAATGAGCGGAATCCTGAAAAGCCAGATCGATTGGATACCGTTGAATAGCGGAGCGGTACGACCGACACAGGGCAAAACGCTCGCCGTTATGCAGGTCAGCGGCGGCTCGCAGTCATTCAATGCCGTGAATCAGATGCGCGTCCTTGGCCGCTGGATGCGGATGGTGACCATCCCCAACCAATCCTCCGTCGCCAAGGCCTTTCAAGAGTTCGACGAAGCCGGGCGCATGAAGCCGTCTTCCTACTACGACCGCATCGTGGACGTGATGGAGGAACTCGTCAAATTCACGCTTCTAACGCGTGATGTTTCTGATCAACTGACAGACCGCTACAGCGAACGCGTCGAAACGGCTGCGGAACTATCGGCCAGAGTCAACCTGACCAAAGCTGCCGATGCGAAGGGACACGGAGCGACCCCAGCGGAATAAAGGGATGCAGTCCGGCACCAAAAAGATGAGATAAGGCGTGCCGCAAGATGTGTGCTGTATGACAGCACCATCTTTCTCGTCGGCTATCGCCTCCTCGGCAAGGGGGCCATGCTGGCCCCCGTTGCATCCCCCGGCCTAGAAGGCAGGCTCACGCACTTCAAAGGAAATATCGATGTGTTTCCTTATCACCGATTCCAAGAGTGGGAGATCGCGCGTCTCGAGCGTCATAAATATCTTGTCAGGACGCTTTCCGGCAGTTCCACCGTCCCCCAAGGGGCCGTGCACCAGCAAGGAGCTGACGAGGCCATCAGGATAGCCATCGTTCAAACAGTCAAACCACAAGTAGTTCATCCCAAAAGCTGCCACAACATGAGCATTTTCGGCGGTGGTATTAAACGCTAACGTAACGCGCTGCGTCTTTCCTTCATTCTGTATATTCATTCCAAAGCTGCTTTCGTTGACTTAACGGTTAGCAGTTTTGGAATTCTTTATAAAGAACAATTTAGAGTTATCGGGGCCGCGATTAGATAACCTTATAAAGCCAGCCTTGCCGATCCATTCCAAACTCAATGGCGGCAAGAAAGGCTGTTCTACCGATTATCGGGACCACATTGGGCGGCCCGAGCAATAGATTTGTCGTAGCTACGCGCTTTCCTTCCATTGTAACGGACACGCCGGGCAACAGTGGGTATATCGACTGGATTCCATTGGAAGACATCAGCGAATAACTGATCGCCTTTGACATATCAAGACTAAGTGTGATGGCGACTTGGGCCTCGACCTGGAGGTAATCAGCCCCTGAATCGACAATAGCAAACAATGGGATGGAGCTTTGGCCTTGTCCATGAATGGTAATGCAGGACATTGGGCGGTTGCTTATATTATTTGCAGGACTGCGCCACAGATACCGGCTGTCGAAATCTATGGTGACCATTACTGAAATCCCTTAAACCAAACAAAGGCGAAGATTGGTGAAATGCCGTCTCGTATATCGGACGCGTATCGTTCGAGAAGAAATCCAAGATTTAGATTTGCGCCCTCAACCTCTCCATTGCGAAACGCTATCCAGCGGCCTTCATACTGGCCTAATCGATCTTCGTTCCAATTATCGCGCAACTTGGCGGCATCGCTAGTCTCCACCATTTTTCATCACCCTTCTTAAGGATTGGCAGGGCCAACATTGTCACCGTCTCGCGCCTGAAGGAAATGGAGAGCCCTACCGCCTGTCAGGCCGCCGAATGACAATTTGATCTTGCTCACGGTTTCGCCCGCCACCTTCGCGCTCGTATCGACCACCCAGAACTTGATACCGCCGCCTGCTTCCGCAGATACGGTCACGGCCAGCTCGATTTCACAGCCGGAAAACTGAAGTACGGGCTTCGCTCCCTTTGATTCAACGGAAGCTTGCGCCTTGCGCAGTTCGTTAGCCGTGTGTTCGATCAAAGCCGATAATTCAAAGCCATTCGATGCAGACATGCAGGCCTCCCAATGCAAGGACGGACCAGATGCTAGCACAATCATTTGCATGCTGTGTGTTTGGATGGGCTTCTCCCCGACTCTACGAGCCGGGGCCAGGCTCTCGTAAACCGAGCCTGCTAGTGCAGCGCAGTCTCGGCCCTTCGGGCTTCGATCCTTGACGCAAGGGAAGGGCTAAGGGGCGCTGCCCCTCGCGCACGCAAGGCATCCAAACGTCTCCCCGCTGATCCGCGGGGCCCCTCGTTCGGAGCCACCTTGCGCTTGCTACCCCCGCTCTCGCCGAGGGGCAGGGGTGCATGCGCACCCCCTTTCTAATTTCAAGTGATGCTAGTGCTAGCGCGAGGTTCGATCTTCCGCCCATCCGCCTTCTTCCCGCATGCCAGCCGGACAGCGCGCATAGTTTTTCCATAATCGTAGATAGTGCAGTCCTAGTACGGGCGCGCCGGAGTCTGCGGGGAAGGATGCGCGCAGCCCATGACATTCGATGCTACAAAATATCTCCATCACCTCGATAGCATGGACTTGAGCGAGGCTGAGAAAATTGAGTTCATCCGCACGCTCTGGCTGATTGCACAATGCTTCGTCGACGATGCGTACAGCGGACGTACAGCTGTTGATGTTTCTCAACTAAAATCGGGCTTTGACGCTGCCAATGTTGTAAACTTGTCTGCCATCAAACAAACCCGCGCCTCAGCAGCGAATGACAACGCCGCATCACGCGCAAAGAAGGAGCCGAGCGCCCGAAGGAAAAAAGCATGAGCGCCAACGACAACACAGCAACCACACGAGCCGTCATCTATGCCCGCGTTTCCAGCGCCAAGCAGGTGGAGGAGGGGCACGGCCTTGAATCCCAAGCCGGGCGATGCCGGGAATATGCCGAGCGCAAGGGCTATGCGGTCGTAGAGACCTTCTTTGACAAGGCTATCTCGGGCTCGCTGTCCGAGCGACCCGGCGTCATTGCGATGCTATCATTCCTCAAGCATCATAGTGGCAGCGGCGAGATTGCCGTTATCATCGATGACATCAGCCGCCTTGCGAGAGATACCCGCGTTCATACCGACCTGCGCCTTGCCATCGGCCTTGCAGGCGGCAAGCTTGAAAGCCCCTCGATTACCTTCGGGGATGACTCCGACTCTATCTTCGTTGAGAACGTGCTTGCTAGTGCTAGCCAGCATCAGCGCCAGAAGAACGGCGAGCAGACCAAGAACCGCATGCGCGCCCGCGCCATGAACGGCTATTGGGTGTTTCGTGCGCCGACTGGCTACACCTATGGGAAAATTGCCGGGCACGGGAAACTGCTGGTGCGCGATGAGCCGCTGGCTTCCATTGTGCAAGAAGCCCTTGAAGGCTTCGCCTCCGGGCGCTTGCAAACACAGGCTGACGTGAAGCGCTTCCTCGAAAGCCAGCCTGAATATCCATGCAAGACCGCAGCCGGAGTTGTTCGTTTTGAGGAAGTGCTGCGACTTCTCACACGCCCACACTATGCCGGATATATCGAAGCCCCGGAGTGGGGCGTTTCCTTGCGCAAGGGCCATCACGAGGGCCTGATTGACCTTCAAACGTACGAGCGCATCCAGCAGCGTATCAAAGGCAACGTACGCCTGTTTTCTGCCAACGATATCGGCGAGGACTTCCCGCTGCGCGGCTATGCCGTGTGCGCCGATTGCGGTGGGCCGCTCACCGCTGGCTGGTCAAAGAGCAAAACCGGGAAGAAGCATGCTTATTATCACTGCTTCACCAAAGGCTGTGCCTGCCGGGGCAAGTCTATCAAGCGCGATGTGATCGAGGAGCAGTTCGGCACCCTCATCGAAGCACTGCGCCCCTCAGCGCAAACCGCTGGCCTCTTCAAAGACCTGTTCTTCAGAGCGTGGGATGAGCGCGGCAGCAGAGCTGAGGACATCGCCAAGGCTTTGCGCGATGACTTGCGCAAGACTGAGCAGCAGATCGAGCAGTTCCTCGACCGGATCGTGGAGTCATCCACGGCCTCAGTCATCGCGGCCTATGAACGGCGCATCGCCAAGCTGGAGAAGGACAAGCTGGTCATCATCGAAAAGCTGCAAGCGAACGCCTTCCCCAAGCGCGGCTCTACCGAGCAGTTTGAACTCGCCTTCCGCTTCCTCGAAAACCCCCATGAACTATGGGATTCCGAGCGCTTGGACGACAAGAAACTGGTGCTGAAACTGACCTTCGCAGACCGCTTGGCCTACTGCCGGAATGGGGGATTTAGAACCCCGCAAACCACCTTACCATTCAAGGCTTTAGAGGCGGTTCAGGGCGGGAAATGTAAAATGGCGGAGACGAGGGGATTCGAACCCCTGATACCCCTTTAGAGGGTATAACGATTTAGCAAACCGCCGCCTTCAGCCTCTCGGCCACGTCTCCGGATGGTTATCAGTTATCAGCAAACAGTTGGATAATCAACCCAAATAGCGCTTCAGATGCTCGATCCAGTCGGAAACTTCACGTCCGTCGTTGCAAAATTGCACACACAAGACCGCGCGGAAGACCTCTCATGCCGCGGGATCACACACGGCGGACCGAGGCGCGCAGAAGCGCCCAGCGCCGGGTCGAACCGACCGCGACCGACACCGCCAAGGGCCTGCGCGCCATGCTCCACCCCCGCCGCGATTTGGCCGGGCGAACCTGTTATGATAGGCAGCGTAGGGAGCACGGGACGCGCGCCTGCGGGATCCATGGACCGCACGGAACCGCCCCGGCGAGATGGAATGCGGAGGACATGATGTCGAGACGCGAGCGCTTCGCGAGCGTAGCTATCGGCCTGGCCGTGTCCACGCCTGCCGCCGCGCTCGAATATTGCGTCACCTGCGAAGGCCCGCCGGCAATGTATCGCTGCGTCATCGCCGGCACGCCGGAAGGCCCCGGCAACGCCCCGTCGTCATCGCTCTTCTGCATCTCCGAGATGGCGGCGCGTGGACATCATGAGCGATGCGCCGTCTCGCGCGGCGCGCCCTTCCCCTGCCCCGGCCTCACCGCGGAGGTGGACGAGCCGGCCGGCGGCAAGATGGCCGAGCCGCCACCGGAGCACGCCCCTGACACGCCGCCCCAGCATGACGCTTCGCATGGGCCCCACGAGCCGCACGCGGCGCCGAAAGAGACCGCAACACCAGCCGCACCCCCCGGCCCCGCTCCGGTGCCGCGGACTGTGGAGGAGCTTGCCACGGAAACCGTGAAATCCTCCAAGGAGGGGATCAAGAAGGCCGGAGAGGCCATCGGCGGAACGGCGAAAAAGGCCGGCGAGCAGATCGGCAACGCCGGCAGCGCCATTGGCAGCGCCGCGTCCAAGACCTGGTCATGCCTCAGCTCGTTCTTCACCGACTGCACCGGCGAGAGCAGCAACGGAAGCAACCCCGCTCCCGAGACCGAGCCACCCGCCAAGGCCCCCGAGGCCGACTGAGTCACGCCGGCCACGGCCCGGAGAATATTGCCGGCCCATTGTCGCGCCGTCACACGAATCGACTACCGTCATTGGCGTGGGGGAACGATCTTGCCTCGCCGAATGTCCGTGGCTTAGGCCGCCCGGGCCTTCGAAAAGGGTGCATGCGTCAGAGCCTTGGGACCCGCGTCCTTGAGATCTCTGAGCCATTTCGACCGATCCGCTGGTCGCTCATCCGGCCGAACGCGTGGCAGTCCAGGACGGAGCTGCCAGAGGGAGCGTTCTCCGGCGCGCAATGCACCATTCCAAAAGTCCGTCCAGGACCGCCGTGTCCGCACTCCGAGCCCATCAGCACCGTCGTCGTTTCGCTTCGCCATCCCAGGCGAGGGGAAAGGTGTGTCGCGGCTGACCGGGTCCATTCCACGGAGCGCGCCAACGGCACCAACTCGAAGATGGAGTGCATGATGCTGAAGCACCTTCGTCAATGGTCCCTCGACGCATATCGACCAAGGAGCGCTGCTCATACCGATGAGTTTCCGCAGGAGCTCGATTGGAAATTCGTCCTCCTCTGGCGCATAAAACCTCCGCACTATCCTCCAAGTCGAAATTGACTGAGCCAAGCCGGCAGGGCGTGCGACCCG
>JRYH01000421.1_pt1 | contig 16272 bp, 3 predicted proteins | sample 235351 | NCBI WGS metagenome assembly JRYH01 (sample SAMN03074221, study PRJNA261480) | activated sludge metagenome | biome: Wastewater Treatment Plant; feature: Wastewater; material: Activated sludge; isolation source: activated biomass of a wastewater treatment plant treating wastewater... ... | reverse complement strand
ATCATCCTCTCAGACCAGCTATGGATCGTCGCCTTGGTAGGCCTTTACCCCACCAACTAGCTAATCCAACGCGGGCTCATCCAACTCCGATAAATCTTTCCCCCGAAGGGCGTATACGGTATTAGCCCAAGTTTCCCTGGGTTATTCCGTAGCGATGGGTAGATTCCCACGCGTTACTCACCCGTCTGCCGCTCCCCTTGCGGGGCGCTCGACTTGCATGTGTTAAGCCTGCCGCCAGCGTTCGTTCTGAGCCAGGATCAAACTCTCATGTTCAATAAGACTTGATTGGCTTTACTTGGTCACGCTTGAATCGACGAGAACATTCACACCTTAGCGTCGATGCCTAAACACCAACACAAGTGTAACTTTCTCTCGAAACGTGTCCGCCAAAGTCTCGTTCCCTCATCACTGCAAAGGCCGAAACCTTCACTCCGAGGAAGCAAACTCTGCCGCCCACGCTTCTCTTTCTTCAATATTCAATTGTCAAAGAACGGACACACAAGTGCGTCAAAACTGGTTGCGGGAGGGCGCAACCATCTTTACTTGCGGTCCAGAAGAGGCCGCCATTCGACAACTGTCGGTATATCGGATGCCTCCCAGGCAGCGGGCAACGTAAGCAACTTTCTGTCGACCCTGTTCCAGGCAGCGGCCTAGACTAGATGCTTCCGGCAGTCGAATCGGGCAGAGCCGACGCATTGCGGCGTCCCTTCTCCCGCACCGCCGTGCGTGCGGTTCCGTAGACGCCGGTTCATGAACCGTAGCTTAGGCGGCTGTGCCGATCAAGGAGGTTGACCAGCCCGAGATTGTGGAAGGAAGCGGCGCGGTAGGCAACGTGCATGTGGCTGGTACCGGCGTTCCACCAAGGGCTATGTCGGTTGGGAGCGGACATCCAAACCAACTCCATAACCCGCTCGCCCGCTCGTTTCGACTGCACATAGATGTGGCAGTCGTCGGCGTAGCGGACAAAGGCGTGGCCGCGCCGCTCCAGTTCCTTGTTGAGGTCATCGAGCAGGATGTTCGATAGCGGTGGCGACGAGAGCCGCCCGCCCGCGACGCCCCCTCCGTCCGTGCCGTCATAATCCCGTCCGCGATCAGCACGTCGTGAACCTTGGCGCTTGCTTAATCGGAAATTCTCCGCTTAACATCAACTGCAGAACGAGATGCACACTCCGTTACCCACTCCGTAATGTGTGCCCAATGTTCTAACGGCGGACAGCGGATGAACAATGTCGAGAAAAGCGCTTCGTCTGCACCTTGTGTGATCGAGGACAAGATCTCCCGTCTGTTCGGGGGACAGACAATTAATCGGTTCAACGAAGAGGTGCGGGAACGTCGCTGGGCGTATTATCCCAGTGCCTTTTCACAGAACGACATTTCAAGTTTATTCTATACGGCCGATCAGCTCGAAGCGGATGTTGGCGCTGCCAGGATTCGACCGGAGGCGATCGACGTTTTCTCGAAGGGCCAGTTGGTCCGTCTTGGCGATCTGCAGCACAAGACCGGCCGTTCGTATCTCGCGGTACTCATCGATCAGCTTCGACAGGGGGCGATGGTTCGCGTTCGGGATCTCCAGAATGCAAGTCCATCGGTTGAACATACCTTGCGTCAGCTCGAGCAGCTTTTCTTGGCCAAGTGCCAAGTAAACCTCTACTTGGCCCCGATGGGCGGCGCGGGTTTCCCTGCTCATTTCGATATTTCCGATGGATTCATCGTCCAGTGTGGCGGCGCGAAGAATTGGACAATCTACGAAGATTATATCGATCAGACGAGCCTTCCCACCACAGATACACCTTGGGAACCGGAGCGTTACAAGCCTCTTGGCTCGGGGAAAAGCCTGGTGCTGCAGCTCGGCGATGTTCTCTACCTTCCACGCGGCGTCATGCACGCTGCTAGATGCACTGACGTGCACTCACTCCATCTGACGATCAGCTTGGAAAGCCTCACCTATGCTGATGTGCTGCTGTCGGAGGTCCGTCGTCTTGCTCACGATGTTCCGGCTCTGCGGCGCCGAATTCCATGGTCGTGGGACGGTAAGGATGAATTGCTGACCGAAGGGCTACGCGATCAAATGCGAACGCTTGCCAATCGGGTTGAAGCCGGTCCTTCCCTTGAAGCAACTCGGCGAACGCTCGTGCGAAGTCAGGACATCGCGCCCGGCACGCTCAGCCACACTCTGACGCAACCGAGCTGATGAGACCCCTCGGCCGACCGGTCAATCCAACACGAAATCACCGGCCCGCATGATCGCTCGACGTTCGCCGCTTTTCAGAACGCCATCCACATCCATCGCGTCATGGCCGAACATGCAGTCGATATGCAGGGCGCTGGCGTTCGCGCCCGCCGCCTCCCGGTCACGTCCAGCTTCGATGCAAGCCGAGTAGGACTGGCCGAAAGCGATGTGGTTGGCGGCATTCTCGTCGAGGAGCGTATTGTAGAAGAGCACATCCTTGCGTGCGACCGGCGAGTTGCACGGCACCAAGCCAACTTCGCCCAGCCGCCTTGCGCCCGCATCGCCGGAGAGCAGCCCCTCCAGCATCTCCTGCCCTTCCCGCGCCTCGATAGTCTCCGCGATCCCGTTGCGGAAGGTCACGACCAGGCCGTCAATGACGATACCCCCCAGGGCGATCGGACGCGAGGCCGCCAACCTGCCGTCGACCCGGTCACGATGTGGGCAGGTGAAGACTTCCTCGGTCGGGAAGTTGCACACCGGAACCGCGCCGTTGGCGGCGCGAGATCGACCACCCACCCATTGATGCCCCTCGGCCAGCCCAACCATGAGATCCGTGCCGCCACCGACAAAATGGAGCGCGCTAAGGCCAAGGGCCTGAAGCCTTTGGCGCCGCGCCTCCAGCACCGCCAGATGGTCACGCCAGGCGGCTACGGGATCCGCCGACTTCACGCGCACGACGTCGAACACATCATCCCAAAGCTTGTCGGTCGCCTCGGCGATCGGCAGCGCCGGATAGACGATGCGCGCCCAGCTCTGAGTTACGAAAGGGACGGCGCACCAGTTCACGCGCAGATCCGCGGTGAAAGCGCCCTCGGCAGCCGAGGCTGCCGCCATGGCGGCGTGCATGCGACCGATCCGTTCGGGCGCGACACCCGTCAGCAGGTCAGGATAGGGACCGTAGACATAAAGCCTGGCCGCACCACCTTCATAGGCCTTGACGACTCCATCGGAGAGCCAGCCGGCGGCGCGGTCCAACGCTTCGTCTACGCCATGATCGAAACGCGCGCGGATCAGGGCGGGATCCTCGTATAGGCATGTCACGAGCGGCGCGCCGGCCCGATAGGCGGTTTCGGCGACGTGGCCCACGAAAGGCTGGGCCTCGATGGGGGCGGACACAATCAGTTCCTGCCCCTCGCGCAGATCGAGACCAGCCGTCACGCACAGGGCGGCAAAGCGTGCCAGTAGGTCATCAAGAGTCACACTTTTCCCCGAATTTGCCTGACCGCCGCCGGAGACAGCATGTGATGATGCTCGGCGTCCACCCGTACGATGTGCAGTGTGCCGCACAACGGACGCCACATCTCTGGATCGGTGAAGGATCGGTCAAAACCGGGCGTGACGCGGGTCGCTTCGAATACGGTAACGTCGCCGTCGAACTTGTCGAAACGCGCCTCCCATAGAAGACGGGCATTGTTGGTGACGACACGGGCCATGGCTTCCAGCTGTGGAAGGGAGAAGCTGCCGAACACATGCCCCTGCGCCTTAGCCAGAGTGAGCAAGTGCGCCGCGTCCCGCGGTGTGGCCTCGCTCCTTAGATCGGCGCCGTGAGCGATCTCGCTCCAAACGTCGCCGGGTTCCGACGGCGATGTGCCGGGAACCGGCGGGAAGGCGTCGAAGAGCAACAAACGCTCGACCTCTTCGCCCTCGGCGCGCAGGCGCGTGGCGAGCGCATGGGCGACACTACCGCCGAACGACCAGCCGGCCAATTGATAGGGACCGACCGGTTGAATCGAACGGATCGCCGCCAGGCTGATGTCGACCACGTCCAAGAAGGAGTTGGCCAACAGCGCCTCCGGCAAGAAACCGCGCGCCTGAATGCCGTAAAGCGGCTGTTCGGGATCGAGTACGGCCAGCAGATTCGTGTAGGGCCAGCACAAGCCGGTTCCAGGGTGAAGGCAGAAGAGCGGCGAGCGGGCGCCTTCAGGCCGAATAGGAAGGATGACATCGAAGGCGGTGCCAGGCTCGGCCACCACGCCGATCCGCTTAGCCATCTCGGCGATCACCGGGTGAGTGAAGATGGTTTCGATCGGCAAGTCGCGATCAAGCCTCGCGCTGACCTGCACGGCCAATTGAGCTGCGAGCAGGGATTGGCCACCCAGATCAAAGAAGTTGTCGGTCGGGACAACCTCCTCCAAACCGAGGATGTCCGCGACGATGGCGCAGAGCGCCAATTCTTCTGGCGCGCCCGTTCGGACCACGACATCAGAGCGGACCGCATCCTTTGATCCGGAAGGCAAGGCTGCCAGGTCGAGCTTGCCGTTGGGCGTCAGTGGGATGTCGGTCGCGATATGCCACTGGCCAGGGATCATATAGTGCGGCAGCGTTTGGGCGAGTTCGCGTCTTACCGCATCGATGTCTGGTGCGATCAGACTCGATGGAACCAACCAAGCCATGAGCTGGGACCGCTCGGCCTCGTCCCTGACGCGCACGACAGCCCGGGCGATATCGGACCGGGCACATAGGGCAGCCTCGATTTCACCCAGTTCGATGCGGAAGCCTCGCAATTTGACCTGAGCGTCCAGGCGACCGTGGAACATCAAATGGCCTTTGTCATCCCAGCAGGCGCGATCGCCGGTTCGATAAAGCCGCTGCCCATCCTCGAAAGGATTGGCGACGAAGCGCGCGGCGGTGAGCGCCGGGCGCGCATGATAACCCTGCGCCAGACCTGTTCCGGCAATATAGAGATCGCCGATCACCCCGGTCGGGCACGGCCGAAACCGCTCATCCAGAACATAGGCGCGGACGTTCGCGATCGGAGCGCCTATGGGCGGCGGCCGCGTTCCATCCAACGCCGGACTCATGGTGGCGAACACCGTGGTTTCCGTCGGGCCATAGCCGTTGTGCACGGTGCAATGGCGGGCCCATGCTCCCGCAGTTGCGGGCGGGCAGATTTCACCGCCGAGGATGAGCTTTCGGACGGCAAGTTCTCGGCCGTCGCCATTGAAGGGGAGTAGGCGGTTAAAAGCGCTCGGCGTCTGATTGAGGATCGTCACCCGCTCATCTGCCAGCAGAGCAAGGAACCCTTGCGGCGCCCGCGCGATCGCCTGCGGCACGACCACAAGCCGGCCGCCACGCAGCAGCGGGCCCCAGATTTCCCAGACTGAAAAGTCGAAGGCGTAGGAATGGAACCAAGTCCAGACGTCGATTTCGTCGAAGCCGAACCGATCGGCGGCGGCCATTAAGTGCATCAGGTTTGCATGGCTGTTGACGACCGCCTTCGGCTGGCCGGTGCTGCCTGAGGTGTAGATCAGATAGGCGGGGTGCTGCGGCGAGAGCTGCGCTCGGCGGTCCGAAGCGCTTGGCGGCCGCGACGCGCGCTGCGCCAAATCCGACAGCGTCTCGGCGGCATCGATGGCGATGGCCACGCCGAGCCACCGAGGTGCCAGCGTCGCCGCAAAGTCGCTCGTGGTGACTATGACCTTCGGCTGCGTTTGCTCGAGGCTGAAGTCTCGCCGCAAGGCCGGAGAGTCAGGCTCGATCGGAAGATACGCGCCGCCCGCCTTGAGGATGGCGAGGATCGTGACGATCGTCGCCGAACAGCGGTGCATTTGCACGGCCACCACATCGCCTGGTCCCACGCCCTCGGCGATCAGCCGCCAGGCCACGCGATTGGCTTGCTCGTCGAGTTCGCGGTAGCTCAGCGTCGTCCCCATGTCGGTCACTGCGCCACGGTCGGGACTGCGAGCGGCCTGGGCCTCGAACATATCGACCACGGTGCCGGCAGCGACTGGCGCGGCGGTCTCATTGTTGTCCTGGGTCAGCCTGGTTCGCTCTCCGGGCAGGAATAGGTCGAGCCTCGCCACGTCCGCGTGGCGATCGGCCAGCATCGACCTGAGAAGCTGTTCAAGCCGCGCCAGTAATTCTGGCCCGCCTGCGGAAGCCAACTTGCCCCTGAGATGGAGTCGGAAGGACAGTGCCGATCCGGGCTGAACGACCAGGCTTAGTGGATAGTGCGTACCGCTACTTCCGGACACCGATGCAAGCGGCAGCCCTCCTTCGCGGCCATGCTCGCCCTCGCTGGGGTAATTCTCGAAGGTAAACAGCGTGTCGAACAAGGATCCTTCCGCAAGCCGGCTGATGTCCGAAAGCGGCAGGTGCTGATAGGGGATCATAGATCCCTGTTCGCGCTGCTGCCGACGAAGGAAATCGACCACAGACTCGTCCCGGCGCAGCGTGACACGAACCGGCGTGGTGGTGATGAGCATGCCAACGATGCGTTCGATGTCGGGCACGGCCGCGTGGCGGCCGGCACTGACGACGCCCAGACAGAAGTCATTCCGGCCCGTTAGCCGCGACAGCAGCAGCGCCCAGGCGCCTTGCACCAAAGTAGCGAGCGTGACGCCTTCGCCCGTCGCCAGAGCTTCCAGCTGGGCCGTCATGGCGCAGGACAGGCTGAGTTCGCTTTCCAACACATCGTGGGGCTTGGCGGTGTTGTCACCGGTCAGCGGGGCAGTTTCCAAGCCGTCGAGATAGTTTCCCCAAGCGTTGCGCGCTTCCTCGTCATCCTGCGCGCCGAGCCAGCGTAGGTAGGATTTGAACCGGACCGGATGAGGCAGCATGGACCCGTCGCCGTCATGACGGTAGAGCGCGTCCAGCTTTTGCAGCAAGAGCGCGCCGGACCAACCATCGACGACCATGTGGTGCATCGTCAGCAGAAGTTGGGCGCGCGCGCCGTCTAACTCGATTAGCGAAGCACGTATGAGGGATCCGCCGATGAGTTCGAACCCCCGCGCTCGATCTTCGGCCGCGATCCGATTCGACTCGTCGGGTGCGCCATCGTTCAGAACGACCCTTCTCAAAGGCAGGGACGCCTGCAAGGGAACGAGTTGCACAGGTTGACCGTGCCGATCATGGGCGAGCCGCACAGTCAGGCCGGAATGCCGCTTGACCAGTGAATTCAGCGCCCGTTGCAACCTCCCCGGATCAAGCGGGCCATCGAGTTCGAGCCGAAGCTGGACGAGATAGGGGTCCTCCTGCCCGGCTGTCCGCTGCGAATGGAACAGCAAGCCGGCCTGCATCGCCGTGAGAGGCCATATGTCATCCAATTCAGGAACGATCGCGGCGAAAGCGTCGATCTGGGCCTGATCATACGACACGAGGTCGAAATCGCTGGGCGACGGCCCGCCAGCGCCGGGCGTCGCAGCGTGGCGCACCAGTGCCTGGAGTGCGGCGTTCCAAGCATCGGCAAGGTCGTGCATCGCCGTCTCGCCGATCAGCCGGGGCGCATATTGCCATACTGCGTCTAGCCGCGGCCCGTCGGGCGTTTCGAGCACCGCGCAGTTCAGGCTGATCACATGGTCCAGCGGCCTGTCGTGCTCGGCTCCACCGAAGACCGCGGCATATGTGTCGGCCGGGGTAAACGGCTCATTCCGTGGACGACCGAAACGGCCAAGATAGTTGAAGGCGATTTGCGGATCCGCACCGCCACTCAGCGCCGTTCGTCCTTCATCGTCGAGATGCCGCAGCAAACCGTAGCCGACGCCGGCATGAGGCAGCGTGCGTAGCTGCTCCTTGATCCGCTTGCACGCCCGCCCGGTGTCGCTTCCGCCCGCCATTGCGTCGGTCAGATCGATATCACCGGCATCGAGATGCACCGGGAAGAGGCTGGTGAACCAGCCGATGGTGCGAGTCAGATCCGCCGCTGCATCCAGCGGCTCGCGGCCGTGTCCTTCCAGGTCCAGCGTCAGCGCTGGCCGTCCGCCCTTGCCGGATCGCTTGCTCCAGGCGGCGACCGCCAGCACCAAGGCCGTCAACAGCACATCATTGATGCGCGCCCGGAACACGGATGGGACGCGCGTGAGCAATTCGCCGGTCGTCGCGCTTGGCAGAGAACGATTGATATAGCCGGCCTCTCCTACCCGGTCTCGCCGAGGATCGAGTCGGTCGGACGTGAACGCGAGCCCCGCGCTCTCGACCATGGCCCGCCAGTAAGGAAGCTCGTTTCGATGACTGGAGGTTGCTGCGGCCTGCGCCAGCGACCACTGCCGAAAGCTCGTCGTCTTCCGGCCGAGATCGATCGGTCTGCCTTGCTCGGCCTGTGCATAGGCGCGGGCAAGATCTTCAGCCAGGATGCGCCAGGACGCCCCGTCGATCGCGAAATGGTGGATTACGAGCAGCAGATGCCCAAGCTGCGATGGCCCTGCGTCGGCCCATACCCCTTCCACCATTCGGCCGGATGACGGATCCAGTCGCGCGACGGCGTCCGTGTATGCCGCCTTCAGTGCAGCATCGCGCTCGACGGCCGTGTTCTCGGCCGTCATCAGCCGGCGGAGCGACGCGGGTTCGCCGGTGTTCGGCGGCGGAATGAACATGCCCCCAGCGTCATCGACCGTCAGGCGCAGCGCGTCATGGTGGGCGATGATCGCCGCCAGGGCGCGCTCCAGGGCGTCGACGTTCAGCCGGGCCGGTGTCAGCAGCACACTGGCCTGATGGAAGCTGCGCCAGCGATCGCTGCGGCTGGTCGCGTGATGGATGATGGGCGTGGCGGCGACACCGCCTTCCGCAACATCCTCCTGCTCGGGGTCCTCCGGTCCAAAATGAGCCGCCGCCGCTAGATCCCGCAGCACCGGGTGCAGGAAGACATCGCGCGGCGAAAGCACCAGTCCTTGCTCCCGGGCGAGACTGACGAGTCGGATCGAGCTGATGCTGTCACCACCCAAGTGAAAGAAATTGCCGTCGAGATCGACCACATCGAGCGACAGAAGGTCGGTGACGATCGAACACAGGATGCGTTCGCGGGCATTCCTGGGCGCATGCGCCAGCCCAGATGCTCGCCGGACCATGCCGCGCAATGTCTGCCGATCGAGTTTGCCGGACGCGGTCATCGGCAAGGCGTCGATCAGGACGATGTCTTGCGGAATGAACGGCGCGGCCAGCTTGGTCTCGAGCGTTTCCCGGATGCGCCGCGCTATGCGTTGACGAAACGCGCTGTCCAGCGGGCTTGCGGCCGGCGGACTGGCGTCCATCCCGGTGGCACTTCCCGGCATTTGTACGGGGCGGTCATCGCCGGCCCGGAACAGGACATCGAGCCTGCCGCCTAAATGCCCCGCCGCCAGGCTAATATCGACCCGATAACCGAGGGCTTGCCCCAGGCGGCGCAGGTCTTTGGGCTCAACGCCGGGCGAAAGCAGCGCCATGTCGCCGTCGATCAAACAGGTGGCGTCGCAATAGGCGGCGATCGTCTGGGCGTTGGGCACGGCGCGGAGCGCCAGGACCGGTGGTCGTGCGGCCAACGTCTCCTGGATGGAGTCGATCTCGGCCAAACCGCCGTCGATCCATTCGAAGGCCGAGGCGTCAACGCAATCGCCGGCGGTGCGGATCAGCACGTCGTATCGGAATTGGTTCAGCTCGCCGGGGAAATCTCCCCCTTTCGGTAGAACCTCGACCTGCACGATCTGCGAAAAACGTCTGCGTAATCCCATGAAAAAGGCGGGGTCGAGCAGCAGCTCCCGTTCCTGCTCGGCCTTGCGCCGCACAAGCTCACGGAGTTCCGCAGCATCCACATCCTTGCGGCAGCGGTGCCGTTCGACTGAGAGGTTGAAGGCGTCCTGCAATCCCTTATGGCGGACATCGCCAATGAAGATCGTCCCGCCCGGTTCGACCGAGGTCTCAATCAATTGGGCGATGACTTCGACCAGATAGGTCTCATCGGCAAAATATTGCGCGACGGACGGCAGGATGATTGTGTCGAACCGGCCGAGCGCCAGCCCTTCGATCTCGTGCGCGGCCGCGCGATGGAACTTCGCCCGCGCCAGCCCCGGCATGCGATTTACCAACACCGCATCGCCTTGCAGGGATCGCAAATGCGCGATTCGCCGTCTGGAGATGTCAACGCCGACATAGGTCTCGGTCGCGCCGAGCAATGGGAAGGTGATCAGCCCCGCGCCGCAGCCGATCTCCAAGAGCCTACGTGGCGCGAGGTCGGCGATGCGGGCCACGGCGCCATCGACATAGTCGCGCATTTCCGCGGCCGACAGCGGTTCGCCCGTGTAGGCGCTGTTCCAGCCGCGCGTATCGAAGGTCGGATCGGCGACCTCACCGGACACGACGCCATCGTCCTCGACCTCGCGCCATGCCTCCACATGATCGAGCGCGCACTCAAGGCGCAGGGCCTCAATCGCATCGCCCCGGCGCATTGGCGCCACATAGGCGGTCAGGGCCATGCGACCCTCGGCGTTCGGCGCGGCGTCGACGGCAACCTGCTCGACCAGCGGCATCGCCGCGATGGCCGCCGCCACCTCGCCAGGTTCGATGCGCACGCCGCGGATCTTCACTTGGTCGTCCACACGGCCATGAAAATCGAGCTGGCCGTCGGCCCGCCATGCCGCGAGGTCGCCAGTGCGGTACATCCGGGCGCCGGACGCGCGGGCGAAGGGATCGGCCACGAACCGCGTGGCGGTAAGCGCGGGCTGCGCGACATAGCCCTCAGCGAGCGCTTGGCCCCCGATGTAGAGCTCTCCTATCGTTCCAGATTGGCACGGACGCAGGGCGCTATCGAGGACATAGACACGCACGCCGGCAATGGCGCGACCGATGGGAACGCCGCCATCGCGTACAAGGGGGGCGCTCATCGTCGCGCAGACGGTGGTCTCAGTCGGACCGTAGGCGTTGAACAGGCGGACTCGCGCGCTCCAGGCGGCCGCCAGGTCGGCGGGGCAAGCTTCACCGGCGACGAGGACCGCCCGCAAGGTCCGACCGGCTTGCGCGGACAGGGTCTGTAACGCGGTGGGCGTGAACGTGGCATGAGTGATGGCGGCGCTGTCCAGCAAGCGGGCCAGATCGTCACCGGCGCGCTCGTGAGCGCCCGCGATCACCAGTGTCGCGCCGCGCGTCAAGGTCATCGCCAGTTCCGAGACCGATGCGTCGAAGGCGCAGGACGCCAGTTGAACCACGCGGTCGCCCGGTCCGATGCCAAGACGATCCGCCTGGGTCTTGGCCAAGCTCGGCAAACCGCGATGCGGCACCAATACGCCCTTGGCCCGACCGGTGCTGCCGGAAGTGTGGATCAGATACGCTGGATGATCGCCGCGCAGGGGAGCCGTGCGGTCTTCGTTTCGAGGCGCGACCTCTGATTCCTCTGCGATCTCGCTGGCGATGGGCGCGTCGTCCAAGACGAGCCGCGCGAGGTTGGTAGGCAACCGAGCCGACAAGTCGCCTGTCGTCAGCGTGAGCTTGGGCGTTACATCGGCCAGCAACTTCGCCAGGCGCTGCGAAGGATGATCCGGATCCAGCGGCATGAAGGCCGCGCCGGCTTTCATCACAGCCAGGACCGCCCGCACCATGAGCGCGGATCGGGTGAACTGTGTCGCCACGATATCGCCCGGTCCGATACCAAGTCTGATCAAGCGCCAGGCCAGCCGGTTGGCTTCAGCATCGAGCGTTGCATAATCGATGGTCTGCTCCCCATCTACGATCGCTGTCAGGCTAGGCGTCGCCGCCACCTGCGCCTCGAACAGTGAAGCCAAGGAAGAGCTCGCAATTGCTTTGGGCTGCGGCAGTCCGTCCAGCAGCCGGGCGCGTTCGGCGGGGGACAGCACATCGAGCCGCGCGATCGGATACAGGGGCGCGCGGGCGACTTGCTCCAGCAGCCGCACGAAGGCATCGGCATAGCGTCGGACATCACCGGAGAGCAGGAGGTCGGCGTTGTAGTGGAACCGCAGGCCTAGCGCCGACCCCGGCAGGACGGCGACGCTTAGCGGATAGTGATTGCTGTTGTGCCCACTGACATCCGTCAGCGGCAGGTCGTCGGACGACTGCGCGGGCGGCGGCGGCTCGACCGGATAGTTCTCATAGGTGAAGAGTGTATCGAACAGAGCTTCGACGCCCAGATGCTTGTGAATCTCGATCAGCGAGAGGTGCTGATGTGGCATGAGGTTCGCTGCATCACGCTGAAGCGCCTGGAGCAGGTCGAGGCCGGTGCGTGCTCCCTGCAGCGACAGGCGGACGGGCGTCGTCGTGATGACGGCGCCCAGCATATCCTCGATCCCTGCGACCGGCGCTTGCCGCCCCGAGCTGACCACACCGAAACAGACGTCGGTGCGGTTGAGCAGCAGGCCCAGGGTCAAGCCCCAGACTCCTTGCAGCACGCTCGCGACCGTAAGGCCGTGCTCTTTGGCCATCTGCGACAATCGAGCGGACAAGGCGCGGCTCAACAGCCGTTCCTGCATGGCCTGATGGGCCGAGGCGGCCCGGCTCGCGCCAGGCGCGACCAATGTCGGTTCGGTTAGACCATCGAGATAGCGGCCCCATGCCTCGCGCGCAGCGTCCCGGTCCTGAGCGACGTGCCACGCCAGATAGCCCCGGAAATCCGCCGGCGGCGGAAGTGCGCCGGCCGCGCCGTCGGCCCTATAGAGAGCGACGAGATCGCGGAAGAAAATGGTCGTCGCCCAGCCGTCGCCGAGCAGGTGATGCTGGCTGAGCAGCAGGCGGTGGCGGTCCGGCGCCAGCTTCAGCACGGTCGCACGCATCAGCGGCGCGACATCCAGCGCGATGCGTTCCGCGCGGTCGGCGCGAGCCAAGGCGTCGACCTGGGTGGCCTGCGCCTCCGCCGCCAAGTGGGTCAGGTCCATCTCCCGCCACGCCAGGCTGCAATCGCGCATGACGAGTTGTACCGGGCGCTTCTCGCCATCCTCGTGGAAGGACACGCGCAGGCTGCGATGACGTTGCAGCAGGGCATTGAAGCTGCGCCGTAGCCGTTCGGGATCGAGATCGCCCTCGAAGGTCAGGATCAGCTGGACGAGATAAGGATCTTCTCCGTCTGCGCCAGCGCCGCCATAGGCCGCATGGAACCAGATGCCTTGCTGCAACGGCGTGAGCGGCCAGGCGTCTTCGGCCTCTGGATGGGTTCGCCGGAGATGCGCGAGCGTTTCTTCCGGATAGAAGGCTGCCTCAATGTATTCGGAAGCGTCCGCCTGGGTGGAGCGCTCGGCGATCTGACGGATTACCGGATGCAGGAACACATCGCGCGCGGCAAGGCCGAACCCGGCGTTGCGCGCCGCGTTGACGAGGCGGATAGCGACGATGCTGTCGCCGCCGAGATGAAAGAAATTGTCCTCCGGGCCGACACGCTCCAACCCAAGCAAGCTAGCGATTTGATCGCAGAACCATTTCTCTGCCGGCGTCCGTGGCTCGGCGTCGTCGGCCGAAGCGATCGGTCGCAAGGCCGCCAGCGCTTTGCGATCGAGCTTGCCATTTCCCGTGAGCGGAAGTGCGTCGAGCCGGATCAGCGCCGTGGGAGTCATATAGTCAGGCAGTCGATCTTCGAGCCATGCGCGAAGGTCCGCCTCCGTGCTGGGGCCGGCCACATAGTAGCCGACGATCTGACGCCGGCTGCCATCGGCGACGAGCAAAGCGGCCGCGGCCTCTACGGCGGGATGACTCAGCATCTGCGCCTCGATCTCGCCAAGTTCGATACGGAAACCACGCAGCTTGACCTGGTTGTCCTGCCGGCCGAGGAATTCGATCTCCCCGTCCGGCCGATACCGGCCAAGATCGCCGGTATCGTACAACCGCTCGCCGGTGACGGGATGACGCACGAAACGGGACGAGGTCTCTTCCGGATTGCGCCAATAGCCCTCGGCGAGGCCAGCTCCGGCGATGAACAATCTGCCCGGCGTGTGAATCGGACAGGGTGACAGGTCGGCCTTGAGGACATGGAAGCGCTGGTTGGCCAGCGGCCGACCATACGGAATGGATATCCAGTCGGGCTGGATATGCGCGATGGGGTGAAGGATTGACCAGATCGCCGCTTCGGTCGCGCCCCCGAGGCTGATGAGCTGGCAGTCCTCGGCGAGTACCGTTCGCAGCCGCGGCGGCAACGCGAGCGGAATCCAGTCGCCGCTCAACAACACCAGCCGCAGGCTTGCCAACTGGGCTTGCGGTGCCGGACTCGCCGCCAGCATGAGTTCGGCCACCATCGGCACGGAGTTCCACAGGGTGACGCCGTGTTCCTGCACCAGATCGGCCCAGGCCGCCGGATTCTGCGCGCCCTCGACGGGTGGAATGACGATCGACCCGCCCGCGCCGAGCACTCCGAAGATGTCGAAGATGGAGAGGTCGAATTCGAAGGAGGAGACCCAGAGCACCCGGTCGCGCTCAGTGACCCCGAAACGTCGGGTGAGATCGGCCAGGGTGTTGACGGCGGCACTGTGGGCGATGGCGACGCCCTTGGGCGCGCCGGTGCTGCCGGACGTGTAGATGACGTAGGCCAACGCCTCCGGAGACACCGCTTCCGCCTCCAAGGGCGGTGGAGGCGCAGCCGGGTCGGCTTCCGGCGCATCGAGCAGGGTGACCGCCGCCTGCCAGGCTCGGCCGCGCGCGATGCGCGTCTGGGTGATGGCCACGCGGACGCCGGCCTGATCGATGATGCCGGCAATGCGCCCGTCAGGCTGGCCGGCGCTGATCGGCAGGAAGGCCCGTCCGGCCAGCAGCACGGCGAGCGCCGCCACGACCTGCTCTGGTCCCTTCTCCATGACGATCGCCACCAGCGCGTCGTCCGGCTGCAGCACCGCGCGCAGGTCGTGAGCCAGCGCCGTGGCACGCATGAGCAGGGAGCCATGCGTGATGGTTCCGACTGCGGTGATCAAGGCGGGCGCCGCGGGATGCCCAGCGGCCGCCCGCAACATCCCGGCGTGCAGCAGGTCCGTGTTGGCCTCGGCCTGGGTCGCGTTGGCGGCGGCGAACACAGCCTGATGCGCCAAGGGCGTCAGCACCGCGCCCTGGGCGTCCCAGGCCTCCGGCTCGGCGAGACACTCCAGCCGTTGGACGTAGGCGGTGAACATGTCGTCGAGCAGGCCGGGCGGGAACAGCGCCTCGGGCGCATCCCAGTCGATCCCGAGCCCGATTCCCTCCGGGCCGCCATCCTCAAAGACCTTGCTGTCGAGCCATGTCTGCGGTGTTTGAGTGATGGCGTGGGCGACCGTAATACCCTCGGGCAGGGTCACGTCCGTTTCACCAATGACGCTGGTAAACACCACCGGCAGCAGGCCGGCCTCGGGGTCGCCGGCCGCCTGCGCCTTGAGGCGCTGCACTTCCACGCCGCCGAAGGCCAGATGGTCCAGATCGATCGCCAGCCGCCGCCCTTGGGCCAAGGCGCGTTCGCGGAACGATCCCTGGCGCGCAGCTCGGATCTCGAGCGGGAGCAAGGTGGTGAAGACGCCCAGCACGCCGTCGAATCCATGCGGACGGTTGCCGACGGTCAGGTTCAGCGTGAAGTCGTCCTCGCTGGCCCAAGTCGCCACGACCTCCGCATAGGCTGTCAGAAGCAGGTTGGTCGGCGTGAGGCCGGCATCGGTGGCGTGACGCTTCAGCCGGCTCCAGACCTCCGGGGAAAGGCGTGCAGCGCGGCGACTGAAGCGGGGATCTTTGAGCTGCGAGGGCGCGACCGCGAGCGGCAGCGCTGGCGCCGCCGGCAAAGTGTCGATACGGCTCCGCCAATAGGCTTCGGCGCGGGCGTGCGCTTCTACGTTTCGGGCGCTGGTGATAACATAGTCCCGGAAGGTCAAGGCCGGCGCGGGCCAAAGGGGCTGGCCCGCATGGACCGCGAAGACTTCGGCCAGCAGCACGTTGATGCTTTCACCATCCAGAATGAGCGCATCAAAACTCATGTGGATGCGCCAATCGTCTTCGGCGACCCGCGTCACCCTCACATCGAACAGCGGCGCCCGGTCGGGCGGCAGCAATTGGTGGGACATTTGCCGGCGAACGCCGACGACATCCGCCTCGGCCTGTGCGAGCGAAAGGTGACCAAGGTCCATCGTTTCGATAACGAATGGAATCTCTCCATCCAGCACGCGCTGGACGCCATCCGTGTCGATCACTTCCCGCAGCACCGGATGGCGGCTGATCGCCTGCCGCCATCCGCTAGCGAACCTTGCAGGGTCAAATTGGGTTGCGCGTAGCTCGACATAGGCGTGACAGGCTACCTCGCCTAGAGCGACGAGCTGTTGGCGGCCCAGCCAGTAGGCTTGCTGCACTGGCGTGAGCGGGAAGGGCTGGAACAGGCCGGCCGGGTCTGGACTTGCGACCAGGGGATCGTTCGCCTT
>JRYH01008096.1_pt1 | contig 16320 bp, 18 predicted proteins | sample 235351 | NCBI WGS metagenome assembly JRYH01 (sample SAMN03074221, study PRJNA261480) | activated sludge metagenome | biome: Wastewater Treatment Plant; feature: Wastewater; material: Activated sludge; isolation source: activated biomass of a wastewater treatment plant treating wastewater... ... | reverse complement strand
CGTTTCCGCGAAGCGGACAGCGTCTCCGCGCCGGCGAAAGGGAACCGGCCCGCGCTCCGCGCACGGCGCACGGCACGTCAGGGCATGTACTGACCGCCGTTGACTTCGAGGATCTGCCCGGTCACGTAGCCGGACAGGCGATCCGACGCCAGGAACACGAAGGCGCCCACGCACTCGTCGGCGCTGCCGAGCCGGCCCATCGGGATCGTGGCCTTGAAACCTTCGAGCTGCTGCGGCGTGCTGAACTTTTCGTGGAAGGGCGTGGTGATCACGCCTGGCGCAACCGCGTTCACGCGGATGTTGTCCTTGGCGAGCTCCTTGGCCAGGCCGCGGGTGGCGGTGCTGACGAAGCCCTTGGACGCCGCGTAGAGCACCGCGCCGGGGCCGCCGCCGTGGCGGGCCGCGACCGAGGTCACGAAGATCACGTTGCCGCCGCCCTGCTTGCGCATGTGGGGCACGGCCGCGGCGGTGGCCATCCAGGCGGAGCGGCCGTTCAGGTGCAGCACTTCGTCGAAGAAGGCGTCGTCGGTGGCCTCGACCGGCACGCGCTTGACCAGCGCGCCGGCGTTGTTGACCAGCACGTCGATGCGCCCGAACTTCGCGACCGTGGCCTCGACCGCCGCCTTCATCTGCGCGGTGTCGAGCCCGTCGGCCTTCACGGTGAAGGCCTCGCCGCCGGCGGCGCGGATCTCGTCGGCCACCTTCTCGGCGGCGTCGCGGCTGCTGTTGTAGTGCACGCCGATCTTCGCGCCCAGGCGGCCGAACTCGCGCGCGACCGCGGCGCCGATGCCGGTGGAACCGCCGGTGACCAGCGCGACCTTGCCCTTGATGTCGTCCATTCGTCTTTTCCTTGTCCGTGTGTGAGCGGGGGCATCATGGTAACGTCGCCCTCCGGGCGGCAGCGGCCTTCCGTTTCGAAGCGCCGCGCGATGCGCGCGCGCCGCCCCGATCACGCCACGAGCGACACCGCGATGCGCCAGGATCCACGATTTCCGAAACTTTTCATCATCGATCATCCGCTGATCCAGCACAAGCTGTCGCACATGCGCGACCGGACCACGTCCACGCGCACCTTCCGCGAACTGCTGCGCGAGATCACGCTGCTCATGGGCTACGAGATCACGCGCGACCTGCCGCTGACCACCCGGGCCATCGATACGCCGCTCGAGCCGATGGATGCGCCGGTGATCGCGGGCAAGAAGGTCGCGATCGTGCCGGTGCTGCGCGCGGGCCTGGGCATGGCCGACGGCCTGCTCGAGCTGATCCCGTCGGCGCGCGAGGGTCACATCGGGCTGTACCGCGGCGAGGACAACCGGCCGGTGGAGTACTACGTGCGCCTGCCCGAGCCCGAGGGGCGGCTGTTCATCGTGTGCGACCCGATGCTGGCCACCGGCTATTCGGCGTTGCACGCAGTGCAGATGCTGATCGATCGGGGCGTGGCGCCCGACGCGATCCGCTACCTGGCCCTGGTGGCCGCGCCCGAGGGCGTGCAGGTCTTCCAGGACGCGCATCCGCAGGTGCCGGTCTACGTGGCCGCGCTCGACGCGCGGCTCGACGACGATGCCTACATCGTGCCGGGGCTGGGCGACGCGGGCGACCGGATATTCGGCACCAAGAACTGACACCGGCGGCGTGCCCTTGCCGGCGCGTCCCGACGAACATCGACACAGGGGGAAGAATGCGAGTCTTCGAGAAGCTGGCCGACCTGAAGGCGCTGGTCGGCGAGGAGCTGACCACCAGCGACTGGTTCCCGATCACGCAGGAGCGGATCGACACCTTCGCCGAGGCGACCGGCGATCACCAGTGGATCCACGTGGACCCGGAGCGCGCGGCGAAGGGGCCCTTCGGCACGACGATCGCGCACGGCTTCCTCACGCTGTCGATGCTGCCGCTGTTCCTCGAGTCCTCGGTGGACATACGCGACGTGAAGATGGGCGTGAACTACGGTTTGAATCGCGTGCGCTTCACCTCGCCGGTGCCGGTGGGCAGCGAACTGCGCGCGCGCATCCGCCTGAAGGCCTTCGACGAGCTCCCCGACGGCGGCGTGCAGATGACCACCGAGGTCACGATCGAGCGCAAGGGCTCGGACAAGCCGGTCTGCGTGGCCGAGACGATCGCGCGGCGCTATGCGTGAGACACGCGCAGCGCGTCAGGCCTGAGCCGGGAACTTCGACTTCAGTTCCGCCACCTGCTCGGGCGTCAGGCAGCGGCAGGCCCGCCCGTGCAGCGTGAGGTGCAATCTGGCGGTGGCCTCGAGCTCCTCGATCGCGTCGGCGGCGGCCGACAGGCTGCTGCCGGCCACCACCGGGCCATGATTGGCCAGCAGCACCGCGTGGTGGCGGCCGGCGAAGCGGCGCACCGCCTGCGCGAGGTTCATGTCGCCGGGCGCGAAATAGGGCACCAGCGGCAGCGTGCCGATCCGCATCACGTAGTAGGCGGTGAGCGGCGGCAGCACGTCTTCCGGGTCCACGTCCTCCAGCACCGACACCGCGGTCGACCAGGTGGAGTGCAGGTGGACCACCGCCGCGCTGCGAGCGCGCTCCTCGTACATCGCGATGTGCAGGAAGCTCTCCTTGGTCGGCTTGTCGCCGTCCAGGTGCGAGCCCTTCGCGTCGAGCTTCGACAGCCGGGCCGGGTCGAGCTCGCCGAGGCTCGATCCGGTGGGCGTCATCAGGTAGCTGCCGTCAGGCAGGCGCACGCTCAGGTTCCCGGTCGAGCCGTGGGTCAGGCCGCGCGAGAACATCGAGCGTCCGAGGCGGCAGAGGTCTTCGCGCAGGCGGGATTCTTCGGCACTCATTTCACGCATCCAGCAGCGCAAGCGACTTCGCGAAGAAATCGACCGCGCCGAAGTTGCCCGACTTCAGCGTGAGCGCGACCGGCTCGCTCTCCACGGTTTCGGTCCAGGGCACGCCCGGGTCGATCTGAGGGCCGATGCGCAGCGCCTTCACGTCGAGCGCCTGCACCACCGCGCCCGAGGTCTCGCCGCCGGCGACCACGAAGCGGCGCGTGCCGGCCGCGCGCATCGCGCGGGCGACCTCGGCGAGCGTGCGCTCGATCATCGCGCCGGCTTCGTCGCGGCCGAGTTGCTGCTGGACCGCGCGCACCTCGTCGGGCGAGGCGCTGGCATAGACCAGGGCGGTCTCGCCGCGGGCCTGCGCCGCGCGCGCGAAGGCGGCGGCTTCGGCGGCGACCGGCTCGCCGCGCGCCAACCGCATCGCGTCGACCTGGTAGGCGGGCCGCGATCCGCGCCACGCGGCCACCTGGGCGAGCGTGGCCTGCGAGCAGCTTCCGGACAGCACCACCGCGGGTCCGGCGATCTTGGGGAGCGCGGGCGCTAGCGGCTCGGCCGGCAGCAGCCCCGCGCGGCGGAAGTTCTGCGGCAGGCCGATCGCCACGCCGGAGCCGGCGGTGACCAGTGGCAGCTCGGCGAAGGCCTCGCCCATGGTCATGAGGTCGGCGTCGCTGGTGGCGTCCACGATCGCGATGCCCACGCCGTCGGCGCGCAGCTTCGCGATGGCGGCCTGGCTGGCCTCGACTCCCTGCGCAAGCGTGTCGTAGCGCAGCAGCCCGACCTTCTTCGCGCTTTGCCGCTGCAGCACACGAACCAGGTTCGCGTCGGTCATCGGGGTGAGCGGGTGGTCGCGCATGCCGGAGTCCGACAGCAGCAGGTCGCCCACGAACAGGTGGCCGCGGAAGATCGTGCGGCCGGCTGCGGGGAAGGCCGGGCAGGCGATCGTGAAGTCGGTGCCCAGCGCGTCCATCAGCGCATCGGTGACCGGGCCGATGTTGCCGCGCTCGGTGGAATCGAAGGTGGAGCAGTACTTGAAGTAGAACTGCCGGCAGCCGGCCTCGCGCAGCCAGGCCAGCGCGGCCAGCGATTGCGCCACCGCGTCGGCGGGGGCTATCGTGCGCGACTTCAGCGCCACGACCACCGCGTCGGCGTCGAATTTCAGCGACGCGTCGGGCACGCCGATGGTCTGCACGGTGCGCATGCCCGCGCGAACCAGGTTGTTGGCGAGATCGGTCGCGCCGGTGAAGTCGTCGGCGATGCAGCCCAGGAGCATGGTCAGCCTTCCTTCTTCGGTTCCGGCAGGTCGATGCCGGTGAGCCGCTGGAACATCTTGATGACGGCGGAGTCGTCCTCGCCGCCCATGCCGGAGGCGCTGGTCGCGATGAACATCTGCAGGGCCGACGAGGTGAGCGGCAGCGGGAAGGTCATCTTGCGCGCGGAATCGAGCACGATGCCGAGGTCCTTCACGAAGATGTTGACCGCGGACAGCGGCGTGTAGTCGCCGGCCAGGATGTGCGGCACGCGATTGCTGAACATCCAGCTGTTGCCGGCGCTGTTCGAGATGACCTCGTAGAGCGTGTCGGGGTCGATGCCGGCGCGAATGCCCAGCGCCATCGCCTCGGTGGCCGCGGCGATGTGCACGCCCGCCAGCAGCTGGTTGATCATCTTGACCTTGGAGCCCATCCCGGGCGCGTCGCCCAGGCGATAGACCTTGGCCGCGACCGCGTCGAGCACGTCGCCCATCGCCTCGAAGACCTCGGGCGCGCCCGAGGCCATCACGGTCATCTCGCCCGAGGCGGCGCGCGCCGCGCCGCCCGACACCGGGGCGTCGAGCATCGCGAAGCCGGCCTTCGCCAGCCGCGCGCCGAGCTCCTCGGCGTAGTGCGGCGGCACGGTGCTCGAGGCCATCACGATGCCGCCGGGCTTGAGCGTGCTCGCGGCGCCGTTCTCGCCGAACAGCACCGCCTCGGTCTGGTCGGCGTTGACCACCAGCACGATCAGCGCATCGACCCTGGCCGCGAGCGAAGCCGGCGTGGCATGGGCGTGCGCGCCCGCGGCCGCGACCTGCTCGAGCACCTGCGGGCGCACGTCGCAGGCGTGCACCTCGAAGCCCTTGCGCAGCAGCGAACGGGCCACGCCGATTCCCATGGCGCCGAGGCCGACGACGCCGATCTTCGATACCTTCATTCCGACTCCAGTGTTGTGCCTTGCTTGAGGCGCTTGCGGGCGCCGGGGTCGCCCGAAACGGACCCTGGCGGCCGGCGGTGGCGCAGCGAGCCGATATGATCGCACCGTTACGATCCGACCCGCATCGCCCGATGGCCGTCCTGCTGCTGACCAAGCCCACGCCCCCCGAAGCGGTGGCGAACAAGATCCGCGAGATCGCCCCCGACATCCGCTGCGTCGAGCGCCGCGAGGACGCCGGCCCGGCCGAGATCGACGCGATCCTCGGCTGGCGGATCCGGCCCGGCTATGCGGCCACCCTGCCGAACCTGAAGCTGGTCTGCGCCAACGCGGCGGGCGTCGAGAAGCTGATGACGCCGGACCTGCCTGCGCAGGTGCCGGTGACCCGGATCGTCGACCCGCTGGTCAACCTGGGCATCGCCCAGCACGTGGCCACGATGGCGCTCTGGCATGCCCGGGATTTCGGCCGCTACGCCCGCCAGCAGGCCGAGCGGGCGTGGACCCGCTTTCCGGTGGAGGTCGCCACGCAGCGCGTCGGCATCCTGGGGGTGGGCGCGGTGGGCGCCACGATCGCACAGACCCTGGCGGGGCTGGGATTCGAGCCGCGCGGCTGGAGCACGCGCCGCCGGCCCGAGCTTCCGTTCCCGAGCTTCGGGGCCGACGAGCTCGACGCCTTCCTCGCGGAGTCCGAGATCCTGGTCTGCGCCTTGCCGCTGACCCCGGCAACCGCCGGCATCGTCGACGCGGCGATGCTGGCCAGGCTGCCTCGCGGCGCCTACTTCATCAACGTGGCCCGCGGCGAGCACGTCGTGGAGCCCGACCTGATCGAGGCCGTCCGCTCGGGGCACCTGGCCGGCGCCGCGCTCGACGTGCAGCGCAACGAGCCGATGCCGCCCGACGATCCGCTGTGGTCGGTGGAGGGGATCTCGATCACGCCGCACATCGCGGGCCAGACGCGGCTCGAGATCGTCGCCAGCCAGTTCGTCGAGGCCTACCGGGCGATGCAGCGCGGCGAGCCGATTCCGCGGCGGGTGGACCGGGCGCGGGGGTATTGAGGAGATGGCGATGGCGAAGGTGCTGGTCGTGTCGCTGGGCGGCACCATCACGATGACCCAGGGCGGCGCTGCCGGCATCGTGCCCACGCTGACGGCCGCCGACCTGATCCGCTCGGTGCCCGGCATCGAGAACGTGGCCGAGTTCGAGGCGATCTCGCCGATGCGGCTGGCCAGCGCCTCGCTCCCGGTCGACGAGCTGATCGCGCTGGCCGCGATGTTGCGCGAGCGGCTGGCGGCCGGCGGCGCAGGCGAGGCCGGCGCCGTGGACGGCGCGGTGGTGATCCAGGGCACCGACACGATCGAGGAGACCGCCTGGCTGCTCGACCTGCTGGTGGGCGGCGAAAAGCCGGTGGTGGTCACCGGCGCGATGCGCGGGCCGCAGGCGCCGGGCGCCGACGGCCCGGCCAACCTGCTTGCCGCGGCGATCGTCGCCGCATCGCCGGCCGCGGCCGGCCTGGGCGTGACCGTCGTGCTGAACGACCAGGTGCACGCGGCGCGCTACGTGCGCAAGGCGCACACCGCGCTGCCCTCGGCCTTCGTGTCGCCCCTTGCCGGCCCGGTGGGCCTGGTGGCCGAGGGCCGGCTGTCGGTGTTTCTTCGGCCGCCGCGCACCGAGCCGATCGCGATGCCCGGCGACTGGCGCGAGCGGCCCGAGGCGCCGGTCGCGCTGCTGCGGATGGCGCTGGGCGACGACGGCCGGCTGCTGAAGGCGCTGCCGGCACTCGGCTACCGCGGCGTGATCGTGGAAGGCATGGGCGCCGGCCATGTTCCGCAGGACGTGGCGCCGCTGTTCGACGCGCTGGTGGCCTCGGTGCCGGTGGTGCTCGCCACCCGTGCCCACGCCGGCCCGGCCTTCACGCGCACCTACGGCTATCCGGGCTCGGAGATCGACCTGCTGGGCCGCGGCCTGATCCCGGGTGGGACCCTCGGCGGCCTGAAGGCGAGGGTCCTGCTGATGCTGCTCTTGCGTGCGGGCCTGTCGGGCTCGGCGCTCGCCGAGGCCTTCGCGGCGCGGGTGGCCTGAGGGCAAGCGGGGCCAGGCCCCCTCGACGTGTCGGGGGGCCGACGACCGGCCTTCTAGCCGCGGGTCCTGGTCGACGAGGACTCGGGCGCCGCCAGCAGCGTGCGCGCCGGCATCGCCCAGGCAACGATCAGCGACAGCACCGCGATCCCCACGGTCACGCCGAAGGCGCCGCGGAAGCCTGCCTGCAGCGTCCCGGCCGCCACGTCGGCGAGCGGGCCGGTGGCTTCGCCGGCGGACAGCCCGCGCGCGGTGCGCACCTGCGCGAACAGCACCGAGGTCAGGATGGCGATGCCCACCGCGCCGCCCAGCGTGCGGAACAGCGCGCCGACCGCGGTGGCGATGCCCATCTGGCGCGGCGCCACCGCGGACTGCACCGCCACCAGCGAGGCGGGCATCTGCAGCCCCAGGCCGAGGCCCAGCAGTGTCATCGCCAGCGCGGCGGGCAGGTCCGCGGCCACCGGGATGAAGGGCAGCGCGGCGGCCGCGGCCAGCGACAGCGCGCTGCCCCACAGCATCAGCGGCCGGTAGCGGGCGGTGCGCATCATCGTGCGCCCCGACACGAAGGCGCCGGCCGGCACGGCCAGGGTGAGCGGCAGCATCCGCAGCGCGACCTCGTCGGCGCCGGCCGCGCCGAGCGATTGCATCCAGATCGGCAGCAGCACCGAGTTGCCCACCAGCACGAAGAAGGCCAGCCCGGCGAGCAGGTAGCAGAGGATCACGGTGCGGCTCGCGAACAGATCCGGCGGCAGGATCGGCTCGGGCGCGACCTGCTCGCGGAGTGCGCAGGCGATGAGCGACAGCGCCGACAGGCCGGCCAGCAGCAGCGTGGACGGCGAGTCCCAGCCGTGGCCCTGGCCGATCCGGGTGAGGGCGATCATCAGCGCGCTGAGCCCCGCGGCAAGCAGCAGGGCGCCGAGCCAGTCGATCGGCCGGCGCTCGCCACGCGCCGACAGCCGCCGCATCGCGCGGCGCGAGATCAGGAAGGCCGCGATCGCCAGCGGCACGGCCTGCCAGAAGATCGCCCGCCACGAGAGGTAGAAGGTCAGGTAGCCGCCCAGCACCGGGCCCGCCACCGCGGCCACCGCGAACACCCCCGACAGGTAGCCCTGGTAACGGCCGCGCTGGGCACCCGGCACGATGTCGGCGATCGTGGCCTGCGACAGGGCGATCAGCCCGCCGCCGCCCAGGCCCTGCAGGATGCGGAAAGCGACCAGCTGCGGCATCGACTGGGCCAGCGCGCAAAGCAGCGCCGCGAGCATGTAGATCGCGATGGCCACCGACAGCAGCGGCCGCCGGCCATAGAGATCGGACAGCTTGCCGTAGATCGGCGTGGAGACGGTGGAGGCGACCAGGTAGCCCGAGACGACCCAGGGCACCAGCTCGAAGCCGCCGATGTCGCGCGCGATCGAGACCAGCGCGACCGAGACGATGGTCTGGTCGATCGCGGCCAGGAACAGGGCCAGCAGCAGGCCGAGGACGACCCGCGTGACCTCCGCTTCGGTGAGCGGCACGGGCCGGCCTGTGTCGCCTTCGGTCAAGTCCGGATGGGCCCTGTGCGGTACGCGGTCAGCAGATCACCGAATCAACGAATCACGAGAAGGCCTGGATGCCGGTCTGCGCGCGGCCCAGGATCAGCGCGTGGATGTCGTGCGTGCCCTCGTAGGTGTTGACCACCTCGAGGTTGACCAGGTGGCGGGCCACGCCGAACTCGTCGGAGATGCCGTTGCCGCCCATCATGTCGCGCGCCAGGCGCGCGATGTCGAGCGACTTGCCGCAGGAGTTGCGCTTCATGATCGAGGTGATCTCGACCGCGGCCGTGCCCTCGTCCTTCATGCGGCCCAGGCGCAGGCAGCCCTGCAGGCCCAGCGTGATCTCGGTCTGCATGTCGGCCAGCTTCTTCTGGATCAGCTGGTTGGCGGCCAGCGGGCGGCCGAACTGCTTGCGGTCCAGCACGTACTGGCGGGCTCGGTGCCAGCAGTCCTCGGCGGCGCCCAGCGCGCCCCAGGCGATGCCGTAGCGGGCGCTGTTCAGGCAGGTGAAGGGACCCTTCAGGCCTTCGACGCCGGGCATCAGCTGGGCGTCGGAGACCTCGACGTTGTCCATCACGATTTCGCCGGTGATCGAGGTGCGCAGGCCGACCTTGCCCATGATCTTCGGTGCCGACAGCCCCTTCATGCCCTTCTCGAGGATGAAGCCCTTGATGCGGCCGTCGAAGTCGCCGCCCACGCACTTGGCCCAGACCACGAAGACGTCGGCGATCGGCGAGTTGCTGATCCACATCTTGTTGCCGGTGAGCGCGTAGCCGCCGTCGATCTTCCTCGCGCGGGTTTCCATGCTGCCCGGGTCGGAGCCGTGGTTCGGCTCGGTGAGGCCGAAGCAGCCGATCCACTCGCCGGTGGCCAGCTTGGGCAGGTACTTCTGCTTCTGTGCTTCGGAGCCGAACTCGAAGATCGGCACCATGACCAGCGAGCTCTGCACGCTCATCATCGAGCGGTAGCCGGAATCGACCCGCTCGACCTCGCGGGCGATCAGGCCGTAGCTGACGTAGTTCAGGCCCGGGCCGCCGTACTGCTCGGGGATGGTCGGGCCGAGCAGGCCCAGCGCGCCCATCTCACGGAAGATCTCGGCATCGGTCTTCTCGTTGCGGAAGGACTCGACCACGCGCGGCAGCAGCTTGTCCTGGCAGTAGGAGGCCGCCGCGTCGCGGACCATGCGCTCTTCTTCGGTGAGCTGCGCGTCGAGCAGAAGCGGGTCGTCCCACTTGAAGGCGGCCTTGATGCGGGAGTCGGGGGCGTTCATCGTGATCTCCTGATGTGCAGCCCTCGATGTTAACGCGCCGGCCAATGCCCGGACAAACGCGTATTCCGAAGCCAGTCATGCAGTAAACTCATGACTGACATGAGAAGAAAGCTGCCCAGCACGCAGGCGCTCGTCTGCTTCGAGGCCTCGGCGCGGCACGAGAGCTTCACCAAGGCCGCTCAGGAGCTCGCGCTGACCCAGAGCGCGGTCTACCGGCAGGTGGCCGGGCTCGAGGACTTCCTGGGCGTCAAGCTGTTCCGCCGCTCGCGGCACGGCATCGTGCTGACCGAGGCCGGGCAGAACTACAGCCGGCTGGTTGCGCGAAGGCTCGACGCGGTCGAGCGCGATGCGCTGGCGGTGATCGGGCGCGGCGAGGCTTCGGGCGCGATCGACCTGGCGGTGGTGCCGACCTTCGCCACGCGCTGGCTGCTGCCGCGCCTGCCGGAGTTTCGCGCCCGGCACCCGGGCATCGTGGTGAACATGGAAACGAGCACCCGGCCTTTCCTGTTCGCCGACACCGATTTCGACGCCGCGATCTACGCCGGGACGCCGGCCGACCTGGCGAACTGGCCGGGCACGATCGCGACCGCGCTGATGCCCGAGATCGTGGTGCCGGTCTGCGCGCCGGCGCTGATCGCGCCGCGCAAGCGGCTGACGCCGGCGCAGCTGGCCGCGTTGCCGCTGCTCCAGCAGTCGACGCGGCCCTACGCCTGGCGGCAGTGGTTCGAGGCCAATGGTGTGGCCGGAGCCCCGGACCTGAACGGCCCGCGCTTCGACCTGTTCTCGATGCTCGCGGTGGCGGCCGCGCGCGGGATGGGCGCGGCGCTGATGCCCACGATGCTGGTCGAAGCCGAGCTCGCCCGCGGGGAGCTGGTCGTGCCCTGCGACCGTCCCTTGCACGGCGGCCGCTCGTATCACCTGGTGGTGCCGGAGCGGCGGGCCGGAAATCCCGCACTGGCCAGGTTCGGCGACTGGCTGATCCAGGCAGCGGCCGCGGGCTGATTGGGCTCGGTCTTCGCTTGCACGCTCGCTCGATCTGAGCAAGAATAATTTCTTACTAGTTGTCTTACCGGAGGCCGAGTGGCTGTCTCGATGACCAAACTGTCCAGCAAGGGACAGGTCGTGATCCCGAAGGAAGTCCGGGACGCGCTGCACTGGGAGCCAGGGCACGAACTGCAGATTCTGGTGACGGAATCCGGCGTCCTGCTTTCGTCGCCCCCACAAGCAAAGAAGGGGCGCAATCTCGCCGACCTGATCGGCATGTTGCGTCACGACGGGCCGCCGCTTCCGATCGACGAGCTGTGCCGGCCGGTCGATTACTCGGCTGACTGGGAGGAATCGGAAAGGCGCAGTCGATGATCGCCTTCGACACGAACCTGCTGGTTCGCGTGGCGGTGGCCGACGATCCGGCCCAGGTCGCGATCGTCCGCGAGCTGATCGAGCGTGACACGATCTTCCTGTCGCGCACCGTGCTGCTGGAAACCGAGTGGGTGCTGCGAGCGGTGTACAGGAAGTCGCCTACCGACATCCTCGTGTTTCTGCGCAGCTTGCTCGAGATCGGAGATACCGAGGTGGAGAGCGCCGATCAGGTGGGGCGAGCCCTGGACTGGTATGCCGCGGGTGCCGATTTCGCGGATGCCTTGCATCTGGCCGCCTGCGGTCGAGCGCTCATGCACACCTTTGATCGGGATTTCTGCAAGGCTGCCCGGGCCGCAGGCGTCGCCCCCGCGGTCCGGGTCTTGCCGGTGCCCGGGACCGCCCGGTGATCAAAAGCCCACGTTGTTCCCGCCCTTCAGTTGCAGCATCGCCCGCGCCTCGTCGGGCGTGGCCACTTCGAGCGACAGGGCCTCGATGACGGTGCGGATCCGCTTCACCTGGTCCGTGTTCGACTTCGCGAGATTGCCGGGGCCGTCCCAGAGCGAGTCCTCGAGGCCCACCCGCACGTTGCCGCCGATCGCCGCCGACACCGTGGCGATCGGGATCTGCGAGCGGCCCGCGCCGAGCACCGACCAGCGATAGTCGTCACCGAACAGCCGGTCCGCGGTGCGCTTCATCTGCATCACGTCCTCGATGTGCGTGCCGATGCCGCCGCGCAGCCCGAACACCGACTGGATGAAGAAGGGCGCCTTGATCAATCCGCGATCGAAGAAGTGCGCCGCGGTGTACAGGTGGCCGATGTCGTAGCACTCGATCTCGAAGCGCGTGCCGTTGTCGCTGCACGACTCGAGGATGTAGGCGATGTCCTTGAAGGTGTTGCGGAAGATGCGGTCGTCCGAGCCTGCCAGGTAGGGGCGCTCCCAGTCGTGCTTGAACTCCTTGTAGCGGTTGAGCATCTCGTAGAGGCCGAAGTTCATCGAGCCCATGTTCAGCGAGGCGACCTCGGGCTTCAGTTGCAGCGCCGGTTGCAGTCGCTCTTCCACGAGCATCGTCGGCGCGCCGCCGGTGGTGAGGTTGATCACCACGTTGGACGCCGCCTTGATCTTCGGCAGGAAGGCGCGGAACAGGTCCGGGTCCTGCGAGGGGCTTCCGTCCTCGGGCTTGCGGGCGTGCAGGTGGACGATCGCCGCGCCGGCCTCGGCCGCGCCGATCGCCGCGTCGGCGATCTCGTCGGCGGTCACCGGCAGGTAGGGCGACATCGAGGGCGTGTGGATCGCGCCGGTGACGGCGCAGGTGATGATGACTTTCTGTTTGGCCATGGTGGGTCTCTCTCAGGATTCGGGTTGACTGCGTTTGTGCGCGAGCAGCGCCATCAGCCGGCGGTCGCGCCAGGCCGAGCGCTTCTCGATGTCCTCGAGCGGCAGCTGCTTGCGGCGCTCGGCGTCGGCCTTCGCGACGGTGTCGGCGTCCCAGTCGAAGGCGACCGCGCTGGCCGCCACGTCGCGATAGGTGCCGCCGAATCGGGCCGCGTAGTCGGCCAGCCCGGCGGGTGCGTTGAGGTCGATCGTCTCGAAGGGGCCCATGAAGGACCAGCGCAGCGCCAGGCCGTCCTTGAGCACGCGGTCGAGGTCCTCGGCGTCGGCGTAGCCCTCGCGATACAACGCGAAGACCTCGCTCAGCACCGCGCTCTGCACGCGGTTGAGCAGGAAACCGGTGATCTCCTTCTTCAGGGTGACCGGCGTCTGGCCGGCCTTCGCGTAGATCTCGCGGGCGCGCACGACCGCCTCGGGCGAGGTCCAGGGCGCCGGCGCGATCTCGACCAGCGGCACCAGGTAGGGCGGGTTCACCGGATGGCCGACCAGGCAGCGCGCGCGGCCCGGCACGTGCTCGGTGAAGCTCGACGCGGGCAGCCAGGAGGTGGAGCTGGCGAGGATTGCGTCGGCGGGAGCCAGCCGGTCCAGCTCGGCGAAGATCTCGCGCTTGACCTCCAGCTTCTCGGCCACGTTCTCCTGCACCAGCACCGCCTCGCCGACCGCCTCGGCCAGCGAAGGCGAGGGACGGATCCGCGCCAGGATGGTCTCGGGCGGCTCGGCGATCAGCCCGAACTCGGCCAGGTCGCGCAGGCGCTCGCCGATGATGCCCAGGCAATTGTCCAGCGCGGCCGGCACCTGGTCGTGCAGCCGCACCTGGAAGCCGCTGCGCGCGAAGACGATGGCCCAGGCGCGGCCGATCAGGCCTGCGCCGACGATTCCGACGGTTTCGTCTTTCATGGCAGGTGCTTCCTTGCTCATCCGAGGTGCTCCACGTTGCCGCAGACCGAGAGGCTCTGTCCGCTGATGTTCTGTCCAGCCGGCGAACAGATGAAGAGGATCTGGTTGGCGATGTCGTAGGGACTGACCATCGTGCGAAGCGAGACCTTCGAGACCAGCCGTTCGCGCATGGCGTCCTTGTCGATGCCCAGCGCCTCGGCCTTGGCCGAGATGACCCGTTCGATCCGGTCGCCCGCTACCGCGCCGGGGAGGATCGCATTGACGCGGATCTTCGCGGGGCCGAGCTCCATTGCCCAGGTCTCGGTCAGGCCGATCACCCCGAACTTGGTGGCGGAGTAGGGCGTTCGCAGCGGGAAGCCGAGCCGGCCCGCGACCGAGGACAGGTTCACGATCGAGCCGCCGCCGGCCTTCTTGATCATCGGCACCGCGGCGCGCGTGCACAGGAACATGCCGGTCAGGTTCACCGCCAGCGTCCGGTTCCAGTCGGCTAGCGCGATGTCCTCGACCGCCGCGGTCGGGCCGGCAATGCCGGCGTTGTTCACCAGCACGTCGAGCGTGCCCCAGCGTTGGCCCAGGTCTGCGAACATCGCCGCCACCTGCGCTTCGTCGGCGACGTCGGTCAGCGAGGCGGTGACGCCTGGCAGCTTCTTGACGGCGGCATCGAGCGCGGCTTCGTCGACGTCGCAGACGTGCACCTGCGCGCCGGCGCCCGCGAAGGTTTCCGCGATCGCGAGTCCGATGCCTTGCGCGCCGGCGGTCACCAGCACCCGCTTGCCGTTCATCGATGTGTCCATGGCCTCCCCGGTTTCGTTCGTTCGACAGCCGGCCATTCTAGAGCCTGCGGCATGGGGGCATTCCGGTTCGCCCGGCGTCTCTGGTAAGTTCTTCGAATGTTCGCCGCACTCAACGAACTCATCGAACGACGCATCGACGAGGCGCGCCGGCAGGGCGCCTTCGACGACCTGCCGGGTGAAGGCAAGCCGCTGGACCTCGACGACGACCGGCTGGTGCCGGAGGAGTTGCGGGTGGCCTTCCGCATCCTGAAGAACGCAGGCTACGTGCCGCCCGAGGTCGAGGCGCTGCGAGACCTCGATTCGATGCTGCGGGTGGCGGTCGACGCGGCCGAGGATTCGCCGGAGGCGAAGCGGGCGGGCCGCAGGCTGCTCGCGCTGTCCATTGCGCTCGAGGCGCGCGGGGCAGCGCTGACCACCGGCGCGGCGCTCGATTATCGGCGGGCGCTCCTCGAACGTTTCGACAGGGAGAAGGCATGAATCGGCAGGTCGCGATCCTGGCAGGCGGATGCTTCTGGTGCACCGAGGCGGTGTTCCTCGAGGTCGACGGCGTGCTGTCCGTCGAGTCGGGGTATTGCGGCGGCCAGACCTCCGACCCGAGCTACGAAGAGGTCTGCGGCGGGCGCACCGGCCACGCCGAGGCGGTGCGCATCGAGTTCGACGCCGACCGGATCGGCTACCCGGACCTGCTGGGCATCTTCTTCGGCACCCACGACCCGACGACCCTGAACCGGCAGGGCAACGACGTGGGCACGCAGTACCGCTCGGCGATCTTCCCGGTCGACGACGCGCAGCGCGCCCAGGCCGAGGCCTTCATCGCCAGGCTCGAGGCCGACCGCGTGTTCGACGCGCCGATCGTGACCACGATCGAGGCGCCCGGCACCTGGTACGCCGCCGAGGCCTATCACCAGCGCTTCTTCGAGCGCAATCCCTGGCAGGGCTACTGCATGGCGGTGGTGGCGCCCAAGGTGGCCAAGTTCCGGCGCGCCTACGCGGTGCGGCTGAGGAAGCGCTGAGCGCGGGCGCGATTGTTCTGAGCGCCGGCGCGAATCCTTCTCAGTCGGGCTTGATGCCCAGCCGGCGCACCACCGGCAGCCACTTGGCCGACTCGGTGCGCATCATTTCTGCCAGCACCTCCGGCTTGCCGCCGATGACGTCCATGCCACCGCCGGCGAGCTTCTCGCGCACCGACGGCTCGGCCAGCACCGCGTCGATCGCCGCATTGAGTTTCCCGACGATCCCGGCCGGCGTGCCGGCCGGCGCCACGATCGCGTTCCACAGCGGCGCGTCGACCTGGGGCACGCCCTGCTCGGCGAAGGTCGGCACCTCGGGCAGGCGCGGCGAGCGCTTCTTCTCCGCAAGCGCGAGCACCCGCAGCCTGCCCGCCGACACCGGACCCTGCACGTTCACGTAGGCGGTGAACAGCGCGTCGACGTCGCCGGCGATCAGGCCTTGCGTGGCCGCCGGCCCGCCGTTGTAGGGAATGTGGACGATGAACAGCCCCGCCGCGCTCTTGAACAGCTCCATGGTCAGGTGCGAGGCGCTGGCGTTGCCCACCGACGCGTAGTTGGCCTTGCCGGGGGCGGCCTTCACGCCGGCCACGAACTCGCGCAGCGTGCGGGCCGGATGGGCGGCATTGACGACCAGCACGTGCGGCTGCGACACGGTGGCGATGACCGGCGCGAAGCTCTCCAGCGGCTTGTAGGGCAGCCTGGGGAACACGTGCTCGGCGGTAGCCAGCGGGCCGTTGAAGCCCACGAACAGGCTGTGCCCGTCGGGGGCGGAGCGCGCCACGTCGGCCGCGGCGATGGTGCCGCCGGCGCCGGGCTTGTTCTCGACCAGCACGGTGGCGCCGCCGAGCTGGCCGCGCAGGCCCTCGGCGATCAGCCGCGCGGCCACGTCCACCGAGCTGCCGGGCGGCGTGGGGACCACGAGGCGGATCGGCCGGCTCGGCCAGGCCTGCGCGAACGCGCGCGCGGGCGACAGGGACAGGGTGGCGGGCAGGGCGGCCGCGGCAGCGAGGCCGGCC
>JRYH01008624.1_pt1 | contig 16324 bp, 5 predicted proteins | sample 235351 | NCBI WGS metagenome assembly JRYH01 (sample SAMN03074221, study PRJNA261480) | activated sludge metagenome | biome: Wastewater Treatment Plant; feature: Wastewater; material: Activated sludge; isolation source: activated biomass of a wastewater treatment plant treating wastewater... ... | reverse complement strand
AAATTGCGGGGGTCACATCACTTGCACCACAAGCCGACCATGATCCATCAAAAGATCTGGTCACAATTCTTAACCATCGTCAGTCGATACGCCTTCAACAATCCCGAACCCATCATCGTCGGTTTTGCGCTTGATCGCCGGGCTGGGGCTGCACGATGCCTTCTCGATGGCTTTCGAACTCGCTCGTATCGGGCCTGCCGTTCGTGCTGGCTTGGCTAACTGAATACGCGTGAGGCACACCGTAATCGGATCACGTCCTTCGTCGTGACTAGGCGTGTCTAGTCGCTGCCCGTGCCGTTCGATGCGCGGATGAGCCCGCAGCTCCGCACCTCTACGCCTTTTTCAAAGCAATTTCTTCCAGCATGTGCCCGAAGGCGGATCCCGGCCGAGCGTCGACCTGGATCATCGCCTGTGAGTTGGCATCCAGCTTTGCATCGCGATTTCGCGACCTTGATACTCGATTGCTGACGGCATTTTCAACCTGGCTATGTGGGTATCAATTCAATGCCCCACGGCCATCCTACGGAAGGTTTCATTTCCCGCCACGAGCTCGTCGTAGGTGCCGTGCGCCACGACCTGCCCGTGGTCCATCAGGAAGATTAGATCGCAATCCTTCACTGTGGTCAGACGATGGGCGATCAGGATGATCGTCTTGCCGGTGCGGATGTTATGAACCGCTTCCATCACCACCCGCTCGGTGATGTTGTCGAGGGCGGAGGTCGCTTCGTCCATGATCAGCAGCGAGGGGTCGCGATAGAGCGCGCGTGCGATGCCGATCCGCTGGCGCTGCCCGCCCGAGAGGCGCACGCCCCGTTCGCCGACGACCGTGCTGTAGCCAGCCGCCAGGTCGGTCGCGACGAAATCGTGCAAAGCAGCGGCACGGGCGGCGCGCTCCACGGCGGCCATGTCGATCTCGTCCTTTGGCACGCCGAAGGCGATGTTCGCCGCAATCGTGTCATCTGTGAGAAAGATCGCCTGCGGTACGTAACCCAGAGTGTGCTGCCAGGCGCGCAAATTCTGGGTTGTGACCGGAACGCCATCGACAAGGATTTTTCCCTTGTCCGGGATCAGAAGGCCCAGAATGACGTCGACGAGCGTTGTTTTGCCCGCACCGGTGCCGCCGACGATGCCGACAGTGGTGCGAGCGGGGATCGTCAGATCGACCTCGCTCAGCGCCGATCGCCCGGCCGACGCGTAGGCGAAGCCGACCTCCGATAGCTCGAGCGCCCGCTCGAGTTTGAGAGGGGGTCCCACCTCGGCGGAGGGGCGTGTGAGGGCGCTCGCATTGGCATAGTCAGCGCTGATGGTGTTGAGCACCGCGTCGGCCCCGCGCATGGAGGCCAGCCCATGATAGATTTGTTGCAGCGCCGGCAGAAGTCGCATGACAGAGAATGCGAAGATGCCAAGCGTTGGCACGATGGACATGATGTTCCCATCGTGTTGGAACAAAAGCAGCAGAACCAGCGTAAGCAGGGTGCCGAAGGTGATCGCCTCGAGAGCGAAGCGCGGCAGCTCAAGCATGACGCCAAGGCGCGCGCTGGCTCGCGCGCTACGCAAGGCGGCCTTCTCGTAGACCTCCATATAAGCATCCTCGAGGCCGAGCAGCTTGACGTCCTTGATGCCGCCCGTGGCCTCTTGCGAGACGCGGAACCGCTCCCCGAACGCCTGCATGACCTCTTCGCCCGAACGGCGCAGCTCGTCGCGCAACCGGATGTAAATCAGGGCGTAGCTGCCGCCGAGCAGCAGAGCCGACAGGAGTGTCACCATCGGATTGACGGCGACAAGAAATGCCATGATCGCAAGCACAAGGAGGATGTTGGAAATCAACTTCAGCGCGGGCGTAATCACCCGGCTGATAAGACCGTCCACCTCGTTCAGGATGTTCTTGCTGACTTCGGAGCTGTTGTGCCCCAGGAACCAAGTGTAAGGCCGGTGCAGATAAGCACCGAGAAGTTGACTCGATATGGAATGGCTGCGCAACGCAGCGAAGCGCGTGATCGCATAGGTGCCGCCGGCCTTGACGGCCAGACCAAGGATCACCACGCAAGTCACAGCGAGCGCGAGCGCCACCTGGAAGGAGAAGATGCTTTCGAAGCCGAATCCCTTGTAGACGGCGGATAGCATCCCGTGTCCGGAAATGCGCTGAGGATCGGCGAGCACATTGAGAAGCAACAGCACGGAGGAGATGCCAATGACCTCCACCAGTGCAACTGCAACCATAATCGCGCTCAGAAACCAAAACCGCTTCCGTTCGCGCGCATCGAGCAGCGAGAAGATCTTCCGGTAGAATTCAATCATTCACACCCCGCCCGATCTGCGCGGCACCATGAGCAGATGCTGTCTGTCGTCGACATCGAAGATAGCTATGCCAAGGGCTTGCATGCCCATTGGCAGTTCTCCTCCGGGGTGCGTCCGCAGGTCATTCTACAGGAACCGCGCAAACCTGCCCACAGCGGACGTAACCCGACTGCAGTCAGAGTTGGCGAGTAACCATACCGCGCATCCGTCTTCCCCGTACGCCGGTGCCATCCGCGGCATTGGAGAGGTGTGAGGATTCTCATGGATCGGTCGCCACGGCGCGCCCCATAACGCATTCTTAACCATGTGCAGAGCGGCACGTTCAGTCCCGTCAGGTTTCCATTTACCATGGATTCTATATGGGTCGGCCTGCTGGGACACGTTCAAGAATGGACGGCGCAACACGCGTTTGAACGCTCCACCCTGCAATTGCCGTGTCGGCAGATGTTCTTTCGGGACATCGCAAAAATGAATACAGTCAGGCTTCAATTCCCTTCGCGCGCGAGCCGGTCCGCTGCGCCGGAGGAAGGCCCGCGGCGTGGCGCACTTCGTGCACGTCTTTGGGACGAGCGGATTGAGGGTGTCGAAGGTTTCCGGCCTTTGTATCGGCTTGGAGAGCAACGCCGCCACGTTGCGTGCACGTGAGTGACCGGAGACGAGACGATTATGTCCGATAGCGAGAATGTCCTGTCCCAAAGCGATATCGCGATCGTGGGCATGGCGTTGCGCGTGCCGGGCGCACGCTCCGTTGCGGAATTCTGGGCCAATCTCCGCCAGGGTGTCGAGTCGATCGAGACCAGAACGACAGAGCAGCTCATCGCCGCCGGTGAGAAGCATGACAAAATCCGCCGCAAGAACTACGTCCCGCGCACCGCCGAGTTGCCGGGGCTCGAAAACTTCGATGCCGAGTTCTTCGGGTTCAGCCCCAAGGAAGCGGCGATCATGGACCCGCAACACCGCCAGTTCCTTGAATGCGCCTGGGAGGCGCTCGAGGATTCGACGCGCACTCCGGAGCGTCTCGAAGGCCCCGTCGGGGTGTTCGCCGGCTGCGGCATGGGCAGCTACTTCTATTTCAACGTCCTGAGCCACAGGTCGCTGGTCGACAAGGTCGGCATGTTCCTGCTGCGCCACACCGGCAATGACAAGGACTTCCTATCCACGCGTGCGTCCTATCTCTTCGACCTGCACGGGCCCAGCGTGAATGTGCAGACCGCCTGCTCCACGTCGCTCGTCGCCGTCCACTATGCCTGCCAGAGCCTCATCAGCGGCGAGTGCGAGATGGCGCTGGCGGGCGGCGTGACGATCGAGCTGCCCCACCGGCGCGGCTATCTCTTCCAGGATGGCGAGATCCTCTCCACGGACGGCCATTGCCGCGCCTTCGATCATCGCGCATCGGGCACAGTGTTCGGCAGCGGCACGGGCGTCGTCGTGCTGCGCCGTCTTGCGGATGCCCTCGCCGACGGCGATCCGATTCACGCCGTCATCAAGGCAACCGCCATCAACAACGACGGCGCGAGCAAGGCGGGCTACCTCGCGCCCAGCGTCACCGGGCAGGCGGAAGCCGTCGTCGAGGCGCAGACGCTGGCGGGCGTCGAGGCCGACAGCATCGGCTACGTCGAATGCCATGGCACGGGCACCTACCTCGGCGACCCGATCGAGATCGAGGCGCTGACTCAGGCGTTCCGGCAGACCACCGACAAGCGCGGGTTCTGCCATGTCGGCTCGGTGAAGTCCAACATCGGCCATCTCGACACCGCGGCCGGCGTCGTGAGCCTGATCAAGGCGACGCTCGCCGTGAAGCATGGCGAGATCCCGCCGACGCTCGGCTTCGAGAAGCCCAACCCCGCTATCGACTTCGCCCAGAGCCCGTTCGTCGTTGCAGATCGCCTGACGCCGTGGCCCGCGGGTATCGCGCCGCGCCGGGCCGGCGTGAACTCGCTCGGCGTCGGCGGCACGAACGCGCACGTCATCGTCGAGCAGCCGCCGCAAAGGAAAGCGGACGCGGCGCGCGCCGATGTCGGCCCGCAGGTGCTGGTGCTCGCAGCGAGGAGCCGCAAGGCGCTCGACGAGGCGGGACGCCGGCTCGCTGCGCACGTGGAAACCCATGAGGATCAGGCGCTCCAGGATGTTGCCTCGACGTTGCTGACCGGCCGCCGTCATTTCGAGCACCGCCGCGTGGTCGCGGTCTCCGATCGCAAGGATGCGATCGCGATGCTCGCCGCCCCGGATGCCGGTCGCGCATTTACGCATGCGCTGGTCGAGGGGACAGTCGAGGCCGTCTTCCTGTTTCCGGGCGGCGGCGCACAGTATCCGCATATGGCGCGCGCGCTCTATCGCGACGAGCCCGCGTTCCGCAGAATTGTCGACGAAGGGCTCTCCTATCTGCCGCCGGCCGCCGCGAGCGAGATCCGTGACGTGTGGCTGCCCGCGGGCGCCGACGCGCCCGACGCCGCCGAACGCCTGTTGCGCCCGGCGCTGCAACTTCCGGCCATCCTCATCGTCGAGGTCGCCATCGCGCGTCTTTGGATGAGCTGGGGCGTGAAGCCGTCGGCCCTGATTGGCCATTCGATGGGCGAGAACGCGGCCGCGTGCATCGCCGGTGTCCTGAGCTTCGAGCGCGCGGTCAACCTCGTCCGCCTGCGCGGCGAGCTGTTCGAGGAAGTTCCGCCCGGCGGCATGCTGAGCGTCGCCTTGACGCACGAAGCGCTCGCCGCGCGGCTTCCCGACGATCTCGATATCGCCTCCGTCAACGCGCCCGAGCTCTGCGTCGTGTCGGGACCCAACGAGGCGCTCGAGGCGTTCCGCAAGGAACTCGTCGCCGACGGCCTGGACGCAAGCCGCATTCCGATCGACATCGCCGCCCATTCCCGAATGCTGAAGCCGATTCTCGATCGCTTCGAGGCGTTCCTCAGGGCTGCGCCGCTGGCCGCACCCACCATTCCGATCGTCTCCAACCTGACCGGGACCTGGCTCACGTCCGCGGAAGCGCGCGACCCCGCATACTGGACGCGGCACCTGCGCTCGCCGGTCCGCTTCTCCGACGGCATCGCCGTGCTCGCCGCCGAGCCGTCGCGCGTCTTCATCGAGGTCGGCCCCGGGCGCGTGCTCGGCTCGCTCGCCAAGGCCCAGGGCGTCCCCGCCAACCAGGTCATCAACAGCCTTCCGCATGCCGACGAGCACGCCGACGACAGGCTGCACTTCCTCACCGCGCTCGGCCGCGCCTGGGCGACCGGCCTTCGGGTTCCGCTCGAGCGGCTCTACGCTTCGGCCGCGCCGCGCCGCGTCAACCTGCCGACCTATGCCTTCCAGCATCAGCGTTACTTCCTCGATCGCATCGCCGCGAGCGATGCCGAGGAGGAGGCTGCGCCCGCAAAGGAGCGCGACATGGCCCGCTGGGGATGGCAGCCTGTCTGGCGGCCGTCGCTGGCGGATGTGCGCCTCGGCGCCGAGGAGGTCGCCGGCTCGTGGCTCGTCTTCCTCGACGGAGGGCCGCTCGGCCGGGAGACCGTCGCCCGTCTGCGCCGGCAAGGGGCGAACGTGGCGACCGTCACGCTCGGAGATGCGTTCGGCATCGCCGGTCCCGGGGACTATGTGCTGTGCCCTGAGCACGGCCGCGAGGGCTACGACGCGCTCATCCGCCATCTCGCGGCGGAAGGCGGCCTGCCGCGGCGGATCGTCCACCTGTGGCTCGTCACGCAGGACGAGAGCTTCCGCCCCGGATCGAGTTTCTTTCATCGCAATCAGGAGCGCGGGTTCAACAGCGTCTTTTTCCTCGCCCAGGCGTTCTCGGATGCGGGCCTGACGGATCCTCTGCAGATCACGCTTGTGACCAACGGCATGCAGCGCGTCGGCGACGAGGCGTTGTCCTATCCGGAGAAAGCGACGGTTCTGGGTCCCGCCCAGGTGCTTCCGCGGGAGATGCCCAACGTGTCGGTGCGCGTGGTCGATATTCCGATCAGCCGCGGGTCGACGTTCATCGAGCATCTGCGGGTCGGGCTTGCGCATAAGCTTCTCGGCGCGCATGCGCCGGAGCACACCGAGGACGCCATCTTCGATCGCCTCTGGGACGAGCTCATGTCTGGGGCCGGGAGCGAGATCGTCGCCCATCGGGGCGGCCGCCGCTGGATCCGCTCCCATGAGCCGCTGGCGCTCGACAAGACCTCCGGGGGCGAGGCCGCATTTCGCGAGCACGGCGTCTATCTGATAACGGGTGGCCTCGGCGATCTTGCAACGGCCGTGGCCGAGGATCTCGCGCGTCGCTTCAAGGCGCGGCTGGTTCTCGTCGGCCGGACCGCACTGCCGGACCGCGCCGGCTGGCAGGGCTATCTCGCCGCATATGGCGATAAGGACCGCATCGGCCGCGCCATCGCCGCCATCCGCCGCATCGAGGAGGCGGGCGGCGAGGTCATGGTGGCGCGCGCCGACATCACCAACTCCGAGGCTCTGCGCGGTGTCATCGAGACGGCCAAGGCGCGCTTCGGCGCCTTGAACGGCGTGTTGCACACGGCCGGCGTCATCAAGGACGGCCTGATCGCCCTCAAGGATGTGGGGGACGTCGAGGACGTGTTCGCGCCGAAGGTGCTCGGAACCCTGGTCCTCGCCGAGGCGATCGCGCGCGAGCCGCTCGATCTCCTGGTCCTGTTTTCGTCGACGAGCAGTGACATCGGCCCCGCCGGTCAGGTGGATTACGTTGCCGCCAACGCATTTCTCAATGCGTTCGCCGAGGCGCGCGCCGGAACATCGGCACCCCGCACCGTCGCGGTGCACTGGGGCGTCTGGAAGGACATCGGTCTCGCGGCCCGCGCCATCTCCGACGCCGAGCGGGAGGAGGCCGCGCCCGGGCTCGAGGCGGCGGCGACGCCGCTCTTCGACCGCCGCGTGCGTGGCGAAAAGCAGGGATGGCTCGAGGCGCGGCTGGACAGCGCTCGCCACTGGCTGCTCGACGAGCATCGTCTGGCATCTGGCCAGGCGATCTGGCCCGGCACGGGATATATCGAGCTGATCGCCGAGGCGCTGTCGGAAGAGGGCGTCGCCGGCCCCTTCGAGATCGAGGACCTGACGTTCCTTCGCCCGCTTCATGTGCCCGATGGTGAGGCACGCACCGTTCGCGTGACGCTGGCGCCGGTCGCGGGCGGCTACAGTCTTGCCGTCGACAGCGAGCAGGGGACGGGCCTCGTGCGGCACGCCGAGGCCAACGTCCGCATTCCGCCCCCCGCAAAGCCCGCCGCCGTGGATCACGCCGGCGTCCTGGCGCGTTGTGGTGAGCGGACGCTGGCCGACGGCGGTGCGCCGTTGCCGTCTGCGCAGGAGCGCCACCTGCGCTTCGGGGCGCGCTGGAAGGTGCTGCGCTCGGTCGCGTTCGGACGCGGCGAGGCGATGGCAAAGCTCGCGCTTTCCGAGGCGTACGAGCCCGACATCGAGCAAGGCTACCTGCTGCATCCGGCCTTGCTCGACATCGCCACGGGCTACGCCATGGACCTCATCGACGGGTACGATCCCGCCGCGGGTCTCTGGGTGCCGATGACGTACGCGCGCATGCGCGTCTACGCGCCGTTGCCGGCGACCGTATGGAGCCACGTGCGCCACGATCCCGCAAAAGACCTCGGCGAGGGATACGCCACCTTCGACATCACGATCTCGGATGAAAAGGGCCGCGTGCTGGTCGAGGTGCAGGGCTTCACCGTGAGAAAGCTCGCTCAGGGAGCGGACCTCGCCGCATCGCTGTCCGAAGAGGGCGAAAGGCGCGGCCGGGCGGCGGAAGGGTCTACGACGAGCGATGCCGAGTTGCCGCCGGCGCTCGCGCGGCTCGCCGCCCAGGTCGATCAGGGCATCTCGCCGGAAGAGGGCTTCGAAGCGCTCCTGCGCGCGGTCGGGGCCGGCAAGCCCCAGGTCATCGTCAGCTCGTTGGACCTTCCCGCACTCGAGCGCGCAGCGTCGCGCACGGAGGTGCCGCAGGCGGCCGCGACGGCCTTCGAGCGTCCGGATCTCGGCGTCGATTTCATCGAGCCCGGGACCGACATCGAGAAAACGCTGGCCGGCTTCTGGAGCGAGCTGCTCGGCGTCACGAAGATCGGCATTCACGACAGCTTCTTCGATCTTGGCGGGCACTCCCTGATCGCGGTGCGCCTGTTCCGCATGATCAAGGCGGCCTACGCCGTCGAGTTCCCGATCTCGACGCTGTTCGAGGCGCCGACCATCGCCGGGTGCGCTGCGCTGATCGAGCGGTCGTCGACGCGGGCCACCGCCCCCGGCGCCGACGCGGTCGCCTCCGGTGCGGACAGAGTGGACACCGGCGCCACCGTGACGCCGATCGATCGGCCGCGCCTCCTGCACCTCGTGCGCATGGACAGCGGGAAGGAGACGCCCCGCACGCCGTTCTTCCTTTGCGCGGGCATGTTCGGCAACATTCTGAACCTCCGCCACCTCGCCATGCAGATCGGTGCCGACCGTCCGGTCTACGGATTGCAGGCGCGCGGCATCTACGGCGGCCAGGAGCCGCACGAAACCTTCGAGGAGATGGCGCGCGACTACCTCGCCGAGATCCGCACGGTGCAGCCGCACGGCCCCTATCTGATCGGCGGCTTCTCGGGCGGCGGGCTCGTGGCCTACGAGATGGCCCAGCAGCTTCGTGCCGACGGCGAGGAAACGGCGCTGGTCGTCCTGCTCGATACGCCCTATCCCGACGAGGCCGTGCTATCCGTCCAGGATCGCATCGCCATGAAGCTCCAGGACTTCAAGCGCGATGGCCTCGCCTCGCTTGCGAACTGGGTGCGCAACCGCATCGCCTGGTCGCGCCGCCAGCGCCAGGCCCGCGCCGTCGCGGTCCCCAAGTCGGCCGAGCAGTTCCACAACGAGGAGATCGAGGCCGCCTTCCGGCGCGCCGTGGCGCGCTATGAGGGCAAGCCGTATCCCGGACCGGTCCTGCTGTTGCGCCCGCGGCTCGAGATTGCCTACAAGATTACGGGCGGCCGCGACCTGAACAGCGAGCGCGGGCTGGTGAGGGCCGACAACGGCTGGTCGCGCTATAGTGCCGATCTGTCGATCCGCGAGGTGCCGGGCAACCACGACAGCATGGTGCTGGAGCCGAGCGTTCGCGTGCTAGCCGGCCATCTGCGTGCGGAACTCACACGCGCCGACAGCGGCGCCGACATCCCTCGCGTCGCGGCCGAATGACGGTAGAGCGGCGTCTGCGCCGCTCTACGGTTCGCGTGCGGACCCGCTTGCTGCAGCAGCTTGAGGCACCCCCGTCCGCGGAAGTGACGTGACGACCTCCCAGACGATCTCCTGGATCCGCCGCGCCGCCTCTTCGCTCGGCGCCGTGGCGGGCGTGCCGTCGGCGCGGTGCAACCGATGCGGCAACCCCACAGGGCTGCGTTGATAGAGCACCGCGAAGTGCGTGAGCGCGACGACGTAGGCACCGATGTCGTTGAGATGGATCCGATCCGAAAAAAGGTCCTCGCGGCGCGTGAGGCCGGCGAAGCCGCCCGAGCCTTCGATATCTCGCACCAGACGGGCAAGGACTTGCCCGGCCGGAATGAGATAGATCGGCTTTGGGTCTTCCGGCTCGATCGCCCTGCGGAGGATCTCGCCTTCCCACAGGGTCCCAAGATCGCTGTCGAGGCGGTCGAGCCACCCGCCTGCAATGTCGAGATCGTGCCAGCTCTCGTAGAGATAGACCCGGATAACGGGGTTTCCCTCGCGCGCGAGACGCGCCCACCGCCGCGCATAATCCCAACTGTCGAAATACCGGATGGCGTCGGTGAGGTTGACCATTTCGGTCATGACGAAGGCATCGTACTCCCCGCTCAGCAGGGCCTCCTTCGCATCCCGGTAGCGGGGATGATCGTTCTCGGTCGCAAAGCCGTTGATGCCCTCCTTGGGTCCCCAATGGGTCTTGAGAGGCGTGCCCCAGCCGAGCTGGCTATCGTAGCGATGCCCTTCTGGCGCCAGTTGCTGGAGCATGGCCGGCATGTCACGGCCGACCAGGCTGTGCCCGAGGTGAAACACCTTCAATGCGGAAGCGGGCTTCGGCAAAGGGGCCGCGTAGAGAGCTTCGAATTCGGCCTGCGCCATGGGCGGCGGCACGCTGCATCGGCCGAGCGTGCAGGCGGAGAGCGAAAGGCACAGCGAGACGATGAAGGAGCGCGTGGCGACGGCTCCGCGGGCCAAGGCATGGGGTCTGCGTAAGGTCAGCTTGCTCTTCCTCCTTGCGGCGCACGCTCCTTATGATGCACGCGGGCGCTCGACGGCAGCGCGTCGTCCGAGCATCGCCTGGCGGCGCGCCGCCGCGCGGTCGGCGGCCTGGCCGAGGTGCTTGCTCGCCTGGCCGCGGTCCTGGATGTGCGCGGCGAGGCCGGAGACGGTGGGGAAACGATAGATATCCGTGATCGTGAGCTCGGGTGCGACGTTGGCCTTGAGCTCGCGGTGGAGCTGAACCGCCAGCAGCGAATGTCCGCCGAGCGCGAAGAAGTTATCGAAGACGCCGACGCGCGCGACGCCGAGCAGGTTCTTGAAGGCGTCCGAGAGGCGAGCTTGCAGGTCGTTGGCCGGGGCGGTGTAGGCGATGGCCGCCGTTGCCTGGCTTGCCTCTTCCGGACGGGGAAGGGCCTTCCGATCGACCTTGGCGTTCGGAGTCAGCGGGAAGGATTGCAGGGTGACGAAGTGTGCCGGGGTCATGAAGTCCGGCAGTGCGTCGCGGACATGGGCCTTGAGCTCGGCCTCCGGTACGGGCGCCTCATCGTAGCGGACGTAGGCCACGATGCGCACGTCGTTCGGCTCGTCCTCGCGGGCGACGACCACGGCTTCCGCGACGGCGGGATGGAGGCCGATGCGAGCCTCGATCTCCCCGAGCTCGATGCGGTAGCCGCGCACTTTCACCTGATGGTCGGCGCGCCCGATGAAGTGGATCTCGCCGTCCTCGCCGATGCGCACGAGGTCGCCGGTGCGGTAGATCCGGCCGCCGTCGAGGAACGGGTTCGGGACGAAGCGCTCCGCGGTGAGGTCGTCGCGCTTCAGGTAGCCGCGCGTGACGCCATCGCCGCCGATATGGAGCTCGCCTGCCACGCCCTTCGGCACGAGACGGCCGACATCGTCGAGGACATAGAGCCGCGTGTTGGCGATCGGCGTGCCGAGCGGTGCGGCGCCTTCGCGACCTGCCACGGCAGGACCCGTCGACGACCAGATGGTAGTCTCGGTCGGTCCGTACATGTTCTCGATCGTCGCGTCGGTGACCTTGCGGAGGTCGGCGAGAAGCGCAGGCTGAAGCGCTTCGCCGCCGATGAAGAGATGCTTCACCGCGCCGAGTGCGCTGCGGTCGTCGTCGCTCATCAGCACCATGGCGGCCATCGACGGCGTGCACTGCATATGTGTGACGCCATGGCGGCGGATCGAAGCGGCGAGGCTGCCGTCCTCTCCGGCATCGGTCGGAAGATTGGAAGCCGAGAGATCGGAGCCTTGCGTGCGGACAGCCGCGACCACCTCGGCCAGCGGCTCGAGAGCCTGGAGCGCCGTATCCGCAGGAACACCGAAGTCGATCAGGCATGCGATCTCGTCGACGCCGATGGCCTTGAGCTGATCCGCGCGCGCGAGCGCATCCGCGACCGTGCCGAACAGACCACTGTCGTCGAAGTAGCGGAGGAACGCGAACTCGATGATGGCATCGAACTCTTCCGGGTCGAGCGTTCCCAGGTCGATGTCCATGGGCTTGGCGACGCCCTGAGGCTTCTTGAAGGCGGGGAACGCCCAGGCGTATTCCTTGATCAGCCCGGCCGCGCTTCGGAGATAAGCCTTCATCGGCTCGCGGCAGGCCTCGCGGACCTCCTCGCGGTCGCGGCCGACCAGCGTATGCAACATCAGCGTGACGGTGTGGTCGGCGGGATTGCGGCCGGTCTCGCGCAGCGTCTCGCGGTAGATCTTGATCTTGTCGGCGACCTCGGCGATGGACTGGCCGAGCAGGTGGGTGAGCACGTTGGCGCCGGCGCGCGCTGCATCGCGATAGGTATCGGGGTTGCCCGCGGTCGTCACCCACACCGGCAGCTCCCGGCTGACGGGGCGCGGCTGGGTCAGCACGTCCACCGTCTTGCCGTTCGGCGCATCGAAGGTCACGGCTTCACCGCGCCACAGGCGGCGCACGACGTCGATGTCGCGCATCAGCGCCGTCTTGTTGTGCGGGGGCGCATTCTCGGGGCGCAGCAGGAAATCCTCGGGCATCCAGCCGGAAGCGAAGGCGATGCCGGCGCGCCCGTTGCTGATGTTGTCGATGACCGCCCATTCCTCGGCGACGCGGGCCGGATGGTGCAGCGGGAGAACGCAGCTTCCGGCGCGGATGTCGAGATTGCGCGTGACGGCCGCCACCGCGGCACCGGTTACCGACGGGTTGGGATAGGGGCCGCCGAACGCATGGAAGTGCCGTTCCGGCGTCCACACCGCGCGAAAGCCGTGCGTATCGGCATAGCGCGCCCCTTCGAGCAGCAGGTGATACTTGCGCGGGCCGGCTCCGTCGTCGTTGCCCCAGAAATAGAGGCTGAAATCGATGGGCGCGCCGGCGCTGGCCGGCCTCGGCTTCGTCGGCGCGGCGGCGCCCTGATGCCGGCCGGCGTGGATCACCACGGCAAAGCCGTTGGCGAGCGTCCAGAACAGCTCGAGCACCGAAATGTCGAACGACAGGCTGGTGACGGCAAGCCACACCGGCTGCGGTGCGCCGGCATCCGGCCGCGGGATGCGATCGTCCATTCCGGCGAAGAAGTTGACGACGTTCCGGTGCTCGACCATCACGCCCTTGGGCCGTCCCGTCGAGCCCGATGTGTAGATGACGTAGGCGAGGTTGCGCGACGTGGCCGGCGTCGCGTGAGTGACGGGCGCTGCCGGCATCGCCGCGGCCTCGGCGATGGTCAGGGCGCGGGTGCCGCTGGAGACAGGCGGCGCGGATCCTTCGTCGGTCAGGATGACCGAAAGGCCGCTGTCCTCGATCATCAGCGCGATGCGGTCCTTCGGATACGTCGGATCGAGCGGCACGTAAGCGCCGCCGGCTTTCAGGATCGCGAGGGCACCAACGACGAGATCGCACGAGCGGCCGACGTGCAGGCCGACGAGCGTATCGGGACCGACGCCGAGCGAAGCGAGCGTTGCCGCAACGCGCCCCGCGCGCGCCTCGAGCTCGCGATAGGTCAGCGTCTCGCCGTTGCAGATGAGTGCCGTGGCGTCCGGCGTTCGCGCTGCCTGGCGCGCGATCAGCTCGTGCACGAGCGCATCGCGGTCATAAGCGCGCGCGGTCGCGTTGCGATCCAGGGTGAGCTCCCGGACTTCGCTCGCGGAGAGGATCGGAAGGTCGGCGACGGCGAGAGCCGGATCCGGCCTTTCGAGCGCGGCGAGCACGGCGCGAAGCTCGCGGATCAGCGTTTCGAGACGGGCGCGGCCGAGGCGGGAGGTGTCGGCGCGGACCTCGAGCGCGTCGCCGCTGGCCGGCACGACGAACGTCAACGCGGCGCCCTTGACCGCATCGGCGGTGACGGGATCGGCCGTTTCGCGGAGGGCGATGCTGGCATGACCGCGGGCAAGCTTCGGATCGCAGCTCACGAGGTCGGCCGGATAGCCGGGGCTCTTCCGTGCTTCGGCAAGCTCGGTTGCGACATCGGCGCTCAGCGCCGCAACAGTCGTGTGCCGGTCGATCTCGAAGGTGAGTGGGACGGTGGGAGCGATATAGCCGGCGTCGGCCTTGCTGGCCGCCGCGAGACGGTCGTCCGCATAGGCGAGCCGGAAACGGGCGCGATGGCCGGTGCGCGCGAAGAAGATTGCGAGCGCCGAGATGGTGCGGTCGGCGGTCCAGATGCCGGGGAGCGGCACACTCAGCGTCTCGATGCGGATGCCGCCGGAGGCCGGTTGCGGGGCGAGGTCGTCGATCTCCGGGTCGGCGGCGCCCCTGAGGCGGGCGCGGACGGAGCTCTCCTGGTTGGCGAGCGTGCCGGCGAGCTCGGTCAGGCGCTGCGTATCGGTCTCCGACAGCCGCGGAAGGGTCTCTCCGGCCTGCAGCGCGCCAGCAAGCGGAACGGCAAGTCCCGCGCTGTCGTGAAGCGCTCTGATGCGAACGAGGCCGTCAGCGGCCGCGATGACTGCCGACGTGTCGTCCAGGGAGACGACGGTCCCTGGGGCCTCGCCTGGCGGGCTGTCGGCGTCGATCTCCATGTCGGCTACGGCGAAGGCGCCGTCAGTGGTCCTGATCTTCGGCAGTGAGAGCGGGTTGGCGTAGCGCTGGCCGAACGTCAGCGCGCGCTGAAGGCGGCCGATTTCGCGGACGGACCGGCCGAAGTCGATGGTGGCCGCAGCCTCGGGGCGCTGGGCCTTGGCGTAGTATTTGCGCGTCTCGAAGGATTGCGGCAGGCCCTTGAGCGTCCCGGCCTCGATCGCGTCGATCAGCTCGGCGAAGGACGCAATGCCGGCCTCGAAACACTTCGTGTTGAGGGTGAGGGCTGTGTCGTCGTCGCTGATGTCGATGTCGCGCGTGGCGAGGATGTCGCCTTCGTCGATCCCGTCCGACAACGCGTGCCAGGTGACGCCGTGATTTGTTTCGCCGGCCAGAATGGCCCAGGCGGGCGTGTTCAATCCGGCGTAGTGCGGAAGCGGGCCGTCGTGGAAGTTGGCCGCACCTTCGCGGGCTCTGCGCCAGGCGTCGCCCGGGATCAGGCGCAGGTTCGCGATGCTGAAAAACCAGTCGTAGTCGTAGGCGGAGAGCGCATCCGCGAGACCGCTGCCGGGGGCGAGCGTGGGAACCCCATGCGTCCTCGCCCAGGCTGCGATCTGGTCGTTTGCGGTTACAACCGCGCGGATGTCATGGCCGCGATCGCGGAGGGCTTCGCCACACTGGATCAGAAGCGACTCGTCGCCCATCACCACGCATGTAAATTTTTTCCCCGCGCTGATCATATAACATCCTCAAATAGATAGCGCCTGCTCGATCAGGTCTGAAGCACTCGGAGTTTGCATCGGTTTGACCTTCGACATCCTTGTCTGGCTGCCGCCAATCCAGCCCGAACACACATCTAAGCTCTTGCAATCGCCACGTTGCGACCGGCGCATCTGAGCTCGTGATGAAGGATGCCATATTTGCATTTTTGCGGATGATTTCGCGCAAACTTCCGGGCCAAAACCGCGACGATGGTTAATGAGATACGGACGAATTATCCCGGTTCATTCCTTGAGTTACCGCATCGGCCGGCTCGCGACCTCCAGTTACAGGAGAGACCATTTGCGCTGCCACGGCTCGAACCGAAAGCGCGAAAGAACCGCGCCCCTGCGGGGTGAGCCAGGACAAGCCAATGACGGCGTCGTCATGCTGAAAGCTTGCTTCCGTCATGCCGAAGGCATGCGTCAGTCATGACCCGCTTGCCCGAGGCAAGGCACCGAGCTCAGCGATATTCCTGGCCCTTGGCTTGTCTTGGCTCATCAATGTTCCACCCAATCATGTGTAAGCAACCTAACGCTTTTCCAGATAGACCTGGACCGGTTGCTCGTGGCGAAACCCGAGAGGGAGATCGGCGGTGCTGTCCAACTGCAACCGCGCTACGAATGCAGTGCCCTGTGGTACGACTGCCCTGACGCGAGCTGTCCGATTTTCTCCGCTCGCGAGCGAATAACCAACGCTTTGGCCGAGCACCAGACTCTGGGCCGTACTTTGGGAAACCGGCACAGCAATCTCGACCTGATTGAGATCAAGGAGCGTTAGAAGATCCGGTGCCCTTTGAGTAACCGAGGCGCCTGCATTTGTAAGCACGTCGACCACGAGGCCGTCATAGGGCGCGTTGATTTCTGCGAGACGTATTTCGAGCCCTATGCGAGCGACTTCCGCGTCGCGACGCTTGGCGCTGCTTTGCGCACTCTGAAGCGCGCTTTCCGCAGCCCGCAAAGCGACTTCCGCATCCTCAAAGGCTGCGCGATTAAAGGACGGCGATCCCTTTAGTCCTGCCCTGCGGTCATAGTCGAGTTGCGCTCTGGTGACATTCGATTTGGCAACCTGAACCGCCCCGGGTTTGCC
>JRYH01000422.1_pt1 | contig 16338 bp, 13 predicted proteins | sample 235351 | NCBI WGS metagenome assembly JRYH01 (sample SAMN03074221, study PRJNA261480) | activated sludge metagenome | biome: Wastewater Treatment Plant; feature: Wastewater; material: Activated sludge; isolation source: activated biomass of a wastewater treatment plant treating wastewater... ... | reverse complement strand
ACTTAAATCGGAACGGCTCTAAAGGCGCTTGCCGGCCAGCTTGTTCAGAAATCGCGCCAGATCGACGACAACGCGCGTGTGCGTTGCCTTGCCGATGGGCTCGACGTCGTCCCGTGCGGTGATCTCGAAGGTGAGTTTCCGTCCATCGATCTCGGTCAGGGTCGCGGTTGCCGAGACTGTGCGTCCAGGCGGTGTCGCGGCCGTATGACTGAGGTCTAGGTGCACGCCCACGCTCGCTTCGCCCGCCGCGAGGTGGCTTTCGATCGCGGCGACGGCCGCCTGCTCCATGAGCGCGGCGAGGGCGGGGGTCGCGTAGACTGCTATCGTGCCGCTTCCCACCGCGGGTGCGGTGAGATCGTCGGTTACGAGTGTGCTGGCTTCGCCCGCGAGACCGATGGCAAGGCTGCGGGTCGCTTCGGGATCGGAGGGCGCCATCGGGTTCCTTTCGCTGAAAGACGGACGGGAAGGGTGAGGGGCGGCCCCTCGAGGGCAAAGCACGCCGCCGTTCGAACAAGCGATCAGGCGCTCAAATAAAAACTTAGAGCGCGCTCACGTCGCGCACTCTGATTCCGATAAGAGTGAACGCGCTCTAGCGCTGGAGGCGCAGCTCCACACGCCGGTCGAGCTGGTAGAGCGCCTCGCCCCGGTAAGCCGACCGGTCAACGCCCATGTACGGCTCGGTCTTGCCCTTGGGTGTCAGCTTGAGCGTGCCAGCGTAGCCGCCATCCTTGAGGAGTACGGCCACCGCGTCGAGACGCTCGCGTGAAAGCTCGTAATTGTAGGCGTCGCTGCCCCGTTCGTCGGCATGTCCTGTCAGCTCCACGGCGTCGAGCTTCTTGAGCGTCAGATATTCGAGCAGCAGTGCCGCCGCGCGCCGACCCTCCGGTGTCAGGGTCGCTTCATTGTAGACGAACATGATCGGAACCGGAATTACATCCGTCCGGGCCGCCGCTGACGTGGATTCCTGCGTCGTGCGGCTATGCTCCGACATATCCCCCGCAGCGGCGATCCGGGCCTCAGTATGAGCGCTGGGCTCCGGCTTCGTTCGAGATGCAATCTCTGCGGATCCATGATCTGCGGCTGTTTCGCTCTCCGCTGCTGCGTCCGTGTCGCTCGCGGTGGCGCCGGCCTCATGCGCGTCCTCTGGAGCCGCGGCGGATGCGGCGGCGGCAGGTTCTTCGGCCGGCTCAGAAGGCGATGCGGTAGCGCGGTCCGGCCCACCGTCGTTTGCCGCGGTGCCGTCGTTCGCGGCAGTCTCGTTCTGCTTGGCTTCCTCACGCGCCGCTTCGACGAGGTTCTCGAACTTGCGCATCACATCTTCGGCAGCCGACGTCGTTGGAGGGAGCGCAGGCTCGGCAGGGACTGCTGCCTCGGCCTCAGCCGCGGCGGGCTCAGGCTCGATCTGCGCCTGAGGTTGCGACGGCGGCTGCGCCTCGGTTTGCGCCTCCGCCATGTCCGTCTTGGCTTCGGGCGCGGGCGGCGTGCGGCTCACCTCGTAGGTGAGATGCGGATCGATGCTCGCAAAGCGGTGCTCGGTGAAAAGGCTCCATTCTCCGTTGGCGTCTGCTTTCGCGGTGCCGGCGCGGCGGCCGTCTTCGATGACGGTCACGTAGCTATCGGGCGCGGCGCGTCCGGCGAAAACCGATGCGCCGTCTGCGGAGATGCGAGAAATATCGATGGTGACGCCGCCTTCGGCCGGCTTCGGCTGCTCTGCGTCCGGCCGCTCGAGAGCCGCCTGCGTCTCCTCGATAACCGGTTCGGCTGCGGGAGCCGACGCCTCGGGAGTGGCTGGCGGCGCGGTCTCTTCACGACGATTTGATTGAGCTTCAGAGGGCGCTTCGGGCTCAATCGTTGCCGCGTCCCACGGCAGGTTCACGCCGAGGTGGCGGGCGCCAACGAGCGCCCCGGCGGAAACGATCAGCAAAAACAGGACAATTGCAGCGCGCCGCAGCATCGCTAGCATACCTCATGGCGTGATGGTCCAGTCATCACGATGGGCCAGGTTCAGCGAGTTATCAAGGCTTTGGCGGCGATTTTCACGGATTTAGACAGGGAGCGGAGGACCTCTCGGTCCTCCGTCCGCTGCAGGGTCGGGTCAGGTCAGGTCTTGTCGTCGGGGTTGGGGCCGCCGTCCGGAGCACGCTCGTTGCCGGGGCCATCCTGCGGGCCGCGGTCACGCTTCCAGTGGCGCTTGCCCTTGTCGCCGCCCCGGCCGCGCCGCTCGAGCTTCTGCTTCTGCTCATCGGAAAGCGCTGCGTAGAACTTCTCAGCCGCGGGACGGAACGTCTTCAGGGCTTCAAGCGACGTTTCAAGGCCGGCCTGCGTCTGGGCGAGACGCTCGACGGGATTGCGCTTGTGGCGCTCGCCGTCCTTGGCGTCCTTGGCTTGCTCGGCCGGCTTGGGGCAGACCTCGTGCAGCTTCTGGGCGGCGGCCCGGGCTGCGGTCTTGAATTCCTCGAAGACGCCCTTCTGCTCCTCGGTCGGCTTCACCCGGTGCTCGATGCGCACGAGCATGTGGTCGGCCGCTTCGGCAGGGTCTCCCCGGCAGATGCGATAGTTCGGTCCGCCGAAGGCAAGGCCCATAAGTCCCATGCTCCCGCCGCCGTGGTGGCGGGCATGCCGCTCCTTGCCGCCCCACTTGTAATGATCCCAATAGTGGCCGCGCTCTGCCATTGCGCCCGCCGCAGCGAGCCCCACCGTGGCGGCCGCGATGCTGGCCAGAACGTACTTTCCCTTGCGTGTCATGCGTTCGTTCTCCTTGTTCGAGCGGCGCGGGGCCTTCGTAACCGGCCGAGTGGTGCCGGTCTGCGCCGTCTTGGAGAATGAACGAGGGAGCGCCTGGTTTCCGTCGCGCTTTCTTTGCGGAAGCGATGCAGCACGCCGTGGTCCGGCGTGCGGTCACCCGCAGGAGAGGAGATCGCGGGAGCCGGTTTCGTCCGTCACCGTCAGCGTGGCGCCGGAGACGGTGAGCGTGAAATCATACGGCTGGGTGCTGCCTTCGACCGTACATACGGACGTTACGCGCCAGTCCCCGTCCTCCCCTTCCACCGAGGTGAACCGGCAGTGGGTCTCGTGCTGATCGTAGCCATCCTTCGAAATCACGAGCGGCGCCTCCGGCCGGTCCTGGGCAACACTGCACTGGGCGAGATCCGACGCCCAGGTGCCGACATAGGCCGGATCGGCGGCGTGCGCCGGAAAGGCCGCCAAAGCCTGTGCTGCCAGGCTGATGGCCAGGGCCGTGAGCGTGAGTGCAACGGATGGTTGTGCGGGGCGCATTGGGTCAGCTCTCCTTTTCAGCCGGGCGGCTGCATGACCTGATTTTAACTCGCAGGGAACCGCCCCGCTCGCCAGCGGTCAAGCGTGGCCCTCGGGACAGAGCTGTTTCGAGCGGCAGCTTGAGATTTGAACCTTGCCAGTCTGCCGGGTCCCGACGCATCGCGTGCAATCAGGCTCACGCGCTCGTTTGCCGCGCCTTGCGGTTGAGAGCGGCCATGAAGGCCTGGGCACCAGCGGGTGCGTGCACTTTGCCGCCATGAATGAAGTAGACGAAGACGTCGCGCGGCCGTTTCGCGCCGCCTGATTTGGGGCTTACGGTATCGTCCGTAATGCGTTTCGGCATGCCTCCTTCGGCCCATGTTCTCGCCGCGGAGACCCAGGAGGCGATCTCCTTTTCGGGATAGCAGGTGGGATTGCCGTCCTCGCCCTTCTGCAGGCGCGCATAGACGAAATCTCCCGCGGGATCGGCGATCGCCGGGTATGTCGGATGGTCCGCATAGACGACGGGTATGCCGAAGCGGCGCACGAGGGCGATGAACTCGCCGCTCTTGAACGACGGGTGGCGCACTTCGACCGTGTGGCGGAGGGGATGCCCATCGAAGTGCGCCGGCAGAAGCTCCAGAAAGGCGCCGAAATCGGCGGCATCGAAGACCTTGGTCGGTGCGAACTGCCACAGCAGAGGGCCAAGCCGATCGCCGAGCATGGTCGGCCCCGAATCGAGAAAGCGTCGGATCGAGTCACCGGCCTCGGCGAGCACGCGCCGGTTGGTGGCGAACCGCGGGCCCTTGACGGAGAACACGAAGCCGTCGGGTACCGTCTCCGCCCACTTGGCGAAGGTGGCCGGCGTCTGCGACCGGTAGTAGGTGCCGTTGATCTCGATGGTGGAAAGCGCGCGGCTCGCAAACTCGAGCTCCTTCGCATGGGGGAGCTTTTCAGGATAGAACGTGCCGCGCCACGGCTCGAACGTCCAGCCGCCGATGCCGGCTCTGATGGTACCCTGCTCGCCCATGGGCTTCGCGGTCCTTGGTCTTTTCGACCTGCAACATAGGGCAGCGGCGCTAAGCCGGGCAACCTCGCAAGCGGGCCTCCACGCGAGGTGCCGCCCGTTGAATCGCGCTTCGGCGCTTGGCGCGCGAACGCGTTCCGCCGCGTATAAGGAAGCCGGAAGCGGCGAGGCGAGGCCGGAGGCCGCCTTGAATGCGGGCCAAGTCTGAGGCAGGAAGGCACGTCTCCATCAGAGCGCCGATGGACAAGCGCGCCGGTTTTCCGGAATCTGGACTATAAACCAACGTAATAGATCCGTTCCGCACATCTCGTCATGGGAGATGGCTTGTCGGGCGGAACGAGGGCCTGAGACATGAGCGAACGGGAAACGACACCAAAGCAGCTTCTGTATCTCGTATTCGGCGGCGAGTTGCGCGATCTCGACGGCGTCGAGTTCCGCGATCTCAGCCAGCTCGACGTTGTCGGTATCTATCCGAGCCACGAGGAAGCGCTGGCCGCCTGGAGGTCCGTGGCGCAGAGGACTGTGGATAACGCCGCCATGCGCTATTTCATCGTGCACCTGCACCATCTGCTCGAGCCGGCGGCAACCCGCACGGAAGTCGATGCCTGACGGCGACTCGCAAAGCGCGCCTCTCGGGAGCGGCAGGCTGGAAGCTGCCCATTAGAGCCGTTCCCCGTTGCCCCTTAAACCGGAACGGCTCTAGCAGGCCGCACAGATCCAGGAAACGCAAAGAGCGATGGCGAAGACGAGAGGCGAGGGCGCCGATGGGCGATCGGCACGGCGCGAGAAGAGAGCGCTCGACGCTCATTCCAGGCGTCTGCTGGCGCGGTTCCTCTCGGAATGGATGTGGCCGCGCTGGCGCGAGCTTCTGGTGGCGCTTCTGCTAACGGGGGCCCTCGCGCTGGCCACCGGCGCCTATCCGATGGTGATCAAGTTCTCCTTCGACAGCCTGCTGGGCGGAGATGTGACTTGGCTGCCCTGGGTGCTGATCGGCATCATCACGATCACGCTCGCACGGAGCGTCTTCCTCTACCTGCAGACGGTGGCGACGCAGCGCATCGTTCTGCGGCAGACGGCCGACATGCAGAGCGTCACGTTCCGCCACCTGATCGATGCCGACTATGCGCGCCTCACACGCGACACACCTGGCCGCATGATGTCGAAGCTCACCAACGACATCCAGTTCATCCAGCAGGCGACGCTCGCCTCCATGAACTCGATCATGCGCGATACGCTGTCCGTGGTCGCGCTCGTGGGATCGATGTTCTATCTCGACTGGATGATCTCTCTCGTCGTGCTCGGGGTCTATCCGTTCGCCGTGTTGCCGATCGCGGCCATCGCGCGGCGGGTCCGGCGCAATTCCACGCGCACGCAGACCGAGCTCGGCGGCATGACGGCGCTCCTTGCCGAAAAGCTCGGTGCGACACGCCTGATCAAGACGTTCCGGCTCGAGGACTATGCGGCGGGCCGCATGAACCACAGCTTCGAGGAAGTGTTCCGCTGGAAGCTCAAGGGCGTGGCCGTCAAGGCGCGCCTCGAATCCTTGCTCGAGGCGCTGGGCGGCGCAGCGGTGGCGGGCGTGATCTGGGTCGCCTACTGGCGTATCTCGAGCGGCGCCTCGACCGTCGGCGACTTCATGGGCCTCACCGCCGCGCTGCTGATGGCGGCTCAACCCTTGAAGGCCGTGGGCGGGCTCACGGCGCGCATCCAGGAGGGGCTGGCGGCCCTCGAAAGCGTCTACGGCATCCTTGACGATCAGCCGAAGACGACGGATCGGCCCAACGCCAAGCCGCTCGCCATCAACAGTGGTGCGGTGAGCTTTGACCGGGTCTCGTTCCACTATGAGGATACGTCGATCCCCGCCATCTCCAACTTCTCCCTCGACGTGAAGGGGGGGCAGACGGTGGCGCTGGTCGGGCGTTCTGGCGCTGGCAAATCGACCATCGTCAACCTTGTGCCACGCCTTTTCGACGTGACGGGCGGGGCCATCCGCATCGATGGGCAGGATATTCGCGATGTGACGCTGGCTTCGCTGCGCACGTCGATTGCGCTCGTCAGCCAGGAGGTGACGCTGTTCGACGATACGATCCGCGCCAACATCGCGCTTGGCCGTCTCGGGGCTGATGAGGAGGAGATCGTGGCCGCGGCCAGAGCGGCGGCGGCGCATGATTTCATCATGAGCCAGCCGCAAGGCTACGACACGATCATCGGTGACCGCGGCGTGCGTCTTTCCGGCGGACAGCGCCAGCGGCTGGCCCTCGCCGCGGCGATCCTGAAGGATGCGCCGATCCTGCTCCTCGACGAGGCGACGAGCGCGCTCGATACGCACTCGGAGCGGTTCGTGCAGCAGGCGCTCGAGGATTTCACCAAGGGGCGCACGACCATCGTCATCGCCCACCGCCTGTCGACGGTGCAGAATGCGGATCTGATCTGCGTCATGGAGGACGGTGCGCTGGTGGAAAGCGGCACCCACGGCGAGCTGCTCGCGCAAGGCGGCGCTTATGCGCGGCTCGTGCAGGCGCAGCTTCTGTCGGATGCTCCGGAGGACGCGGCGCCTGCAGGGGCGACGATCAACTGATCGCGTCCGGCACGGCGAGAAGACAGAGCCCAAACAGGCCCCCGACAACCACCGGTTCACTCGCGACGGAAGATCTTGTCGACGATGCGGTTCGCCCAACGGCGCGAGTGGAGATTCGCGGCGACATCGGCCGGATCATAGACGGTGGCGACCCAATCGTAGAATTCGATCGGTGTCTTGGCGTCGTAGGCGAGATAGGCCTCGAAGAAGAGATCGAGAATGCCGGTGTCCGCCTGCCGGATGTGCCCGTAGCGGAGGGAGAGCTGGCGGCGCGCCTCCGAGATGGGAACGCCGTGGCGCGTATGAAGGTAGAGCGCGCTCATCAGCCCGACGCGGTCGGCCCCTGACTTGCAATGCATGAGCATGGGATAGGCGACGTCTGCGAACAGCTCGCGCGCAGCCAGCACCTCGTCGCGCGTGGGCGCGGCACGGGAGCGGACGCGGAAGTCCACGAGCGTGATGCCAGCTTCCCGGCAGGCGGCCTTCTCCAGCGTGTAGGTGGACGAATCCGCCGGCCCGCGCAGGTTGACGATCGTGCGGATCCCATGGCGCGCGTGGCGGCGGACCTGGTAGGGCAGCGGCTGGGCGGCACGCCAAGCGTCCGGCGCCAAGCGGTGCCGATTGGGAAACATGAGGCGCACAACGAGGTGGTCGAGCAGCAGCATATCCAGATAGCGGGCATAGGGCTCGATACGCACGCGCCAGGCGTCTGGCAGTATCGAGGACACCACGTCCACGCCCGCCCATGCCGCGCGGCGGACCGTCCGCTTTGCTCGTTTCGTAAGGCGTGCCATTGGCGCCCGCGAATCCCACCTGAAACCCATGTATGGAGCTGACGCCGGCCGTGCCCGGGATCCGGCCCGGGGTGGGTAGCATTATCCCGGGCGATCTGTCGAACCCCTTGTGTACCAGGGCGCTCAACCGGTTGCGCCCGCCGCGTATTCCCTATAGGGAAATTGGCGTCGACCGATGTGGTGGTGCCCGTGTGGCCATCGCGCAATCCGCGAGTGTGGCAAGGCTTGCTCGCGGACGATGGCGGTCAGCGCGAGGCCTTGCACAGCGTTCCGTCCCGCGCCCCTTCGGTCGCAGGCCTCGCCCTGGAGATCCGGCCGGGGCAGTTGACAAGCGGGGCAGCATTGCCATCCGGGTCGCCCCCTCAGCGATCTCGGCGAGATCTGCAAAGAGGGCTCACACAGCTCCGCCAGGGAGGGCGACAGAGGCCGATCGATGGCACCATCGCCACAGCAAGAGTCGAAGCTCGGCACGTTCATCGGCCGTCTCGGCGCCCGTTACACGCGCTTCGTGCGCGCCACCTCCACGGTCACGATCGAGCCTTCGGATGCGGTGGCGCGCGCCAACGAGCTGCATCCGTTCATCCTCGCCATGTGGCACGGCCAGTTCGTGCTGATGCCCACCCTGCATGAACTGAACGGCAAGACGTTTGCGGTGTCGGCCATGGTGGCGCGCCATAAGGATGCCGTCGCGATCCGCACGCTGCTCGCGGAATTCGATATCGAAGTGGTGAAGGGCGCGGGCGCCGGCACGCGACGGCGCGACCGGGGTGGTGCCTCCGCATTGAGGACCGCGCTGCGGCAGCTCAAGGATGGGCGCACGTTCTCCATTACGGCGGACATCCCGCCGGGGCCCGCGCGGCGGGCCGGTATCGGCGTCGTCACGCTGGCGAAGTATTCCGGCCGTCCGATCGTGCCGTTTGCCGTCGCCACCTCGCGCTTCCTGGCGTTGCCGACCTGGAGCCGGCTCACCATCAACCTGCCGTTCTCGAAGATGGCGTATGTCATCGGCGATCCGATCTGGGTGCCGGCTGACGCGGACGAAGCCAGCCTCGAGGCCTATCGGCAGGCCGTGGATGCGGGGCTCGGCCGCGTCACGGCGCGTGCCTATGCGATCACCGGAGGAAACCTCGCACGCGCTACGCCCCCCCTGCCGCCCGCACCGCCGACAGAGCCGGCTCCGGAAGGTTTCACGCTCAAAGCGTATCGCGGCGCGACCAAGCTCCTGGGCTTCGGCGCGCCGCTGCTTCTCGCCGTGCGCACCCGGCAGGGCAAGGAGGAGGCGGGCCGCCGTCCGGAGCGTTACGGCGCTGCGAGCCTTGCCCGTCCCGACGGTCCGCTTCTGTGGATCCATGCCGCGAGCGTCGGGGAAGCGAACTCGGTGCTGCCCGTGATCGAGCGTCTTCTCTCCGTACGCGACGACGCTTCCGTGCTGCTCACGACCGGCACGGTGACCTCGGCGGCGATGGCGCGGCGGCGCCTCCCGCCGCGGGCGCTGCATCAGTACGTTCCGCTCGATTCGCCGGTGTTCGCGCGGGACTTTCTGGATTATTGGAAGCCCGATGCGGCGGCTTTCGTCGAGAGTGAAGTGTGGCCGAACCTCATCATGGAGGTGGCCCGCCAGGGGGTTCCGCTGGCGCTCATCAACGCGCGCATGTCGGCGCGCAGCACACGCCGGTGGAGATGGATCAGGGGGCTCTCTCTGCCGCTCTTTTCGCGTTTCGATCTCGTGCTGGCGCAGAATGAGGTGTTCGCGCGGACGCTGCGGCGTCTCGGAGCTCGCCAGGTGGAGGCCATCGGCAACCTCAAGATCGACGCGCCGCCGCCGGTGGTCGATGCGGCGGAATTGGAGCGGCTCCGCCGGGAGCTGGCGGGGCGGCCGCTGCTCGTCGCCGCGAGCACGCACGATCCGGAGGAAGAGATCGTGGCCGAGGCGCATAGGCTCGTTGCGCGCCGCCTGCCGGGTTTTTGCACCATCATTGCCCCGCGCCATCCAGGACGCGGCACAGCCGTCGCCGGCGCGTTGCGCGAAGGGGGCTTCAAGGTCGCACTGCGCTCCGACGGAGAGCGCCCCGACGCGGCCACCGATATCTACATCGTCGATGCCATCGGCGAGCTCGGCACGCTTTATGCGCTGGCCGACGTGGCCTTCGTCGGCGGCTCTCTGATTCGCCATGGGGGTCAGAACCCGATCGAGGCCGTCGGCCATGGTGCAGCGGTGCTGACGGGACCTCACTGGAGCAACTTCCGTGATTTCTACCGCGCGCTTCTCCGCCATAAAGGTGCGCGGGAAATAAACTCCGCGGAAACGCTGGCCGCAGCTGTGGAGGAGATCCTGATGCACGAGGGCGAGCTGCAGCGTATGCGCGCCGGCGGCAAGGCGGCGCTCTCTTCCCTCTCGGGCGCGCTCGACCGCACGGTGGCAGCGCTCGCCGGCCTACTGCCTGAAGCCTCACGGGCGCGCCGTGCGTCTTGATGAACCCGCTTGGTGGTACGACGCAAGCCGCCGCTCCCTCGCTGCGCGCCTGCTGGGGCCTCTCGGCGCCCTTTACGGAGCCGCAGTAGAACGCCGCTTCGCAGCGGCCGCGCCTTATCGTTCGGCGCTGCCCGTTATCTGTGTCGGCAATTTCACCGCCGGCGGTACTGGCAAGACGCCGCTCACGCGCTATCTGCTCGCCGCGCTCGCGGCACGAGGCAAGCGCGGCGTCTGCCTGACGCGCGGCTACGGCGGATCGCTCGCTGGTCCGGTCTGGGTAGAAAGCGCCCGGCACACGGCGCACGAGGTTGGCGACGAGCCGCTTCTCATTGCACGCGGCGCGGTCGACGGAGGAGCGGAGGGTGCCAGTGCGCGGGTCATGGTCGCGCGTGATCGCCGCGCGGGAATGATGGCGATCGAAGCTTCGGTGGCGGCCGACGCCGTGGTCATGGACGACGGATTGCAGAACCCGCATCTCGCCAAGGATCTCTCGATTGCGGTTGTTGATGCGCGGCGCGGCTTCGGCAACGGACACGTGATTCCGGCGGGACCTTTGCGCGCCGCGGTGCCGTTCCAGCTCGGTCTCGTCGATTGCATTGTGGTCATGGGACGCGAAGCGGGCGCGGGCGGTTTGCCGGCGGGCGAAGCGCTCAAGAAGCGGTTTCCGGGCCCCGTCCTCAGCGGCGCTGTCGAAGCGGCGGGCGATCCCGGCTGGATCCGGGGGGCACGGCTCGTCGCCTTTGCCGGCATCGCCAATCCGATGCGTTTCTTTCACATGCTCGAGAGCTTTGCGCCACAGTCTTTAGCCTGCCGGACGTTTCCGGATCATCATCCGTTCACGGATGCCGAAGCGGCGCGGCTGATGGCCGAGGCAGAGGCGGCCGGCGCCGAGCTGGTCACCACCGAAAAGGACTTGGCGCGGCTCGCCGGCTTGCCGGGCGCCTGCGGCGATCTTGCGGCGCGCTCGCGCACACTCCCCATCTGCGTCGCGTTCGGTGAGCGTGACCGCGTGCGCCTCGATGCGCTGATCGACGGGGTTCTCAAGCGGGGCAGCGGTTGATTTCCGCGGTGCGCCCTGCCCGGTGGGCGCGCGATCCTGTCGAAGTCTTGCGCCCCGGTCAGTCTCGCTCTCTGCCGCTCTCGACATGAAAGCGGTGAAGCACGCGGTGGGCGATCGGTGAGAGCACAAAGCCGGCGCCGATGATGATGATGAGGCCGGAGAGAATGGCGTAGAAGCCAGCGAAGAGCTTTCCGGCCGTCGTGTGGAGCTGATCGACCGGGCCCATGCCCGAGAGGATCATCGCGGCGTTGACGAAAGCGTCGGTGAAGCTCATGCCCTCGGTCACGGCATAGCCGATCATGCCGATGACGAGGCCGCCGAATGTGAGCACCAGCCATAACCCGATCGCCCACGCCAGCCTGATGGCGAAGGCCCGCCTCGGGATCACCTTTTGACTTTTGTGCTCCAAGTGAATGACGGGACGTTGCATGGGCTCTGATGAGTTCGAAGTCCGCGCGCTACCATCGAAGCAGCGACACGGATATGAAGCCTAGAGGGCTTCTGGAAAAAGGGAACCGGTTTTCCGGGACGTCGCACGGAACAAAAAACTTGCCGGCTTTTGCTTGCCGCCACGCCCCCGATCGGCAAGTTCATCTCCGAGATTCTGACGTTCGGCTTTCCCGATGCTGAGGGTGAGGTGGTGCTGGTTTCGCCGGAGCGGCCCGTGCCGAACGGCGGCCGGCTGTTCTGAGGCGAGCTCCCTGGCCGAACCAAGACAAAAAAGCCCCCGAATTTTCTCGGGGGCTTTTCTTTGATCAGTTGTCGAGGAAGCTGCGGAGCTTCCGGCTGCGGCTCGGGTGCTTGAGTTTCCGCAGCGCCTTCGCTTCGATCTGGCGGATGCGCTCGCGCGTCACCGAGAACTGCTGGCCCACTTCCTCCAGCGTGTGGTCGGTGTTCATGCCGATGCCGAAGCGCATGCGCAGGACGCGCTCCTCGCGCGGCGTGAGCGAGGCCAGCACCCGCGTTGTCGTCTCGCGCAGGTTGGCGGCAATGGCCGCCTGGTCCGGCAGCACCGCGTTCCTGTCCTCGATGAAGTCGCCGAGGTGGCTGTCCTCCTCGTCGCCGATCGGCGTTTCGAGCGAGATCGGCTCCTTGGCGATCTTCAAGACCTTGCGCACCTTCTCGAGCGGCATCGCAAGCTTCTCGGCAAGCTCTTCCGGCGTTGGCTCGCGGCCGATCTCGTGGAGCATCTGCCGGCTCGTGCGCACGATCTTGTTGATGGTCTCGATCATGTGCACGGGGATGCGGATGGTGCGCGCCTGNNGGCGGTACTCGAACTTGTCGACGGCCTTCATGAGGCCGATGTTGCCCTCCTGGATGAGATCCAGGAACTGCAGGCCGCGGTTCGTGTATTTCTTGGCGATGGAGATCACGAGGCGCAGGTTCGCCTCCACCATCTCCTTCTTCGCCTGCCGGGCCTCGCGCTCGCCCTTCTGCACGGCCTTGACGATGCGGCGGTACTCGGCGATCTCGAGGCCGGTCTCGGTGGCGAGCTCGTGGATGTCCTTGCGGATCTGCTCGATCGTCGGGCGCTCATTCTTAATGAGCTGGCCCCACTTCTTCCCGCTCTCGGCCACGCGGTCGAGCCAAGTCTGGTCGAGCTCGTTGCCGAAGTACTCGTCAATGAAGGTCTGACGTGCAACGCCATAGCTGTCGGCGAGCCGCATCAGGCGGCCTTCGAGGCCGACGAGACGGCGGTTGATGGCGTAGAGCTGCTCGACGAGGCTTTCGATACGGGCGTTGTTCAGCGATAGGCTCTTGACGTCCGTGATGATCTCTTCGCGCAGCTTGTCGTAGGCCTTCTGCTGCTGGCGCGAGCCGGCTTCGCCCGCGACCTGCTGCTCGAGCTTCTTGTCCTGCTGCTTGCGCAGCTTCTTGTACGTGGATGCGATGCGATCGAAGGTCTCGAGCACCTTGGGCTTGAGCTCGGCTTCCATGGCGGCGAGCGAAAGCGCGTTCTCGAACTCGTCGTCGTCGTCGTCCTTCTCAGACCCCTCGGACTCCTCGCTCTCCTCGCCGTCGCCCGAGGCCGCAGGCGGAGCCTTGGCCTCGGGGCCCTCATAGGTGGCCTCGAGATCGATGATGTCGCGCAGGAGAATCTTGCCTTCGTTCAGCTCGTCGCGCCAGATGATGATCGCCTGGAAGGTGAGGGGGCTCTCGCAGAGCCCGGCGATCATCGCTTCGCGGCCGGCCTCGATGCGCTTCGCGATCGCGATCTCGCCTTCGCGCGAAAGCAGCTCCACCGAGCCCATCTCGCGGAGATACATGCGCACGGGGTCGTCCGTCCGCTCGGCCGGCTCGGCGCGCGTCTCGGAGCGGGCAGGCGCGCCGCCCGTCGCTACGAGCGAGCGGCTCTCCTCCTCGTCTCCTTCCGAGCCCGCTTCGGCGCCATCTTCGCCTTCCTCGGTCTCGACGACGTTGATGCCCATGTCGGAGAGCATCGCCATCGTGTCCTCGATTTGATCGGGAGACACCTCTTCGGAAGGCAATACGGAGTTCAGCTCGTCCAGAGTGACGTAGCCGCGCGCCTTGGCCGTCTTGAGCAGGCGCTTCACCGCCTGGTCAGACAGGTCCAGCAGCGGGCTGTCGCGCTCGGGGGACTCCGCCGTCGCCGTATCCTGATCTTCGTTCTTTGCAGCGTTTGCCATATCTCTCAACCGTCGCCAAAGAGTGGGGAAGGGCGCGCCTGCCGCGCCCGGTCATTTCAATTCGAGACCCGCCGTCGTGGCGGAGGTTCATGTTCATGCCGGAAGGCGTCGGCAACTTCAGGCGCGCCGCAAAACGCGCCGGAATGCCGAATGGGTGCCGAGGGCCGCCAGCGACATGCTCCGGTCCTCTCGACGGCGAAGCTCCGCCTTGGATCGGCCACACAGGTCGCGATTAGAATCGTGTCGCTCCCCCCCATCATCAAGACGCGTATCCCCGCCCGGCGGACATATCGTCGACATCCATGGCGCTCGCGATCTCGAGCTGCCGCTTGAGATCGCAGATGCGCGCGAAGGATGCCTCGCTGCCATCTTCGTGCCAGGCTTGCTCGGCCGCTTCCAGCGATCGCTTGAGCCCCACGTGCCGCTCATGCATCGCGAGGGCGTGGCGCCAGCCATCTTCCACCTCGGTGCGCTCGGCATGGGGTTCTGCAAATCGATCGCTTTTGTGCGAAACGGCTCGTTCGACAAGGGTCAAGGCCTTGCCGACGCTTGATTTGTTCAAGTGGGTTCGAAGAGTCGCCGTGTCAAGTGAATTATCAAGGGCGTGCGCGGAAAGCACCGCGTCACGCAGTCCCGAAAGGGCGGGTGAGGTGAACGGGACCTCGGCAATGGCCTCCGCGTGCTCCTCGATCAGCCAGGGATGGTTGAGCATGGCTTTGATGAGCACGGCTTCGCGGTAGGGAGGAAGACCTCCCCCCGCGGCGACGAGCGTGCTCTTCCTGAGCGCGGACGATGGGTTAACGCGCTGATTCTGATAGCCCAACGTCGGGTTCGGGCGACCTCGTCCGCTGTTGGGAAGGAATGGGGCGCCCGCGGGGAAGCGCCGCTTTGCGAACTCGGAGAGGGGGCGGGACCTGGGCTGCGGCCCATGGCTCTGCGTCCTCTGGCCTCCCCATCCGCCCCATGCCTCCGCGAGCCGCTCGCCAAGCGCGCGGCGATAGTGTGTCCGCACCGTCTCGTCCGCGATGGTGGTGACCAGCGCCTTGAGGCGGCTCTCGAGCCCGGCGCGGCGCTCGGGTGTCGTCCAGTCGCTGCGGCCCCATTCCCGCTCGAACAGCACATCAACTAGCGGCCGGGCGCGGGCGAGACAGGCATCGAGCGCTGCGGGCCCCTGCTGGCGCACGATATCGTCCGGATCGAGGCCTTCGGACAGGAAGGCGAACATGAGGCTGGTGCCGGGCTTAAGGTGCGGTAGCGCCGTATCGACGGCACGATGCGCGGCGCGCTTGCCGGCCTCGTCGCCGTCGAAACAGAGGATGGGCTCGGGAGCCATCCTCCAGAGCAGCCTGAGCTGGTCCTCGGTCAGCGCCGTGCCGAGGGGAGCTACGGTTTCGGTAAATCCTGCTTCTACAAGGGAAATCGCATCCATGTAGCCTTCGACCGCGATCAGGCGCTCCTTGTCGTGGGCGGCGGGCCGCGCGCGGTGGGCGTTGAAGAGAAGATGCCCTTTGTGAAAGAGCGGCGTTTCGGGGGAGTTCAGATATTTGGCGTTCTGCGCAGGATCGAGCGCGCGGCCTCCGAAGGCGACGATGCGGCCCCTCAAGTCGCAAATCGGAAACATCAGCCGATGGCGGAAGCGGTCGTAAGCGACGGGGATGTCGTCGCCCGCGATCAGCATGCCGGACAGCGTCATGTCCTCAAGGGTGAAGCCGGCCTGCGCCAGATGCTCCTTGAGCGCGGAGCGGGCGCTCGGCGCATAGCCGATACGGAACTCGCCGAGGGTTTCGGGTTTCAAGCCCCGCCGTTCGATGTAGCGGCGGGCTTCGAGGCCGGCCGGGCTGCGAAGCTGCTCCTCGAAAAACCTGGCGGATTCTTCCATGAGGGCGAGGAGGCGGGTGCGCTGGTCTTCCCGCGCCTCGTCGTGCGCATCGGGCTTTGGCAGCGCGACGCCCGCTTCATGAGCCAGCCGTTCGACGGCCTCGGGAAAGCTCAGGCCCTCCGTGGCCATGACGAACTTGAAGATGTCGCCGTGCTCGCCCGAGGCGAAACAGTGATAGAAACCCTTCTGGTCGTTGACGAAAAAAGATGGCGTCTTTTCAACCTTGAAGGGCGAGAGGCCGGCATATTCTCGCCCCTTCCGCTTCAGCGCAACCTTACGGCCCACGACCTGGCTCACCGGGAGCCGGGCGCGGATCTCGTCCAGAAGCTGAGGCGAAAATCGCATGGTGGCAGAACTATCCGCAGATGACGAAAAAGCGAGGCGGCAGGCTTGCTTTTCAGCATGCGGCGCGTCCAGGCCAGGAAGGTACGCGATTCGCTGAGCGCCTCGCCGGAAGCCCAGATGCACGCGATACTTTTGAGCACAATCCACAGGCCGGATGGGCCGGCGGACCTGTGGTTTCTCCTGCGACGGGAGAGGATGCCGGGGCAGGTGAACGGGCTTTTCAAGTGCGCAGCGCAGGGGAGCGGGGATGGTCCGCGTCGGGGTTGCAGCGCGTTTTTC
>JRYH01002528.1_pt1 | contig 16369 bp, 16 predicted proteins | sample 235351 | NCBI WGS metagenome assembly JRYH01 (sample SAMN03074221, study PRJNA261480) | activated sludge metagenome | biome: Wastewater Treatment Plant; feature: Wastewater; material: Activated sludge; isolation source: activated biomass of a wastewater treatment plant treating wastewater... ... | reverse complement strand
TCTCGAAGTGCGGGACGAGCCACAGCTCATCTACGGAATAGCGGGCGAAGCCGCCGCCGAGGTGATCGTAGATCCCGCCCTGGGCGATGTGCTCGAGCGTCGTCACCACGGCGGCCTTGGCGTCCCCCTGTCCGTAGCGGATGGCGCCGCGCCAGAGCAGCCAGAAGAAGCTCCATTGCGGAAACTTGGGGGCGCCCTCGATGCCGCCGTGGATGGGGTCCACCGCGCGCGTGAGGCGCTGGGTGACGTCGCGCAGGAGCGCGTGGCTGAGCGCAGCGCCCGGGGCCTCGCTCGGACGCGAGGCGAGCGCGCCGATCAGCGCCTCGGCATTGCCGGCGACCTTCTCCGGCTCGGTCTTGTAGACGTGGGCGATGCGCGTCAGCACCTCGGCGAAGGCGGGCCGGCCGTATGCGCTGTGCTTGGGAAAATAGGTGCCGCCCCAGAACGGGCGCGCGTCCGCATCCAGGAACATCGTCAGCGGCCAGCCGCCCTGCTGGCCGAGGCGGTGAAGGGCGCTCATGTAGATGGCGTCGATGTCGGGGCGCTCCTCGCGGTCGACTTTGATGTTCACGTAGAGCTCGTTCATCAGCGCAGCGGTCGCCGCGTCCTCGAAGCTCTCGTGCGCCATCACGTGACACCAGTGGCAGGCCGAGTAGCCGATCGAGAGCAGGATGGGCTTGCCGGTCCGCTTCGCCTCGGCCAGCGCCTCCGGTCCCCACGCCCACCAGTGGACCGGGTTGTCGCGATGCTGGATCAGGTAGGGGCTGCTTTCCTCGCCGAGGCGGTTACGGCTCATGAGTGGGGTCCATCGTTTTCTTTGTGGCGTGCATGCTAAGTCACGGAGCGTCGTCTCCCGTTCCGAGGAGTGTAGCGAATGTCAGCTCTTCTGCAGCCCACGATCTTCGCTCTCGCCAGCGCGGCGGGTCGCGCGGGTGTCGCCGTCGTGCGCCTTTCCGGGGAAGGGGCGGGCCGGGCGATCGATGCCATGGCGGGGCCGCGCCCCAAGCCGCGACGGGCGGCGCTCCGGGCGATCCGTCATCCGGAAAGCGGCGAGGTACTCGACCGCGGGCTCGTGCTTTGGCTGCCGGGGCCCAAAAGCTTCACCGGGGAGGATGTAGCCGAGCTTCATCTGCACGGGGGGCGCGCGGTGGTGCAGGCGGTGGTGGCGGCGCTCGCCCTCCTGCCGGGGCTGCGCCTTGCCGAGCCCGGGGAGTTTGCGCGCCGCGCCTTCGAGGCGGGGAAGCTCGACCTCGCGGAGGTCGAGGGCCTGGCCGATCTGATCGATGCCGAAACGGAAGGCCAGCGGCGCCAGGCGCTGGCGCAGGCCTCGGGGGTGCTCTCCGATCTCTATGACGGATGGCGCGCGAGCCTCATCGAGGCGCTTGCGCTCATCGAGGCGGGCCTCGATTTCTCGGATGAAGGCGATGTGGGGTTGCGAACCTTCACCGAAGCGAAAGCGGTCATCGCGATGCTCATCCGCGCGGTGACCCATCACCTCGACGACGGTCACCGCGGCGAGATCCTGCGCGAGGGGTTCCGCGTCGCCCTCGTCGGGCCGCCGAATGCCGGCAAGTCGAGCCTCCTCAACGCGCTTGCCCGGCGCCCGGCGGCCATCGTCTCGGACGAGGCCGGCACGACGCGCGACGTCATCGAGGTGCGCCTCGATCTCGGCGGGCTGCCGGTGATCGTGTCGGATACCGCGGGGTTGCGCGAGACCGTGGGCGAGATCGAGCGCGAGGGCATCCGGCGGACTCTGGCCGTGGCGGAGGCGGCCGATCTCGTGGTCTGGCTCACCGAGGCGTCCGCGCCGCAGACGGCGCTTCCGGCGGAGCTCGCGCACGTGGCGGACCGCACGTTGCTCGTCCTCAACAAGACGGACCTGATGGCGGGCGGACATGCGCCACCGGCGCTGCCGGACGACATGGTACCCCTTTCGGTGGCGACGGGTGAAGGCTTCGATGCGCTCGTGAAGCGCATTGCGATGATCGCTGCCGAGCGGATCGGTCACGCACGGGAGCCCGCCCTCACGCAGGTTCGTCACCGCCGGCTGGTGGAGAGCTGCCGCGACCATCTCGCGGCGTTTCTGGAGGGCGATGCCGACGCGGTGGAACTGCGCGCGGAGGATCTGCGCCTGGCGGCGGATGCCTTGGGCCGGCTCACGGGGCGTGTCGATGTCGAGGACGTCCTGGATCAGGTGTTCGGCCGCTTCTGCATCGGCAAGTGACGGCGGAGCGATCGATGTGCGCGGGTGGTGTGCCGCGCGCGTGCTTGATCGGGTGAGGATCCATTTTGCGGAGCGGCGTTGCGCCGAGACGGTCTCTTTTGTCGGGCTCGTATGTTTCACGTGAATCGAAAGGTGACATAGCGGGCGCGGGCTTTCAGCGATCGTCGCCGTCTGGATGGAACGGCGGTCGAGATGGCTCGGCATGGGATGTTTCACGTGAATCCATGCTGGCGTGAGCTTCTGAGGCGCGCGAGCGGTGTGTGCAGGAGGACTCGGGATCACCCGACGAGGGATCCGACAGCCTCGGGTCGATTTGCGAAACGCGATCCTTTTCCCGTCCTTCGGGTCGGAAATGTTTCACGTGAATCGTTTCTCGGGTTTGGTGCCATGAGCTTTGATGGACTCGTGATTGTATCCTCGAAAGGGAGATGATTTGGGTTTTCGGATGGTTTGGGCGAGAGGCGATCGTGCGCGCAACGTGCTTTTGCCGCATCGTCTCGTGACGACCTGACTGCAACAAGCTCGCTCGATTCCACGCCGCGCGGGCTCATATGTTTCACGTGAATCCTCGCCAATTCTGGATGGTATCCACTTCGGCGACGTTCCAGCGGCATGGAATGTTTCACGTGAATCCATTTTTGCGGCCAACTGCCGGATGCATTTTGGCTCTCGGCATTTCGTTTTGTGCGTTTCCCTGAACAGTCGTTTCCTGGGGGCCTGAAACGCTCCAAGCCCGTGACCTTCGCTCCGGATCGCCGTGACGTGGTGTCTGTTAATTGCGTTGGCAATGGGCTTGGGGTTGAGAGCGAGGGTGGCCAATCGTTGTGCTGCCTCTCTCCCTGTGACAGGGGAGGATGGAGCGGGGACATCGGTCGCGGCGAGAGCCTCCCTCCCCGTGTGCGCTTTGACCGAGGCGCGGGGCTTTAGTATCTCTCGCGCCGGATCAGCTTCCGATGGCAGGTGCGGCCGATGGCCGATGAGACGTTCGATGTGATCGTGGTGGGCGGCGGGCATGCCGGCGTGGAGGCGGCCGCGGCTGCGGCGCGCATGGGCGCGTCCGTGGCGCTCGTCACGCATCGCTTCGCGACCATCGGCGAGATGTCCTGCAATCCGGCGATCGGCGGGCTCGGCAAGGGCCATCTCGTGCGCGAGATCGATGCGCTCGACGGCCTCATGGGGCGCGTCGCCGATGCCGCCGGCATCCAGTTCCGGCTGCTCAACCGCTCGAAGGGGCCGGCCGTGCAGGGGCCGCGCGCGCAGGCCGACCGCAAGCTCTATCGCGCGGCGATGCAGCAGGCGATCCGCGAGACGGAGCGCCTCACGGTGCTCGAGGGTGCGGTCGAGGATCTCATCGTCAACGGGCGTGAGGTGCAGGGCATCGTCACGCAGAGCGGCGTGCGCATCCGGGCCGGTGCCGTGGTTTTGACGACTGGTACTTTTCTCAACGGTCTCATTCACTTAGGAGATCAAACTCATCCTGCCGGACGGGTCGGAGATGCGCCCGCGCTCAAGCTCTCCGAGCGGCTCTACGGGCTGGGGCTCGCCATGGGGCGGCTCAAGACGGGGACTCCGGCGCGCCTCAAGCGGGCCTCGATCGACTGGGAGTCGCTGCCGCAGCAGGCGGGCGATGACGATCCGGTGCCGTTCTCGTTCCTGACGGCGCGGATTACGAACCCGCAGGTGACCTGCGCGGTGACGACCACGACGGCAGAGACGCATGACCTCATCCGGGCCAACCTCGCGCGCTCGCCGCTCTATTCCGGGCAGATCGCCTCGCGCGGGCCGCGCTATTGCCCGTCCATCGAGGACAAGGTGGTGCGGTTTGCCGACCGCACCTCGCACGCCGTGTTTCTCGAGCCCGAGGGGCTCGATGACGATACCGTTTATCCGAACGGCGTCTCGTCCTCTCTTCCTGCTGATGTCCAGCATGCTTTTCTCAAGACTTTACCAGGGCTTGAGTGCGTTGCGTTAAAGCAGCCTGGCTATGCCATCGAGTACGATTACGTCGATCCGCGCGCGCTTCTGCCGACGCTCGAGACGAAGTGCCTGGCGCGGCTTTTCCTGGCCGGACAGATCAACGGGACGACGGGCTACGAGGAAGCCGGCGCGCAGGGCCTCGCGGCGGGCATCAACGCCGCTTTGCGGGCGTCCGGTGGCGCCAAAACCTTCGTCGTGTCGCGTGCGGAGGCTTATCTCGGCGTCATGATCGACGATCTCGTCACGCGCGGGGTCACGGAACCCTATCGGATGTTCACGTCGCGAGCGGAATTTCGTTTGCGATTGCGGGCGGATAACGCGGATCAGCGGTTAACGCATCTCGGCGAATCTCTGTCTGTTGTGGGCCCGGTTCGTTCTCGGCTCCATTCTAATAAAAACAATAAGTTACTAGAGTTTTCTCAACTTCTTTCTCAAAAAACGCTCACACCGACAGAAGCGGAACGAATCGGAATCGAAATCAACAAGGACGGTCGGCGGAGATCGGCGTTCGAACTTCTCTCTTATCCTTCCATGACGTTCGCGCGGCTTATTGAGATCTGGCCTGAGCTTCATTGCGTCGAGCCGGCGATCGCGGCGCAAATCGAAATTGACGCTCGGTATGCCGCATACGTGCGTCAGCAGGAGGTCGATGTCGCGGCCTTGAAGCGTGACGAGGGCGTCCTCATTCCGGCGGACTTCGATTACGCGGCGTTGCCGAGCCTCAAGGCCGAGCTGCGCCAGAAGCTCGCTCAGCATCGACCGGCGACGCTGGCGCAGGCCGGCCGCATCGAGGGCATGACGCCGGCGGCGCTCATGCTCATTCTGACTGCGGTCAAGAAGCATCCGGCGCAGAAGCAGGCGTCATGACGCTGGAATCTGGCCCGATCGACGGCCCGGCGGCATTCGCGCGCGTCTTCGGCGTTTCACGTGAAACCGTGGCGCGGCTCGAAACCTATGAGGCGCTGCTGCGGACGTGGCAGCGGACCATCAATCTCGTCGCGCCGTCGACCCTGGATTCGGTCTGGCAGCGCCATTTCGCGGATTCGGCGCAGCTTTTTGGGCTTATCGCGCCGCCGCCCTCGAACGGGCGGCCAATCCCGAAAACCTGGCTGGATCTCGGCTCGGGCGGCGGGTTTCCGGGCCTCGTGCTCGCAATTTTGCTGGCGGAACGGGAGCCGGCGGCGCGGATGTCGCTGGTCGAATCCGACACACGAAAGGCGGCGTTCCTCGGCGAGGTCGCCCGGAAAACGGGTCTGACTGTGGAGATTCGCGCCGAGCGGAGCGAAAAATTCGCGACTCAGGCTAAGTCTCATATCAAAGACGTCATCACTGCGCGGGCGTTGGCGCCGTTGCCGAAGCTGTTGGGGCTGGCTTTGCCGTATTTTTCCCCCCAAACCGTGGCCTTGTTTCCCAAGGGACGCGAGGTCGAATCGGAGGTGCGGGAGGCCGAGCAGGCGTTTCGGTTCGATGCCGCGCTTGCGCCGAGCCTCACGGACGCGGGGGCGCGGATTGTGATTGTCAGGAATTTGGCTTTGAAGACGGAGGGTTAGCCCCGTGACCGGCTCGAACCTCAGAGTGCTGGCGATCGCCAACCAGAAGGGCGGCGTCGGCAAGACCACGACGGCCATTAATCTCGGGACGGCGCTGGCCGCGATTGGCGAGCGCGTGCTCGTCCTCGATCTCGATCCGCAGGGCAACGCCTCGACAGGGCTCGGCGTGCCGCCAGAAGCGCGCGTGCGGACCTCCTACGATGCCGTGATGGGCTCGGTCAGCCTCGCCGAGGCGGCCGTGCAGACGGCTATTCCGGGGCTCGTCGTCGTTCCGGCCAACGCGGACCTGGTGGGTCTCGAAGCCGATCTTTCGGGGGATGCGAGCCGGGCTTACAAGCTGCGCGATGCCGTGACGGCGCTCGTCGCGCAATCCCAGTCGAAGCCGGCGGATCAGGCGTTCCGCTATATCCTGATCGATTGTCCGCCGTCGCTCAACATCCTCACTTTGAACGCGCTGGCGGCGGCCCATGCCGTACTGGTGCCGGTTCAGTGCGAATTCTTTGCTCTGGAAGGCATTTCCCAGCTCAAGGACACGATCGACCAGATCCGGGCGACGCTCAATCCGCGCCTCGAGATCCAGGGGGTCGTGCTCACCATGCACGACGGGCGGACGACGCTGTCGCGGGAGGTGGCGGCGGAGGTGCGGGCGTTCTTCGGGCCCAAGGTCTACGAATCCGTCATTCCGCGGAATACGCGCGTGGCGGAAGCGCCCTCGCACGGCAAGCCGATCCTGCTCTACGATTACGATTGCGCCGGGAGCCAGGCGTATATCCGCTTGGCGACCGAGATCATCGAGCGCGAGCGTCGCACGAAAGCTGCGTAACACTCTAATTTAGCACGCGAAAACAGGTCACGTCATGAACTCAGCGCTTCCCAAGAGCCGGCTCGGCCGGGGTCTCGCCTCACTGATCGGGGAGGCGCCGCAGCAGGGCCAGCCGCGCCTGCCGGCCGAAGGGGAGCAGCGCCTCCTCGCCGTCGAGCAGCTCCGCAGCGGGCGGTTCAACCCGCGCAAGGATTTCGCGACGCACGATCTGGCGGAGCTGGCCGAGTCCATCCGGACCAAGGGGATCCTGCAGCCGATCGTCGTGCGGCCGCATCCCGAGGACAGCCTGGCGTTCGAGATCGTCGCGGGCGAGCGGCGCTGGCGTGCGGCGCAGCAGGCGGGCCTGCACCAGGTGCCGGTCATCATCCGGGACCTCGCCGACCGGGATGTGCTCGAGCTTGCGATCATCGAGAACGTCCAGCGCGCCGACCTCAACGCCATCGAAGAGGCGAACGGCTACCGCGAGCTCGTTGAGCGCTTCGGCTACAGTCAGGAGCAAGTCTCTGAGATTATTGGGAAAAGCCGCAGCCACGTGGCGAACACGCTGCGCCTGCTGAAGCTGCCGGAGGCAGTCCAGGCCTATGTGCTGGACGGGCGGCTTTCGGCTGGCCATGCGCGCACGCTGGTCGGCCGGGGCGATGCTGCGGCGCTCGCGCAGAGGATCGTGGACGAAGGGCTCAATGTGCGCGCGGCCGAAGCGCTTGCGCAGGCGGGGCCGATCGGGGTGCCCGGCGCCTCAGGCGCGCGCAAGGCGCGCGAGAAGGATCCGGATACGAAGGCGTTCGAGAAAGAGCTCGCGGATACGCTCGGTCTCAAGGTGGAGGTCAAGCGCGGCTCGGGCGAGAGCGGCAACCTCATCATCAAGTACGGGAACTTCGATCAGCTCGATTATATCCGCCTGCGCCTGACGGGCTCGCAGGGCGGGTGAGAGGCCGATCGTTAACGGCGACCGCACACCGGGCTCGACGTAAGCCGGCGGCTGGCATAGACTTTTCTGCGTCCGTCCTTGTGTGCGGTGCGCTTCGGGCCCTCCTCATGAGAGCTGTCCGGGCGCTTTCGCTCGCGGCGTTGGGCGCGCAAGGCCGGCGTTGGGCTCGTCCGCGGCGTCCGTCATCGCAGAATGGGACGTGGTGCAATTTTTCTCCCTTTCCAGATTGCCCTCCTTTCGCATGAAAATCCTTGAGATTGAAGGATTTGCTCGAACATGGCGGCAGCGGACGGCAAGGCGACACTCATGAGCAGCGATACCCTGCAGCGGCTGGCCGCGACCATCAAAGCGCGGCGTGCGGAGTCCTCCGGCACCTCCTACACCCGCCAGCTTCTCGACAAAGGTCCGCTTCACTGCGCCAAGAAGCTGGGCGAGGAGGCGGTCGAAACGGTGATCGCCGGGACCAGCCAGGATGACGACGCGCTGCGCGCGGAGGCGGCCGATCTCCTTTATCATCTGCTCGTTCTTCTCGAGGTCCGCCAAGTCGCCTGGGACGATGTTCTGGCCGTGCTCGACAAGCGCACCGGTCAGTCGGGCCTGGCCGAAAAGGCATCCCGGGTCCGGTGAGTTGATATGCAACGCGTCATGACTCCATCCGCAACCAGGGAGGAGGCCGTCCCGGCTTCCGTGTGAGCGCTATGAAACTGGTGTGCGACGCCGAATCCGACGAGGGAGGAAAACTAGAGGCGACATGTGTCGAGGACGGGGCGCAGCCGAATTTTTCTCCCTATCGGGTTTTCACCCGGGCGCAGTGGGCGAAGCTGCGTGCTGACACGCCGATGACCCTGCAATCTCAAGAGATTGAGGTTCTCTCCGGCATTCTCGACGAGCTCAGCGTGGAGGAGGTGGAGACAATTTATCTCCCTCTTTCCCGCCTCCTGAATCTGTATGTTGCTGCGGCGCAGAAGCTGCACGCCGTCAGCTCGACCTTTCTTGGGCGGGCAGACTGCAAGGTCCCGTTCATTATCGGTGTGGCAGGGTCGGTCGCGGTCGGCAAGAGCACGACAGCGCGCGTGCTCAAGGCGCTGCTTGCGCGGTGGCCGGATCATCCGCGCGTCGATCTCGTCACCACCGACGGCTTCCTCTACCCGAACCGGGATCTCGAGGCGCGGGGGCTCATGAACCGCAAAGGGTTTCCCGAGAGCTTCGATACGGGTCGCCTGATCACCTTCCTGGCGGATGTGAAGAGCGGCAAGGCTGAGATCGAGGCGCCGGTCTACTCGCATTTCTTCTACGACATCATCCCCGGGCAGACGGCGACGGTGGAGCGGCCCGATATTCTGATCGTGGAAGGCCTCAACGTGCTGCAGCCGGCGACGTCCAAGCGGGGCGACGCGGGACCGTTCGTCTCCGATTTCATCGATTTCTCGATCTTCATCGATGCGGATCCCGGGCTGATCGAGACCTGGTACGTGGAGCGCTTCATGCGGCTGCGCAGCACGGCGTTTCGCGATCCCGCATCCTTCTTCCACCGCTATGTGACGCTCACGCACGACAATGCGGTGGCGCGCGCGCTCGAGCTGTGGCGGACGATCAACCTCAAGAACCTCATTGAGAATATCCTGCCGACGCGGGCCCGGGCCCGCCTGATCCTGCACAAAGGGTCGGACCACAGCGTGCGGCGTGTTGCGCTGCGGAATCTCTGAGGGCGCGCTGCGTGGCGCCTTGGCGGAGGTCGAACGCATTTTGCGCAGGCGCGCGTTTTGCCGCAGGCTGATTTCTCGCTTCCTTCACGATGAAACCGAGAAATTTTCGCTTGTGAGCGGGGGAGTTGATTTATTCCCGATTAGATTGGGAATTCTTCCCTATGGACTTACCACAACGCAGCCGCAACATATGGGACATATTCCTCGTTGTCCGAGTCCCTGCCCCTTTCAAGCTGTCTTTCAAGGAGATCCCATCATGAAGACCCTGGTTGCGATTGCCGCTGCTCTTGCCGTCTGCTCGACCGCAGCGTTTGCCGATGAGAAGCCCACGGATGACGAGGTTGCCAAGATCAAGGCGGCCGTTGCCGAATGGGGCTGCGACGGCGGTACCTACGAGAAGGAGAGCGAGGGAACGGGCGTGTACGAGGCCGAGGACGTCAAGTGCAAGGCCGGCCAGTTCGATTTCCGCCTCGACAAGGACTTCAAGGTGTTCGTGATCACCAGGGACTAGAGTGCTTCCGGAAAAGTGGGAACCGGTTTTCCGATAAGAAGCACGATCAAACAAAAGCTTAGAGCCGTTCCGCGATTCCACGAAAATCGGAACGGCTCTAAGCCGCTCCGGGTCGGGTTCCTGGTTTACAGGTCTCAACTTTTGCGCGCGTCGCCCTTTCCGGCACGTTCTTCAGAATGAGAAAGGCCCCTCGTTGGAAAACGAGGGGCCTTTTTCGTGTCGGAGTGACGCCGCCGCGGCGGGACTCAGGCCGCGAGCGTCTCGAGCTTCTTCAGAATGGCCTCGCCCATCTCCTGGGTGCTCACCTGGCGCATGCCTGGTTGCATGATGTCGCCGGTGCGCACGCCGTCGTCGAGCACGGCGGAGATCGCCTTTTCGACCCAATCCGCCTCGGTCGCCATGCCGCACGAATAGCGCAGCGCCATGGCGAAGCTCGCGATGGTGGCGATCGGGTTGGCGAGGCCCTTGCCGGCGATGTCCGGGGCCGAGCCATGGACGGGCTCATAAAGCGCCAAGCGCTTGCCGGTCTTCTCATTTTCCGCGCCGAGCGAAGCGGAGGGAAGCATGCCGAGAGAGCCGGTCGTCATGGACGCTTCGTCCGAGAGCACGTCGCCGAAGAGGTTGTCGGTAACGATCACGTCGAACTGCTTGGGGTTGCGGACGAGCTGCATGGCACAGTTGTCCGCCAGGATGTGGTGCAGCTCGATGTCCGGCGCGTAGGCCTTGTGGGTGGCGGTGACGACCTCGTTCCACAGCACGCCCGTCTTCATGACGTTGCGCTTCTCGGCCGAATGGACCTTGTTGCCGCGCTTGCGGGCGAGATCGAAGGCGACCTTGGCGATGCGCTCGATCTCGTACGTGGTGTAGACCTGCGTATCGACGGCGCGCTTCTGGCCGTCCTCGAGCGTCACGATCTCCTTCGGCTCGCCGAAATAGACGCCGCCGGTCAGCTCGCGCACGATCATGATGTCGAGGCCTTCGACCAGCTCGCGCTTGAGCGAGGAGGCGTCGGCGAGGGCCGGATAGCAGATGGCCGGGCGCAGGTTGGCGAAGAGGTCCAGATCCTTGCGCAACCGCAGCAATCCCGCCTCGGGGCGGACCGCATAGGGGACGCTGTCCCACTTGGGGCCGCCGACGGCGCCGAAGATGACCGCATCGGAGGCCTTGGCCTTGGCGACGCAGGCGTCGGTGACGGCAACGCCATGGCGATCGTAGGCGGAGCCGCCGACGAGGTCGCTGTCGGTCTCGAAGGTGTGCTTTCCGCTCTTGGCGTTGAAGAAAGCGATGATGCGCTCGACCTCGGCCATGGTTTCGAGGCCGATGCCGTCGCCCGGCAGGAGAAGCAGCTTATGCGTCGTCATGGTGTGGGATGTCCGTCAGGAGGGATTACGCTGCCGGTACTAGCGCGCCAGAGGGGGCGGGGCAAGACGAGCGGCCCTGGCGGATGCGCGCATGGGCCGATGGCGCGTGCGTTCGGGCACGGCCTCGCTCTTGCGATCCGGGATGCACGGCGGGCTGGCGTCAGCCGAGGAAGGGGATGTCCAGCAGAAGCGTGAAGCCATTGATCGTCATGACTGCGCCGAGAAGGCCGGCCAGGGCGCTCGCGACGAGGATCGCCGTGCCGCTCGAGATGATGGCGACGGAGGCGAGCACGATGGCGATCTGAAGCAGGGCCTGGCCGTAGTCGAAATAGGGATCCTGCTGCATGGCCCGGTCGCGCTCGACCTCGAGGGCCTTGCCGCGCTCGAATAGCTCGTCCAGCCCTTCGTTGGATTTCTTGTCTGAGGTGAGCTGGCGATCCTGCTCCTTGTAGGATGCGATCTTGGCCATGATGGCGGCGCGTGCGTCCGCGGACAGGGCCGGATCCTTCAGGGCGACCAGTTCCAGAGAGTCGGTCTCCGTCCTCAGGATGTGGCGACGCAGGTTCTTGGCCTGGAAGAAGCTCCAGGTGTTGGCGGCCTCGATGTTCTTGAGCGTCGCTTCCTTGGCCGCGTTGCCGCCGCCAAGGGTGCAGATCGCCAGGACCACGGCGAGCACGCCGATGTAGACGCCGATCCAGCGCTCGCGCTGATGCTTGGGATCGACGACGGCCTCGTGGGCGAGATCAGCCAAGGCCGCTGTCCCGTCCTTCGGAGCGCACCAGCTCGCGGTATTCGACGACGTCGCCCGTGTCGGCCATGCGATAGACCTGGGGCGCGCCGGTCGCCAGCTCGCGGTCGAGGATCTCGGTCTCGGAGAGCTTTTCGAGATGCATGATGAGGGCGCGCAGCGAGTTGCCGTGCGCGGCGACGATCACGTTCTTGCCGGCGGCGACGTGCGGCCAGATGTGGTCGCGGTAGTAAGGGAGCACGCGGGCGGCCGTGTCCTTGAGGCTTTCGCCGCCCGGCGGGGGAATGTCGAAGCTGCGGCGCCAGGCGAGAACCTTGTCCTCGCCCCAGCGTTCGCGCGCCTGGTCCTTGTTGAGACCGGCGAGCTCGCCGTAGTCGCGCTCGTTCAGCGCGGGATCCTCGATGATCTCGGGGATCGCGCTGCCCATCTCGCCGAGGATGATGTCGAGGGTGTGCTGGGCGCGCTTCAGCTTGCTCGTGAAGGCGATATCGAAGCGCAGGCCCTCAGATTTCAGAACGCGCCCGGCCCAGCGGGCCTCGATCACGCCCTTATCGGTCAAATCCGGATTGCGGATGCCGGTGAACAGATTCTTCTTGTTCCATTCGCTTTCACCATGGCGCACCAGTACGAGCTTGTTCGTCATGGATCCAATCCGTTGCGTTCTTTGCATCGTCGACATGCTGCTCAAATTCCCAATACGTCGTTCATGCTGAAAAGTCCGGCGCCCTTGCCTTGGCCCCACAGCGCCGCCTTGACGGCCCCGCGGGCAAAGATGCTGCGGTCGCCGGCGCGATGCGTCACCTCGATACGCTCACCTTCGCCTGCGAAGATCACGGTGTGATCGCCGACGACGGAGCCGCCGCGCAGCGTGGCGAAGCCAATGCTGCCGCGCTCGCGTGGGCCCGTATGGCCGTCGCGCACCGTCACCGCGTTCGATTTGAGGTCGATCCCCCGTCCTTCCGCCGCCGCTGCTCCCAGCATCAGCGCCGTGCCGGACGGCGCGTCCACCTTGTGACGGTGGTGCATCTCGACGATCTCGATGTCGAAGTCGGCATCGAGCGCTTCGGCAATGCGCCGTGTCACGGCCGTCAGCAGGGTGACGCCGAGGCTCATATTGCCGGCCTTGATGACGGTCGTATGGCCGGCGGCGGCCTCGATTGCGGCTTCGTCGCTCGGCGAGAGGCCGGTGGTGCCGATGACATGGACGAGACCGGCCTTGGCGGCCAGCCCGGCCATTTCTACGGTGGCGGCCGGCGTGGAGAAATCGATGATGGCGTCGCTCCTGGCCACGACCTCGGCCGGGTCGGCCGAGACGGTGAGGCCCAGCGGAGGAAGGCCGGCAAGGACGCCGAGATCGGCGCCGATATGCGGGGAGGCCTTGCTTTCGATGCCCCCGCTCAGAGCGCATCCGGAGGTGGCCGCGATCACACGCACAAGCTCACGGCCCATGCGGCCCGCTGCTCCAGTGACGGCGATCCGGACCTCGCTCATCTCGCAACCTCGCGCCTCGATGCGGGCCGATATAGCATGCATGCGCCGCAGCGGAAGTGCGGCGCTTGGGCCCGGCGGCAGTTCTCAACGGCCGTCTTGCCTCGCCGGACGATTTCCCGCGCCGGCCCGGATTTTGGCCACGAAGCGCTTTATCATGGGAAGATGGGGAACCTTCTGAGGGGAGAAGCGCGGATGGGCCCGTTTCCGTCGACGCCCAGGGTGTTCTCCGTCGCGCTCTCCGTCGTGCTTTGGTCGGGGGCGGCCGGGGCCGTGCAGCCGGTCAAAAGCCTTTATACGGCGCTCGATCTCACGCAATGCGAGCAGGTAGACGGGGCGGCGGGGGCGCCGGCCCGGCTCTGCACGGGGCTGCCGGGCTATCCGGTCTATGTCGCGCAAGGCCGCGCCGGCACGTATCTGAGCGTCGGGCCGGATGCCGCCCAACGCCGCGCCGCGCGGCAAACGCTCCGTGCCTTCAACACCTTGTTCGAGCGGGGCGGTCGGCGCAGCACGATCGAATGGCGGTTCGTGGTGCGCAACGAGAAGCCGGTGCCTTATGCAACGATCGTCCGCTATTTCACCGGAGGCCGGACGGCGGCGGGCGAAGTTCTGGTCATCACCCGGGTGACGGACCGGGAAGCCTGTCATGTGGCCTATGTCGATGCGCTCGCGAATCGCAACGCCATCGTGCTGGCGCGCAAGCTCGCCGATACGGTGGCGCGCAAGGCGACGTGCCCGGCCGAGCCGATGGTGACGGGCGCGGCCGGGCGGAGTCCGATGTAAGACAGGAGCCTCTGCGTGGGATGGGATCTGCGGCTATCGCGCTGGCCGCGGGTGTCAACGTCTCAGCTCGGCCAGCCGAAGGCGATCTTCTCGAGCTTGCATGCGCCGAACTGCTCGAAGGCCTGTTTGACGGGACGGCCGCCGCGGCGCCAGTAGAAGTCGGTCGCGGTCGTGTTGTCGGCGAGCGCCCACACGATCAGCCCCTTGAGACGGCGCTGGTCGAGACCGTGGCGGCAGGCTTCGAACAGATGCTCGCCGAGGCCCAGGCCCTGATGTACCGGGGCGATGTAAAGCTCGTAGATCTCGCCCTGGAAGGGGCCGCGCGTGCGCGAGAAGCCGAGCGTCGAATAGCCGACGACGGTGCGCCCGGACTCGAGGACGATGAGGCTGTCGCCCTTGCGGATGACGTTGCTCCACCATTCGGCGCCGCGGCGGCGAATCATGTCGTCGAGATGGGATTGGGGGATGATGCCGCTGTAGGCCTGCAGCCAGGACTGGCGAAAGGTCTCGGCGACCGCCGGTGCGTCGGCGAGCCTGCCCTTACGGACTTTGATATTCGAACGCGACCCTAACATCGCTTCACTATAGCGCGAATTTCGCGCGCCGTAAGGCAGCGTGTCGCACGCGCGCGAAAAAAGGTGCGTCCCGAAAGACGAAAGCCCGGCGAGAGACTCGCCGGGCTCGTCGGGTTTGCGTCCGGTCGAGGCGTTCAGCCCCGCCGAGGTCAGCCGGCCTTCTTGATCTGCTCGAAGGTCTTGCTGGCAGCGGCGTTGAGGTTCTCGAACGTCTGCTGGGCGACCTTCGTCGAAAGCTCGAACAGCTCCTTCGACTGAGCGCCGGCCGTCGTGATCTGCTGCTGGACGAACTGCGTCTGCAGGCGGACGAACTCGGGAAGCGTCTTGGCGCGGGCGAGAGCCTGGGCGGCCTCGAACGCAGCCTCGGTGTTCGCCTCGGTGTTCTTCACGACCTTGTCGCTGATCGTCTTGGCGCCGGCCTGGGCGGCGGCCATCACGTCCTCGAGCACCTTGGCGCCGTCCTTGGCGACGGTGTTGAACTTGCCGTAGGTCTCACGGGCCTTCGAAACGCTGTCCTCGGCAATCGCCTGCACCTGCTCGGGGATGCGAGCCTCCTTGGCGGCGGCGAGGAAATCCTGGGTCTGGCGAGAGAAATCGTTCATGGGGCGTGCTCCTTGGGATGCGGTCTCAGGTTCGGCGAGGGACGCGGCCCGGTGCGGTGTCGCTTAGGGTGGACAACGTCTCATCTCTGAGGATGACCATAGCACACCTTTGTTGCGGTGCAACATAGAAATTGCTGCCCCGCGGTGCGACGTTTTATTCCCCGATAAAATCAGGATATTTCGTCGAATCCTTGGGCGGAGCTTCACGATCACCCGAGGCCGTTGCTCGCATGTGCGAAAAGAGCGAGGAATTCCATTGTCTTACTACTGAAGACTTCTCGTCATTGAAGGCTGGGGAAGCGGTTCCGATAGCCCATCGCTGCCGGATCGAACAGGATGTCCCGCGGCTCGAGCCTGCGGGCGAGGGCGAGGCCGTCGAGCGTGCGGCACCGCGACAATGCGACATAAGCCTGCCCGTGGGCAAAGGTTCCGCGTCCGAGATCGATGTAGACGCTTTCGAGCGTCAGGCCCTGCGCCTTGTGGATCGTGAGGGCCCAAGCCAGGCGCACCGGGAATTGCTTGAAGGTGCCCGCGACGGTGCCGACGATCTTCTCCTGCTCCTTGTCGTAGGCGTAGCGGCGCTGCTCCCAGCTCACGGGCTCCAGCTCGTGCTCGCGGCCGGCGACCTCGACGAAGACCTTTTTCTCCTCGAGGCGAGAGATGCGCGCGATGGTGCCGTTGACCCAACGGCGCTCAGGGTCGTTGCGCAGCAGAATGACCTTGGCGCCGGTTTTGAGCGTCAGCGCGCTGTCGGTGGGGTGCGAGGCCTGGGTGAAGTCTCCGGTGATGCCGGCCTCATACGTCACCGCGCGGCCGGGCAGGGCATCGAGATAGGCGGCATTGATGCGCTGGGCAGCGGCNNCGCCGTCGCGGATGCGGTTCAGCACCGAGATCAGCCGCTCGTCGCTCTGGCGGAACACGCGTGTCAGCTCGAGGCGCGCCGTACCGGCTCCTTCGCCGAGCGCCGAGCAGGAGAAGAAGAAGGGTCCGCCGAACTCCTCCTCGAGATGATGGGCGACCTCGGCCTCCTGGACCACCGGGGGGAGCTGGTGCAGGTCGCCGAACATGATGAGGCGCACGCCGCCGAAGGGCT
>JRYH01000019.1_pt1 | contig 16374 bp, 16 predicted proteins | sample 235351 | NCBI WGS metagenome assembly JRYH01 (sample SAMN03074221, study PRJNA261480) | activated sludge metagenome | biome: Wastewater Treatment Plant; feature: Wastewater; material: Activated sludge; isolation source: activated biomass of a wastewater treatment plant treating wastewater... ... | reverse complement strand
TCGAGCCGACGATCGACTACGTCGTCACCAAGATCCCGCGCTTCGCCTTCGAGAAGTTCCAGGGCGCCGATACCACGCTGACGACCGCCATGCACTCCGTGGGCGAAGCCATGGCCATCGGCCGCACCTTCGCCGAGAGCCTGCAGAAGGCGCTGCGCTCGATGGAGACGGGGCTCACCGGCCTCGACGACATCGAGCTCGAGGGCCTCGGTGCAGGCGACGACAAGAACGTCATTCGGGCCGCGCTCGGCCGGCCCACGCCGGACCGGATCCTCAAGGTCGCGCAGGCGCTCCGCCTCGGCCTCGATGCCGAGCAGGTGCATGCGTCCTGCAAGATCGACCCGTGGTTCATTGCCCGCATCCAGGAGATCCTGGACGTGGAGGCGCGCGTCAAGGCGCATGGCCTGCCGACGTCGGCGGCGCATCTGCGCGAGCTGAAGGCGATGGGCTTCTCGGATGCGCGGCTCGCGAAGCTCGCAGGTCTCTCCGAAGCCGAGGTGCGGGAGGCGCGCCGCGCCGCCGGAGTCCGTCCGGCCTTCAAGCGCATCGATACCTGCGCGGCCGAGTTCGCCTCGCCGACGGCCTACATGTACTCGACCTACGAGCGCGGCCTCGTCGTCGAGGACGGCGCGGGCGANNCGCCTCTACTTCGAGCCGCTGACGGCCGAGGACGTGATCGAGATCATCCGCACCGAGCAGTCGAACGGCACCGTCAAGGGCGTCATCGTCCAGTTCGGCGGCCAGACGCCGTTGAAGCTCGCGAGCGCGCTCGAGGAGGCCGGTGTGCCGATCCTCGGCACCTCTCCCGATGCCATCGATCTCGCCGAGGACCGCGACCGCTTCAAGGCGCTGATCGACAGGCTCGGCCTCAAGCAGCCCGAGAGCGGCATCGCGCGCGCGCCGGGCGAGGCGGCCGCCATCGCGGAGGCCATCACGTTCCCGGTCGTCATCCGCCCGTCCTACGTGCTCGGCGGTCGCGCCATGGAGATCGTGCACGATCGCGGCGAGGTGGATCGCTACATCTCGCGTCTTTCCGCGACCCTCGACCGGCCGAGCGAGCTGGTCGTCTCCGCCAAGCGCCCGCTCCTCATCGACCGCTATCTGGCAGATGCCATCGAGGTGGACGTCGATTGCCTCTCCGACGGCCGCGACACGTTCGTCGCCGGCATCATGGAGCACATCGAGGAGGCCGGCATCCATTCGGGGGACTCGGCCTGCTCGCTGCCGCCCCATTCGCTCTCGCCCGCGATCGTCGCCGAGCTCGAGCGGCAGACGCGCGAGATGGCGCTGGCGCTCGGCGTCGTCGGGCTCATGAACGTGCAGTTCGCCATCAAGGGCGACGAGGTCTACGTCCTCGAGGTCAACCCGCGCGCCTCGCGCACGGTGCCGTTCGTCGCCAAGGTGATCGGTCTGCCCATCGCCGCCATCGCCGCGAAGATCATGGCCGGCCAGCCGCTCGCGAGCTTCGGCCTCAAGCCGGTGAAGCCCGGGCACGTCGCCGTCAAGGAGGCCGTGTTCCCGTTCGCGCGCTTCCCCGGCGTCGACCCGATCCTCGGCCCCGAGATGCGCTCGACGGGCGAGGTCATGGGCATCGACCGCGATTTCTCGATCGCGTTTGCCAAGAGCCAGCTCGGCGCCGGTCTCAAGCTGCCGAGGTCCGGCACCGTCTTCGTCTCGGTGCGCGACAGCGACAAGGATCGCATCGTGGCCCCCCTGCGCGAGCTGGTGGACCTCGGGTTCAAGGTGATCGCGACCCGCGGCACGCGCCGCCACCTCGAGGCGCACGGCATCCCCTGCGACCAGATCAACAAGGTGCTGGAGGGCCGGCCCCATATCGTCGATGCGATGAAAAACGGCGATGTGGCCTTGGTGTTCAATACAACCGAGGGTGCCAAGGCTGTGGCCGACAGCAAGGACATCCGGCGCACGGCCTTGCTTCACCACATTCCCTATTATACAACTTTGGCCGGTGCGGTCGCGGTGACGCGCGCAATCAAGGCCCTGAAGGCCGACACTCTTAATGTGGCCCCGCTGCAGGTCTACGTCGGCCGCGCGATTTGAGACGAACGAGCCTCATCCGGCGTTGAACGCCGACCAGTCCCACAAGTGTTCAGGATTATCGCTTTTTTTGGTTCTGGCCCCCGGCCAGGCCCATTGGGAGACTTTAGCAATGTCGATGGAACGTGTGCCCATGACGGTCGAGGGCTTCAAGCGCCTGGAGGAGGAGCTGCAGCGCCTCAAGGCCGAGGAGCGTCCGCGCATCATCCAGGCCATCGCCGAGGCGCGCTCCCATGGCGACCTGTCGGAGAACGCGGAATATCACGCCGCCAAGGAGGCACAGGGCCTCAACGAGGCGCGCGTGGCCGAGCTCGAGGACAAGATCGGCCGCGCCGAGATCGTCGACACGGCAAAGCTCTCGGGCACGACCATCAAGTTCGGCGCGACGGTGACGCTCGTCGACGAGGACACCGACGAGAAGGTGACCTACAAGATCGTCGGCGACCTCGAAGCCGACGTGAAGGCCGGCAAGATCTCGATCTCGAGCCCCATCGCGCGCGCGCTCATCGGCAAGTCCAAGGGCGACACGGCGGAGGTGACGACGCCGAGGGGCCCGCGCTCCTACGAGGTGCTGAAGGTTGAGTGGAAGTAATCGGGCCTCGGGCGGCCCGCGCCGCCTTCCGTTGCGGCGCGCCAGCCCGGGCTTTGCCGCTGGAGAGGCCGGTTGAGCAACGTGAAGGACGGCGATCCGCAGGAGCCGAAGTCGGCCTTCGCCTTTCTGTCCTTCCGCCTCTATTGGCTGGCGCGCTTCTTCAACGGCTTCGCCACGCAGATCGTGTCCGTCGCCGTCGGCTGGCAGATCTACGACGAGACCCGTGACGCCTTCCTGCTCGGCCTGGTCGGGCTCGCCCAGTTCGCTCCCGCAATTGCATTTGTGCTCGTGACGGGCACGGTGGCGGATCGCTATAACCGCCGCAGGGTCATGGGGCTCTGTATCGGGCTCGAGGCGCTGTGCGTGGCGGGGCTCGCGGGGTTCTGGATCCTCCACGCCGCCGATCCCACGCTGCGCGGCGCGATCTGGCCCGTGTTCGTGATCCTGACGCTGTTCGGCGTCGCGCGCGCGTTCCTTTCCCCGGCGACGCAGTCGCTCGCCGCCAACATCGTGCCGCGCGAGAGCTTCGCCAACGCGGTGGCATGGAATTCGTCGGCCATGCAGGCCTCCTTCACCATCGGCCCCGCCGTGGGCGGCCTGCTCTACGGCCTCTCGTCCAACGTCCCGTACGCCGTTTCCTTCGTCATGTTCGCCGTGGCGGCCGTGCTGACGCTCATGATCCCGAAGCCCCCCCAGAGGACGACGTCCGACCCGCGCTCGGTCGAGACGATGCTGGCGGGCTTNNCGCCCGCGATGTGCTGGACGTCGGCCCCTGGGGTCTCGGTTTTCTGCGCTCGGCGGCGGGCGTGGGGGCGCTCGTGATGGTGTTCTGGCTGGTCCGCAATCCGATCCGCGATCACGCCGGCAAGGTGATGTTCGCGTGCGTGGGGATCTACGGCCTCGCCATCGTCGTGTTCGGATTGTCGACGACGCTCTGGATCTCGCTGCCGGCCTTGTTCGTGATGGGCGCGGCGGACATGGTGAGCGTGAACGTGCGCTCGACGCTGATCCAGCTCGCCACGCCCGACGACCTGCGCGGCCGCGTGACGGCGGTCAACAGCGTCTTCATCGGCGCCTCGAACGAGGTCGGCGAATTCCGGGCGGGCACGATGGCGGCTCTGATCGGCGCGGTGCCGGCCGTCGTCGTGGGTGGCGCCGGCACGCTCGCGATCACGGCGCTCTGGGCGCGCCTGTTCCCGCAGCTCTATGCCAAGCGCAAGCTCATCTGAGCGTCTTCGATCGGCCGGCCCGTGTGCGGTGAGGGAGAGGCGGCGGCGCGTCTCATGGCTCCTCGGTCTGCGCCAGCGGCACGCCGGGCGCGCGCTTGGCGCGGCGGATCGTCAGGTTCGTCTTGACGCTCGCGACGTTGGGCGCGGCGGTCAGCTCCTTCAGCACGAACTCCTGGAAGGCCGTCAGGTCGGGCGCGACGCATTTCAGGAGATAATCGCTCTCGCCCGAAAGCATGTAGGCCTCCCGCACCATCGGCCAGCCGAGCACGCGGTTCTCGAACGCGTTGAGATCGGCCTCCGCCTGATTGTGCAGGCCGACCATGGCGAACGCCGTCAGCTCGAAGCCGAGGGCCTTCTCGTCGACGAGGGCCGTGTAGCCCTGGATCACGCCCGCGTCCTCGAGGGCGCGCACGCGGCGCAGGCAGGGCGGCGCCGACAGCCCGACGCGCTTGGCCAGCGCCACGTTGGTGAGCGCGCCGTCGCTCATCAGCTCGCGCACGATGCGCCGGTCGAGGGCGTCCAGACGAGGCGGCATGGGCGAACTCGCGTCGAAGGGTCGATGCTCGGACCTGGAGCCTGATCGTTCGCGATGCGAGCGTTCGGCTCGCATCGAGGACGTGAATCAGACTCTCAGACAACGACTTGGAGCGCGTTCACGCTCAAAAGCCGAGTCCAATAAGAGTGCACGTGCTCTAAGACAGTCCCGCGGCAATTGCAAAGGTTGATCCGCCCGGCCGGGGCTCTGCTACACTCCGCCGGCCCGCGGGAGCGGATCGGCGCGGGCCGGGGAGGTGAGAAATGAGCGACGAGAGCGCCCCGGAGCCGCGAGGCGCCCTGGCCGGAGCGCCGGCCTGGATCCTCAGCGACGGCAAGGCCGGGCACGAGGCTCTGAGCCGCGGCGTGGCGGCGGCGCTCGGCGTCGCGGTCGAGGTGAAGCGCGTGGCGCCGCAGGGCCTGTGGAAGGCTCTGGCGCCCTGGGCCCCGGTCGCCCCGCGCGAGCGCTTCGGCCAGCCGGGATCGCTCTTCGCGCCGCCCTGGCCCGCGATCGTCATCGCCGCCGGACGCACGACGATGCCTTACCTGCGCGCGCTGAGGCGGCGGGCGGGCCCCAAGACGTATGCGGTCGTGCTGATGGATCCCAAGATCGCGCCCGCGGCCGCCGACCTCTTCTGGGTCCCCGAACACGACGCGCGCCGCGGGTGGAACGTGGTGACGACGCTCACGGCGCCCCATCCGCTCTCTCCGGCGCGCCTCGCGGAGATCCGCGCGGAGCATGCCCCGGAGATCGCGGGCCTTCCCGAGCCCCGCGTCGCCGTGCTCGTCGGCGGCCCGAACGACCGCTACCTCTATCCGCCGGCAGTCTGTGCGCGGCTTGCCGCGTGTGTCCGCTCGCTTGCGGACCTCGGCGTGGGGCTCATGATCACCGCCTCGCGCCGCACGCCGCCCGAGCTCGTGGCGGCGCTCGACGAGGCGATCCGCGGAACCGGCGCGCTCTTCTGGAAAGGCGACGGCCCCAACCCCTATCCGCAGTTCCTGGCGCACGCCGATGCGTTCCTCGTCACCGCCGACAGCGTGAACATGACGGGGGAGGCGGCGGCCACGGGGCGCCCGATCTACGTCTTCACGCCGGACGGTGGGGCGGAGAAGTTCAGGGCCTTTCACGCGGACTTGCGCGCATCCGGCATCACGCGTCCGGCGCCCGAGCACTTCACATCGCTCGGCCGATGGAGCTATCCGCCGCGCGATGCGGCCGCGGTGATCGCACACGAGATCGAGACGCGCTGGCAGCGCCGCAGGGCCACGCTGGCGGGCTTGACGTGACCTCTGCGCGGCGGCACGTCGTGATCCTCATCGGTCGTTTCTGCGCGCTGGATTCTCATCGATGACGGGTCATTCGATCATGGCCGGCGGCACGCGTCTGGCAGCCCGACCGATGTCCACCCTCAGCCGCATCGGGCGCTGGGCGGAGATGGCGCTTCTGTTCGGACTGGCGCCGCTCGTCATGACCTGGCTCGTGCACGGCGAGCGCATTCCGCTGCTGTCGGACTACATCCCCGCCGGCACCAAGATCCCGATCTTCGTGGCGCTCTTGCCGGTACTGGCCGTCGCGGCCGCGCTGCTCCTGGTCGATCCGACCTTCCGCCTGCGCGACGAGCTGCGGCGCGGCCTCGGCTGGCGTAATGCGCTTTCGATCGTGCTGATCTTCCTGATCCTGGGCGGGGCCGCGACGTGGTGGATCCAGACTTACCACCGGTCCTGGTTCCTCGAATTTCCGACCAATCGGCCTGAGACGTACAAGCGGATCATGATCGCCTACCCGATCTTCTCGGTGGCCGCGCAGGAGCTGCTCTACCGCCCGTTCTTCTTCCACCGCTACGGGCGGCTGTTCGGCACGCAGACGTGGCTGATCGTGATCGTCAACGGGCTTCTGTTCGGCTATGCGCACATCGTCATGAACTCCGCCTTCGCCATCGCGGCGACCGCCATGGGCGGCCTGATCCTGGCGGCGCGCTACGCCATGACGCGCAGCTTCTGGGCCGTCTTCATCGAGCACACGCTGTGGGGCTGGCTGATCTTCACGATCGGCCTCGGCCGCTACTTCTTCACCGGCGTCTCGAACGTGTGAGGCGATGATAGCCGGCGATCAGTGGTTGAAACGCAAGAGGAAACCGCCGACCGCAATCACGGTCGCGATGATGGCGACGGTGTGCTTCCAGAGAAGGGCCTCGAAGCGTGAGACGACGGCATCGATTTTACTGTCGAGCTTAGACGCCGCCGCTTCAAGATTGTCCTTCGTCACGAGATCGGCACGGCCGAGATCGTTGACGATCCGGCTGATGGCCTCGGCCTGGGGCTTGGGAAGCCCCGCCTTTTCCAGCTCTTGCGCCGCCTTGAGCGTGTCCATGGTCGCCATTGTATCCTCCCCGCCCATTTAGGTCCATGTGCAGGGACAACGAAGGCGGACGTTGAGATCCGGCGCGCGATCCGGTAGAACCCGCTCCAACTCCCTTAACTCTTTGAGAATGAGGCACGTCCCCGTGGCAGCCCACCAGTACGTCTACCACATGCACAAGCTCTCCAAGACCTATCCGGGGGGCAAGCAGGTCCTGAAGGACATCTCGCTCTCGTTCCTGCCCGGCGCCAAGATCGGCGTCGTGGGCCTGAACGGTGCCGGCAAGTCGACGCTGCTCAAGATCATGGCCGGCACGGTCGACGATTTCCTCGGCGAGGCGCGTCCCGCCGACGGCATCAAGGTCGGCTACCTGCCGCAGGAGCCTGAGCTGGATCCGTCGAAGGACGTGCTCGGCAACGCCATGGAAGGCGTCGCCGAGAAGAAGGCCATCCTCGACCGCTACAACGAGATCGCGGCCAACTACTCGGACGAGACCGCCGACGAGATGACGGCGCTGCAGGACCAGATCGACGCCCTCGACCTGTGGGACCTCGACACCCAGGTCGAGCAGGCGCTCGATGCGCTGCGCTGTCCGCCGGGCGACGCGGACGTCACCAAGCTCTCGGGCGGCGAGAAGCGCCGCGTGGCGCTGACGCGGCTTCTGCTCTCGAAGCCGGACATCCTGCTCCTCGACGAGCCGACCAACCATCTCGACGCCGAGAGCGTCGCCTGGCTTGAGCACTTCCTCAAGGAGTACACGGGCTGCGTCATCCTCGTGACGCACGACCGGTACTTCCTCGACAACCTGACCGACTGGACGCTGGAGCTGGACCGCGGCCAGGGCGTGCCATGGAAAGGCAACTACTCGAGCTGGCTCGAGCAGAAGGCCAAGCGCGCCGAGAGCGAGAAGGCCGCCGAGGAGAGCCGCCAGAAGCAGATGACGCGCGAGCTGGAGTGGATCCGCTCGTCGCCCAAAGCCCGACAGGCCAAATCGAAGGCGCGCATCGCGGCCTACGACAAGCTCGTGGAGCAGGCGGGGCGCGAGGAGGTCGGCAAAGCGTCGTTCTCCATCGCCCAGGGCCCGCGCCTCGGCGACATGGTCATCGAGGCCGAGGGCCTCTCCAAAGCGTTCGGCGACCGGCTGCTGATCGACAATCTCTCGTTCAAGCTGCCGCCGGGCGNNCGGCGCCGGCAAGACGACGCTCTTCAAGATGCTGACCGGCGCCGAGAAGCCGGACGCGGGCACGATCACCCTCGGCCCCACCGTCAAGCTCTCTTACGTGGACCAGTCGCGCAGCCACCTCGACGACAAGAAGACCGTCTGGGAGGAGATCTCCGGCGGCCTCGACATCATGAAGTTCGGCGACAAGCGCGAGATGAGCTCACGCGCCTACTGCGGCTGGTTCAACTTCAAAGGGCCGGACCAGCAGAAGAAGGTGGGCCTGCTCTCGGGCGGCGAGCGCAACCGCGTGCATCTCGCCAAGATGCTGAAGGAAGGCGGCAACCTGCTGCTCCTCGACGAGCCGACCAACGACCTCGACACCGAGACGCTGGGCGCGCTCGAAGCCGCGCTCGAGGACTTCCCGGGCTGCGCCGTGGTGATCAGCCACGATCGCTTCTTCCTGGATCGCCTCGCGACCCACATCCTGGCCTTCGAGGGCGACAGCCACGTCGAATGGTTCGAGGGCAACTTCGAAGCCTACGAGGAGGACAAGAAGCGCCGCCTCGGCGACGCCGCCGTCGAGCCGCACCGCATCAAGTTCAAGCGCTTCGAACGGTAGCGGATCCAGGGCAGGCAATAAACAAAAACGGGCGTGCCGAGCATCCTCGGCACGCCCGTTTCTTTTGCGAAGCGAACGGCTCAGTTCACCGGCAGCATCAGGTGCTCGTAGGGCGTGTCCATCCACATGACGTAGGGACCCGACGGATCCGGATCGGGATTGCGCGGATAAGCTTTCATCATGGGGAGCGCGTCCGTTCCGACGATCATCACGTGCGGCCCGGTCTGCACCCAGTTCTTGCTCGTTTCCTTCGAGGTCGCATACGGATCGGTGTTGCTGACGCCGCTGTCGCCGACCATCATGTACATGAAGCCGATCGGCGCGGTCGGAGGCTGCTTGCTCTGCCAGGCCGTCGCCCAGTCCATGGCGGCCTTGTCGGCGCACATCGGCTCGCCGTTGCCGTGCGTGCCGGGATCCATGCAGGTCCAGCCGTTGGTGCCCTCCTGAATGACCTTCATCTTACCGTCCTCGCCGGCGTTCATGATCGTGGCGTGGTCGACGATCACGGGCGGAGCGGCCTTGCGCAGGACCTTGATGAGCTCCTCGTCCGTCCGCTTGACGCCATGCGAGCCCTCCGGTCCATGAGCGACAGCAACCGGCATGGCGACCAGGATCGCAGTCGCAATGCAGCTAACGAACCGACCTTTCATGAATGGCACTCCTCTAGCAGCTCTGGCTTTCTGTTTTCTCTAAACGACTCCGGACACGCCCCCAGGCAACGACCGCAGCCCCCTCGCAGCGACGTGGCATCCGATGCGCGCCGTGTCATGGGCACAAGCTGGCAGGCCGATGAGAGATGGAGTTACTTACTCCTTTGCGATCGACGTGACCCGCGTAGGTCCCCCTGGATCGAGCGCGTAATTTCACTGGGATGCCTACGTCGGCGCCTTGTCACATCGGGTCACATCGGGCGCCTCGTTCTCACGCGATCTGGCGCCGGGGAAAACGGGAGCTCGCTGGATGTCGCTCGCTGCGCACCCGTTCACGTCCCACTGAGCGCAGAGGCGGCCGGGCTCCTCAGACGGCGCCGGGCGTGATCTCGTGGGCACGCGCCGACGCCGCAGCCAGATCGGCAACGAAGGCGACATACGCCTCGCGTTTCGCGGCCGCATCGGGAATGCGCAACAGATAGGACGGATGCACGGTGATGAAGCCGGGCGCACCATCGAAGGTGGCCGGTCCGCGGCATTTCGCGATCGGCAGCGCCTTGCCCGCAAGGGCCAGCACCGCCGTTGCGCCGAGCGCCACCGTCAGCCGTGGCCGCACGATCTCGATCTCGCGCTTGAGCCACCAGCGGTAATGACGCACCTCGCCGGCGGTGGGCTTCTGGTGCAGCCGCCGCTTTCCGCGCTGGACGAACTTGAAATGCTTGACGGCGTTGGTCACGTAGCAGGCGTCGCGCGCGACGCCCGCCTCGGAGAGCGCGCGCGTCAGGAGCTGTCCGGCGGGACCGACGAAGGGATGGCCCTGCAAATCCTCCTGATCGCCCGGCTGCTCGCCGACGAGCGCGAGCAGCGGCTGAAGCGGGCCTTCACCGAGCACGGCGCGCGTGCCGCCCGGCACACCAGGAGCGCTTGCCGCGATCATGGAGTTCAGCTCGGCGAGCGTCCGCACCGCGGCGAGGGCCTCGGCGGGCGATGAGGGACTGGCATGGATCGTTGGCGGCGTCATGGGAAGCGAACGCACGAAGCCGCAAAACCGACGCATCGCGCATCGCAGATTTCCCCGTCTTGCCGCCGGGTGAGCGTCCGCTGCCCGCGGGAGGGCCAGTGCCCGCTGCTCTGAAGACGGGGATTTTTTGCTGTTTTTCGCGTGTTTTCCCGCGAAGTGGAGGCCGGTTCGTCGTAAGAGCATGCGGCAAACAAGACCCTGGAGCATCCGGCCCGATCCCGATCGGATCGGGGCCGCTCCAGGCCAGGGGCACGACATGGACCTTTTCCGACTTTACACGCGCGCGCTCTCCCAGCTCAGCGCGGAGAAGGGCCTCGCCGTTGTGCTCGCGCTGGCCTCTGTCGCGGTCGGTTTCGTACAGCTTGCCGAGCCCATCCTGCTCGGCCGGGTCGTGGATTCGCTCTCGCGCGGGGAGGCGGCCTTTCCCACCATCGCGCTCTGGGCGGCGCTCGGCCTGTTCGGCATCCTGGCGAGCGTGATCGTCGCCGTGTACGCCGACCGCCTCGCCCACCGCCGCCGCCTCGCCGCCATGGCCGAGGCCTTCGAGCGCGCCATCACGCTGCCGCAGGGCTATCACGCGACCCGCGGCTCGGGGGACGTCGTGCGCTCCATCCTGCAGGGCACGGGCGCGCTCTTCTGGCTGTGGCTCGGCGCCCTGCGCGAGCAGGTCACGGCCCTCGCCGGCATCGCCATGCTGGTGCCCACGGCCATCGGCATGGACGCGCGCATGGCCGCCATCCTGGCCTTGCTGGCCGTGGTCTATGTCGGCCTCAACACGCTCGTGATGCGCAAGACGAAGGCAGGGCAGGAGAACGTCGAGCGCTACCACTCGGCGGTCTACGGCCGCGTCGGCGACGTGATCGGCAACGTCACGGTCGTGCAGAGCTTCGCGCGCCTCCGTGCCGAGGCGGACGCGATGCGCGCGGTGATGAGCGATCTCCTCGCCGCCCAGTATCCGGTGCTGACGTGGTGGGGCATTCTCACCGTGCTGCAGCGCGCGGCCGCCACCATCACCATGGTGGCCGTGTTCGCCGTCGGCGCGGTCCTGGCCCAGCGCGGCGAGCTCACGGTCGGCGAGATCGTCTCGTTCGTCGGCTTCGCCAGCCTCCTGATCGGCAAGCTCGATCAGATCTCGGGCTTCGTCACGTCCATGCATCGCCGGGCGCCGGTCATGCGGGCGTATTTCGCGCTCATTGACGAGCCCGAGAGCGTCGTCGAGAAGCCGGGCGCCGTGCCGTTGCCGGCGGTTCGAGGCGAGGTACGGTACGAGGGCGTCAGCTTCCGCTTTCCGGACACCGGGCAAGGTGTGCGCGACCTCGCCTTCACCGCGCGCCCGGGCCAGACGCTCGCGCTCGTCGGCCCGACGGGCTCCGGAAAATCGACCACGGCCTCGCTCCTGATGCGCATGCGGGACCCCGGTCACGGGCGCATCCTGATCGACGGGCACGACATCGCGGATGTGACGCTCGCCTCGCTCCGCCAGCAGATCGCGGTGGTGTTCCAGGACGCAGGTCTCTTCAACCGCTCGATCGGCGACAACATCGCCATCGGCCGGCCCGGAGCCACGCTCGAGGAGGTCGAGGCCGCCGCCCGCCTGGCCGAGGCGCACGACTTCATCGTCCGCAAGCCGGAGGGCTACGGCTTCGTCATCGGCGAGCGCGGAGTGGCGCTCTCGGGCGGCGAGCGCCAGCGCATCGCCATCGCCCGCGCCATCCTGAAGGATGCGCCCATCCTCGTGCTGGACGAGGCGACGAGCGCGCTCGATGCGGAGACGGAAGGCCGCATCAAGCGAGCCCTCGACCGCCTGCGCGAGGGCCGCACGACCTTCGTCATCGCGCATCGGCTCTCGACGGTCGCCAACGCCGACGAGATCCTCGTGCTCGATCAGGGCCGCATCGTCGAGCGCGGCAGCTTTACGGATCTGGCGACGGGGAAGGGGCTGTTCGCGCGCATGGTGGCGGAAGGTGGCTTCACCGTACCGACACGGGTCGACGAGACGACAGAGGCCGGCTGAGCGCGCTCAGCAGCGCGCGCGTTGCAGGCCGGCGGCCAGCCGCGGCCACAGCACATTGAGCGCGAGGCCCGCGAGCACGAGGGCCGAGGCGACGAGCTTCCAGTCGTCGAGCGGCTCGCCCAGGAAGAGGGCGGAGGCGCTGAGGCCGAACACCGGCACCAGGAGCGACATCGGCGCGATGGTGGCGACGGGATAGCGCGCGAGCAGCACGCTCCAGGCCGTATAGCCGAAGAGCGTGTTGCCGACCGCCTGCCAGGCGACCACGGACCAGGTTGTTGCGTCGGCGTTGACGAGCCCCTCGCGTAGGGCGTCCCATCCCTCGATGGCGAGGGAAAGGGCCAGCAGCGGCGGCACCGAGAAGAGGCTCGCCCACACCACATAGGCGAGCATGTCGGCGCCGGGCGTCGCCCGCACGATCATATTGCCCGCGGCCCAGCAGACCGCCGCGGCCAGCACGAGACCGAGCCCGAGTGGGGTCGTGGCCGTGTCCGTATGCTGGAGAATGACGAGGATGCCCGTCACCGTTACGGAGAGCGCCAGCGCCTGATAGGGCCGCAGGCGCTCGCTGCTGAACGCGGCGGCGAGGGCGATCGTGAAGAACACCTGCGTCTGGATGACGAGGGAGGCGAGCCCCGGCGTGATGAACCCGTTCATGGCGATGAAGAGGAGGCCGAACTGGCCTGCGCCAATGCAGAGGCCGTAGCCGGCGAGGTTGCGCCAGGGAACGGCCGGCCGCCTGAGAAAGAGGACCGCGGGGAACAGCGAGACCGTGAAGCGCAGGGTCGCGAAGAGCAGGGGCGGCAGATGGGCGAGGCCGATGTGGATGACGACGAAGTTCGAGCCCCAGACGGCCATCACCGCCAGCGCCAGGCACGCGTCGCGAAGCGTCAGGTTGGCGGAGGCACGCAACGGCGTTGGTCCCGAGCCCGAGGGGAGGGGTCCCGCCGTAACATGCGCAGGGCCCGCGAGGAGAGCGTCAGCCGGTGACGGCCGGAACGGCGCTTTGCGCGCTCCGCCGCGTGCCGAAGCCGTGCATGCGCAGCTTCCACTGCAGCGCGACGATGGTGCCTTTGACGGGCTGCAGCAAGGCGAGCGTGAGGACGAGAGTCAGCGGGAGCCACAGCAGCCAGTGCACCCAGACGGGCGGTCCGTACCTGAACTCGACCCAGAGCACGAGCCCGACGACGATGTGCCCGACGATCGACATCACGATATAGGCCGGCATGTCGTCGGCGCGGTGATGATGGAACTCCTCCCCGCAGGCGTTGCACGTATCGGCAACCTTGAGGAATTTGCGGAAGAGCTTGCCTTCGCCGCACTGCGGGCAGGTGCACCGCGCGCCCCGTGCGAGCGCCTTCATCATCGTCGGCTCGGAGAGTGTCGTCGGAACTTTCTGCTGCATGGCGGTCGCTCCCTTGATCCGCGCCGTTGATAATGAGAATTGTATGGAGCCGCAACGCGCGTAGTGACCCACTTGTATGGATTGGACGCCGACAATCCGGGACCGCCAGGGGCCTCTGTACCAGCGCATCGTGAACGCTCTGGCTGAGGATATCGCCTCCGGCCGGCTGCACCGGGGGCAGGCCTTGCCCACGCACCGCGCGCTCGCCCAGGCGCTGGGCGTCGACCTCACCACCGTCACGCGTGCCTATGCCGAAGCGCGCCGCCAGGGGCTCACCGAGGCGGCGGTCGGGCGCGGCACCTTCGTGAAGACGCCGCCGTCGCCGTCCCTGCGCGCGGCCGCCTCTCCGGGCATCGACCTCACCATGAACCTGCCGCCGCAGCCTCTGGACGCGGACCTCGACGGGCGGCTGGCGCGGACGTTGGCCGAGATCCGCGCCGAGCCGGGTCTTTCCGCCTACCTCACCTATCAGCGGGCCGGGGGAACGGCGGCCGAGCGGCAGACGGCAGCGGAGTGGCTGCGGTTGAGCCTCGATCTGGACATCACGCCGGATCGCCTGATCCTGGCGCCGGGCACGCAGTCTGTCCTGTTCTGCCTGCTGCAGTCGCTCGTGGGGCGGGGCGGCGCGATCCTCACCGAGCGGCTGACCTATCCGGGCCTCAAGGAGGCGGCCGCCGCCGTCGGCGTGCGTCTGATCGGCGTCGACATGGACGAGCAGGGGATCCTCCCCGCGGCGCTCGACAAGGCGGCCCGCACCGGAGACGTCGGCCTCCTCTATCTCATGCCGACGATGCACAACCCGGCCACCGCGACGCTCCCGCCGGAGCGCCGCAGGCACGTGGCCGACATCGTCGCCCGGCGCAAGCTGATCCTGATCGAGGACGACCCTTACGCGTTTCTCGCTCCCGGCCTGGCGCCGGTCTCGAGCCTCGTTCCGGAGCGGTCTTATCTGGCGGCCAGCCTTTCGAAATGCATCGCGCCGGGGCTGCGCCTGTCGCTCGTCGCCGCGCCCGATGCGGAGGCCGCCGCCCGTCTCGCCGGCGTCCTGCGTGCGACGTTGCAGATGTCCGCGCCTTTGATGGCCGCGCTCGCCGTGCGCTGGATGCGGGATGGAACGGCTCAGGCCATCGTCGCAGCCGTTCGCGCGGAAACGGCGGCGCGGCAGGCGATGGCCCGCGTGGCCCTGGCAGGCCATGCTTACGCGGCGCATCCGGGCGGCCCTCACCTCTGGCTGCCGTTGCCTGCGGAGCGGCCCGCTGCGGCCTTTGCCGCGCGCCTTCACAATCGGGGCCTGGCGGTCGTCACGGGCGATGCGTTCGCAGCCGATGGCGCGCCGCCCAATGCCATCCGCTTGGCGTTGGGCGCGGCGCGCAGCCGGGCGCACGTGACGAAAGCGCTCGAAATCCTGTCCGACGTACTCGCGCGGGCCCCGCGCGACGGCGCGGAGGCCTGATCTCGCATCGAGGCTTCGGAGCCGCTCATGCGGCTCCGAAGATATCCAGGAGCTTTATCCCGACGAAATCGCTTAAGCGGGCGCCTTCTCGAGGGCGGCGAAAGCCTCGTCGCGGTTCTCGTAGACCACCGTCTGCAGGCCACGGCGGCGCAGGGCGTCCTGCAGCTTCGTGCGTGTGACGAAGCTCGTCGCGTAGCGCGCCGTGCGGGCGTAGTAGGTCTTGGCGAGGTCGGCGACCATGTCCGCATACGCATCGTAGAGGTCGTCGGCGATGCGGCAGCCGTCCTGATTGACGACCGAGTTGACGCGCTGGCCGACCGCCTCGCAGGCCTTCGCGATCGCGGCCTTGAGGTCAGTCACGTCCGCCGCCTTGCGTACGCTCCACGCTTCGAGGTTCACGTGCAGGATGTTGCGGGCCGCGTCATAGCGGATGCGCTCGTGCAGGTTCTGGTTGAGCAGGTCGGCGAGGAGATCCATCGGCACATCCTGGAAGATGCGCGGGTTCATGGTCACGGGCCTGTGGATGTGCGGCTTGAAGGCCATGTGCGGAAGGATGTCGCGCTCGATGTCGATGCCCGGCGCCACCTCGATCAGCTCGAGGCCGTGATCGGTGAGCTGGAACACGCACCGCTCCGTGCAGTAGATCACCGGCTGGCCGCGCTTGGCCGCATAGGTGCCCGAGAAGGTGACCTGCTCGACCTGGTTCACGAACTTCCGCGCCCGGCCTTCCTTGACGATCCTGAGCTTGCCGTCCTCGATCGCCACTTCGAGCCCGCCCGCCGTGAAGGTGCCGGCGAACACGACCGCACGCGCGTTCTGCGAGATGTCGATGAAGCCGCCGCAGCCGTTGAGGCGGCCGCCGAACTTGCTGGTGTTGACGTTGCCGAGGCTGTCGCACTCCGCCATGCCGAGGCAGGTGAGGTCCAGGCCGCCGCCGTGGTAGAAGTCGAACATCTGGTTCTGGTCGATGATGGCGTGCGCGTTCGACGAGGAGCCGAAGCTCGACCCGCCCGCCAGCACGCCGCCGACGGCGCCCGCTTCCGTGGTCATGACGAGAAGCGGCGTCACCTTCTCCTCGTTGGCGACGTTGGCTACGCCGTCCGGGGCGCCGACGCCGAGGTTGATCACGCCGTTGGGCGGCAGCTCGAAGGCGGCACGGCGCGCGATGATCTTGCGCTCGTCGAGTTCCATGCGTGGCAGGCTGTCGACCGTCACACGCACCTCGCCGGCAAGCCCCGGATCGTACATGACGCCGTAGTTCATGCGGTGCATCTCGGGCGG
>JRYH01000929.1_pt1 | contig 16430 bp, 23 predicted proteins | sample 235351 | NCBI WGS metagenome assembly JRYH01 (sample SAMN03074221, study PRJNA261480) | activated sludge metagenome | biome: Wastewater Treatment Plant; feature: Wastewater; material: Activated sludge; isolation source: activated biomass of a wastewater treatment plant treating wastewater... ... | reverse complement strand
TCAAGCATCCGAGCCGCAGCCGGAAGCTCCGGAGCTTCCTGGATAACTGATTTTTGAGGCCCGGCACGCAAGCGCCGGGCCTTTTTGCTTTGGCGTGGAGCCGGGGCGGTGGACCGCAAGCGCTACCGCAATGTGAGCAGCAATTCGGGCGTTCGCTATTACGCGTTCACCCCATCGTCGATTTGTGTCTGGTTCGAAGATGGCGGCTGTTACGAGTACGATCACGCTCGTCCCGGCCGCGAGCATGTCGAGGCGATGAAAAGTCTCGCCGGGGAAGGCCGCGGATTGGCGACCTATATCAATCAACACGTTCGCGGAAATTACGCGCGGAAACTTTGACGCGCGATACGCGAGCGCTGCGCAGAGTCGAGCCCGAGCCCGAGCCGAAGAAAAACCTGGGATACCTGTTCAAAAGAAAAACCCCCGAGAGATCTCGGGGGTTTTCGTTTTCGCCGGGGTGAGCACACTACGCGTTCAAGCGGGCTTCGCGGGCGCGCAGGCTGCGAGCAAAACGAAGAATGGCGACGGCAGCCGTGCGCCCTTCCCGCGTCTCAAGCGCCGCGTAGCGACGGGCCTGGGCCTTCGCACGCTCGATGATGCCCCTGTACGTCTCGTCGCGAACCTGAGCGTTGGCCGTTCCGAACCCGGATGTCATCTGCATCGATTGTCCTCCGCGCTGTTGGTGTTGAAGAAAATGTAGGCGTGGGGAATGGCCGTGCGGCGGCGCTGTTGCGGCAGAAATTTTGCAGTTGTTCAAATCATTGCAGATCGTTGCAACACACCTCACGCCGCTCGTGGCGTCTTGAGGACGCGTGACGGCCGGCCTCCAATCCGACTCAGAACAGCCGGCCACCGTTCGGGACCGTGCGCTCGGGGGTGATCAGCACCACCTCGTCCGCATCATCCGGGAAGCCGAGCGTGAGCACCTCCGACATGAACTTGCCGATCTGGCGCGGAGGAAAGTTGACGACGGCCGCCACCTGCCTGCCGACGAGTGTTTCCACCGAATAGTGCTTCGCTATCTGCGCGGAGCTTTTCTTGATGCCGATCTCGGGGCCGAAATCGATCTTAAGCTTGATTGCGGGCTTGCGCGCCTCCGGAAACGGCTCGGCTGCCACGATGGTACCGACGCGCACGTCGACTTTCAGAAAGTCATCGTAACTGATTTGAGGGGTCTTGCTTTCGGGGTTCATGCTACGTCTCGATCATACGGCTTCTTGCGAGACATCTATCGCAACACCTCACGCATCGGGCCACACGAACGCATGCACATTAGCGCAGGCGTTTTGCCGCTCAACGCCCGACTGCCAGCCTGACGCGCTGCCCCGCGCCCGACAAGCAGCGTGCTGGCACAGGGGCGTCGAGCTTGTAGGATCGGAGGGAGCCGGTGATTCCCGAGTGCTCTCGAGGTGGCGCATGCTGATATCGGAATTCGAGCATCGTCGCAGCCCGGTGGCGTCGCCCACCGTGTTCGCGAAGCGCATGGCACGCGCCTTCGGGCTGTGGGCGACGCTGACGTTCGGCGGGCTCGTGATCGGCATGGCCGGCTATGCCGCGACGGAGGGCATGGGGATCGTGGATGCGTTCGTCAACGCGGCGATGATCCTCTCCGGCATGGGGCCGGTCTCCGAATTGCATACGAGCGCCGGCAAGGTGTTCGCCGGCCTCTACGCCATCCTGTCGGGGCTCATCATCGTCATTGGGGCGGGGTTCGTGCTGGCACCCATCGCGCACCGCGTGCTGCATCGCTTCCATGTCGAGAGCGGCAAGGAGCCGTGAGCCGCAGGCTTTCTACGGAACGAGCACCAGCGCGCCGATGAGGTCGCCGCGGCGGAGGCGGTCGAGAGCCTCGTTGGCCTCGCTCAGCGGCATCGCCGTGGCGTGCGTTCTGACGGGCACGCGCGGGGCGAGGGCGAGGAACTCCTCCGCGTCCCGGCGGGTGAGGTTCGCGACCGAGCGCACGACGCGCTCCTCCCACAGCAGGCGATACGGCATGGCCGGGATGTCGCTCATGTGGATGCCGCCGAGCACGACGACGCCCCCTTTCCGCACCGCCCCGAGCGCGCGCGGCACCAGCGCGCCGACGGGCGCGAACACGAGCGCGGCGTCGAGCGGCACCGGCGGCGGCTCATCCGAGCCGCCGGCCCAGACGCAGCCAAGCGCGCGGGCGAACGCCTGTGCCTCTCTATCGCCCGCGCGCGTGAAGGCGTAGGTCTCGATGCCTTGGTGGCGCGCGACCTGGGCGACGATATGGGCCGCAGCGCCGAAGCCGTAGATGCCGAGGGTTCGGCACGGGCCCGCCATGCGGAGCGTGCGGTAGCCGATGAGGCCGGCACAAAGGAGCGGGGCGGCTTCGACGTCGCCGAGCCCTTCGGGAAGGGCAAAGCAGTAATCGGCATCGGCGACTGCGTATTCGGCATAGCCGCCGTCGATCTGGTAGCCGGTGAAGCCCGGATCGTCGCACAGGTTCTCGTGCCCCATGCGGCAGTAGGGGCAGACGCCGCAGGTGTGGCCGAGCCAGGGAATGCCGACGCGGTCCCCGAGCGAGAAGCGCGTCACGCCGCTCCCCAGCTTGTCGACCCGCCCGACGATCTCGTGGCCCGGAACGATCGGGAGCTTCGGCTGCGTGAGATCGCCGTCCGTGACGTGCAGGTCGGTCCGGCAGACGCCGCAGGCCGCGACCTTGACGCGAACCTGGGACGGACCGGGCTCGGGGATCGGCAGATCGCGGAGGCTGAGCGGCGTCCGCTGCCGATCGAGGAGCATCGCTTTCATGGTGTCGGGCATCGCTGCCTCCTTCACGGACCCTTGCCGGAAACGCCGGATTGTCGACTATGGTGCCATCCGGGGCTTCGATCGAGATCCGACGGGCGCGACCGGCCTCGACACCCTGCTCCACTCTCACTTGGGAGACACGCGATGACGCTCAAGCTCACGTCGACGGCCTTCACGGATGGCGGGGCCATTCCCCCCACCTACACCTGCGAAGGCGACGACATCTCGCCGCCCCTCGCATGGAGCGGCGTGCCGGCGGAGACACAAAGCCTGGTGCTGATCGTCGACGACCCGGACGCGCCGGATCCTGCAAAACCGCAGCGCGTCTGGGTGCATTGGGTGCTCTACAATCTCCCCGCTGACGCGTCCGGGCTTGCCGAAGCCGTCGCGGAGGAGGCCCTGCCCAAGGGAACGGAGGGCGGCCTCAACGACTGGGGACGGACCGGCTACGGCGGCCCCTGCCCGCCCATCGGGCGCCATCGCTACTTCCACAAGCTCTACGCGCTCGACGTTCGCCTGGAGGGGCTGGCGTCGCCGCGGAAATCCCAGGTCGAGGCGGCCATGGAGGGGCATGTGCTGGCGCAGGCGACGCTGATGGGCACCTACATCAAGGGCGCGTGAGGCTCCCGGCAGTCCTGCTGCGGAGATACTCCGCCTGCCACTTGTCCCAGCGCAACTGCTCCTCAGGCGTGCACCACGGATTGCCATAGAAACCGAAGTGGCCGTTGAAGCGCGTGCAGTCCTTGACCGGCGGCGGCGCCTCGCCGGGCGCGGAGGGTCGGGACGGACCAGCCACCGCCACTGCGGAAACGACCATCGTTGCGGCAACCGCAGCTCCTGCGGTCTTCATCCATCGGCGCATGGCATCCTCGCGGGCTGCGGTCCGAATCCAATAATCGCATTCTTGGCGGGCGGCTGTCGATATGACGCCGCTTGGTCAGCAGTGGGGGAACACCCCTAAGGCTGGTCTGCAGTCCCCCCTCAGCCTCCCCCACAAGGGAGGAGGGACAGGCGCGATGAAGCAAGCCAACCGCGTCCGCATGATCTGAACATGCTCTAGCGGTCGATGCGCGAGATCTTGGAGCCTTCGAGGGTGAGGTTGTACATCAAGCCCTTCTGGTTGAGGATGAAGCCGATCACGGGCTTCTTGATCTGGTTGGTGTCGATCGAGCCGCCGACGCCGACCGTCACCAGGGCCACCGAGCCGTCGACGCCCACTTTCCAGCCGTGCTTGCGCTGGAAGCTCGCGAGCGCGTTCTCCGTCATGAAGAGAATGATCACCGTGCGTGCCTGCACGCCGAGCTGGAAGCCGACCGAGGCGGATACCGTGTTGTAATAGCCTTCCGTATAGCCTCTGCGGCGCAGGGCGCCTTCGCCGTACTCGCCGCCGAATCCCATGCCGGCCTTGACGACCGAAGGGAACACCAGCACGGCCGCGGCATCGCGGACGAGGCCGCGCGCGCCCGGCACCGTGCGATAGAAGCGCTGCAGGGCCGCATCCACGTCGGCGTCGATCTCATAGGCCGAGCCGGCGCCCGCGGTGCTTGGCGCTCCCAGCAGGAGGGCAAACGCAAGCAGCGCGTTCAGCAGAAGCGTTTTTGACGACATCTTGTATCCCCCAGAGCGCAAATGTGGCCGGACTCGCTCCCAAACGAGTCGAAGCCCGGGCATCATCTATCGAAAACAATGGACTCAATGTGGCGCGACGGCCGCAGCCCCAAACCAGGCTACGGGCCAGACGGGCGGCCGCGGGCGCTCAGCAGAAGATGCAGGCGCTGCACATGGATGCCGCCTCGGCAATGTGCGCGTCGAGAATGCGGGTGTACTCGGCCATCTTGGGCTTCTGGTTCGCGCACAGCGTCTTCTTCTTTTCGGGATCGGCGAACGCCGTCTCCCACGCCTTGACGTATTCCGCCTTCTTGGCGCGGAACACGGAGGCGACCTTGCGCAGCGAGGTGACCTCGACGCAGGGGCTGACGGCCGCCCACGTGCGCCGTTGCAGGTTCAGCTTACGGCCGCAGAACTCCAGGAGCGCGTCGACGGTGGCGTACTCGTCCACCCGGCGCCAGAGATCCGCGCGCTGCTCCTTGCTGATGCTTTCGAGGCCCATCTTGACCTCGAGGTAGGCCATCCGGGTCTCGGCGGCGCGGGCCAGCCCCAACGCGGCGACGGCGGCCGCTGCGGCCAGCAACGCGCCGGCCACCCATCGCGCACCACGGGTGTTCAAGCTCAGCATGCTCCCTGCGCCTTTCCGCTTCGCCTTCGGTGGGAGTCTAGTTCGGGGCCGGGCGTTTCGGCAAGCGCTCCGCTCGCAGGGGTTGAAGGCTATTCGATGGCAACGATCTCCACATCGCCCCCGCCGACGCGGGCGGTATCGCCCACGCCCTTGCCCAGGAGCGCGCGGGCGAGCGGGGACACATAAGAGAGTGTGCCGCGCGCGGGGTCGGCTTCGTCCTCGCCGACGATGCGGAACGACTGGCGGCGCCCATCGGCGCGCACGAGGGCCACGCGGGCGCCGAACCGCACCTCGTCCCTGTCGGAGGGCGCGGGGACGAGCTCGGCGGTCGCGCGCCGCTGGGTCCAATAGCGCAGGTCGCGCGCGGCGACATTGAGCGCGGCGCGGTCACCCGACGCCTGGGCGTCCGCATAGGCGCGCGACAGGCGCGCCACCTCGTCCTCGATCTGCCGCAGCCCCTCGTCGGTGACGAGGTTCGGATTGTCGGAGATCAGCCGCTCGGGCAACTCCTCGAACGCGGCGAGGCCGTCCGGCTCTTTGACGAATGCTCTGCTCATGGTGGTTCATGCACTCCGCTGCCGGATGCCAATATAAGCATCAACCTAAAAAATAACGAGGAGTGCGAACATGCGCCAGCGACAGACGGAAATCATCGTCCAGACCACCGGCGAGGGACTCTACGAGATCAGCGACGCGGCGCGGGCGTTCACGGCGGAAGCCGGCCTGTCGACGGGTCAGCTCACGGCCTACTGCCGGCACACCTCGGCTTCGCTCGTCATTCAGGAGAACGCCGATCCCGACGTGCAACGCGATCTCATCGCGTTCTTCAAGAGACTCGTTCCCGAGGGCGATCCGCTCTTCGTGCATACGCTCGAAGGTCCCGACGACATGCCCGCGCACATCAAATGCGCGCTCACGCAGACATCGATCACGATACCGATCGTGAGATCTTCTCTTGCACTCGGGACGTGGCAAGGTCTTTATCTCTTCGAGCATCGGCGTCATCCGCATGATCGCAAGGTCGTGTTGCATGCGGTGGGTGATTGATCCCGCGCCGTGCTCGTTGTGGTCTCGCTATGCGACAGGAGTTCCAGATGGCGAAGAACAAGGAAGCGGGCGACAATCGCCGCGTTGGTGCGGTGAAGAAGCGCTCGCAGATTCCGAACAAGCTGACTGGCACCTGGACCAAGCGCGACGACACGACCGGGAAGTTCATGGACGTGAAGGAAGACAGCAAGCCGTTCAAAGGCGTGCGCAAGGAAGGACAGAAGACGATGGCCAAGAAAGTTGCCGTGAAGAAGAAAGCGACCAAGACGACCGCCAGGAAGCCTGCGGCGAGGAAGCCCGCGGCGAAGAAAACCGCCAAGAAAGCCACGAAGCGGGTGGTGAAGAAGGCGCCGGCCGCAAAGAAGCGGGCCGGGGCGCGCCGCTGAGGGCATCGGGCCGTTAACGATTTCCCTTACGGCCTACTCAGGGCGGGCCATCGCGGTACGATGCGCTTTGTCGCGCGGCGATGGCCCGCCGCCCGTTTGAGAAGGGCCCCGCAACCTGCTAAGGAGGCTTCCGAGTTTCAACCTCGGGAGCCTTTCTCATGAGCGACGCCGAAAGCCAGACCCGCATCGCAACGGCCAAACTGATCCGCAGCTACTACGACGCCTTCAACGGGGGCGACAGCGAAGGCATGCTGGCGCACCTCACCGACGACGTGATCCACGACGTGAACCAGGGCGAGCGGCGCGTGGGCAAGGACAAGTTCCGCGCCTTCAACGCCCGCATGACGCATCACTACAAGGAGACGCTGACCGAGCTCGTCGTGCTCGTCTCCAAGGACGGCACGCGGGCCGCGGCCGAGTTCAACGTCAACGGCACCTATCTCAATACGGACAGCGACCTGCCGGCGGCCAAGGGCCAGACCTATGTGCTGCCCGCCGGCACGTTCTTCGCCATCCGCGACGGCAAGATCGCCCGGGTCACCACCTACTACAACCTGACCGAATGGATCGCGCAGGTGGCGTAGTTCGCTCGCGGGCGCCGTTCGGATCGCCCGCGGCGGATCCGGCGCCCGCGCCAATCGGAGCGCGGCTTCGCCAAGACGCGGAGCCTAGCTTCGCCAAGACGCAGGGGCGGCGCTCGCGCCGGGCCGCCTGTGGCCTTGCCCCTTCGAGGCGGAGAGTCGTCAGGCCGACAAGGAAAGGATCACGGAATGAGCATCGAGGTTCGCGCGCTGACGGGCGACGACATCCAATCCGTGCTGCCCGATCTCGCACGGCTCCGCATCACCGTGTTCCGCGACTGGCCGTATCTCTACGACGGCACGCTTGCCTACGAGGAGGAATACCTCGCCAAGTTCGCCAAGGCGAAGGGCGCGGTGTGCGTCGTGGCGCGCGACGGCGATCTCGTCGTCGGAGCCTCGACCGGCGCACCCATGGTCGAGCACGCCGACGAATTCGGCGAGCCGTTCCGCAAGGCGGGCTACGACCTTTCGCAGATCTTCTATTGCGGCGAGAGCGTGCTCCTCAAAAGCCATCGCGGGCACAGGCTCGGGCACCAGTTCTTCGAACTCAGGGAGGCACAGGCGTACAAGCTCGGCGGCTTCACGCACTCGACGTTCTGCCGCGTCGTGCGGCCCGACGACCATCCCCTGAAGCCCGCCGACTACATCCCGCTCGACCGCTTCTGGGGGAAGCGCGGCTATGCTCCGGTGCCGGGGCTCGTCGCCACCTATGACTGGAAGGACATCGATCAGCCGGACGAGACCACGCACACGATGCAGTTCTGGATGAAGGCGCTCTGATGGCTGCTCCTCACCTCCTCAAGGTCGCCGCCGCGCAGTATCCGATCGGACAACCCGGCTCGCTCGCCGAATGGGAGGCGAAGATCGCCCAATGGGTCGCGGAGGGCGCGGCGACGGGCGCGGAGCTCCTCGTCTTTCCCGAGTATGCCGCCATCGAGCAGGCCGCGGCCCTCGGTCCGGAGGTCTACAACGACCTCACGACGACGCTCGAGCGCGTGGCGGCGCTGGCGGAGGCGCGCGTGGGGCTGCATGTGGCGCTGGCCAGACAGCACGGCGTGCACATCCTGGTCGGCTCGGGGCCGGCGGTGCACGCGGACGGGCGCTTCGTCAATGCGGCGCAGCTCGTGACCCCGTCCGGCAAGGTCGGCGTGCAGGAGAAGCTCATCATGACGCCGTTCGAGCATGATTGGGGTGTCACGGCCGGCAGGCCGCTCCGCGTGTTCGAGACCAGCCTCGGAAAGCTCTCAGTTCTCATCTGCTACGACAGCGAGTTCCCGCTGCTCGCGCGGGCGGCGGTCGAGGCGGGCGCGGACGCAATCCTGGTGCCGTCCTGCACTGAGCGCATCTCGGGCTATCATCGCGTGCGCACGGGCTCGCAGGCGCGCGCGCTCGAGAACACGATTGCCACCGTGCAGAGCCCCACGGTGGGCGATGCGCCATGGTCGCCGGCAGTGGATTTCAATGTGGGTGCGGCCGGCATCTACGTGCCGCCGGAGCACGGCGTGAGCGATGCGGGTGTTCTGGCGGAAGGGACCCTCAACGCCGCACAGTGGGTCTATGCGGCGGCCGATCTTGCCGCTCTCCGCCGCCTGCGCACGAGCGGCGAGATGCGCAACTTCGCCGACTGGCCCGCGCAGCCCGGTGCGGCGCCGCTCAAGCACACCGTCGAGGTCGTTCCGCTCGTCTAGAGCGTTCTGTTTCAGGTGGAAACAGCAGAAGCGCGTGGCTGGACTCCGGCCTACGCCGGAGTGACGTTGCGTTTAGACTACCCCGCCCCACACCTATAAGTCATCCCGGCATTATGGCGGAGGCATGCTTTGGATGGACGGCCGGGCGGATGGCTGCCGCTCCGCCAAGCTGGCCGCGCCCGGCGCAGGCGCCCTTGTTATTTCCGCCTGCGCGTCCAGTCCATCAGGGCCTCCCAGAACGCCGCGAGGCCGACGAGGGCGGCGATCAGGAACACGGCGACGACCATCTGCACGACGCCGAAGTTCGGAGCCTCCTCCGCCACGAACCAGCCGGCAATGATGGCGGCGAGCAACAGGATCGGGCGAATGAGCCAATACAGGATGGGCATGGTTCAGCGGACTTTCCTGCTGTTGTTCCTATCGCCAATCCGCCGTTCGCCGCGTGACAGGTCTCGAACGATCTCACCCGAAAGCGCGCGGCGCGAGGCATCCGCTCACTTCAGCGCCCAGGTGACGGTGACGCGGGCTTCCAGCGTCTCGGTTCCCGCCTCGATGGGCACCGCTTCCGCCCTGGCGGCGCGCATCGCCATCGGCCGGGGACCGCCGTAGCTCATCTCCTCGGTGATCGTGACCACCTCGCCGAGATCGGCTCCTGCGGCGGCCGCCAGCAGCTCGGCGCGGCGGCGCGCGTTGGCAACCGCCTCCTTGCGCGCCTCATCCTTCAGCGTCTCGGCCTTGCTGACCTCGAAGGCGAGCCCGTTCACCTGGTTGGCGCCGAGAGAGACGAGCTTGTCGAGCAAGCCTCCCAACGCCTTCAAGTCGCGCACGACGAGTGTGACCTGGTTCGAGACCCGGTAGCCGTCGATCGTCGGCGTGCCGTCGCGCGGATTGGTGTAGCGGGGCTCGACGTTGAAATTTCTGGTCTGGATATCCTTGGCGTCGATGCCACTCTCCTTCAGCCCGGCAATGACCTTCTGCATGAGCTCGGTGTTGGCGGACAGCGCGGCGGCGGCCGTCTCGGCCTCGGCGGCGACGCCGGCCGAGATCGTCGCCCGGTCGGGCTCTGCGTCGGCGTATCCGGAGGCGGAGACGGTGATCAGGCGATGCATCGGTCGTTCCTCGGCCCGGAGCGGGCTCGCAAATGTGACGAGCAGGACTGCGGCGGCCAACAGTGCCGCCGGCGTGAAGAGGGTGACAGGGCGCATACGGATCCTCCAGGTCGATGGTCGCGGATAGAACATTCCCGCGGATGAAGGAAGCCTGAACGATGTTGATCTCATGACGGCCGTGGCCGCTGGAACGGGGCGCGAACTCTGTTATAGAGGGCGGCCACCCTTCGGGCGCCACAGCGCGGCGGCCTGATCTTTCGCTCGGGGGCCCGTAGCTCAATGGTCAGAGCTGGCGGCTCATAACCGCCTGGTTCCAGGTTCGAGTCCTGGCGGGCCCACCAATGTTTTCATACGTTTATGCCGACATTCGGCTTGTCGCATTGCCGTCGGCGGTCCATCCGCTGTCCTAAATTGCGGAACTGAATTTTTGAGCCCGTTCCCCTCGGAACAGCGGGGATGACCCCGCAGGGGTCATAGTGCTCTCAACAGACACCCTGGCACTGGAGAGAGCCAAATGACCAAGATCAGCACCATCCTCGCCGCAGCGATCGCCCTCAGCACCGCCACCCTCTCCACCCAGGCCGGCGCCGTCAGCCTCGGCGTCAAGATGGCCTGCGCCGCCGACTACTACGCCCACTGCAGCCAGCACGATCCGGACAGCCCCGGCGTCCGCAAGTGCATGCGCTCCGTCGGCAAGAACCTTTCCCAGCGTTGCCTGAGCGCCCTGGTCGGTGCCGGCCTTGCTCCCAAGACTGCCGTTGCCCAAACGAAGGTCGCAGCCAACTAAGAACGGCACAATTCAAGTCCGGTCTCTGAGCTGGACACACGAAAGCCGGGGCGCCTCTCCACGCTCCGGCTTTCTCATTTCGACTAAAAATCGCTATCGCCGCCAGGAGGCGGTAGTGACCATGGCTGCAATTAGATCAGTCGGGCGCGAAGCTTGCCGTATTCCGCCTCGGTAATCGATCCCTTCGCCTTGAGTTCGTCCAGCTTCCTGATCTCGTCAGCGGCGCTGAAGCCCACGATGCTGCGCAGTTCGTCGCGCGCTTTTTGCGCTTGAGCCTGCTGCCGCTCCGCCATGCTGCTGCTCTGCGTCAGCAGATAAGCGAGCACGGTCAAGTAGGGCAAGAGGACCAGGAAGATCACCCAGACGACTTTGTTGAAGCCCGAAATGTCAGTCCGCCGGAACAGATCGGCGAACACCGTGATCAGTAACCAGAACCAGACGACGAACATGAAAATTACGAATACGTCGAATAGAAAGTTGCCAAGGTTCAGATTTCCGAGATGCATAGGTCGCACTCCATATTGCTACGCGAGGGTTACCCTACTTTGGGACCACTATCACCACATATTTCCGAGAGACTTAAGGAACCGCGCCGGCTTTCCTCGTGTCCCGAACGATGCGTGCTCTTGCCGCCCGCCGCCTTCAGGTCGCGCGTCGAGGAAGGGTAACGACAAGGTCGGTGTTAAATCCTCGCCTTCACCATACAGAACGTAGCTGCGAGGGTAGCCTCCGGCTCCGATTATTTGCCGTCGTCTGACGCATCTGGCTCTTGCAGATACCGCTGCAGGCCCGATGCGAAGTCCAACTTTCGGAAGCTGTCCCGGCTCACGAGACGTGGGCCCTGCACAAGCCTTAATCCCCGGAGCACCGGTCTCGGGGGTGAGCGCAACATCACCAACTCGCGGGCGAGCGAGGGCGACACCGCGAGCTGGGGCCTCGGTACAAGTGCGGCAGTTTCAACGGCCGCGGCCACGTCGCCGGCCAGCTGCTCGCCGTCCTCACGGACGCCGACGCGCTCCTGGGCCGCCTCGAGCGCGATGTCGAACGTCTCGAACCTGCCAAGGTAACCTGGAACGCGCGGATACACGCGCCGCCGCACATAGCTTGCCTCGGTCTTCGTCGGAGATTGCAGGACGCTGATGACGAGCGCTGCCACTCCTTGCGTGCGGAAGCCGAGCTTCTCTGCGGCGGCGCGCGATACGTCGAGCTTGCGCTTTCCGCTATAGGGACCTGCGTTGGTGATCCGCAGGACAGAGGCGTCGCCGGTCTTGGGATTGTAGGCGAGGATGACCGTGCCGTCCGGCAGCAGCGGGCTCGCCGCATTGTCGGGGAGATCGGGACGGAAGACGGCGCCCGAGCTCGTCAACCCGCAGGGGTTCAAGCGGTCGAGACGGCAGCTATCGTAATAGGAGGCGAGCAGGTAGCCGCGCCATCCGACGAGCGTGTCGGTCTGCGCCAGCGTCCCGACGCGGTGACAAAACCCATGGAAACAGTACCGGGTGCCGGGAGACTTGGCATTCGCCGTCGTCACGGTCGTAGCGCCGACGATCAGGGTCACGGCGGCCCCAACCAAAGCCGGCAGCGCAAGCCGCCAACCCATGACAAAATCCGAGGCTGCCCTAAGCAGCGGACGCTTTTCCCGTAGCATGTGACGCGGGGCGGTTCGCTAAAATCAGTTTCTGACTTGTGAGACAACCGTGGCGAATGTTTGAGCAGCCTCGCTCACACAGGGTAAACGCGCACTTAATGACGGGACGAAACGGTGCCTGCAATCGCGCCAACCTGTCGAGAGGCGAAGTGACCGAAGCTCGGAGATGTGGTTAACTTGACCGAGCGACCGCGCTGGTGCTCGCCGCCTACGAGGCTACTCAGAGCAGCACGATCACGCGATGGCCCGGCTGACGCCAGAAGTGGAGCTTGCGGTACTGGGCCACGTTGTCGACGCCCGCATTGGTGCGGGCAGCTATTGCTGCTGTTGCTGCTGACCGCTCTGCTGATCAACCTCCACCCTGACGTCTAGGGCTTCGCTCTCGCCGCCCCTCTGGATGCCGCGAATGGGGGAGGCGGAGCCGGCGTCGAAACCCCAGGCGAGGCGGACGTAGCGCTCGGTCGGGCACATGCCGTTGGCCGGGTCGAACCCGACCCAGCCCAGGCCGTCGATCCAGGCCTCCGCCCACGCGTGGGCCGCTTCCGAAGGGGCGAGGGTGCCGGAGAGGAAGTAGCCGTTAACGTAACGGGCCGGGACGCCGATGATGCGCGCCGCCGAGATGAACACGTGCGCATGGTCCTGACACACTCCCCTACCGGCGGCCAGCGCCTCGGCCGCCGTCGTGTGGTGGTGGGTGGAGCCGATCTCGTACTCGACGGCATCCTGCACCGCGCGCATCAGGGCGTGCATGCAATCGAGGACGTTCCTCGGAACCTTGCCGTTGCTGACGCCGCGGGCGAGCTCGCGGATGCCCTTGTCGGGCACGGTTCGATCCGTCTCGCGCAGGAAGACGCGGCGGGGCGCAAGCTCCGTCAGACCGCGCACGATGCCGCTGCGGTCCTCCGTCTCGACGATGCCCGATGCCTCGATGGTGATGCCGTCGTGAAGGCCGCTCACGGAGGCGAGGTGGACGATATTGCCGAAGCCGTCGCGGTATCCGATCCCCGTCTCGAAGCCGGGTGCCGAGATGGTCCAGGCGGTCACGTCCTGTCCGTCGAACGAGGGAGGCGTCAGCCGCAGACTCTGGATCGAGTAGCGCACCGGCGTCTCGTAGCGGTAGGTCGTGACATGGCGAATCTCGATCAGCATCCGCCCCTCAGTAAGTGAAGTGATAGGCCTCGGAGATCTCGTGCGCGACGCGGCTGTTGCGACCGATGAACTCGAGCAGGAACTCATGCAGCCCGGACTGGAAGACGGTGTCGATGTCGCTCATCTCGAGCAGTGCGAGCGTAGATTTCGCGGTTTCGAGACACGGCTTCTGCTCGCCGTAGAGTGCAGAAAGGTCGGCGAGCGTCTGGTCGATCTCGTCGTAGCAGGCGCGCAACGAGCGCGGCATGGCGCGGTTCAGGATCAGGTAGTCGGCGATGCGCCAGGAGCGGTAGCTCTCCTTGTAGACCCAGCGGTAGCTCATGTGCGCCGAGACCGAGCGCAGGATCGCCTCCCACTGGGCGTTGTCGACGCCCGAGCCGATCATGCTCGTCGAGGGCAGGAGCACGTAGTATTTCACGTCGAGGATGCGCGCGGTGTTGTCGGCCCGCTCGAGGAACGTGCCGAGCTGGCTGAAGTAGTAGGTGTCGTTGCGCAGGATGGTGTTGAGGAGCGCGCCGCGGTAGCCGGCCGAGCGCTCCTTGATCCAGTCGAGCATGCGCGGCAGCGCGTCCGACCGCAGCGTGCTGGGCCGAATGGACTGCAGCTCGAGCCATGTGCTGTTCAGAGATTCCCACATTTCCCGTGTCAGCGCCGTGCGCTGAGCACGGGCGTTGCGCCGGGCGGTGGCGATGCAGGAGCTGATGCTCGACGGGTTTTCGCCATCGAACAGGAGGAAGTCGACCACGTTGCGCGTGTCGAGCGCGCCGTGCTTGGCGTAGTACTGATCGGCGCAACCGGCGCTCTCGAGGGTGGAGGCCCACTCCTGCTTGTGGTCGTCGCCGATGCGGGGCAGCAGCGCGATGCGGTAGCCGGCCTCGATGAGACGGGCCATGTTCTCGGCGCGCTCAACGTAGCGGGAAAGCCAGAAGAGATCGTTTGCCGTGCGCCCTAACATTGCTTTGTGCGCCCCTGCCCTCAGGCGTTTCTTGTTTCAGTCCTGGAGCACCCAGGTGTCCTTCGTTCCGCCTCCCTGGCTCGAGTTGACGACCAGCGAGCCCTTGCGCAGCGCGACGCGGGTGAGGCCGCCGGGCACCAGGCGGACCTCGTCACCGATCAGAACGAACGGTCGCAGATCCAGATGGCGCGGCCCGATCCCTTCCTCGCCCAGCGTCGGGCAAGTGGAGAGCGCGAGTGTCGGCTGGGCGATGTAGTTCGCGGGGTTCGCCTTGACGCGCACGCGGAAGGCCTCGACGTCCTCCTTGCTGGCCGTCGGTCCGACGAGCATGCCGTAGCCACCCGAGCCGTGCACCTCCTTGACGACCAAGTCGCCCAAGTTGTCGAGCACGTACTTCAAGGAGTCGGGCTTCCTGCAATTGTAGGTCGGCACGTTCTTCAGGATGGGCGGACGGCCCATATAGAATTCGATGATCTCGGGGATGTAGCTGTAGATCGCCTTGTCGTCGGCGATGCCGGCGCCGGGCGCGTTGACGATGGTGACGTTGCCGGCGCGGTAGACGTCGAACAGGCCGGGCACGCCGAGGACCGAATCGGGCCTGAAGGTCAGCGGATCCAGGAAAGCGTCGTCGACGCGCCGGTAGAGCACGTCGACGCGGCAGAGGCCCTGCGTCGTCTTCATGTTCAGGAAGCCGTCCATAACGACGAGATCCGGCGCCTCGACCAGCTCGAGCCCCATCTGGTCGGCGAGGAAGGCGTGCTCGAAATAGGCGCTGTTGTAGATTCCGGGCGTCAGAACGGCGATCACGGGGTCGTCGTCGAGGTTCTCCGGGGCGACGCTCTCGAGCGTCTTTCTCAGATAGTCCGGGTAGGTCTCGACCGGGGCGACGCGGTTCTCGGCAAACAGATTCGGGAACATGTGCATCATCGTCTCGCGGTTCTCCAGCATGTAGGAGACGCCGGACGGCGTGCGGCAATTGTCCTCCAGCACGAAGAACTCGGTGGGGCCGGTGCGCACGATGTCGACGCCGACGATGTGGCTGTAGATGCCGCGCGGCGGCTGGATGCCCACGACCGCGGGCTCATAGGCGGCATTGCGGAATACCCGTTCGGCCGGGATGCGCCCGGCGCGGACGATCTCGGCGCGGTCGTAGACGTCGCGCAGGAAGGCGTTCAGCGCCTGCGCGCGCTGCTTCACGCCGCGCTCCAGCCGCCGCCATTCGTGCGCGGTGAACACGCGCGGGAAGATGTCGAAAGGGATGAGCCGTTCCGGGTCGCCGCCCTCGCCGTAGACCGCGAAGGTGATGCCGATGCGGCGGAACAGGGCGTCGGCCTCGGCGCGCTTCAGATCGAGGAGGTCCGGCGGCATGTCGGAGACCCAACCCGAAAGGTCGAGATAGGGCTCGCGAACCGTTTCCCCGTCGTACATTTCGTTGAACGTCGAAATGCGTTTCCCCTTTAGACCCTGCGCTCCTTCGTCTCTGCTCGCGTTCGACCGTTATCGTTGGACGCGAGCCTAACGCGGTGGAATCCGGTTGGCGAGTCCCCTCTTGCGGCTCGACCGGAACGCTGCGGTGGCCTAGGGTGCGGGCAGTTCCACCTACGAGGACGATGATGCACGACCGTTCGCCGCTGGCCCCCGAAAAATTCCCGAAACTGCCCGACATCGAAGGCGTGCGCCTTGCGACCGCCCGCGCGGGGTACAAGGGCTGGGACCGTGCCGACATGCTGCTCGGCGAGTTCGCCGAAGGCACGGTCGTGGCCGGGCTGACGACGACGTCGAAGTGCCCCTCGCCCGAGGTGGAATGGTGCCGGGCCGCTCTGCCGCAGGGCAAGGCGCGCGCGCTGGTGGTGAACGCCGGCAATTCCAACGCCTTCACCGGCCATCGCGGCCGCGCGGCGGTGGAGGCGATCGCCGCCCGTGTCGCTGCCGCCGCCGGCTGCGCGCCCTCGGACGTGTTCGTCGCCTCGACCGGGGTGATCGGCGTGCCGCTGCCGATCGACAAGGCGGAGGCCGGGCTGGACGCCGCGCTCGCCGCGCCTGAGGCCTCGTGGGAGGAAGCGGCCGCG
>JRYH01001309.1_pt1 | contig 16477 bp, 14 predicted proteins | sample 235351 | NCBI WGS metagenome assembly JRYH01 (sample SAMN03074221, study PRJNA261480) | activated sludge metagenome | biome: Wastewater Treatment Plant; feature: Wastewater; material: Activated sludge; isolation source: activated biomass of a wastewater treatment plant treating wastewater... ... | reverse complement strand
GGATCCTCGGTCAAGGCCTCGAGGGCGGAGGCGCCATCGCTGTAGGTGCGCACCTTGTAGCCTTCGGCCTCGAGCGCCATGCCGAGAGAAGTGAGAATGTTGCGCTCGTCATCGACCAAAGCGATCGTGCTTTTCTCTTTCATGTTCCCATTTTCCTAGCGGCACCCTGAAGGCCCAGTTGGCGCTTTATGGCTCCAAGGTGGATCAATTGTGGCGGCGACCTTACTATGTCCACGCCCCTGAACCAAAACTGAACGGCGCATCAGCAGAACGAGGCTCTCATGGCAGGACAAAATCCCACCCCCACGCCGGCGTCCCCGGCCGATGCCTCGCCGGCCGAGGCCGCACGCCTCTTGATGCGGCGCGCGCTCAAGGCCTCGCTTGCCACGCTCGGCGCGCCCGACGGCCATCCCTACGCCTCGCTGATCACGATCGCAACCGATGTGGACGGCACGCCGCTGTTCCTCATCTCGACGCTCGCGCTCCATACGAAGAATCTCGCCCAAGATGCCCGGGCGAGCATCCTTTTCGACGGCACCGACAGCACGGGCGACCCGCTTGCGGGCGGGCGCGTCACGGTCATGGGGCGGGCCGAGAAGACCGGGCGGGGAATTGCGCGCGAGCGTTTCCTGTCCCGCCATCCCGCCGCGCGCGGCTATGCCGGGTTTCCGGATTTCGCGGTCTACGAGCTGATCCCAGAGCGGGCGCATTACATCGGCGGGTTCGGGCGGATCGTCGACCTCGGACCGGAGGATCTCCTGGTCGGAACGGAGGACGCGGCGCGTCTGATCGAGGGGCACGGCGACATCGTCGCGCACATGAACGACGACCATCGCGCCGCCATCGAGCTTTATGCGACGGCGCTCGCGGGACGTCCGAGCGGGCCCTGGCGCCTCACCGGCCTCGATCCCGAGGGTTTCGATCTCGCCTCCGACGGCGAGACGTGCCGCCTTCTCTTCGCCACGCCGGTGCTGACACCTGATGCGGCACGCCGTGAGTTCGTGCGCCTCGCCGACCTGGCCCGTACCCAAAAGACCTAGGAATAAGTGCGCACCGCACGCTTGAAGGGGTCGTCTTGCGGGTGCTAGTTAGCACTTGCAGCAAGACCCGATATTTCAGCGATTTCTGTGCAGGATCTTTGGACCTGCCTGCGGAGGCTTATTTGATGAACGCCATGCCACCGGTGCAATCCGCAACGCGCAATCCCGCGGTGCTCGCCTTTGTGGACCAAGCAAGAGCGCTCTTCAGACCCGAGCGGGTGGTCTGGTGCAACGGCAGCAAAGACGAATACCAGCAGCTTCTCCACGCGATGGTGGCGACGGGCACCGCCCAGTGGCTCAACCCCGAGAAGAGACCCAATTCCGTCATTGTGCGCTCCGATCCTGCCGACGTCGCACGCGTCGAGGACCAGACCTTCATCTGCTCGCTCTCCAAGGAAGACGCCGGCCCCACCAACAACTGGGCCGATCCGACGGAGATGAAGACCACGCTCCAGGGCCTGTTCGACGGCGCCATGGTGGGCCGGGCGATGTACGTCGTTCCCTACTCGATGGGCCCCGTGGGCTCGCCCATCGCCCGCATCGGCATCATGGTGACGGACAGCACGTATGCCGTCGCCAACATGCACATCATGACGCGCGTCGGCGATGCCGTGCTCGACGCGCTCGGCACCAGCACGGACTTCGTGCGCGGCCTGCACACGGTGGGCGTTCCGCTCAAGAAGCAGACCTGGGCCGACGAGCCCTGGCCCTGCAATACGACGAAGTACATCTGCCACTTCCCGGAATCCCGCGAGATCTGGTCGTACGGCTCGGGCTATGGCGGAAACGCGCTTCTCGGCAAGAAATGCCATGCGCTCCGCATCGCCTCCGCCCAGGCGCGCGACGAAGGCTGGATGGCCGAGCACATGCTGATCCTGAAGCTCACCAATCCGGAAGGCCGCTCGAAGTTCATCGCGGCGGCATTTCCCTCGGCGTGCGGCAAGACGAACCTCGCCATGCTCATTCCGACCATCCCGGGCTGGAAGGCGGAGACGATCGGCGACGACATCTGCTGGATGAAGTTCGGCGAGGACGGCCGCCTCTACGCGATCAACCCCGAGACGGGCTTTTTCGGCGTCGCGCCCGGCACCTCGAACGCGAGCAACCTCAATGCGATGCGGACGCTGAACGCCAACTGCATCTTCACCAACGTGGGCCTGACGGACGATGACGACGTCTATTGGGAGCAGATGGACGGCCAGCCGCCCCAGCGCCTCACCGACTGGCTGCGCCGCTCCTGGTCGCCGAGCGCAGGCCGCCCCGCGGCTCATCCCAACGCGCGTTTCACGGCGCCCGCCGCCCAGTGCCCGGTGATCGCCAAGGAGTGGGACGATCCCAAGGGCGTGCCGATCGACGCCATCCTGTTCGGCGGCCGGCGCGCAACCGTGGTGCCGCTCGTGTCGGAGGCGCTCTCCTGGCAGCACGGCACGTTCCTCGGCTCCATCATGGCGTCGGAGAAGACGGCAGCCGCGGCCGGCACGATCGGCGAGCTCAGGCGCGACCCGATGGCGATGCTGCCGTTCTGCGGCTACCACATGGGCGACTACTTCCAGCACTGGCTCACCATGGGCGAGAAGGGCGGCAGCAAGATGCCGAGGATCTTCTACGTCAACTGGTTCCGGAAGAGCGGCGAAGGCAAGTTCCTGTGGCCGGGCTACGGGGAGAACAGCCGCGTGCTCAAGTGGATCTTCGAGCGGTGCGACGGGACGGCGGAGGCCGTGGAAACGCCGATCGGCAAATTGCCGGCGGAGGGTGCGCTCGACGTCGAGGGCCTCGACGTCAGCGCTGAAGCGATGGCCGAGCTTCTCAAGGCGGACCGCGACGGCTGGAAGGCCGAGCTTCCCTTGATCAAAGAGCATTTCGCGACCTTCGGGGAGAGGCTGCCGCGCGGCCTTGCGGACGAGCTCGACGCGCTCGAGAAGCGGCTGGCCTGATCCGTCCACGCACGACTTCAACGACTTTTGACTTGGAACACCGGGACCCCTGTCCCGGTGTTTTGCGTTCGGGTGTCGCGTTGCGTTGGCTATCGATCTTGCGCATGAATCATGGTCTACATGCAGGCGTTCGAGCGCGCGTCGGGGCGCCTTCGACCACCCTGCATTTCAGGCGCCGCCTTACAATCGCGGAATGCGTGCTGCGCATGAACTCTTCGTCTGAAAGGCTGGCCGCCGACACCGGCTTCGTGGGCGATTGCGATGCTCAATTGGATCCTCAGGCGCTTCTGGCGCCCCGCCAAGACGGCACCCGTCCCTTCCGTTACCTCTCCCGTGCGGGTCGAGCATGACGACCGGCTCATCATGGTCGATGACGGCACGGGCGCCCTTGCCACGCTCGCCTGGGCCGACCTCGCCAACGTGACCGTGCTCACCACCGACGCCGGCCCGTTCGAGCCCGATCTCTTCTGGGTCCTCTCCGACAAGGACGCGCGCCAGACGCTCACGGTGCCGCTGGGCGCGGTGGGCGAGCATGCGCTGCTTCAGGTCATGCAGGCGCGTCTGCCCGGCTTCGACAACATGGCCGTGGTCGAAGCCATGAGCAGCACGACCAGAGGGCGGTTCCAGGTCTGGCCGGCAGCCGATCTGATGTAGGGCATCCGCGGCCCTGACGGGCTTCCCGTTTCGCGCTATGGTGCCGCCACCCGATCTGGCGCCGGGCTTCTCTCCGCCACAGCAAAGGATACGTCATGTTCGATCCCGAAAGTCCGCCCGAGCTCGAGGCCGCGCACTGGCTCAACGCTGAGACACCGCCGAAGCTCAAAGACCTCAAGGGCAAGGTGGTGGTGCTCGCCGCGTTCCAGCAGCACTGCCCCGGCAGCCTCAAATGGGGTCTGCCGCAGGCCGCGCGCCTCGCGCAGGCTTTCAGCACCGACGAGGTGGTGGTCATCGGCCTCAACACACCCTTTGAGGAGACCAAGGCGCAGGACAAGGCCGCGCTCGAAGCCTTCGTCACTGAGCACGGGCTGACGTTTCCGATCGCGCTCGATGCGACCGACGGCGAGAGCCTGCCGAAGACGATGGAGGCCTACGAGATCCAAGGCACGCCGACCGTGCTGCTGTTCGACCGGCAGGGGCGGCTGCGGCGCCATTATCTCGGGCAGGTGGACGATATCCGCATCGGCGCGGAAATCATGGCGCTCACCCTCGAAGCGCGCAATGCGCCGCGCGAGCAATCGATGGCGCTCGAGCGGCGGCTGGCGGCGGTTCTGACGGATCCCGACGCGCATCATCATCACGATCATCACGAGGGCGGCTGCTGTGGCGGGCATGACCATGCCCACGACCATCACCACCACCATGACGGCGGTTGCTGCGGCGGACACGACCACGAGCAGAGCCACGAGCACACGCATGAGCATGAGCACGCCCATGCGCACGGCAAGGGCGGCTGCGGTTGCGGGCACGATCATTGAGATCGTCCCGCCCGTCGCGACGTACGGCGCTTGACGGAACCGACGCATGCCCGTCTTGTCCGGGCCGCGTCGTAGAAGCCGGCGCCGAGGCCCTTCCGTAAAGCGGCGGCTTTCCATGGAGACGACATGATCTTCAAGCTGGTCGATCGCGAGGCATGGGATGCCGCGTGCGCCGCCGGAGCCTTCACAGGCTCGGCCGACGACCGGCGCGACGGCTACATCCACCTCTCGGCGCCCGGACAGGTCGCGGCCACCGCGCGGAAATACTTCTCAGGCGTGCCGCACCTTCTCCTCGTTGCCTTCGAGGAAAGCGCGCTCGGGGACGCCCTCAAGTGGGAGCCCGCGCGCGGTGGCGCGCTTTTTCCTCACCTCTATGCGCCGTTGCCGACGCGCCTCGCGCTCTGGCAGCGCGAGATCGTGCTCGCCGACGATGGCACGCCCCTCATTCCGGAGGACATCCACGCGTGCTGAAGGCTCTTTCGACGCTCGCCCGTCCGCTCCTTCTCGCGCTCGATCCGGAAGCTGCGCACGAGGCGACGTTGCGCGCGCTCGAGCTTGGCGTCTACCCGCGCACCGGAGAGACGGCGCCGTGCCTCGCCGTGCGGCTCTGGGGGCTCGACTTCCCGAACCCCATCGGGATCGCCGCCGGCTTCGACAAGGATGCGCGCGTGCCGGACGCCGTGCTCGGCCTCGGCTGCGGGTTCGCCGAGATCGGCACCACGACGCCGCGGCCGCAGCCGGGCAATCCCGCGCCCCGCGTCTTCCGCCTGATCTCGGATCGTGCCGTCATCAACCGGCTCGGTTTCAACAATGCCGGCCATGCGGCGGCGCTCGCCCGGCTCGCCGCGCGTGCCCAGCGCGGCGGCATCGTCGGCGTCAACCTCGGCGCCAACAAGGACAGCACCGACCGCGTCGCCGATTACGTGGCCGGGCTCGAAGCGTTCTATGAGGTGGCGAGCTATTTCACGGTGAACGTCTCCTCGCCGAACACGCCCGGCCTGCGCGATCTCCAGGCTCCGGACGCGTTGGACGATCTGCTCGCGCGCCTGATGGCGGCGCGTGCGGTGAAAACCGCGGCGGGGCTTCCCAAGCGGCCCATCGTCGTCAAGCTGGCGCCGGATCTGGCCGAGGAGACGATCGCGCCGGTGGCGGCGGCGCTCCTGCGCCACGAGGTCGACGGCATCGCCGTCTCGAACACCACGCTTGCCCGCCCAGGCGTCGCCGGCCCGAACGCGGCGGAGGCGGGCGGCTTGTCCGGCCGGCCTCTGTTCCACCGCTCCACGGTCATGCTGGCACGCGTTTACGAGGCCACCGGCGGGCGCGTGCCGCTGATCGGCATCGGCGGCATCGACAGCGGCGAGACGGCGCTCGCGAAGATCGAGGCGGGGGCGACGCTGCTGCAGCTCTATACGGGTCTCATTTACGAAGGGCCGAGCCTGATCGGACGGATGACGGGCGCTCTGGCAGAGGCGTGCGCCGCGCGCAACGTCGCCTCCATCACGGCGCTGACGGGCACGCGCGCGGCGGAGTGGGCCGCAAAGCCGCTCGGCTAACGCTTCCCTCCGACGAGCCTCATTCGGCTTTCGAGCGCGCCGTCCGCGCCACGCGGGCGATCAGCCAGATCGGAACGACGATGAGGGCGCCGAGCAGCATGTACTCGAGCACCCATTCGATGGCGCCGAAGCCGAGGTCGTAGACGCTGCGGAGCAACTCGTTCACACGCTGGAAGAAATTTCCGAGGTCGATGCCGAGCGCCTTCATCACGATGCCGACGACGAGCGAGATGAGGGCGAGCCGGATCAGGACTCCGAGCGGGTGTCCGCCAAAAAACGTGTTACGGTCCATCGGGCTGGGTTCCATCCGTTGTGAGCCGGCAGGCGCGCGTCCGCGAGCGCGCGGATCTCCCTCTAACATAGAGCGTGCCGCCTGCGAAGGAAGACCGAGACGCGTGCGAGACCCGATCCGGAAGGCGAGACAGAAGAGAGCCCCGAAGACATCGCTGCGCCAGGCGCAGCGCGCCGCCGTGCCCGCGCTTCCCGCTCCGTTCCGCGCCTGGTTCGAGCGCCGCGGCTGGAAACCGCGCACCCACCAGCTCGCGCTTCTCGCCCAGGCCGAGGCTCGCCGCTCCACGCTTCTGGTCGCGCCGACGGGGGCGGGCAAGACGCTCGCCGGCTTCCTGCCGACGCTCGTCGCCCTCGAGCAGCGTCCGCGCCGGCGCTCGAACGAGCAGGGCAGCGGTCTGCACACGCTCTACATCTCGCCGCTCAAGGCGCTGGCGGAGGACGTTGCCCGCAATCTCCTCGCGCCGGTCGCGGAGATGGACCTCAAGATCTCGATCGAAACCCGCTCCGGCGATACGTCCGTCGCCCGTCGAGCGCGTCAGCGCGCGCGTCCGCCGCACATCCTGCTGACCACGCCCGAGCAGATCGCGCTGATGCTGGCGAGCCCGGATGCGGCTTACGTCTTCGGCGCGCTCGACACGATCATCCTGGACGAGCTGCATGCGCTGGCGCCCTCGAAGCGCGGCGACCTGCTGTCGCTCGGCCTCGCCCGTCTTGCGGCACTCGCGCCCGGTGTCATGACGCTCGGCCTCTCCGCCACGGTCGCGCGCCCGTCGGAGCTTCGCAGCTACCTCGTCCCGCAGACGGCGCCCGATGACGAGCGCCGCTTGGCCGATCTCGTCGTCGCCCGCGGCGGGGCGGCGCCCGAGATCCGCATCCTCGAAATCGAGGAGCCCGTGCCGTGGGGCGGCCATTCCGCGCGCTACGCGATGCACGAGATCTACCGCGAGATCGCCGCGCATCGCACGACGCTCGTTTTCGTCAACACGCGCATGCAGGCCGAGCTCGTGTTCCAGGAGCTCTGGCACCTGAACGAGGCGTCGCTGCCCATCGCGCTCCATCACGGCTCGCTCGACAAGGCCCGTCGCCAGAAGGTCGAAGCCGCGATGACCGAGGGGCGCCTGCGCGCCGTGGTCGCCACCTCGACGCTCGATCTCGGCATCGACTGGGGCGATGTCGATCTCGTCGTCCATGTCGGCGCGCCGAAGGGCGCCAGCCGGCTCGCCCAGCGCATCGGCCGCGCCAACCACCGCATGGACGAGCCGTCGACGGCGATCCTGGTTCCGGCCAACCGCTTCGAGGTGCTGGAATGCCGCGCCGCGCTCGATGCGGCCAAGGCCGGCGAGCAGGATACGGTGATCACGCGCTCCGGCGCGCTCGACGTCCTGGCCCAGCACATCATGGGCACGGCCTGCGCGGGGCCGTTCGCGCCGGCAGCGCTGTTCGACGAGGTGCGCACCGCGACACCCTACGCCGATCTCACCCGCTCCCGTTTCGACCGCGTCGTCGCGTTCGTGGCAACCGGCGGCTACGCGCTCCGCTCCTACGAGCGCTTCGCCCGCCTGCGCCCGACCGACGACGGCCGCCTGCGGCTCGCGCACCCTTCGCTCGCGCGCCAGTACCGCATGAATGCCGGCACCATCGTCGAGGCGCCGATGATCAAGGTGCGGCTCGTCGGCCAGCGCCGCGGCCGCAGCCAGGGCAAGCCCGGCGCGCCGCGCCCCCTGGTCGGCGGGCGCGTGCTGGGAGAGGTGGAGGAATCCTTCATCGAGCAGTTGACGCGCGGCATGACGTTCGTCTTCGCGGGCGAGGTCGTGCGCTTCGAGGGGCTCGAGGAAACGGAGGCGTTCGTCACGCGCGCGCCGGGCGCCGACGCCATGATCCCGAGCTATGCCGGCGGCAAGTTTCCGCTCTCGACGCATCTCGCGAGGCGCGTACGCGCCATGCTGGCCGATCCCGAGCGATGGAGCGATCTGCCGACGCCCGTCGCCGAGTGGTTGGGTTTCCAGCACGACTATTCGCAACTCCCCGGCGCCGACGATGTGCTGGTCGAGACCTTCCCGCGCCGGTCGCGTCACTTCATGGTCGCCTACCCGTTCGAGGGACGGCTCGCCCACCAGACGCTCGGCATGCTGTTGACGCGCCGCCTCGAGCGCGAAGGCGCGCGCCCGCTCGGCTTCGTCGCCAACGATTACGGCCTGGCCCTGTGGGGCCTCGGCGATCTTTCGGAGCGCATCGCGGACGGCAGCCTGAGCCTCGCCCGCCTGTTCGACGAGGACATGCTGGGCGACGACCTCGAAGCCTGGCTCGCCGAGAGCAGCCTCATGCGCCGCACGTTCCGCACCGTGGCGGTGATCGCGGGCCTGGTCGAGCGCCGTCATCCCGGGCGGGAGAAGAGTGGCCGGCAGGTCACGGTCTCCACCGACCTCGTCTACAATGTCCTGCTCCGCCACGATCCCGGCCATATTTTGCTCGAAGCGGCGTGGGAGGACGCAGCGAGCGGACTTCTGGATATCGTCCGCCTCGGCCAATTCCTGGCGCGCATCCGCGGCCGAATCAGGCATCAAATCCTGGACAGGGTCTCGCCCCTCGCGGTTCCCGTTCTGCTCGAGATCGGCGTGGAGCCGGTCGGCCGCCTCGGCCGAGAGGATATTCTGCGGGCAGCGGCGTCCGAGCTGATCGAGGATGCGATGCGGCTCTCCAACGGGGATCAGACGTGAGACACTCCGCCCAGCGGCTCGAGCTGAAACCCGAGCGTCTCGACGTCGGCGAGTTCAGCCGCCAGCCGCTCTCGATTTCCGGCCGCGCTTTCCTGGCCGATATCTCCGGCGCGCTCTACTGGCCCGCCGAGGATGCGCTGATCGTGGCCGATCTGCATCTGGAGAAGGGCTCGTCGTTCGCCGCGCGCGGGGTTCTGCTACCGCCGTACGACACGGCCGCGACGCTCGAGCGGCTGGCGGCCACGCTCGATGCCTATCCGGCGTCCACCGTGATCTGTCTCGGCGACAGCTTCCATGACGGCCGCGCCGACGAGCGCATGAGCGTGCGCGACCGTGAGACGCTGGCGATCCTGCAGGAGGAGCGCACGTGGGTCTGGATCAACGGCAACCATGATCCCAAAATCGCGCCGTGCTTCGGCGGGCGCGTGACGGGCGAGCTGACGCTCTCCGGCATCACCTTCCGCCACGAGCCGGCCACGAGCCCCGTGACGCACGAGATCGCGGCCCACCTTCACCCGGCCGCGCGGGTATCGTTCCACGGCCATGTCATCCGCCGGCCGTGCTTCGTCTCGAACGGCAACCGCCTGGTGATGCCCGCGTTCGGCACCTACGCGGGGGGGCTCAACGTGCTCGACGAAGCGTTCGCGCCTCTCTTCGGCAACGACGGGCTTGCGGTGCATGTGCTCGGCCAGGAAGGGCTTTACCCGATCGCCGCGCGCCTCCTGAGAGAGGATTGAGCGCGCCCTTGGATTACGCCTTGCGGCTGCGGAAGAGCGCCGAGGCGATGAGGCCCGCGGCGACGGCCGCGAATACGGCGAACAGCCCGTAGAGCATCGGGCGGCGCATGGCGAAGCGATAGAGCCAAAGCTCGATCCCTTCGCGCTCGAAGCGCACGCGCGAGGTAAACGTGCTGAGCAGCTCGCCCGTGCGGAAAAGATAGACGCGCGCCGTCAGCGGCCCGACCGGAACGTTCGCCGGTACGACGATCGACGAGCGGAAGAGGCTCTGGCCGAGGAAGATGACGCCATAGTCCTCCTTGCGATAGAGTCCCTCCTTCTGCTTCAGCCGGACCACAGCCTGCTTGAAGGCCTTGAGATCCTCGGGCTCGCTCTCGATGACCGAGCGCGCGGCCGGGGCGAGGCGCACGAAATCGAGCCCGATGGCGTGCCGCTCGAGCAGCGCGTCGTCCGCGATCTCCTCGATCGGGCGGGTCGAGACGACGGCGTAGTAGCTCGGCGCGCCCTCGAAGGCGACGGAGCGGGTGTTCACCCAGATCCCCGCGACGTTCGACTTGCGCCGTGCGAGGAGCGGCGTCGCAGCCGCCTCCAGCACCACGATGACGTCGTAGTAACCGGCTTCCGCGCTCGTCTGGCGGCTGTTGAGGACCGAGCCGAAGAGCACGATCTCGCTTCCCGTGAAGCCGGACGTGACGGCAATCGTGCGCGTCGAGACGTCGGCCTCGATGGTCTCGGTGGGGAGCGTATCCGCCGCGGCCGGCGTCTTGCGCGCGCGCTGAGCGAGCGTGATGCGGGGCGCCTCCTCCGCGTTGTGGGCGGAGGCGTCCGTCCGTCCCGCGGACCACGCGCTTACGGCGTCCGCCAGCACGATAGCGGCGGCGACAGCGGCGAGGATGGTGCGGGCGCTCGTCATCCCGGCACCCCCAGCGCGGTCGTGATGGAGAACAGCTCGGGCGGCGTGACGACGAGATCCCAGCCGATGCGGGCGCAGACGAGCAGCACGAGTGCCGCCAGCAAGAGGCGAAGCTGCTCGCCCTTGAGGCGCGCACCGGCCGCCACGCCGTATTGGGCGCCGATGACGCCGCTGACGATGAGGAGCAGGGCCAGCACGACATCGACGCTGTAGTTCTCGCTCGCCTGCATCACCGTGGTCACGCCCGAGACGAACACGATCTGGAAGAGCGAGGTGCCCACCACGACGTTGGTCGGCACGCGCAGCAGGTAGATCATCGCGGGCACCATGATGAAGCCGCCGCCCGCGCCCATGATGGCGCCGAGAAAGCCGACGAAGGCGCCGATCATCATCGGCGGCACGACGCTGATGTAGAGCTTCGAGCGATGGAAGCGCATCTTGAACGGCAGCTTGTGGATCCAGTTGTGCTGCCCGGGCCGGCGCGTGGTGCGGGGCGATCCGCTGCGCGTGCCCTGGATGGCGCTCACGCTCTCGATCAGCATCAGCGTGCCGATCACGCCGAGGAACGTCACGTAGGCGAGGGCCACGAAGAGATCGAACTGGCCGAGGTGGCGCAGAATGCGGACCATCTTGACGCCGATGACCGATCCCACGACGCCGCCCACGAGCAGCACCATCCCCATCTTGATATCGACGTTGTTGCGCCGGTACTGGGCGATGGCCCCCGATACGGACGAGGCGACGATCTGAGCGGCGCCAGTGCCGACTGCGACGGCCGTCGGGATCCCTGAGAACATCAGGAGCGGCGTCATCAGGAAGCCGCCGCCGACGCCGAACAGGCCGGACAGAAAGCCGACGGCGGCGCCCATGCCGAGAAACAGCAGGACGTTGGCGGGCATCTCGGCGATCGGAAGGTAAATGTACATCCGTGGGGGCGTCTGCTCGGCGGCCGTCGGAGAGATAGGTCAGCCGGGCCTCAGAGTGCCATCGCGGCGCGATCCGGCGCGAGGGTGCCTCCACCCTCGCGCGGCCATCGTATTGGACCTCGCGGATAAGTTCCAGACCGCGCGCCGCGATCCCGCTCGCAGCGTCCGCGCTCCCGGGCCGGGGGGAGAGCGGCTTCTACGCCCAGATCCTAGCGGGCCGCGTTGTTGTTGTTGGCGCGCTTCTTCCAGTCCTCGCCGGCCGCGCGGGCATCGTTGGCAAGGGCCTGCGAGGGACGGACCTTGAAGTCGACGACGAGCTGGTCGGCGAACTTCAGATCCTCTGCAGAGAAGGCCGCCTTGAGCGCATCGCGCCGTCCGAGCGCATCCGCATCCCCGCTTTTCGCGGCGAGCGCATACCATTTGTAGGCCATGACCTTGTCCACCTTCGCCCCAAGTCCGTTCTCGAGCAGGACGCCGAGGTTGTACTGGCTGTCGGCCAGGCCATGCTCGGCGGCTTTCGCGAACCACTTGATGGCGCCCGGATAGTCGGGGTTTCCGCCGTCGCTGCCGGCCGCGAGCACAGCAAGGTTATGCATGGACTTGACGTTGCCCTGCTCGGCGGCACGCGTGTACCAGACCTTCGCACGCTCCACGTCCTGTGCCACGCCCAGGCCGCGCTCGTAGAACGTGCCGAGCCGGTACTGCGCCTGCGCAAACCCCTTGCCCGCCGAGCGCTGATACCAGCGCAGCGCCTCGGCATAGTTCTGCTCGGTGCCTTTGCCTTCGGCGAGGCGGGCGGCCACCTCGAACTCGGCCGACGCATCGCCGTTGGCGGCTGCGAGACGAAGCGAGAGCGGCCCCACCGTCGCCGGCGGCAGGTCGAGGCCGTTGACGCGCTCGGGTCCCGTGCTGGCTACGGCCTGCAGATCGTCCTTGGAATAGTTCGCTTCGATGCGGCCGTTCGCATCCGGCAGGAGCGCATCGGTGGACTTGCCGGCGACGAGGTTGCCGAGGCGGCCGGAGAGGCTGGCCAGAACCTGATCCTCGTAGACGCCGGCCACGACGTCGTCGGGCATGGATCCCGGCGGCCGGGCGATGGTCACGCCGCTCGGCACGACGGCCGGCGCCGCGTCCGCGCCGAGCGCAGGCGGATCGAGAATGTCGTCCTGAAGGCCGTAGGGACGCGGCATCTCGTCTGTCGATGCCGTGGATCCCGTTTCCGCGGAGTCGCTGTCGAGGAACGAGCGCGGGCCGACCGGTGCGTCGGCGGCGGGGTCCATCAGGGATGTGCCGTCGTCCGCGGAGCCGAACTCAGCGGCCGGCGCGTCCGAGGGCAGGACGGTGACCGCGGGGGCGGGCGGCGTGCCCTTGCGGTTGATGAGAAGAATGCCGCCGTTGATCGCGATGACGAGCGCCAGCGCCGCGGCGAGAAGCTTGGGAGAGGCCCCGAAGAGGCGTCCGCCGCTTCCCGAAAGCGGAACGCGCGACAACGCCGCCCGCGCCGTGCCGGCGCTGCGGGCCATCATGCTGTCCTTGGGCTTGGCCGAGACCGTTTCCGCGCGGTTTGCGGCGGCCTTGAGCTTGGCGCGGCGCGCATCGGCCACGAAATCGCGGCGCATGCGGTCGAACTGCGGATGGGCCTCGTCCGGCTCGCCATGGGTGGAAGGGTCGGCCTCATGCGACGCCGGACGGGCGGAGGCCGGCAGGGCCGGAGGGGTGCTCTCGAAGCGGCGCGCGCGGACGGAGACGGCTTCCTCGATCGGCGACGCGGCGGGATAGGACTGTGCGGCGGCCGCGAAGGCTGGCGGCACCGGCGGGGGCATCGGCTGCGCCGAAGCCTGCGGCTTGCGCTGCTCCTCGAGCACGTCGATGCGGTCGAGCACCTGCACCAGCGCCTGCTGCAGGGTATCGAGCATGCCGATGGCGGTCTGCTCGCTCTGGCGCTGCTCTTTCGTCGCCTGGGCGATCAGGGCCTTGATTTCCTCGTAGCGCTCGTCCTGGGCGCTGACGCGGCCGGTGAGACCGTTGACGAGCGAGGCGGCTTCCGCATCTGCCGCGCGGCGCTCCTGGATCGACGCCTCGATCATTGCCCGCAGCTCGTCATGGAGCCGGGTGTCGGGCTCGGCCGGGCGGCCGAAGCGAGCCTGCGTCTCCTCGGCCGCGCGCAGCGCCACGGCTTCGAGATCGGCGGCGAGGCGCGGGCTGCTGTCGAGCAGCTTGGCGATACGCTCGTCGGAGACCTGGTCGATCACGCTGCGCACGTCGGCCTCGAGGCCATCGAGGCGGGCGAGCTGATGCTCGAGGTTCTGCAGCCTGTCGCCGAGATCGGCGACGTGCGCCTCGATCTGGCGGAGGCCGTCGAGGTCGTGCCGGCGCACGACGTCCTCGAGCGCGGAGGAGATATGGCGCTGGAACTGATCGAGGCGCTCCTCGAGCAGCGCCATGGTGCCGCCCGGCTTGAGATCGGAGAGAAGGCGGCGCATGCGGTCGGCAGCATCGCTCAGGCGATGGCCCATCCATTCCTGCGACGGGGGGGCGTCGGGGCCTGCCGTCGGCGGGGCGGCGGCCTGCGATTCATAGGTTTGCATCAGCGCCTCGGCGCTGGCCGGATCCCAGGGCTCCTCGCCCGCGGTGCCGGAGGGGGAGCGAGGGCGCTCCTCGAGGGCCCGCAGGCGCCCGACGAGCATGGCCATGCTCTCGCTCTGCTGGCGCTGCATGGCCTCGATCTCGCGGGCAAGGGCCTCGATGGCCTCGTCGCCCGGAACGGCCTCTTCCCGATGCCAGCGCCCGGCGCCTTCCGGTGCGCGCCATGCATCCTGATCACTATGCAACATCAAGGTCCCCACGGTGATGAACGGCACCTTTCGCCGGCCGTGCCCTTGTGAGGCTCGGAGACGGCAGAGCCGCTCCCATGTGCCGGGTCGAAATGCGTTGGCGGGGTCAGACGAGGCACAAACAAGAAACCCGATCGCCGTGAGGCTCGCAGCCTCCAGTAAACGATGCGTTAAATGACGCTCCAGGCCCGTATTTACGGGCGTTTCGGAGGCCCGGTCGGGCCGGCTGGCGGGGGTGATTCGCTCTTTGGGGGCGCCGAGGGCCGCACGGCATCACAATCCGGTGCTAGGATGCGGCCGGTCAGCCCCCACCGGGGCGCAAAAGATTGCGTGGAGATGGACCCCCGTGAGTAACAGCATCCGCCGGTTGCCGAGCCCGGGCCGCTTCGGCCTCGCCGGCGCCTTGATCATCGGCCTCGCCGGCCCCGTGAGCGCGGCCGGTGAGGACAGCGGCCGATATTCCATGTCGCCGGCCGAGGGCGGCGTGGTCCGTCTCGACCGGGAGACGGGCGCCATGGCGTTCTGCTCGGGCAGGGCCGGGGCCTGGTCCTGCGAGGAGATGCCCGTGCAGGAGAGCGCACTCAAGAAGCGCATCGAGGAGCTCGAGGGCGAGAAGCGGGCGCTCGAGGCCGAGCGCCGGCGACGCGAGGGCCTCTTGGGAGGCGGCGCGCCCCCGGCGGCCGAGGCGCCTGAGGCCGGTGCACCGCCAGACGATACGCTGCCGCCCGCGCCTCCCGGCGATCTCGCCATTCCCAACGAGCGCGACGTGGACAAGCTCTTCGACTACGTCGAGGGCATGGTGAAGAAGTTCAAGGAGCGCATCGACCGCCTCGAGCGCGAAGCGAAGAAGGAGCCGGACGTTCCGCTCTGAGGCATCCCCGATCGGCGCGAGGAGGCGCAGGCAGCGCGCCTCCCCTTCGTTTCCTCAGGCCGCGGCCGGCTGCGGGCCCAGCGGTTTCACCTCGGCAGGCCGCGGCTTGATCCGGAAGGCGTCCGGGCGGCGGAACAGGACGTCGGCCCGCGTGCCGCGGATCGCCCACTCGAGAGCCAGCGCACCCGCGACGCCCGCGAACGCCGAGGCAAGCGCAATAGCCTCCGCTCCGGCGCCACCCGTGATCTTCAGGAGCACGACGCGGACAGGACCCATGAACAGCGTGAAGGCGAGATAGACCGCGATCGAGTTGCGTCCGCAGTAGCGCAGAACGCGGCCGGCGCGCCGGTGCGTGACGAGCACGCTGAACGCGATCACCGCGCCGATGCCGATGTAGGAGAAGACAAGGCCCGGCACCGACATCAGCGCCACGCCTGAATAGACGGCGGCGGCGTTGACCACGGCCCAGGTAGCCAGGGCGGCCGCGAGCAGAAGCGCGGGCATCGTGCGCGCCCGATCGGCGAAGGCGAAGATGGCAGGCGCCAGCGCGTAGCCGGAGAAGAAGAAGACGAAGCGGCTCGTGAACTCGTCGAGGATGAAGATGCCGGTATGCGGGGCGAACACGTGCATCGCTGCCGCGCCGACGAGCACTATCCACTTCGGCAGCGGGGCCAGCAGCTTCGCCGCGACGAAGTACACCGCCAGGAGATAGATGAACCACAACGTGCCGAACGGCACGACGAAGCTCGTCAGATAGTCGGCGAGCGTTGCGGACACACCGTTCTCCGCCACCATGCTCGGCGCCTTGGTGGCGAACTGGATGGTGAGCCACAGCACGTAGAAATAGGCGAAATGCAGCACCTTCGTATCGAGATAGCTGCGCCAGGGGCGCTCGATGCGCGCCGCCAGGAACAACCCGGAGATGAGGAAGAAGTCCGGCATCCGGAAGGGTCGGGCCCATTGGACGACGGCATTGAGCGCCGTCTCCTCGCCGATCGCCTTCTCGACGCCGAGCGTCGCGTGCATCAGCACGACGAGCAGGATGCACACGCCCTTCGCCACGTCGACCCAGGCCAGGCGGGGTTCGGATACAGCCTCGACACGTGCCATTTTCGCTCTCTCGTCGCTCGCGCGTGCCAAAGCGGCACGCCACATCCTCGATCCCGGACTCTAAGCAAAAGGCGTT
>JRYH01005276.1_pt1 | contig 16478 bp, 14 predicted proteins | sample 235351 | NCBI WGS metagenome assembly JRYH01 (sample SAMN03074221, study PRJNA261480) | activated sludge metagenome | biome: Wastewater Treatment Plant; feature: Wastewater; material: Activated sludge; isolation source: activated biomass of a wastewater treatment plant treating wastewater... ... | reverse complement strand
GATGAACATCGTGAACTGGCTGAAGACCGGCCAGCCCGATTACCCGGTCGTCATCGGCACCCGTCAGCCGCCGAACTGAACGTTCGCGGAGCTACGTTCCGCGAACGTTCCGAGCGCGGGATCAGGCCTTGAATTTCACGACCTGCTGGCGCTGCTCGCCCAACCCGGCGATGCCCAGCGCCATCACGTCGCCGGCCTTCAGGAACTGCTGCGGCTTCATGCCCATGCCCACGCCCGGCGGCGTGCCGGTGGTGATGATGTCGCCGGGGTTCAGCGTCATGAACTGGCTCACGTAGGACACCAGCGTGGCGCAATCGAAGATCATCGTCTTCGTGTTGCCGGTCTGCTTGCGCACGCCGTTCACGTCGAGCCACATGTCGAGGTTCTGCGGGTTCTTCACCTCGTCGGCGGTCAGGATCCACGGACCCACCGGGCCGAAGGTGTCGCAGCCCTTGCCCTTGTCCCAGGTGCCGCCGCGCTCGAGCTGGTACTCGCGCTCGGACACGTCGTTGACCAGCACGTAGCCGGCCACGTGGTCGAGCGCGGCCTTCTTGGTCACGTAGCGCGCGCGGCTGCCGATCACGATGCCGAGCTCCACTTCCCAGTCGGTCTTGACCGAGCCCTTGGGCAGCATCACGTCGTCGTTCGGGCCGATCATCGAGCTGAGCGTCTTGTGGAAGATGATCGGCTCCTTCGGCACCGGCGAGCCGGTCTCGGCCGCGTGGTCCGAGTAGTTCAGGCCGATGGCAACGAACTTGGTGGTGCCGGTCAGCGGCACGCCGTAGCGCGGCTTGCCGCGCACCAGCGGCAGCTTGTCGGCCTTGACCTTGGCGAGCTTCGCCAGGCCCTTGGGCGAGAGCTGCTCGGGGCCGATGTCGGCCACCACGCCGGACAGGTCGCGCAGCTTGCCGTCGGCATCGATCAGGCCGGGCTTCTCCTTGCCGGGCTTTCCGTAACGAACGAGTTTCATGGGGTCTCCAGTGAGGTCGGGTGTTGATCGGTGGGTGAGTGAATGAGGGGCGGGAACCAGGCCGCCCGGATCAGATGGTCATGCCGCCGTCGACGGCAACGCACTGCCCGGTCATGAAGGCGCTCTCGTCGCTGGCCAGGTAGATCACGATCGGGATGATCTCCTCGGCGGTCGCGATCCGGCCCATCGGCTGGCGCGAGACGAACATCTTGCGGGCTTCCTCGATGTCGCCGAGCTGGCGCATCCGGTCGTGCAGGCTCGGGGTCTCGACCGTGCCGGGTGCGATGCAGTTGCAGCGAACGCCCTTCGCGACGAAGTCGGCGGCGACCTGCTTGGTCAGGCCCACGACCGCGGCCTTGGACGCGCCGTAGGCGAAGCGGTTGGGCAGCCCGCGCAGCGACGAGCAGACCGAGGCCATGTTCACGATCGAGCCGCCGCCGTTCTCGAGCATCTTGGGCAGCGCCGCCTTGATGGTCTTGTACATCGCGCGCACGTTGATCGCGAAGCTCCGGTCCCAGTCGGCGTCCTCGCACTCGAAGATCGTGCCCTGGTGCACGTAGCCGGCGCAGTTGAACAGCACGTCGAGCGGAGGCAGCTCGCCGATCATCTTCGCGACGGCCGCGTCGTCGGTCACGTCGAGCCGCGCCACCACGATGGACAGCCCCTCGGCGCGCGCCTCGTCGGCCAGCGCCTTCAGCAGGTCCTCGCGCAGGTCGGTGGCCACCACCCGCGCGCCCTCGCGCGCCATGGCCAGCACCGATGCGCGGCCCATGCCCTGCGCGGCCGCGGTGACGAACACATGCTTTCCTTCCAACCGTCCCGCCACTTTCGTTTCTCCTGTCGATGTCATTCTTCGCCTTCGGGTGCCGCATCGACGCCAGCCGCGATTATCCGCCGCCAGCGTAGCGCAGCGCTCATCTCACCTCAAACTGCATGGCCGCCAGCCGCGCGTAGAGACCGCCGGCCGCGGCCAGTTCGTCGTGCGTGCCCTGCTCCACGATGCGGCCGTGGTCCAGCACGACGATCCGGTCGGCGTTCACCACGGTAGCCAGCCTGTGCGCGATGACCAGCGTGGTGCGGCCCTGCATCGCCTCCTCGAGCGCGGCCTGGACCGCGCGCTCGCTCTCGGCGTCGAGCGCGCTGGTGGCCTCGTCGAGCAGCAGCAGCGGCGGGTTGCGCAGCAGGGCCCGCGCGATCGCGATGCGCTGGCGCTGGCCGCCGGACAGCCGCACGCCCCGCTCGCCGAGGAAGGTGCGCCAGCGCTGCGGCAGGCGCTCCACGAACTCGTCGACCCGCGCGGCGCGCGCCGCGGCGATCACTTCCTCGTCGCTCGCGTCGAGCCGGCCGTAACGGATGTTCTCCATCGCATCAGCCGAGAACACGATGCTGTCCTGCGACACCAGGCCGATGGCTTCGCGCAGGTCGGCCGGATCGAGCCTGCGCAGGTCGATGCCGTCGAAGCGGATCGCGCCCGCCTGCGGGTCGTGGAAGCGCAGCAGCAGCTGGAAGAGCGTCGTCTTGCCGGAGCCCGATGGCCCGACGATGGCGACGGTCTCGCCCGGCGCCACGCGCAGGCTCACCGCGTCGAGCGCCCGCTCGGCGGGCCGCGACGGATAGCTGAAGCCGACGCGGTCGAACTCGACGGCCGCCGCCGTCACCGGCGCGCCCGCGGCCGCCGGCGCATCGGCGTGGGCGGCCTTCCCGGGTGCCCGGCGCGGCAGCCGAACCGGATCGGCCGGCGCCGCGATCGCCGGCTGCGCCTCGATCAGCTCGAGCAGCCGTTCGGTGGCGCCGGCCGCGCGCTGCACGTCGCCGAACACTTCGGCGATCGCGCCCGCCGAGCCGCCCACGATGACCGCGTACAGGATGAACTGGGTCAGCAGGCCGGCGGTCATCCGGCCTTCGAGCACCGCGTGCGCGCCCATCCACAGCACGAAGACGATCGCGCCGAAGACCAGCACGATGGCCAGCGCGGTCAGCGCCGAGCGCGCCCGGATGCGGCGGATCGCGCTGCCGAAGGCGGTCTCGGTCGAGGCGGCGAAGCGGCCCGACTCGAAGGCCTCGCGCGCATAGGCCTGCACGATCTGGATCGCGTTCAGGGTCTCGCCGGCCAGCGCGCTGGCATCGGCGATCCGGTCCTGGCTGTCGCGCGACAGGCGGCGCACCCGCCGGCCGAAGACCAGGATGGGCAGGACGACCACCACCAGCAGGCCCACGATCGCCGCGGCCAGCGCGGGACTGGTGATGACCAGCATGGTCAGCGCGCCGGCGAACAGCAGCGCGTTGCGCAGCCCCAGCGACACGCTGGTGCCCACCAGCGTCTGGATCAGCGTGGTGTCGCCGGTGAGCCGCGACAGCACCTCGCCGGTCTTCAGCGTCTCGAAGAAGCGCGGGTCCTGGCGCAGCACCTGCCGGTAGACGGCATTGCGGATGTCTGCGGTCACCCGCTCGCCCAGCCAGGACACGCAGTAGAAGCGCAGCGCGGTGCCCAGCGCCAGCACCACCGCCACCGCGAACAGTGCCAGGAAGGCGCGGTTCACTCCCGCCCCCGAGGCCGCGCCCGCGGCCGCCGCGTCGGCGAAGCCGAGGTCGATCAGCTGGCGAAAGGCCAGCGGCAGGGCCAGCGTCGCGCCGGCCGCGATCAGCAAGGCCACCGCTGCCAGCACCACGCGCGAGCGGTAGGGCGCCAGGAAAGGCCAGAGCGCGCGCAGCACCGCGAGCGAGCCGCGCGAAGCCTGCGACGTGTCGCCCTCGTTCACGCGAGCGCGCCTCGCGTGCCCTCGGCGTGAAGCCGCCGATGCCAGTCCTTCACCCGCGCGGCGAGCCCGGGGTGGCCGGCCAGGTCGCCGAACACCGGCTCGAAGCCGAGCACCGCGTCCGCGCGGCGATCGAGGACCGCGAGCGGGTCGGTGACGAGCGGGTCGGCGGTCGATCCGCGCGCCGCAGCCGGCGCCCGGTCGGCTTCGGCCAGCCTCTGCGCGAGCGCGGCGGCCAGCGGATCGTCGATCGTCCACGCTTCGCCGCCTTCGCCCCGGCCGCCCAGGAAGCGGATCCACCCGGCGATCGCCGCGGCCAGCGCATCGGGCATCGCGCCTTGCGCGAGCGCCGCGCGCACTGCGGGCAGCCAGCGCATCGGGATCTTCTGCGAGCCGTCCATCGCGATCTGCCGCAGCCTATGGCCCAGCGCCGGATTCGCGAAACGCGCCAGCAAGGCGCGGCAGTAGCCGGGCACCGCATCGCGCACCTCGGCCGGCAGGCCGGGCGCGAGGTCCTCGCGCCACATCCGCTCGACGAAGCCGCGCAGCGCCGGATCGGCGATCGCGCGGTCCACCGTTTCCAGCCCCGCCGGCACGCCCAGGTAGGCCAGCGCCGAGTGGGCGGCGTTCAGCAGGCGCAGCTTCATCGCCTCGAAGGGCGCCACGTCGCGCACGAACTGCACGCCGTCGCGCGCCCAGTCGGGGCGGCCGGCGGCGAAGCGGTCCTCGATCACCCACTGCGTGAAGGGCTCGGTGGCCACCGGGCAGGCATCGGCAAAGCCGGTGAGCGCCAGGGCCTCGTCGATGTCGGCCTGGCCGGTGGCCGGCACGATCCGGTCCACCATCGTGTTCGGGCATTCGATGCGCTCGGCCACGAATCCGGCCAGCGCCGGGTCACCGCGGCGCGTGGCGGCTTGCGCGAGCACCCGGCGCAGCGTGTCGCCGTTGCCCGACAGGTTGTCGCAGGACAGCAGGGTGAGCGGGCCCGCCCCCGCCGCGATGCGGGCGGCGAAACCGTCGAGCAGCAGCGCGGTCGCGCTGCCGTCGCCGTCGGCATAGCCCTTCTCGGTGATCGTGAGCGTGACGATCCGCACCGCCGGGTCGGCCAGGCGGGCCGCCGCGCGCTTCGGCTCGGCCGCGAAGGCGATCGCCTCGCGCATCGAACCGATCACGCGCGCCCGGGTGCCGGAAGCGTCATCGCCCTCGCCCGCGCCGCGCACCAGCAGCGTGTAGAGCCCGTCCTGCGCGTTCAGCCGGTCGACGATGTCGCGGCTGCGCAGGTTGATGCCGCAGATCGCCCAGTCGCGCTCGCCGGCGGCCAGCGCGTCATCGGCGTAGACCGCCTGGTGCGCGCGATGGAAATTGCCGATGCCCAGGTGAACGATGCCGACGCGCCCCTCGCGCGGATCGTGGCGCGGCCGGACCGGCGCCGGCAAGCGTCCGAGCGCGGCGAGCGACAGGGGTCCGCCGTCCGGGCCCTTCAACGCCTGACCCCGAGATCCGGCGCCAGGCGCTGCGCGGGATCCGCCCAGCGCGCATTCGGCACCAGCGGATACCAGCCCGGCCGCCCCGGGTCGCGATCGTAGGGGTAGCCGCCCAGCTCCAGGAACAGCTCGTGGTAACGGCGGACCTTGTCGCGGTCCAGCTTCACGCCCAGCCCCGGCCCCTCGGGCACCGCGATCGCGCCGTCGCGATAGCGCATCGGGCCGCCCACGATCACGTCGTCGAGCAGGTGGTGATAGTGCGCGTCGGCAGCGTAGGAGAGGTTGGGCACCACCGCGCCCATGTGCAGCATGGTGGCCAGCTGCACGCCGAGCTCTCCCGACGAGTGCACCGCCACGCCGAGCCCGAAGGTCTCGCAGATGCCCGCCGCCTTGATGCAGGGCCGGATGCCGCCCCAGAAGGTGGTGTCGAGCAGGATCACGTCGACCGCGCGCTGCGCCACGTTCGCCGCCAGCTGCTCGAAGTTGATCACCACCGTGTTGGTGGCGGTCGGGATGCGCACGAACTCGCGCAGCCGCGAGAGCTGCGGCATGCCCCAGACCGGATCCTCGTAGTAGTCGTTGTTCAGGCCCTCGATGGCGCGGCCGAACTCGATCGCGTCGCCCAGCGACAGCGCGCTGTTCGGGTCGTAGCGCACCCGGTCGCCGCCCACCGCGTCGGCCAGCGCCCGATAGCACTCGAGCTCGTGGCGCGGCGGGTACACGCCGCCCTTGAGCTTGTGCGAGCCGAAGCCGTGGCTCGCCTTCAGCGCGCGCGCCTGGGCGGCGAGCTGCTCCGGGGTGCGCACCTCGTGGCGCCCGTCCGCGTCGCCGTAGCGGAAGAACAGGTAGCTCGCGAAGGGGATCTCGTCGCGGATGCGCCCACCCAGCAGCTCGGAGACGGACACGCCCAGCTTCTGGCCCATGATGTCCAGGCAGGCGAACTCCAGCGCGGCGTGGATCTGCGTGCGGTTGTTGTAGAGGCTCGCAGTGGGGTTGCAGATCGCGAAGCGCATGGCCTCGAGCCGGAAGGGGTCATGCCCCTTCAGGTAGCCGATCAGCCCCTCGACCGCCGCGGTGGCGCTCTCGCCACCGCCGCCGAACTCGCCCAGTCCGACCAGGCCGTCGTCGGTCTCGACCTCGACCAGCGTGCGCACGAAACGCCCCCAGTGCGCCCCGTTGCTGTGAAGCAGCGGCGCCTCGAGCGGCACGGTGACCGGCGTGGCGCGGATCGCCACGATGCGAGTGGTTTTCAATCCTCGCCTCCTGCTCGAGCTTCGTCTCCTGCGCGAGCTTCGTAGCCTGCGTCGACGACCTCGCGGCCGGAATGCCCGGCCGGCAGCCGCCCGTCGGCACGACCGGGGTCGTCGAAATAATCCGCGTGCTTCTCGGCGATCGCGCCGAGCACGTCCATGACCGTGCCCAGGTGGGCCCGCATCGCCTCGGCCGCGCCCTTCGCGTCGCCGGCGATCACGCGCTCGGCGATCGCCCGGTGCTCGAGCACGGTCTCGCGAGGCCGGCCCGGGCGGGCGAGGCCGAGGTGGCGGATGCGGTCGAGCTGGGCCTTCGCCTCCTGGATGACGTCCCAGGCGTAGGCGTGGCCCGCGATCCGGGCGAGCATCGCGTGCATGGACTCGTCGGCCCGGAAGTGGGCCTCGCGATCGCCGCCGCGCTGCGCGAGCTCGAGCTCGCGCAGGTTGCGCACCAGCTCGGCGCGCTGGGCGTCGTCGATCCGCTCTGCGGCCAGCTCCACGATCCGGCACTCGAGCGTCTCGCGAACGAAGTGGGCGTCGCGCACGGCCTGCATGTCGATGCGCGCCACGTAGGTCCCCACCTGGGGCACGACGTCGAGAAAGCCGTCCTCGGCCAGCCGCTTGAAGGCCTCGCGCACCGGCGTGCGGCTCACGCCGTACTGCTCGGCGATCCGGGCCTCGGACAGCCACGCCCCCGGCTTCAGCGCGATCGAGACGATCTGGCTGCGCAGGTCGGAATAGATCTGCGGAACCGCAACGCGACTGCGGCGCGGCGCGCTGGCTTGGCCCGTGTCGTGGCCCGGATGGATGGACATGGCGAACTAGTATACTAGTCCACAAGACGCGTGCTAGGATCGCCGACGCACCAAGCGGAACCGCAATTCGAACACCCCGGGGGAGAAGCCAGCAATGCTCGAGTGCAAAGTCCACGGCGCCGAAGACCTGCGCATCATCGATTCGCCGATGCCGTCGCCGGCCGCCGGCGAAGTGCTGGTCAAGCTCGGCGCCGCCGGCATCTGCGGGTCGGACCTGCACTACTACCTCCACGGCCGCGTCGGCAATTTCGTGATCCGCGAGCCGCTCACCCCGGGCCACGAGGCCTCGGGCATCGTGGCGGCGGTCGGCGCCGGCGTCACCCGCGTGAAGGAAGGCGACCGCATCGCGATCAATCCCTCCAGCCCCTGCGGCAAGTGCCCCGCCTGCCGCGAGGGCCGCGAGAACCTCTGCCACAACGTGCGCTTCCTGGGCAGCGCCAGCGTGTTCCCCCACATGCAGGGCATGTTCCGCGAATACTTCACGATGCCCGAGTCGCAGTGCGTGAAGGTCACCAACGACGCGGTCTCGCTGGGCGAGATCGCCATGTCCGAGCCGCTGTCGGTCGCGCTGCACTCGGCCAACCGGGCCGGCAACCTGCTCGGCAAGTCGGTGCTGATCACCGGCAGCGGCACCATCGGCTGCATGCAGGTCATCGCCTGCCGGCTGGCCGGCGCCTCGCGGATCGCGATCACCGACGTGGTCGACCACCCGCTTTCGGTGGCCCGGCAGGTCGGCGCCGACCAGACCCTGCGCGTGGACCAGCTGCCCGCCGGCACCACGGTGGCTGCGGCCGCCGGCGGCGAGTTCGACGTGGCCTTCGAGGTGTCCGGGGCGCCGCAGGCGCTGGGCGCCTGCCTGGAATCGGTGCGCCGCGGCGGCGTGGTCGTGCAGGTCGGCACGCTGCCCGCAGAGGGCATCCATCTTCACGCCAACCTGGTCATGTCGCGCGAGATCGACCTGCGTGGCTCGTTCAGGTTCGGCAACGTGTTCGAGCTCGCCGTCGCCGCGATCACCTCGCGGCGCGTCGACGTGCGTCCGGTGATCAGCGGCGAATGGCCCCTGCAGAAGGCCGCCGAGGCGATCCAGACCGCGCGCGACAAGACGCGCAGCATGAAAGTGCAGCTGGTCGCTGCATGAGGACGCACGCCCCGGCGTGCGCCCCCGGTTTCGCGGCGACCCGCCGCTTCCATCGCAACAACCCGTTCCAACAGGAGGAGTCATGAAACTCATCGCAACCGTGGTGGCCGTCGCCGCCGCCTTCGGCATCGCGGGCCCCGCCGCCGCGCAGACCAAGCTCAAGTGGGCGCACGTCTACGAGACTTCCGAGCCGTACCACACGGAATCGGTGTGGGCCGCCGAGGAAATCAAGAAGCGCACCAACGGCAAGTTCGAGATCCAGGTCTTCCCGGCCTCGTCGCTGGGCAAGGAAACCGACATCAACCAGGGCCTGCAGCTGGGCACCGTGGACATGATCATCTCGGGCCTGTCCTTCGCCGCGCGCAGCTTCCCGCGCATCGGCGTGGGCTACTACCCGTTCACCTTCAAGGACGCCGAGCATCAGTACAAGTGGTCGACGAGCCCGGCCTTCCGCGAGCTGGCCGACGGCTACAAGGCCAAGACCGGCGTGCACATCACCGCGCTCACCTACTACGGCGCCCGCCACACGACCTCCAACCGGCCGATCAAGAACTGCGCCGACATGAAGGGCCTGAAGATCCGCGTGCCCGACGTGCCGGCCTACATGGCGATGCCGCGCGCCTGCGGGGCGAATCCCACGCCGATCGCCTTCGCCGAGGTCTACCTGGCGCTTCAGAACGGCACGGTCGAGGCGCAGGAGAACCCGCTGCCGACCATCGAGGCCAAGAAGTTCTTCGAGGTCCAGAAGCACATCATCCTGACCGGCCACATCATCGACGGCGTGGCCACCCAGATCGCGCCGCACGTCTGGAACAAGCTGACCGACGAGGAGAAGAAGATCTTCACCGAGGTCACGCAGGAGGCGGCCCGCCGCGGCACGGCGATCGTCCTGAAACGGGAAGCGGAGCTGGCCGAAGAGTTCAAGAAGCGCGGCCTGACCGTCACCGAAGTCGATCGCGGCGAATTCCAGAAGGCGGTCCTGGAGAAGGTGCCGATGGAGTCGATGGGCTACGTCAGGAAGGACTGGGACGCGATCCAGGCCCTGAAGTAATCTCCCTTCGGGCCGCGCCGGCGCTTCGCCGGGCGCGGCCCTTTGTTTTCTCCATCGACGCGGAATTTCCCGATGACCCAGACCGCAGCAGGGCACGAGGCCCAGCAGTTCGACGACGCCGGCCTGCACGCCGAGGACGAGCCGATCGACCTGAGCGTCTACAAATGGGAAGACTGGCTGACGCTGGCCATTTTCTGGCTGCTCGCCTACACCGTCTTCTACCAGTTCTTCACCCGCTACGTGCTCGACGACTCGGCCGCCTGGACCGAGGAGATCGCGCGCTACCTGCTGATCGTCGTGACCTTTCTCGGCGGATCGATGGCGGTGCGCAGGAACACGCACATCCACGTCGAGTTCCTGTATCGCTACCTGCCGGCGCCGGTGGGCCGGGCGATGTCGACGATGGTCGACCTGGTCCGGCTCGCCTTCCTCTCCTACGCGACCTGGCTGTCGATCGATCTGGTGCCGCGCATGCACAACCTCGGCATGACCGTGGTCGACCTGCCGATGAGCTACGTCTATGCCTTCGTCGCGCTCGGCTTCGCGATGATGACCTGGCGCGCGCTCCAGGTCACCGTGCGGCACTGGAAACGCGGCTGGAGCTCGCTCGAGCGGCCCGGCGAAGCAGACTGAGAGCGGCCCCCGGGCCTGCGGGAACACCCTGACATGAACGGACTTTTCTTCGGAACCTTCCTGGCGGCGATGACCACCGGCGTGCCGATCGCGATCGCGATGGCGCTGGGCTCGCTCGTCTACATCTGGCTGTCGGGCTCGATCCCGCCGATCACCGTGGTGCATCGGATGGTCGGCGGCGTGGACAGCTTTCCGCTGCTGGCGGTGCCCTTCTTCATCTTCGCCGGCAACCTGATGAACTCGGCCGGCATCACGAACCGGATCTTCGGCTTCGCGCTGAAACTGGTGGGCTGGATGAAGGGCGGCCTGGGCCACGTCAACATCGTCGGTTCGGTGGTCTTCTCGGGGATGTCCGGCACCGCGGTGGCCGATGCCGGCGGTCTGGGCACGATCGAGATCAAGGCGATGAAGGACCACGGCTACCCGGTCGAGTTCGCGGTCGGCATCACCGCGGCTTCGTCGACGCTGGGTCCGATCATCCCCCCCTCGCTGCCGATGGTGATCTACGGCGTGCAGGCCAACGCCTCGATCGGCAAGCTGTTCGCGGGCGGCTTCATCCCCGGCGCGGTCATGGCGCTGCTGATGATGCTGATGGTGGGTTACTACGCGCACGTGCGGAAGTACGGCGCCGACTATCCGTTCACCTGGCGCGGCATGGCGAGCGGAATGGGCGAGCTGGTCGTCGTCGGGATTACCTCGGTGGCCCTGCTGCAGCTGTGGGGCAACGAGGAGTTGGGCGGCCTCATGAAGTTCGGCGTGCCGCTGGCGGCTCTGCTGATCGTCGACAAGCTGTTCAAGTTCGACGCGCTGATGGCACTGATGACCCCGGTGATCCTGATCGGCGGCATGGCCTCGGGCCTGTTCACGCCGACCGAGGCCGCGGTGGCGGCGGTGTTCTGGGCGCTGTTCCTGGGCTTCGTCTGGTACCGCACGCTGAACTGGCGGATGCTGCTGAAGATCTCGATGGACACGATCGAGACCACGGCCACCGTGCTGTTCATCGTCGCCGCGGCGTCGATCTTCGCCTGGGTGCTGACCACCACGCAGGTCACCGAGGCGGTCGCGCAGTGGGTGCTGTCGATCAGCTCGGAGCCCTGGGTCTTCCTGCTGCTGGCCAACGTCTTCCTGCTGTTCGTCGGCTGCTTCATGGAGACGATCGCCGCGATCACGATCCTGGTGCCGGTGTTCATGCCCATCCTGGCGCAGCTCGGCATCGACCCGATCCACTTCGGCCTGATCATGGTGCTGAACCTGATGATCGGCCTGATCACGCCGCCGGTGGGCATCGTGATCTTCGTGCTGTCGAAGATATCGGGGCTCTCCTTCGAGAAGACCCTGGCCGCGATCGTGCCGTGGATGATCCCGCTGCTCGCCACGCTGCTGCTGATCACCTACATCCCGGAGCTGGTGATGTGGCTGCCGAACATCCTGTATCCCGAATGAACCCGGGCGACCCGAACCCGCGCGACGGAAGCCACTCATGAGCAGGATCAGCCGCGTCGAGATCTGGCAGGTCAACCTGCCGCCCAAGGTGCCGCGCTCCGACGCGATCCAGTCTTTCGTCACGCAGGAGACGCCGATGCTGCGCGTCACCTGCGACGACGGGGCGCAAGGCACCGGCTACACCTACACGATCGGCACCGGCGGCTCGTCGGTCGTGGCCCTGCTGGCCGATCACCTGGCGCCCCGGCTGCTCGGCCGCGAGGCCGACGACATCGAGGCGATCTGGAAGGACCTGTTCTTCCACACCCACGCCACCGCGGTCGGCGCGATCACCGCGCTGGCGCTGGCGGCAGTCGACACCGCGCTGTGGGACCTGCGCTGCCGGCGCCTCGGGCTGCCGCTGTGGAAGCTCGCGGGCGGCGCACAGCCCCGGGTGCCGGTCTACAGCACCGAGGGCGGCTGGCTGCAGTTGCCGGTCGAGACCCTGGTGGCCGAGTCGGTGGCCGCGAAGGAGGCCGGCTTTCGCGGCGTCAAGATCAAGGTCGGCAAGCCGCACGTCAGCGAGGACGTCGCCCGGCTGCGCGCGGTGCGCGAGGCGGTGGGCCCCGGCTTCGAGATCATGGTCGACGCCAACCAGGCCTTCACCGTGGGCGAGGCGATCCGGCGCGCGCGCCACTACGAGCCGCTGGACCTGGCCTGGTTCGAGGAGCCGCTGCCCGCGGAGGACCTCGGCGGCCACGTGCGGCTGGCGGCATCGACCTCGCTGCCGGTGGCGGTCGGCGAGTCCATCTACTCGCTGCAGCACTTCCGCGAATACCTGCAGCGCGAGGCCTGCTCGATCGTGCAGGCCGACGTGGCCCGCATCGGCGGCATCACGCCCTGGCTCAAGACGGCCCACCTGGCCGAGAGCTTCAACGTTCCGATCTGCCCGCACTTCCTGATGGAGCTGCACGTGTCGCTGTGTGCGGCGGTGCCCAACGCGGCCTGGGTCGAGTACATCCCGCAGCTCGACGACATCACCACCTCGCGCATCGCGATCCAGGACGGCTACGCGATCCCGCCCGACGCCCCCGGCATCGGCATCGACTGGGACTGGCCGGCCATCGAGCGCAGCGCGGTGGCCCGCCACGACATCCGGATCTGAGGCCATGCGGGGCATCTGGCCGATCCTCTTCGCCTGCTTCGACGCCGACGATCGGCTCGACCGCGAGGCCATGCGCCGGCAGGTGCAGGCAGCGCTCGCCTGGGGCGCGCCGGGCATCGCGGTGCTGGGCGTGGCCACCGAGGTCGGCAAGCTGTCGGTCGACGAGCGCCGCAGCGTCATCCGCTGGGCCGCGGAAGACATCGCCGGCCGCGCGCCCCTGGCGGTGACGATCGCCGGCGAGACCGTGGCCGCCCAGCGCGAGCTCGCCGACTACGCGGTCTCGCAGGGCGCGGCCTTCCTGATCCTGCAGCCGCCGCCCGCAGCGGCCCGCGGCGAGCTCGACGCCGCCGGCTGCGAGCGCTTCTTCGCCGAGGTCATGCGCGGGCAGCCGGTGCCGGTGGGCATCCAGAACGCGCCCGAGTACCTGGGCTTCGGCCTGTCGCCCGAGGCGATCGTGCGGTTGGCGCAGCAGCGGCCGGAGTTCCGCATCCTCAAGGGCGAGGCCTCGAGCGTGATCATCGAGCGCACGATCGCGGCGGTCGGCGGCCGACTGCAGGTCCTCAACGGCCGCGGCGGGCTGGAACTGCTCGAGAACCTCGAGGCCGGCTGCAGCGGCATGATCGTCGCCCCCGACAACGCCGACCACCAGCACGCCATCCACTCGGCGCTCGCCGCCGGCCGCCCCGACGAAGCCCGGCAGCGCTACGAGCGCTTGCTGCCGGCGATCGTGTTCGCGATGCAGTCGCTGGACACGCTGATCTGCTACGGCAAGCGGATCGCGGCCTGGCGCATGGGCTTCGAGGTGCTGCACGACCGGGCGCCCGCCCTGCTTCCCACCGAATTCGGCCTGCGCATGGCTCGCGAGCATGCGCAGCGACTGGGCCCGCTGCCCGTGCCCGCCGGCATGCCGGCGTCAGCCCCGGCGGCGGGACCCGCCCACGATCCCTCCGGCGCGCGCCGCGCCGGCTGAACATCCAGGAGCCCACCATGTCCAATGTCGTTTCCCTCGTGCGCCGGCCCACGCTGCGCCTGAGCCCCGCCGACGACGTCGTCATCGCCGCCAAGCCCCTGTCGGCCGGCACGGTCGTCGAGGCCGAGGGCATCACCTGCACCGACGCGATCCCGGCCGGGCACAAGCTCGCGGTGCGCGCGGTCGCCAAGGGCCAGCCGGTGCGCCGCTACGGCCAGATCATCGGCTTCGCCACCGCGGACATCGCGCCCGGCCAGCACGTGCACTCGCACAACCTGGCCTTCGAGACCTTCGAGCGCGACTACGCGGTCGGCGTCGACGTGAAACCGGTGGAGAAGCCCGCCGAGCAGGCCACCTTCATGGGCATCGTGCGGCCCGACGGCCGGGTGGCCACCCGCAATTACATCGGCGTGATCTCCACGGTCAACTGCTCGGCCTCGGTGTCGAAGTTCGTCGCCCAGCACTTCACGCCGGAGGTGCTGGCCGAGTTCCCCAACGTGGACGGCGTGGTGCCGATCACGCACTCGTCCGGCTGCGGCATGGACAGCGGTGGCGCCGGCATGGACATCCTGCGCCGCACGATCGCCGGTTACGGCCGGCATCCGAACTTCGCCGGCGTGGTCCTGATCGGCCTGGGCTGCGAGGCCAACCAGATGGACGCGCTCTTCCAGGCGCAGCAGATGAAGGAGACCGAGCAGCTCAAGGCCTTCGTCATGCAGACCAGCGGCGGCACGCGCAAGACGGTCGAGGCCGCGATCGCGGCGGTGAAGGCCATGCTGCCCAAGGCCAACCAGGTCACCCGCCAGCGGGTGCCGGCCAGCCACATCACGATCGGCCTGCAGTGCGGCGGCTCCGACGGCTACTCGGGCATCACTGCCAATCCGGCCCTCGGGGCGGCCTGCGACATCCTGGTCGCGCACGGCGGCACGGTGATCCTGTCCGAGACCCCGGAGGTCTACGGCGCCGAGCACCTGCTGACCCGCCGCGCGGTCTCGCAGGAAGTGGCCGACAAGCTGATCCGCCGGATCAAGTGGTGGGAGGACTACACCGCCCGCAACCACGGCAGCATGGACAACAACCCGTCGCCGGGCAACAAGGCCGGCGGCCTGACCACCATCCTCGAGAAGTCGCTGGGCGCGGTGGCCAAGGGCGGCACCACCAACCTGGTCGACGTCTTCGAATACGCCGAGCCGGTGACCACCAAAGGCTTCGTCTTCATGGACACCCCGGGCTACGACCCGGTGTCGATCACCGGCCAGGTGGCGGGCGGCGCGAACATGGTGGTGTTCACGACAGGGCGGGGCTCCTGCTACGGCTGCAAGCCCTCGCCATCGATCAAGCTGGCCACCAACACGCCGATGTACGAGCGGATGGTCGAGGACATGGACGTCAACTGCGGCACGATCGTCGACGGCGGCAGCAGCGTGCAGGAGAAGGGCCGCGAGATCTTCGAGATGGTGCTGCGCGTGGCCAGCGGCGAGCGCAGCAAGAGCGAGGCGCTCGGCATCGGCAGCGAGGAGTTCATCCCGTGGTCGATCGGCGCGGTGATGTGAGCTCCGGCAAGACTTTCACACGTCACTGCAGCGCCACGACCTCGCGTCCATGATCCTCCTTACCAGCGACACCGAGACGAAGCCCACCGCCGCGATGCGCGCCGCGATCGCGGCGGCCGAGGTCGGCGACGAGCAGAAGCACGAGGACCCCACCGCGCTGCGGCTCACCGATCGGGTGGCGGAACTGCTCGGCAAGGAAGCCGCGCTGTTCGTGCCCAGCGGCACGATGTGCAACGTGATCGCGGTCCGCGCCCACACCCAGCCCGGCGAGGTGCTGCTCGCCGAGCGCGACTCGCACGTGCTCCGCGCCGAGGGCGGCGGCGCCGGGATGGTCTCGGGCGTGATGACCGAGCCGCTCGACAGCGAGCGCGGCGTCTTCGCTCCCGCCACCCTCGACGCGGCCCTCGACCGGATCGGCGCCCTGCCTTCGCCCTACGGCCCGCGACCGCGCCTGCTGTGCCTGGAGAACACGCACAACTTCGGCGGCGGCACCGTCTGGTCGCAGGACCGGCTCGACGCGGTCTGCGACACCGCCCACGCGCGCGGCCTGAAGGTCCACCTCGACGGCGCCCGCCTGATGAACGCGGCGGTCGCGAGCGGCCTGTCCGCGCGGCGGATCTGCGAGAAGGTCGACACCGTCTGGCTCGACTTCACCAAGGGCCTGGGCGCGCCGATCGGTGCGGTGCTCGCCGGCAGCCGCGACTTCATCGCCGAGGCACGGCGACTGCGCCAGATGGTCGGCGGCGCGATGCGCCAGGCCGGCATCGCCGCGGCAGCCTGCCTGCACGCGCTCGATCACCACGTCGAGCGCCTGGCCGAGGACCACGACAACGCCAGGCGCTTCGCCGAAGGCCTGCAGGCCATCCCCGGCATCCGGCTGGTCCACGGCCTGCCCGAGACCAACATCGTGTTCTTCGATCCGCGCGCGGCCGGATGGACGGCGGCCGACTTCGCGAAGGCGGCTGCGTCGCGTGGCGTGAAGCTGGTGCCGGTGGCGGGCATGATCCGCGCGGTCACGCACCTGGACGTGTCGCGGGCGCAGATCGACGAGGCGCTCGCGGCGATTCGGGCGATGATGGGGCGCGGGTAGTTATTCGTCCTGCGCCCGGTCCAGCGAGGACTTCCGACTCTGCGTGGACACGGGCTGCGCCCCTCGCCTGCGGCGAGGGGTTCCCGCGTCTGCCTCGCAAATTCGCACCCGCCTCGTAGGGGCTTCGCCCCGACGAGCGGGTCCCGCGAATTTGCTTTCGGCAGCCCGCGGCTTGCCCTAA
>JRYH01005636.1_pt1 | contig 16482 bp, 15 predicted proteins | sample 235351 | NCBI WGS metagenome assembly JRYH01 (sample SAMN03074221, study PRJNA261480) | activated sludge metagenome | biome: Wastewater Treatment Plant; feature: Wastewater; material: Activated sludge; isolation source: activated biomass of a wastewater treatment plant treating wastewater... ... | reverse complement strand
AACTTCAACAGCCTGCTAGAGTACTCCAATGAAGGCTATCCATGCTGGACACAACGCACCCCGCGGTACGTATCCCTAATGACGTCCCGAAAAGACGAGATGGCCGACACGACGGAGACGGATTCCGGCAGACTGTGCCGTTGAGATGTAGGCCGTCTTCGCGTCACAGCCTGCTGTACCGCTGCTCATCCGTGATCATCGGAAAGCGTGACAAGGGCGGACCACCTAAACCGACGGTGGTTGGGGAGGATGCTGCGCAATGATTATCGGCTCGCCGTTAGAAATAATTTTTCGTGATTTGTTCTATCGACTCCCTGCCTTTGCTGGTGGACACGACGCATTCCTAAAGTTGGAAGGGTTCAACATATCCGGCTCGATCAAGATCAAGACGGCGATAGGACTCATCGAGGATTTGGAGAAGCGCGGGATCGCCACGCCACGCAAAACCGTCATTGTTGAATCGTCGTCAGGAAATCTTGGAATCGCCCTCAGCCTGGTGTGCGCCATCAAAGGCTACAAGTTCATTTGCGTGACCGACGTGAACGCGACCCGCGCCAACATCAGGGGCATGGAGCTTTACGGCGCAAAGGTTCTGGTGGTCGACGAACGCGATCCCGACGGGGGGTTCCTGGCCAACAGGTTCAGGAAGATCGAGAACATCCTGAAATCGGAGCCGAACGCCATCTGGCTCAATCAATACAACAACATCGCCAACAAGGACATCCATGCCGAGCAGACCGCGAACGAGATCGCGCGCGAGTTCGAGAACGTGGACTGGATGTTCGTCGGCGCCGGAACCACCGGTACGCTCGCCGGAATCTCGGAGCGGCTTCGTCAAGTGTGGCCGAAAATCAAGATTGTGGCTGTCGAGCCCGTAGGCTCGGTCACATTCGGAGGGCCTCCCGGAAAACGGAGCATTCCTGGCATTGGAACAAGCTTGAGACCGAAACTTGCGGATCTCGCCAACCCCGACAGAGTCGTGGTCATAGACGAGGAAAGGACGGTAGAAACCTGTCTGTCCTTCGTTCGCGACTATCATCTGCTGATCGGCGGAAGCACGGGAACGGTGCTCGCCGCCGTGCAACAGTTGGCTCCGGAGTTTGCGCCCGGAGACACGATCGTCGCCATATCCGCGGACCTGGGGGATAAATATCTGGACACGGTTTACAACCCGGCCTGGGTCAAGAATGTCCTGATGGCCAAAGATGAAGCGCTTGCGCTAGGGGAATAATTCGTGGCCGCTCCGACCTTCTACGTTGTTCCGGGCTCGACAGTTAAGGACGTCATCGAAGGCAATAGAAAGCAGATTTTCGATGCTGTGGAGGCGGCCTACCGTCTCCACGCCTCGGGAGACTCCGTGAATCCGGATAGCTATTTTCTCCGCTTTCCGAAGAATCCCGGTGCCCGGATCATCGCCCTGCCGGCCCATCTTGGCGGCGCCGTGCAAAAAAGCGGGATCAAATGGATATCGAGCTTTCCGGAAAATAGGACCGATAATCTGGCGCGCGCGTCCGCCGTCCAGATCCTCAACGACGCAACAACAGGCTATCCCATCGCCTGCATCGAGGCATCGCTGATCAGCGCCACGCGCACCGCCGCGTCCGCCGCATTGGCGGCCGAGCATATGTCGCCCGATCCTTTTGGAGGCACCCTCGGCATCATCGGAACTGGAATCATTGCCCGCACCACCACGCAGTGGCTCCTGTTTCGCGGTTGGAAGTTTCGCAAAATCATCTTGTATGATTTGAACCGCAAGGAAGCCGAGCAGTTTCGAGCATGGCTGCTTGGTGAGCTGGATATAGAGGTCGAGATTCACGATCGGTTGGAGAGCGCGCTACGCGGGGCGTCTCTGATCCTGTTCACCACGACGGCGCCTGAGCCCTATGTCGCCGATGAGAAGTGGGTCGCGCACGCCCCCACCGTCCTGCATCTCTCGCTACGCGACATTGCAGAAAATATCATCCTCGCGTCACAAAACGTCGTTGACGACGTCGATCACTCCCTGAAGGCCCGCACATCACTCCATCTGGCGGAGATCGCAACCGGCAACAGGGATTTTGTCGACGGCATCCTGGTGGACGTTCTGGACAAGAAGCTCGCGCCAAATCCCGACAAGCCGCGCATCTTCTCGCCCTTTGGGCTGGGCGTTCTCGATCTTGCGGTCAGCGAGCTCGTCCTTCGCGCAGCCATATCGTCCAACGCCGCGCTGGCGATCCCGGACTTCTTCGCCAACTCCACCCGATGGTGAGAACGAGAGCGACAAGCCGGCGGTCGAGCCTTCTCGCGCCACCCACGAGGTATGACCGAGGACAGCGCAACACGCTAACAGAGTGACCCGAACGAGGGGGCCGGGCCGGCTCCCATCAGCGCAAAAAAAGGCAACTTACCGATGTCACGTGTCTGGAGCTGCAATGAATGGGACCCCCTGGAAGAGGTCATCGTCGGCAATCCGCTGAAGGCGCGATATCCGACACCGGACCTGAGCACACAGGTGGCGGAGTTCCCCGATCGCTCATTGGCCGAGATTCCGCGCGGTCCGTTCCCTCAGCGGATCATTGAAGAGACGGAAGAGGATTTGAACGAGTTCGCTCAGATCCTGGAAAGGCAGGGCGTCACCGTCAAACGCCCGGACACATGGCCCCATGACGCCACATTCTCGACCATCAACTGGAAATCCCAAGGGTACTATAACTATTGCCCGCGCGACATCATGCTGGTGATCGGCGACCAGATCATCGAGACGCCTAATGTCATACGCAGCCGCGCCCAGGAGACATTCAGCTACCGCACGTTGCTGCTCGACTACATGAAGTCGGGTGCCAAATGGTACAGTGCCCCCAAGCCGATGCTGTTGGACTCGCTCTTCGAAGGGATCGATCTGGACAAGCCCACCCCCCGCAACGACGAGCCGGCCTTCGATGCGGCCAACATCCTGCGCTTCGGCCAGGACCTGATTTATCTGGTCAGCGCCACGGGCAACGAAATGGGCGGCCGTTGGCTGCAGGGCATTCTGGGCGACAAGTATCGGATCCACTTCCTCGGGGACGTGTACTTCGGCAGCCATATCGACTCGACGATCGTGGCGTTGCGCCCCGGCCTGGTGCTTTGCAATCCCGGACGTTTGAACGACGATACGCTCCCCCCCATCCTGAAACAGTGGGAGGTGATCTACAGCCCGCCGATGGAAAACACCGACAGACACGACGCCGATTACGTCTCCAAGAGCATCGGTAGCGACTGGATCGACATGAACGCATTTAGCATCAATCCGAATCTCGTCGTGGTCGATCGCAACCAGCCGTCGCTCATCAAGCTTCTTGAGAAGCATGGTCTGGATGTCATTCCATTGAAGCTGCGGCACTCGAAGCTGCTGGGTGGCGGGCCCCATTGCGTGACCCTGGACATCCGCCGGAGAGGAACGCTGGAGCGGTACTTCGATTGAGCGCGCCCCGCCTCTAGGCTCGGCCCATGGCGCGGCGCGACATGAAGACGTCTCAGAGTTCCCGGACATGTGAGGACACGTCTTGGTGTGGGCGGCGACAATCCTGGCTGGCTTCCTCCTCCTGACATTTGTCGCGTGGAGGCGCTATCTTTGGGCGGCCAGCGCGCCATCCGAGCCAGAGGACACCTGCCCGTACAGCTTGACGGACACCGCGGGCGACCGCCGCCTCCTGAACATACCGCACCAGAAGGGAATCCGGTGGCTCACGGAGGTCTTCAGCCGCTCGGCCGAGGCCTACCCGAATCTCACGGCCCTGCAGATTCCCCAAAGCGGCTGCTCGCTCACCTTCGCTGAGCTCGACGCGCGCGCGGAAACCATCGCCGCTGCCGTCGCCCCGCACCTGACGGGCCCCGACCAAGTGGTCGCCGTGGCCATGTCTCAGGACGATTGGCACATCGTGGCCGCCCACCTCGGCGTCCTGAAGGCCGGCGGCACCCTGGTCGTGCTCGATACCACCCTGCCCGACGCGCTGCTGGCCCACATGCTCGACGACGCCCGGCCGGTGCTCGTTCTCACACGCGGACAGGACACCTTCCGCGACCTGCCGACGCTCGACGTGCTGGCGTTGCCCGAAGAGCTTCCGAGACGGGCGCCGCCGCCCTGGCTGGACGATCCAACGCAGCGGCTCGCGACCATCTTCTATACGAGCGGAACCACGGGCAAGCCCAAGGGCGTGGAGTGCGCGCACGCCGGCTATGTGAACCTCGCGCTCAGCTATGCCGATTACTTCGATCTCATTCCCGGCATGGATGCGACCTCGCTCACCTCGTCGCTCGGCTACGACGGTGCCATCTCCGAGATGTACAGCGCCTGGGTGTCGGGCTGTGCCGTGGTGCTGCTGACCAAGGAGCAGGTACGCTCCGGCCCGGACCTGCTCCCGGTCCTCCGCGACGCCGAGGTCACGGTGCTGTTCTGCCCGCCGGTGTTGCTGACCACGCTCACGTCCGCTCCCGAGGTGGATCTCCCCTATCCGCTATGCCGCTACATCGTGCCCGCGGGCGAAGCCTTTCCGAGTGCGTTGGTCGAGCCATGGACGCGCGCCAGGCGCCAGATCATCAACACTTACGGACCAACGGAAGCAAGCACCGACACCAGCCGCCAGAGCCTGCGCCCCGGCGAGCCCATTACCATTGGCTCGCCGTTCGCCAACGTCACCTACGTCATTCTCGAGATTGACGCGCTCCGCCCCCTCCCGCACGGAGAGGTGGGCGAGCTCTGCATCGGCGGCGTCCACCTCGCGCGCGGCTACCGCAACATGCCGGAGCAGACCGCGCAGAAGTTCATCACGCATCCAAAGTTCGGTCGTCTCTACCGCACCGGCGACAAATGCCGGATCGACATCCGCACCCAGCGCGTGCACTTCCTCGGCAGGATCGACGCGCAGCTCAAGGTGCGCGGACACCGCGTCGAGGCCCAGGCCGTCGAGGATATCCTGCAGACGCAGTTCCCCGAGATCGAGGCCGCAGTTCTGGATTACCAGAACGAAGCTCTCGTCGCCTTTGTCGCCGCCCCATCAGTTTTCGAGGAGAAGATTTCGGTGGTTGCGCCCGCGCCGGCCGCGTGGGCGGCCCGTGTGACGGCGACGCTGGCCAGACAACTGCCGGCACCGTCCGTGCCGACGCGCATCTTCGGCGTCGAAAAGTTCGTCATGAAGCCCGTGTCGGGAAAGATCGACCGGGCCTTCCTGCCGAGGCTGTCTCATCCGCTGAGAAACGCCGCACCGAACGCGAACAACGCCTCGAACGACACAGGAGCCCCGGCGCCCGACGCAGAGAGCCGGGACGCCGCGCTGCATGACGCCGCCGTCGATAACGGCATGGAGCCGGGCTCCGAGGACGTGCTGGCGATCTGCAGGGCCGTGTTCGAGATCCCGTTGGGATGGGACGATGGATTTACCGAGGCCGGTGCGCACTCGATCGTCATCGCACGCCTCGCACGCAACCTGCAGGCGGCGGGATGGGCCGTGTCGGTGCGCGATCTGCTCAGCGACTGCAATACCGCGCGAAAGGTGGCCCAACGGGCGCGGCAGGCTCGCCCGCCCACGGCCAGACGGGCGGAGGCCGCGAGATCCTGGCAGACTACCGCCGGGCGTGACGAGCAGGCGGCAAGGATCCTCTCCGTCGGATCCTTCACCACGCTCCAGGTTCTGTTCGCGCTTCTATTCTATGCGCCGGGGCTGATCGGCTTCTTCATCGCCCTGGGCATGCTCGAAGTCGGAACGTTCTTCACCACCGCCAGCCTCTGGGCATTCGCCGCCATCTCGATCGCGCTCTACGTGCTGGCGTTTCTCCTGCCGTTCGTCACTCTGCTTTGGGTGATGGCGATCAAGAAGGTCCTAGGCGGCCACATCTACAAGAACAACATCAAGCCGGGCGTGTACCCGAAGTGGAGCCGGATGCATCTCCGGATCTGGTGCATAACCCGCATGGAGAACTCGGTGCTCGTCCCCCTGGGCGCGATGTACCGCAGCGCGCCGCTGATGGCCTTTGTCTTGCGGCAGCTCGGCGCCACCGTGGGCAGAAACCTTCAATGTGCCCATGACGCCTACCTGGTCGGCCCCCTGGATCTGATGTCCATCGGCGACGATGTCACGATCCAGACCGGTGCCTACATCCAAACGTCGCGGCTATCGGAACCGCATGTGCATGTCGGCCCCATTCGCTTTGAGAGCGGCTGCAAGATCGGCATGCGGGCCGCCATCGCCAACAACGTCACGGTGGGGCGCGGCACGTGGATCACGCCGTTCACGCCGATCCTCGGCGACGTCGGCGCGCAGGAAATGTGGGAAGGCGCCCCCGCACGCCTGGTCGGCCGCTGCACCGAGCTCAAGCGCACGGCACGCGTCTGCCAGTATGTGCATCCGATTTGGGTGCTGGAGACGCTCAACATCCTCATGCAGGCCGTCATCTTCTTCTGCCTCAGCCTGCTTCCCGTCTCCGTGATCCTCTGGTTTGCCCGCGGCATCATACCCACCGGAGAAGCCGAGCTGTCCGACGCCCATTTCACGACGGCCCCACTGCTCGAGATCGTTTTCCATCTCTCCCTTTACGCTTTTGTCGTCGCATGGCTCAGCGCTGTCGTGTTGTCCGTGCTGGGTTGCCTTTTCATCCGATGGACGTCCGCTGCGCCGGGGCTCTACCCCTCGCACGGGCTCCGGGCCGCACTGCTTATGTACAGGGTGAAAAGGATGAACGGAATCCAGGGGCAATGGACCTGGACCATTACCGGCCAGTACCTGCGGGCGCTCGCAGGCCTGCGCTTTCCGCGCGTGGGCGCTTCGGAATGCGACGTGATGTTCAACCTCGTCCCGGAGGTTGCCAGCGCCGATTCTCAGGTGTTCTGGTCCAATGGATGCTTCACGAACACGCTCGACTGCGGCGCCGAGCACTTCAAGCTGCGCCAGATCGACATGCCGCGAAATTTTTTCAGCGGCAATAACTGCGTGGCGGAATACGGGCAGTTCCCGGCCAACTTTCTTCTGGGCGTCTCCACGGCCGCCAACGATATCCAGTTCCGTCGCCAGATGCGATCGCGGCCGGGCGATCCGATAACGGTGGCCGGAAACCCGCCCGTGAAATTCGCGAGCGCCTCGTTCGAGGCGGAGAACAAAGCCCACAAGCCGCCGAGCTTTCCGCTGTTCCTCACTCGGGTCTTCCTGAACGACGTCTTTGCCATCGGCCTGCTGGGCATCGCCGAAGGACTGGTCTTCACGATCGTCTACGTCGCTATGTTGCGAGGAGGGGGCAACCCGATCTTCGGCGCGATCCTTGCCTTGATGCTCACCGAAGCTTTGTTGATCTCGCTCTGCGTCGTTCTCAAGAGGTTTCTCGTTGGCGGATGGGGAGCCGACGACGCGACGCCGTTCTGGTCTTGGCGGCACTTCGCCTATTTTTTCGCGCAGGATTGCTTTTTTGCCTGGTGCCGGGGTCCGCTTGGTTTCAGCGCCGGCACGATCCTCTCCAATCCTCTCCTGCGGTGGATGGGATGCCGGATCGGCGAGCGCACGATCGTAACCCAGCCGATGCAGTGCTCCGACTGGAACGCCGTGGACTTCGGCAACGATTGCACGATCGACGGCTTCCTGCAGTTTCACACCTTCGAGAACATGATGCTGAAGGTGAAGCGAACCCGCATTGAGGATGGCTCTGCTGTCTGCTTCGGTACCTCGGTGATGGGCGGTGCGCTCATCGAGCGGGACACGACGCTGTTGCCGCTGTCGTTGGTGCTGAAGGAGATGACTCTGCTCACGGCCACCTACGAAGGTAGCCCCGTAGAGCCCCTGTACGGCGCGACGCTCGCAGAGCCTCACACGACGGCAGCGGTGTGCGAGACCCTGCCCCGCTGATGCTTATTGGAGATCTCTTCCTGCTCCTGCAACTGATCAGCAGGGATCGGTTTTAGCCTGACGTAACCGACGTGCACTCTGAGCGGAGCCGATCGATACCGGGCAATGAAGGAGGAGGTGAAGGTGACGCGAGATGCGAGCCAATGGGTCTACGATCTCTTCGCCGCCCGAACGCGCGATTGCACGCCGGCTCCTGCGCGCCATGCGGCTCGCGTCCTGTTTGCACCGATCTCGGCCGATCCTGAGGCATCGCGCCTTTGCGCATCTGTCCTCTCGGACGCCGAGTTGCGGACGGCGGACAGCTTTATGACGCAACGTCACAAAGCGCACTTCACGCAGCGGCGTGCATTTCGGCGCTACTGTGGTGCCCTCGCGCTCGCATCTCAGCGACCCCTATCGCAGGTTGTCTTTGCGGCGACGGGCAAAGGACGCCCCTACCTTCCCGAGTGGCCGGAGTGCTGGTTCAGCTTCTCGTGGTGCCGGCTCGGATACCTCGGGGCATGGTCTCCGACGCACGGCATCGGCGTCGACATTGAAGATGAAACGAGAGATCTCGAGGCGCGCGAGCTTGCGCAAAGGTATTTTTCGGAAGCTGAGTCCATGGCGGTCGAAAGCACGGTGGACCCTGCCAGCCGACACACATTCTTCCAGCTCTGGACGCTCAAGGAGGCTGCGCTGAAATCCATCGGAGAGGGATTGCCGTTCGGCCTCGACGCATTCCAGTTCGCGCTGACCCCAAAGCTGCGCGTCGTTCACGCCCCCCGAGACTACGGCGGTCCGGAACGGTTCCGTGTCTATGCGATCGAGGAAGCTGGAAGCTGCGCCGCCCTCGCCATCCGAAGCAGCGGCTGAGATCCGGTCCGCCGATGCCGCAGAAGGTTGAGCATCCGGCGCGCTTCAGGGCTCGATCGCACATCGACCATGCGCGATCACACGCCCGCGCACCCGCCTGTCAGAACCTCGAGTGCGCGCGTGACCAACGGATCGACACCGGTCTCGATATCCGCTTTCGTATTGAGAAGCTCGATGTCGACCGGAACGCCTTTGCCCTCGTAGCACACCATGTCCGCCGAGAAATATTTCTGGTACGATAGACAATACTTCCAGCCATTCGGAAGTTTCTTATCGAGCGTATACGAGAAGATGCCGTTCGTATGATCGCCTAGGATCGCCACATAGGGCAGCTCCTTGATCGCCAGGGCGAATGCCTCGCCGCCGCTGAAAACGGAATCACAGGTCAGCAGCACAATCGGCCTGGTGAATTGAGCTTCGCCCTCCGGCTCGATATGCCAGGTTTTCAGAGGCGAGAAATCATCGTCCTCAGGGCCGATTTTCGTCCTCCGGTGGAAGGCCACGCGCTTCTGATCACAGAACCTATTGATGATCGTGAGCGCGGTACTGTCGTCGCCACCGGGACAGTCGCGGATATCGATGATGAAACCGTCCAATGTCACAAAATCGCGACCGATCCTGTCCAGGGCCTCCAGCAGCTTCCGTTTCCTGATGTCCTCCAGTTCGAGGATCCGCATGTAGCCGACAGTTTCGGATCGACAGTAGCGAAGCATCCAGGCTTCTGTCTCCGTGGGCCGATCGAACCCATTGGCGACGAGAGTTTTCTCGGTCGTCTTGAAGAGCTTCTTGATCTGCCGATCCGAGAACTCCTGATAGAATCTCGGCGGCTTCTCCGGGGTAAAAAATCGCGTCTTGCCGTCTCCGTCGAGCTTGGCCTTCAGCTCGATGTGCCCGTCATTCAACGGATCGAGCATCTGGCAGAAGATATCGAAAAGCTCATGATCGCTGGTCTCGCGCGCAACTTTTGGCCTGTAGATATCGTACTGCTTCTTCCAGTCGACGTTCCGCAATACAAAAAAAGGATACCTGTTATAAAAGGTCTCCCACAGCGCCTCGAAATTCTTTTCGGGATCCCGACTAATCATGGAAAGCCGCCTATCGCTGGATCGCTGACGCTCGCAATCTGCTCGTCACCGCGCCTGTGACGCCGGACAATCCTGGCCCCGAATACCGAGACTGAGACCCACCCGACGGCGAATCATTGCGCTCCGAGCCCAGTTGCTCGGCATCGATTGAAATGACGGCCCAGCTTGCTCCGTGACCAGAGACCCCTCTCGGCCTGGAGGGATGTCAGGCTTCCTCTGCGGCTTTGTTCTGCTCGACCACACCCGGTCCGTAGCGGAGTGTCGATCCGGACAGCACATAGAGCAAGCGCCCTCGATACTTGCGACGCTCGCTACGAGCATCACTCGCAGTATTTCTATATTCGTGCAGGAACGCTTCGAGCGAGGTGGGCGTCTGGGCGTCGTGATGCTCGAAGACGCAGTGCAGCCCCAGGACGGCGACATCGTCCCGACTGAACGTCTCGAACACGCGGCCCGCTTGAGGCAGTCTATGACTGACACAGCCCGGGCAAAGCCTCTGGAAGGCTTCGATGACGACCACGCGGCCGCGCAGAGCATCAAGCGTGAGGGGTTCATCGGTATTGAACCGTCGGCTCGCAGCGATCGGCGGGGCCGGGCTGATCTGGCTCATGGATACGTCCTCGGCGACTTGACCACGAGGCGATTTGCCCGGCGACGGCGCGCGCCGCCGGGCTGATCGTCAGGCCGCGCTCTTCACGTCGGCGAGCGAGGCGCCGAAATTGATGTGATAGGGCTGGCCCTCAATGACGAGCGCCGGGACCGACTTGACGCCGGCCGCTTCTGCTTCGGCGATCCGGTTTGGGGCTTCGCCGAGATGCACGATCTCGACATTGTAGGCGGCGGGATTGAGGGCGTGCGCCAAGCCCTGTTCGGCGCTGACGCAGACCGGGCATCCGGCGTGGTAGAAAGTTGCTTTCTGGGTCATAATTGGATGTTCGCTTTCTTTGCTGAGGGTGGACAAAAAGAGCGCCTCGCCCGTTGCCGCGGGTGGGGCGCTCGCTCTCATGCCGCCGCTTCCTTGAAACGGGCCCAGCTTTCGAGCTGGACCGAAGCGTCGGCCGCAACGTGTTCGCCGCAATCGAGCCGCAAGGCGGCATCCCCGAAAGCGGCGTCCACGAAGGCGCAGTGATGCGGCCGGGCCGCGTCCGAATGGGCGTTGGGACGAAAATGCCGGCACGAGACGCACATGCGCTGCACTGGGATAGCGCCGCGCTCCTGTAGCGTGCGGATCATCTTGACCAGGGCCTTGACGAAGGCCGCTCCCTCGGAGGGATCGAGCGCATCGACCGCGGCCAGCAGCGCATCGGGCCAGACCGCCAGCTCCTCTGCGAGGCGCCGTCCCGCCTTAGTAGGGTGCAATTGCGCGGCGCGTGCATCCTCGGGATCGGGGCGCCGCTCCACATACCCCTTGCGCACGAGCGCCGTAACCGCATCGCTCGCCGTGGGCTGCGTCACCGCGATCGCAGCGGCAACCGCGCCCACGCGGGTTGGGCCGCGCTGAACCAGATGGGCGAGAATCTGTGCTTGAGTCGGGCTCAGTCCCGTGACTTCGGTCCGCTGCCAGGCTTCCGAGCGCAAAACCATGCCGATCTTGGCCAGTCCCGTCACGATGTTGGCGTTCGCGGTCATCAGGAGCCCTAGAATTAATAGGACCCCTATGTATAATGTATTTCTGCAGGGATCAAGAGCGTGGTGGACGGATCAGACCGAGGACAAGCGGCCGTTCCGCATGCTCACCGTCATCGACGAGGTCACGCGGCGATGCCTGGCGATCGTCGTTGCTCGGAGGCTGCGTTCCGACGACGTGCTGCGTTGCCCGATCTCATGAGCCGACACGGCCCGCCGGAACATATTCGGTCAGACAATGCGCCCGAGTTCGTCGCCAGGCGGGTGCGCAGTTGGCTTGGCCGGGTCGGCGTGAAGACGCTCTACATCGAGCCGGGATCGCCGTGGGAGAACGGATACTGCGAGAGCTTCAACTCCAAGCTCCGCGACGAGTTGCTTGCCGGCGAACAGCTCTCGACACTCTGCGAAGCCCAGGTGCTCATCGAGCGCTGGCGGCGCCACTACAATGGCGTCAGGCCACATTCGTCGCTCGGCTATCGACCCACCAGCCCCCGAGGCGATCTTGCCACCAGCATCCGGCCAAGCCTACGCTCCCCTCCGGCCGGACCAGATGCTGGCCGGTAGCGGCCGGATTCTAACTTAATCCCCGATATCGCAATGAGGGGCAGGCCACATCCGCCCCTGGGGGCTACGCGTTCGAAGCCGCAAACGCATCCGTTCCAATACGGCCTTTGGCCACGAGATAGGCCAGCGGTGGCCACGCTTCCGCCAATAACCCACGGTAGACACATCACAAATATCGCGGGCATGGTTAATATGCCGACGTCTGATGCAATGGGGTTTGCTTAGTTCGTCGTGCCTTGATATAGCTTCTGAACGATGAAAACTTGCGTGTCTTTTTGGTAGTGCTGTTGCGGGGGCGTCACATGTTGAATGGTTTACGGGCAGAGGCTTCATCTAACGCGATGCGTCCAGACCCATCGGACCGATCTACCCTTCAGGGTATGCTTAATCGTCGTGTCCTGGACCCTGCTCCGGCATCTTTTTCTCCCAGTTCCGCTGAAGGTAGCGCCGCCTCGTTTCCCGCGGACAGGACGCAGGCCGATCTGCCAAAGCGCCCCGCCTCGGATGGGGATGGGGATGGCGTTATTTTGATCGGCTCCGGCGCACGGATCGTTGGTAATATCGAACATTGTAAAGTGGTCGAGATCAGAGGAACCTTATTGGGTGATGTCTCTGCCGACACATTTGTTGTGCAAGAAAGCGGTGTCTTTCAAGGCTCCGTTGAGGCGTCTAATGCTCAAGTGCTTGGCTCCGTCGAGGGTAAATTACGGGTAGCCGATCTGTTGGATATTCGCGCGACGGGTATCGTGAGCGCAGACGCCACGTACGGCAGGTTGGCCGTTACAGCTGGCGGATTGCTCACGGGCAATGTCCAGAAAGAAAACCAAAACAATTTGTCGGAAGCGAAAAACGCTTTCGCAAATGGAGCGCTCGGGTTGAGTCCGGGTGCGTCTAATCAGTAGCACAGAGGCCAACCTATTACGTTGGCATTAGTAAGCGCTGAAACGATGAGATCAAACTCTGCCGCTTGGTAGTTTGAATGCTTGCCGCGTTCGAACAAGCATACGTGCGCCACTCAAGGTGCGCCCTACGCTGGCCTTAGCTCAAGAGCTATGAGATTAGGCTCCCGCGAAGCCATGTGCGATCGGTTTTTCAGACTTGGGAGCGCTTAACAAGAAAGCTGACATGTAATCAAATATGAAAAGGAGCAATTCGAAATGCAACGTCATCGCCGTCATGAATACCAAGGGCGGCGTTGGAAAATCTACAGTTGCGCTTGCGCTTGCGGAAACCCTGGCGTTCGCGGGCCGGCTGCATGTCCTGGTTGTTGACGGAGACTCTCAGGCTAGCATCAGTTATTTGCTCGCCGGACCTGAAAAGCTGACCGAACTGCAAGCGACCGGCTGCACTCTCGTAGACTTCCTCAATACCGTTGTGATCCAGGGAACGCCTGCGAGCTGGCACCAATACGTCGTCGATCGGGTGTCCGACGTAGACGGGATAAATAGCATATCGCTTCTGCCGAGCGATTCGACGCTAACGCTGTTGGAGCGTGAAGTATCCAAAGAACAACAGGAAACCTTCCTGGTCGATACCATAAGAATGTTTCTTGGCGAGGTCTCGCTTCAGTATGATTTCGTTATAATCGACTGCGCCCCCGGCTTGTCTGTCGTTACCGAGGCATGGCTCAGATGTGCTGATCTCCATGTCTGTCCCACTAAGCCGGATTATATTTCAGCGTGCGGGTTGGCTTTCTTTCAACGTTTCAAAGAATTTCAAGGCGTGGATTGGTTCGCCCGGAATATTGGTGTCATTATTACCATGTACGATCGGAACTCCTTGGTTGATCGGGAGTACGCTGACTGGCTGAAAGCTAACGCGGAGAATGTCTGCTTCAGTACAATCATCCCAAGACTCCACACGATTCAACACTCGTCCTCGTTCGTTGCTGCCCGGAGATCCTATGCTGCGAAATATCCAGGCTCAGCAGGTCGATGCTTTAACGAGTTGACGGGCGAATTTCTTACCCGCCACGGCACCATCTCACGCAATCTGCAGAACCTTGTAAGAAACTAGGTGTTTAGTCCCGGAATGCGGGATCAGAATGACTGATTCCATGACACTCCGGGACTAGAGTGCTTCCGGAAAAGTGGGAACCGGTTTTCCGACAAGAAGCACGACCAATCAAGCTTAGAGCCGTTCCGCGATTCCACTGAAATCGGAACGACTCTAAAACTCTTCTTTCACACCAGGCTCGGCAAGGGGCTCTACGAGACCCTGCCGCGTGCACAGGTAGACCAGCTCGATATCGGAGCGGACGCCAAGCTTGGATTTGATCTCGCTATGGTAGTTTGCCACGGTCCTGGGGCTGAGGTTAAAGGCCGACGCGATTTCGTCCGTCGATTTCGCGTCCAGGATCATGCGAAGGATTTCGAACTCCCGGGGCGAAAGCTGGTCGGTTGCAGGGTCATCCTCACAGAGCTTACTCGTGGCGATCGCTCGGTTGATCTCGGCACAGAGCGCGGGTCGTCCCACGAACACATCGCGGATGGCGCTCACGAGAACCTCTGGCGGGCTGCTCTTCGTAACGTAGCCGCGCGCACCGGCACGAAATGCCTGATGGGCATAGGCTGCGCTCGCGTGCATCGTAAAGATGAGAAGGCGAGCCCCGGGATCCAGTTGACGGATCTGCCGCACGAGGTCGATGCCACCACGGCCCGGCATCGAGATGTCGACAACCACGACATCGGGTTTTGAATTCTTGAACGCCTCGTAACCCGACGCCGCGCCGTCCGCCTCGCCGACGACATCGAGGCCTGCATGCCTCTCGATCAGCCTGCGGTAGCCCTCGCGGACAACAGCGTGATCGTCGACCAGCAGCACGCGGATCCCCATTGCGCCTACGCCTCCTGCTGCGAGGTCGGGAACTCCACCTGAAGCTCGAATCCGCCGCTTGGCAGCGGTCCGGCGGAGAACTTTCCGCTCAAGGCGGCGACACGCTCCCGCATTCCGATCAATCCCGATCCGGTGCGGGTCGGCAGCTTGTCGCGAGACGATCGCCCGGTGCCGTCATCGACCACCGAAAGGCTGATCCGGGCCCGCTCTGCATCTGCATGTTGGGCCAGCGATACCTTCACCTTGCGGGCATTGGCGTGCTTCGACGCGTTGGTCAACGCCTCCTGCACGATCCTGTAGACGTGCGCACGTGTCTCGGCGCGGAGCTGCTCCACGTCTCCCGTGGTTTCGATCGCGTACGACGTTCGCCCCCGTGCGCTTTCGTTGTGTTGCTCGACAAGCGCCTTCAGGCTCTGAAGCAAGCCGAGGTCATCAATTTCCTGCGGGCGCAGATAGGTGAGCGTTCGCCGCACGGAGACCATCAAGCCGGATGCCATGGTTTCAAGCGCCCTGGCGTCGTCGACGAGGGCGGGTGCATCCACCGGAACGCTCCCCCGGATGCACGCCGCGAGCGCGTTCATGGCCGCGAGCTTCTGGGCAATCTCATCATGCAATTCGCGCGCGATGTGCCGGCGCTCCTGCTCCTGCAGGTCGACAAGGCGGCGCGCAAGCTCGGTACGCTCGGACGTGGCTTTTTCGAGCTCTACGATCACTGTGTTGAAAACCTCGCTGATGCGATTGAGCTCGCTCAGGCGGAAGGCCGGAAGGCGGCACGTGAGGTCGCCACGTGCCAGACGATTGAGGCCGGCAAGGATCTCATTTGCAGGACGGAGCGCGCGATCCACGACAAGGTAGGTCACGAAACAAAGAGCCGCGACCAGGAGGGCCGACAGACCGAGCAGCGGCGCAACAGTCTTCCACGCCTGTCCGGCCGTCGCTACGGGATCGAATGCGGCCACGACGGTCCCCCGATCGAGGCCGCGATAGGAGAGAGATTGGGTTGCGGTCAGCTTACCGTTGATCACCAGACGATATGCGTCGATGAACCATTGCGGCGTCTCGGTCGATCCGCCGTCGTGTCCGGCACAGCTCGAGCGATTGCGCGACGCATCGGTCCCGTGAAATTCGATGCATTGGCCGGGCTGCAAGGCATAGCCGGAAACGAGATCCCAATCCGGAAAGCGCGCAGAGACGTCCGTTGACCTGTCGATGCGGGAGAGCTGCAGCTCGAGCTGGCGGCTGGCAAGCTCGGCGAGTGTCACGTTTCGGCGCTTGGCTTCGCGTGCGGCCTCGAAGAGCAGAAGCCCGGATCCCACGAGAAAGCAGGCGAGCGCCACGAGCGTTATTTGCCTCACCAGAAGCCATTTCAGGTTCATCGCGACGCCTTGCCGGTCACATTTCATTTTCAGGCTAGAAGCATAAATCCGGGCTGTGAAGGGCTGCGCCCTGCGCTCGTGAAATTTTCACAGGCTTCCTCGGGTGAGCCGCACTGGTTGCCAAGCCGGAGCCTTCCTAGGCTTCGCATGAGACGTTTGTGACTGGAGGCCTAGGGCATCGGCCGCTGAGGGCCGACGCCGGATACTTGACCTTATAGGACGGAGGAAACGCCAATGAGACTAGCGTTGATTGCTGCCGCGATGATCGCCTTAACGAGTGCGGTGCCCGCACACGAT
>JRYH01000664.1_pt1 | contig 16524 bp, 17 predicted proteins | sample 235351 | NCBI WGS metagenome assembly JRYH01 (sample SAMN03074221, study PRJNA261480) | activated sludge metagenome | biome: Wastewater Treatment Plant; feature: Wastewater; material: Activated sludge; isolation source: activated biomass of a wastewater treatment plant treating wastewater... ... | reverse complement strand
GATGCCGATGCCGACGTCGCCGACGTAGTTGGGATGGTGGTGATCGAGGAGGTCCTGGCGGCGGAAGCTGCAGGCGACCGGCAAGGCGTTGGATTCGGCGAACATCCGCAGGGCCTCGCATGCGGCCGGGGTCCAGCCGCTGCCGCCGGCCAGCACGAGGGGACGGCGCGCGGCCGCGAGCAGCTGGCGCAGCCTCTCGATCTGTGCCGGCGAGGGATGCGCCTGCACCGCCTGGTAGGGCGCGCTGTCGGCGACCGCCGCCGTGCCGGCCAGGGTGTCCTCGGGCAGCGCCACCACCACCGGTCCCATGCGGCCGCTGCATGCGACCTGGAAGGCGTGGGCGACGATCTCGGGGATCCGCTCGGTGCGCTCGACCTGGGTGGCCCACTTGGCGACCGAGCCGAACATGTGGCGATAGTCGATCTCCTGGAAGGCTTCGCGGCCCATGAAGTCGGTGCCGACCTGGCCCACGAAGACGACCATCGGCGTGGAATCCTGCCGGGCGGTATGGATGCCGATCGCGGCATTGCTCGCCCCGGGGCCGCGCGTCACCATCAGCGCGGCCGGCCGCCCCGCCAGCTTGCCGTAGGCCTCCGCCATGAACGCCGCGCCGCCCTCGTGCCGGCACGTGACGAAGCGGATCGATTCGCGATGGGCGTAGAGGCCGTCGAGCACGGCGAGATAGCTCTCGCCCGGCACGCCGAAGACGGTGTCGACGCCGTGCACGGCAAGGGCGTCGGCGAGCAGCTGGCCGCCGCCGCGGGCGGGGATGGGGTCGGGTCGGGTCATGTCCGTGGGCTTTCCGGCGTCGTGGGCGGTTCCGGTCCAGGTTCCGGGCTCGGGCGGCCCGGCGCGGTGAGGGCGTCGATGAAGCTCTTCGCCCAGTAGCGGATGTCGTTCGATGCCAGCACCGCGTACATGTCGCGATGGCGGGCGATGCGCTCGGCCCGCGGCATCTCGAGCGCGTTGCGGATGGCTGCGGCCATGCCCTCGTGGTCGTGGGGATTGACGAGCAGCGCCGCGCTCAGCTCCGAGGCGGCCCCGGCGAACTGCGAGAGCACCAGGACGCCGGGATCCTCCGGGTCCTGCGCGGCGACGTACTCCTTGGCGACGAGGTTCATGCCGTCGCGCAGCGGCGTCACCAGCCCGACGTCGGCGAGGCGCAGCATCGCGGCGACCGCGCCGCGCCGGTAGTTGCGATTGACGTAGCGCAGCGGCACCCACGCGACATGGCCGTATTCGCCGTTGATCCGGCCGACGCGGCCGCTGACCTCGGCGTCCATCTCGGCGTATTCGGGGATCTCGGACCGGCTCTTGGGCGCGATCTGCAGGAAGGTGACCCGGTCGCGCCAGGGCTCCGCCGTGCGCAGGAACCATTCGTAGGCATCGATGCGCTGGAGGATGCCCTTGGAATAGTCGAGTCGGTCGACGCCGATGATGAGGCGCCGGTCCGAGAGGCTTTCGCGCAACTGGGTGATGAAGGCCGAACGGCTGGCCCGGCTCGCGAGCCGGCGCAGCTGCTGCGGGTCGACTCCCACCGGGAAGACGCCGATGCGGAACGTGTGGGTGCCCGTCTGGTACTGGCGGCGATCCTGGCTCGTGGCGCCGACGACGCTGCTCAGGTAGCGCGAGAAGTTCGATGCGTCGCTTTCGGTCTGGAAGCCGATGAGGTCGTAGTCCACGAGGGCGCCGATGGTGACCTCGTGCTTGGGCAGCGCCGTCAGGATGTCGGGCGGGGGCATCGGGATGTGCAGGAAGAAGCCGATGCGGTTGTGATGGCCGAGCCGGCGCAGCGCGCGCGCCATCGGCATCAGGTGGTAGTCGTGCACCCAGACGATGTCGTCGGGTCGCAGCAGCTTGCCCAGGCGCTCCGCGAAGAACTGGTTGACCCGCAGGTAGCCCTCGTAGTGGCCCGCGGTGAACTCGGCCAGGTCGACGCGGTAGTGCAGGATCGGCCAGAGCACCCGGTTGGCGAAGCCGTTGTAGTACTCGTCGAACTCGTTCGAGTGCAGGTCGGTGAGGACGTAGCGGACCCGATCGATCTCGGTGGTGGACTGGCCGTAGTCGCTGTCCAGCACCTTGCCGCTCCAGCCGAACCAGATGCCTTCGCGTTCCTGCATCGCGGCGGCCACCGCGACCGCCAGCCCACCGGGCGCCTGCTTGCCGTGTTCGTCCGGCACCGCGACCCGGTTGGAGACTACGACGAGGCGAGCCACAGTCCTTCCTCCCATGAGATCGACAGGCGCATCGCGGAGTTCACGATGCCGGCCATCGAATACGTCTGGGGCAGGTTGCCCCAGAGCTGGCCGGTCACCGGGTGCAGGTCCTCGGACAGCAGGCCGTAGCTGTTGCGTGCGGCCAGCAGTTCGTCGAAGAGCTCGCGGGCTTCGTCGCGCCGGCCCATCGCCGCCAGCGCATCGATCGTCCAGAACTTGACGACGAGGAAGGCCGTCTCGGGCATGCCGAAGTCGTCGGGCGTGGCATAGCGCAGCATCTGGCCGTTGACCGTCAGCTCGCGACGGATGGTGTCGACCGTGCTGATGTAGCGCGGATCGTCGGCCGCGATGATGCCGAGTTCGGCCATCAGCAGGACGCTCGCATCGAGCTCCTGTCCGCCGAGGTGGCCGGTGAAGGCGCCGCGCTCCTCGTTCCAGGCCTCGGTGAGCAGGCGCACCCGGATCCGGTCGGCGCGCTCTGCCCAGGCCAGCGCCTCGTCGACCAGGCCGATGCGACGCGCGATCCGGCCGAGCCCGTCGCAGGCGACCCAGCACAGGAGCACCGAATGGGTATGGATGCGGGTGCGGCCACGGAACTCCCAGATGCCGGCATCGGGCTCGAAGGCGAAGCGGGCCGCCTTCTCGCCGAGCGGTTCGAGCCGCCTGTACAGGCCTTCGTCGCCCATCGCGGGCAGGCGCTGGTCGGCAAAGGACTGGGCGACGGCGAGGATCACCGAGCCGTAGACGTCGTTCTGCAGCTGCTCGGCCGCCTGGTTGCCGACCCGCACCGGCGCCTGCCCGAGGAAGCCCTCGAGCTCGGGCGCGATGCGCTCGTCGGTGGGCAGGTCGTGCACGATGCCGTAGAGCGGGCGCAGGGCTTCGGTGGTGCTGGCCGCGACCGTCGCGATGTAGTCGATGTAGCTCTCCATCGTCTTGGTCGCGCCCAGGCGGTTGAGCGCCTGGATCACGAAGTAGGCGTCGCGCAGCCAGCAGAAGCGGTAGTCCCAGTTGCGCTCGGTGCCGGGCGCCTCCGACACCGAGGTGGTATGCGCCGCGACGATCGCACCGGTTTCCTCGAAGGAACACAGCTTGAGCGTGATGGCCGCGCGTATCGTCTCGTGCTGCCATTCGTAGGGAATCGCGAGCGCCCGCACCCAGTCGGTCCAGTAGTCGATGGTCTTCTCGAGGAAGCCCGGGGTGATCACGTCGGGCGCGTCGTTGAGCGGCTCGTCGGGCCCGAAGATGAGGTGCAGCGGCCTCGACAGCACGAAGGGCGACTCGTGCAGCACGTAGGAGAGCGCGGCGTCGGTGGTCAGGCGGACCGGGTCGGGGCCGGAGCCGACGAAACGGATGTGGTTGGAGCCGGCGACCGCCCGCCGCGGCAGGCCATAGCCATGGGTGGGGCGCAGGCGCAGGGTGATCCGCGGCAGCCCGTTTACCGGCTCGATCAGCCGGCACAGCTGCGCGGGCTGGAAGTTGCGGCCGTAGAGCCGGAAGCGCGGGGCGAAGTCGGTGATGCGCACCGCATTGCCGGCGCCGTCGGTGAGGGTGGTGCGGATCACCGCGGTGTTGCGCAGATAGTCGGAGCGCGCGTCGACCATGCCCTCGAGCCTGCAATCGAAGCTGCCCTTGTCCTCGTCCCCGGCGAGCAGGCGCGAGAACACCGGATCGCCGTCGAAGTTCGGATAGCACCACCACACCAGGCTGCCGAGCCGGTTGACCAGCGCCGCCACCCGGCTGTTGCCGATCAGGCCGAGTTCGAGACCGCCGTGTCCGTCCGTTTGCGTCATGTCGCGAGCCTCCCGAGGGCGGCTCTGACCGCCGCAGGGTTGTCGAACACGGCGCTCGCGCCCGGCATCGCGCGGCCGACCGCGAGCCCGAGGCCGCCTTGCGCCGGCATCGCGGCCATCGCCGGCTCGTCGGTGACGTCGTCGCCGATGAACACCGGCCGGCGGCCGGCGAAGGGCGGCCGTTCGCGCAGGCGGGCGATCGCGGTGGCCTTGTTCCAGCCGCCGCTCACCACCTCGTACACCATCTTGCCGGGCAGCAGCCGGAAGCCCTCGTGGCCGGGGGCGGCGAGCAGGCGGGTGAGCGCACGGCCGAGCGCCTCGCCGAGCTCGGGCGCGGCGCGGAAGTGCAGGGCCACGCTGGCGCCCTTGTCCTCGAGCAGCAGGCCCTCGCCGGCCCCGGCGAGCGCCCGCATCGCCGCCCGGATCTCGTCCGGAAAGCGCGGCAGCGGCTCGCGCTGCGGCTCACCGCCCGCGTGCTGGCGCCATTCCACGCCATGCGCGCCGGCGGCCGGCAGCGCGAGGGGGCGGAACAGGCGGTCGAGCTCCGCGATCGGGCGGCCGCTGACGAGCGCGAGCGCGCCATCGAGGGCGTCGTGCAGCTTGCCCAGCGCCGCACGCAGCGCGGCGGGCACGACGACCGCGTCGGGCGTCGCGGCGATGTCGAGCAGGCTGCCATCGACATCCAGAAACAGCGCGCAGGGCCGGTCCCGGTCGCGGAGCCGGCTCGCGAGCAGGGCCTCGGCGTCGCCGGGGCCACCGATCGGGGGCCGGTCGTCGGTCGGGGACGTCGCCCGCGGGTGCGGGTCGGTGCAGGACATCGGCAGCTCACCTCGCGAGGTCCGCCGTCCGCGACCCGGCCGGCGAGGGCTTGAGGGCTCAAGCCAGCGAAGCCGTGTGTGGTTGCGGCGGCGATCCGATGGACGGGTGAAAAAAGAATAGCACGTGCCGTCGGCGGCGCAGGGCGGGCTTCAGTCGTCGAGGTCGCGCGCGCGCTCGATCGCGTCCTCGATGCGGTCGACCGCGATGACGCGCATGCCTTCGATCGGCTGTCTGGGGGCATTCGCCTTGGGGATGATCGCGGTGTCGAAGCCGAGCTTGGCCGCCTCGCGCAGGCGTTCCTGGCCCCGCGGCGCGGGCCGGATCTCGCCCGCCAGGCCGACCTCGCCGAACACCGCGAGGCCGCGCCGCAGCGGGCGGTCGCGCAGCGAGGACACGATCGCGAACAGGATGGCGAGGTCGGCCGCCGGTTCGGCGATCTTGACCCCGCCCACCGCGTTGACGAACACGTCCTGGTCGGCGCAGACGATGCCGGCATGGCGGTGAAGCACCGCGAGCAGCATCGCCAGCCGGTTCTGCTCGAGCCCCACCGAGAGGCGGCGTGGATTCGGCGCGTGGGCGGCGTCGACCAGGGCCTGCACCTCGACCAGCAGCGGGCGCGTGCCTTCCTGCGTCACCAGCACGCAGCTGCCGGCCACCTGCTGGCCGTGCTGGGAGAGGAAGATCGCCGACGGGTTGGAGACGCCGCGCAGCCCGCGCTCGGTCATGGCGAAGACGCCGAGCTCATTGACCGCGCCGAAGCGGTTCTTGAAGGCGCGGATGAGGCGGAAGCTCGAGTGGGTGTCGCCCTCGAAGTAGAGCACGGTGTCGACGATGTGCTCGAGCACCCGCGGTCCGGCGAGCGTACCGTCCTTGGTGACGTGGCCGACGAGGATCAGGCTGGTGCCGCTCTGCTTGGCGTAGCGGGTGAGCTGGGCGGCGCACTCGCGCACCTGCGCCACCGAGCCGGGCGCCGACTGCAGGGCCTCGGAATACACCGTCTGGATCGAATCGATCACCGCCACCCGCGGCCTGGCGCCGCGCAGGCTGCCGAGGATGCGCTCGAGGTTGATCTCGGCGAGCATCTGCAGGCGGGACTCGGGCAGCTGCAGCCGGTGCGCGCGCAAGGCCACCTGCTCGCCGGACTCCTCGCCGCTGACATAGACCACCGGCAGCGCGTTCGAGAGCTGGGCGAGCGCCTGCAGCAGCAGGGTGGACTTGCCGATGCCGGGGTCGCCGCCGATCAGCACCACGCCGCCGGGCACCAGGCCGCCGCCGAGTACGCGGTCGAACTCGTCGATGCCGGTGGGCTGGCGCGGTTCCTCGCGCGGCTGCAGCTCGGAAAGCGGCCGCAGCCGGCTGGTCTCACCGGCGAGCGCGGCGAAGCGGCTGGCGCCGGCGCCGCCCTGCTCGAGCACCGTCTCGGCCAGCGTGTTCCAGGCCTGGCAGTGCGGGCACTGGCCCTGCCAGCGCGGCACCTGTCCGCCGCACTCGCTGCAGACGAAGGCCGACTTCGCCTTCGCCATCAGGGCTCGGCGCGCAGGGTTTCGGCCATGCGCGCGAGCTCCTCGCAGGCGTAGTCGGCGAAGGTGGTGATCAGGCGCGAGCGGAACTTGTCGCGCGGGATGATCAGCTCGAACGGGGTGTAGAGCGGCGGGTCGAGCGGGATCGCGGCGAGCGTGCCCGCCTTGCGCTCGTCGCGGATCGCCGCGTACGAGGCGATGCCGAAGCCTAGCCCTTCGGCGGCGAAGTGCTTCACCGCATTGAGGCCGCCGAGCTCGGCGCAGACGTTCATGTCGGCGAGCGCGACCCCGCCGGCCTCGAGGAAGTCCTCGGCGAGGTCGCGGATCGCGTTGCCGTTCTCGCGATGAATGAAGGCGTGACCGACCAGGTCGGCCGCCTTCAGGCGCTCGAAGCCGGCGAGCGGATGGTCGGGGCGGCAGATCACCATCAGCTCGTCGCGCGCCGCGTTGCGGCGCTCGATCGTGGGCTGGTCGGTGGCGATCTCGATCAGGCCGATGTCGAGTTCGCGCGCGGCGACGCGGTCCTCGGTGATCTGCGAGTTGGCCACCCACACCCGCGGAATGACGCGAGGGTAGAGGCGCTTGAAGCCGGCCAGCAGCAGCGGCAGCCAGTAGGCCGACAGCGTCGTGCTGGTGCCGATGTTGAGCGGGCCGGCGAGCTCGTCGGTGAGCTCGGCGACGCGCGAGTCGAGCTCCTCGGTCAGGTCGAGGATGCGCTCGGCGTAGGCGAGGACGATCTCGCCGGCGGGCGTGAGCGAGATTCGACCGTGGCCGCGATCGAGCAGGCGGGTGTTGTACTGCTCTTCCAGCTGCTTGATCTGGAAGGTCACCGCCGGCTGCGTCATGAAAAGGTGTTCCGCGGCCCGGGTGAAGGAGCCGTGCTTGGCCACTGCGTGGAAAACCTGAAGCCTGCGATCTGCCATGATTCCGATAAGAAGGGTTTATGTCGCTCATTAGATCACAAAAGCAGGCCCGCTTCCGCAAGCGCGGGCGCCATTCCTGCGGCGGGTCATCACCGCGCCTCCGCCTTCGTGATATAAACCGCGCACCTGCTCAACGCGACGCGACCTTCCCGCACGATGCCGCTCGGCTTCTACATCATCATGGCAGCGCAATTCTGCTCGGCGCTGGCCGACAATGCGCTGCTGATCGTCGCGATCGCGCTGCTGCGGGACATGGCGGCGCCCGAGGCCCAGGAGCCCCTCCTGAAGCTGTTTTTCACCCTGTCCTACGTCGGCCTCGCGGCCTTCGTCGGCGCCTTCGCCGATTCGATGCCGAAGGCGCGGGTGATGCTGATCAGCAACACGATCAAGATCGGCGGCTGCGGCCTGCTGCTCTTCGACGTCCATCCCTTGCTCGCCTACGCGATCATCGGCCTCGGCGCCGCCGCCTACTCCCCGGCCAAGTACGGCATCCTCACCGAATACCTGCCGCACCGCCTGCTGGTGGTTGCCAACGGCTGGATCGAGGGGCTCACGGTGGGCGCGATCATCCTCGGTACCGTGATGGGCGGGGTGCTGATCCGCGACGACGTTTCGGCCTGGCTGATGCGTCTGGATCTGCCGCTGGTCGACACCCCCTTCGCCGCCGCCGCGCTGATCGTCGGCGTACTTTACCTGCTCGCGGCCGGGTTCAACCTGTTCATCCCCGACACCGGGGTGGACCACAAGCCGCTGAAGAAGAACCCGCTCTATCTGATCCACGACTTCAACCACTGCCTGAAGCTGCTGTGGCGCGACAAGCTGGGGCAGATCTCGCTCGCGGTGACCACCCTGTTCTGGGGCGCCGGCGCCACCCTCCAGTTCATCGTCATCCGCTGGGCGGAGCACAACCTCGGCCTCGGGCTCTCCCAGGCCTCGATGCTGCAGGGGGTGGTGGCGGTGGGCGTGGCCGCCGGCGCGATCCTGGCCGCCCGCATGGTGAGCCTGCGCAAGTCGGTGCAGGTGATCCCGCTCGGGATCGCGATGGGGCTGGCGGTGATGACCATGGTCGGCATCACCGATACCACCATCGCGATGGCGCTGATGGTGGTGGTGGGTGGACTCGCCGGCTTCTTCGTGGTGCCGATGAACGCGCTGCTGCAGCACCGCGGCCACATCCTGATGGGCGCGGGCCACTCGATCGCGGTGCAGAACTTCAACGAGAACCTGTCGATCCTGGTGATGACCGGCCTCTATGCCCTGCTGATCATGCTGGGGCTGTCGATCAATACCGTGATCGTGCTGTTCGGGCTGTTCGTCGCCGGCACGATGCTGCTGGTCAAGCTTCGCCACGAAGCCAATCAGCGCGAATTCGACAGCGCCGCCCTGCTCGAAGACCGTAGCCATTGAACGGCACGGCGGTACGGCCGCAGGCCTGCCGCCCGCTCAGCTTCCCTGCTGCATCACTTTGCGGGCAAAGCACAGATCGGCCCAGGCCTTGCCCTTGTCCTGCGGATTGCGCAGCAGATAGGCGGGGTGGTAGCTGACCACCACCGGAATGCCCTTGTAGTCGAAAATGCGGCCTCGCGCCCTGGAAATGCTGATTTCGGTATTCAGCAGCGCCTGGGCGGCGGGGCGGCCCAGCGCGAGCAGCAGACGAGGCTTGACCAGTTCGATCTGGCGCTCGAGATAAGGCAGGCAGGAGCCGATTTCCGCCGCTTCGGGCGTACGATTGTGCGGCGGACGGCACTTGACCGCATTGGCGATGTACACATTGGCACCGCGTTGCAGCGCGAGCGCGGCAAGCATGTTGTCCAGCAGGCGGCCCGCCTGGCCGACGAAAGGCTCGCCGTGGTGGTCCTCCTCCTTGCCCGGCCCCTCGCCGACCAGCATCCAGCGCGCCTGGCGGTCGCCGACGCCGGGCACCGCCTGGGTGCGGCCGCTGCCGAGCGGACACTGCCGGCAGGCGTGGATGTCGGCTTCGAGCGCGTCCCAGTCGAGCGTGGCGATCCGCCGTGCGCGCGCATCGGCGGCTTCCGGCCGCCCGCCATCCGGCAAGGGGCCGGCCGACCCGGCTTGCGCAGCGCCCGCCGGCGCCGGCTGTGGCGGGATTGCGGGCGCCCTGCCCATGCGCGCGCCCGCCGCCGTGATCGGGGAATCCAGGGGCGTCGTCGCCGCGGCCTCGAATGCGGGGTGGCTGGGCGTTGCGACGGATCCCCCGGCGCTCGACGGCGCGTCTGGGCCGGGGGCGTCGGCGTCGCCGCCCTCGCGCAGCCGCCAGAGCGGGGCCAGCCCCATCTCGCGCAGGACCGATGCACGCCGCGTGCTCACAACGCCAGCCTCATGACGATCGCGTCCTCGGGGCCGCTTCCGCCGGCCGCCGGATAATAGCCGCGTCGGCGGCCCACCGCCTCGAACCCGGCGCTGTGGTAGAGCGCGAGCGCCGCCTCGTTGGATGGGCGGACCTCGAGGAAGAAGCGGGTCGCGCCGCGCCCCCTGGCCACCGCGATCAGCTGCGCCAGCCGCGCGCGGCCGAGGCCCTTTCCCTGCTCGGGGGCGAGAACCCCGATCGTCAGCAGATGCGCCTCGTCGAGCACCGGCAGCACGACCGCGTAGCCGACCGGGCGCGCATCGCGCCTCAGGATCCAGGCTTCGTTGCCGCTCTCGAGCGCGTCGGCGAAGTTGCCCCGCGTCCAGGGATGGGGGTGCAGTTCGGCCTCGCGCGCGGCGACCCAGTCGAGGTCGCCCTCCAGCATTGGGACGAGGTCGGTCTGCCGCGCGACGCTCAAGCCTTCCCTCCGCGTGCGAGGCGCTCGGCGGTGGTGAATGCGACCTTGTCGCGCACGTAGAGCGGGGTCGCGAGTTCGGGCGGGAGCAGCTCGCCACGCGCCAGCGCCGATGCGCCGAGCGCCGACACCTCGCGCGCCCGCGGCGCGGCCAGCGCACGCGCGCGCAACAGGCGCGGGCCGAGATGGTGCGCGAGTTCCCGCTCGTACACGCCGAACGCGGAGCCGATGCCTGCCCAGTCGCCCGCGGGCGCGACGAAGTCGGCCGGCGCGCAGCAGGCGGGCGCGGCGATCGTCTGCAAGAGTCGGCCATCGGCGAGGCCGGTCGCCGCGCGAAGATAGGCGGCGTGGTAGATCTCGCCCATGCGGGCATCGGTGGCGACCAGGATGTGCTCGCCCTCCTCCTGCAGCGCGAGCGCCTCGAGGCTCACCACCGGCGCCACCCCGAGACCGGCCCCGAGCGCGAGCCCCTGGGCGAGACCGCAGGCCAGGCGCAAGCCGGTGAAGGCGCCCGGACCGCTGCCGAAGGCGACCGCGTCGAGCTGGCCGACGGCGAGGCCTGCCTCGGCCAGTAGCTCGAGGATCAGCGGCAGGACTTGCTCGGAATGGGCGGCGTTGCCTTCGATGGCACGCTCGAGCAACTCGTCGCCGCAGCGCACGGCGACGCTGCCGTGCTCGCAGGAGGTTTCGATCGCTAGCAGATTCATGGTGCCGCCATTCTAACGGCTCGGCGGCGGATTCAGACGGCGGCGAGCGGCGCCGGGCTCAGCGCGACTTCTTGCCCTTGCCGTTCTTGTTCCGGACCTGGGGCTGCTTCGAATAGCCGTCGCGCGAGGCGTCGCGCACATCGCGTCGCAAGCGCTCGCGCTCCTCGTCGCTCAGCCTGCGGCGGCCCGCCTCGCGACGCTCCGCGTCCGGATCGACGGTCAGCATCTGACGCCATTCGAAGCGCTGCGCCTGTGGCGCCGCCACGTCGCGCGGCGCGCCGGGGGGTTCGGCATGGGCGCTCACGCCATGCAGCGACGCCATGAGCGCAAGCGAAACGACGCCGCAACGGAAGGCCGCGGCAAAGGGCCGCGCTTCCGCTGCGTGGGGCTGGAAATGCAATGACTTCATCGATCTCTCGAGGCGGGACAAGCTCCGTCCTGGCTGGGGGCACAGGACGGACCTTACGCCAAAACCCCTTTCCGGTCATGGCTCCGCACCCCCGCCTCGGCCCGCCTTTGTAAGGCGATGTTGCCCGGCTTCGGGGTCCTTACGAAGCGTTACCCGGCCGCTTCTCCCGCCCTGCCCGAGACGCTGGCACGCCGCTCGAAGCGACGATACGATGCCGCCATGAACGGAAAGAATCGATATCGCGTACTGGTGGTGGACGACGATGCGCGTCTGCGCGACCTGTTGTCCCGTTACCTGCAGGAGCAGGGGTTCTCGGTAAAGGCGGTGGGCGACTCGCCACAGATGGATCGCGCGCTGCATCGGGAGCACTTCGACCTCATCGTGCTCGACCTCATGCTGCCGGGAGAAGACGGGCTGAGCATCTGCCGGCGCTTGCGGGCGGCCGAGGATGCCATCCCGATCATCATGCTCACCGCGAAGGGCGACGACGTCGACCGCATCGTCGGCCTCGAGATGGGCGCGGATGACTATCTTCCCAAGCCCTTCAACCCGCGCGAGCTCGTCGCACGCATTCAGGCCGTCATGCGACGCCAGCCGCAGACGCTGCCGGGCGCGCCCACCGCGGAGGACGAGGTGGTCCGCTTCGGCCGCGTCGAGGTCAACCTGGGCACCCGCGCCCTGGTGCGCGACGGCGAGGAGATCCAGCTCACCACCGGCGAGTTCTCCTTGCTCAAGGTGCTGCTGCAGCACCCGCGCCAGCCGCTGTCGCGCGACAAGCTGATGGAACTGGCGCGCGGCCGCGAGTACGGCGTGTTCGATCGCGCGATCGACGTGCAGGTGTCGCGCCTTCGCAAGCTGGTCGAGGACGACCCCTCCAAGCCGCGATACATCCAGACGGTCTGGGGTTTCGGGTACGTGTTCGTGCCTGACGATGCCAAGGCCGCCGAAGCCGCCGAAGCCGCCGAAGAGTGAGCGCTCCCTCGCTCGCGTCGCGTCTGCTCACCGGCTGGCTGCCACGCAGCCTGCTGTGGCAGACCTTCCTGATGATCGCGATGCTGTTCGTGCTGGCGCTCGGTGCCTGGTCGCAGATCTTCCGCTATTTCGAGGAGCCGGCGCGCGCGCGCGACGTCTCGCAGATCATCGTCAGCGTGGTCAACCTGACCCGCACCGCGCTGATCAACGCCGACGCCGAACGGCGCACCGATCTGCTGATCGAGCTCGCGGCGCAGGAGGGCATCCGCATCTACCCGGCCGAGCCGACCGACGAGATCCTGCCACTGCCCGACACCAGGCCGATCCGCCTGCTGATGGCCGAGGTCCGCGCCCAGCTCGGTGAGCACACCCGCTTCGCCTCGCGCTGGAAGTCGCTCGACGCCTTCTGGGTCAGCTTCCGGCTCGACCAGGACGATGAGGACGAATACTGGGTCATGCTCGCGCCCGAGCGCTTCGAACGCATCGAGGCGCTCGAATGGCTCGCCTGGGGCTCGGCCGCGATGCTGGTGGCGCTGCTCGGCGCCTATTTCATCGTGTCTCGCATCAGTTCCCCGCTGCGCCATCTGGCCAGGGCTGCGCGCCAGGTCGGCAGTGGACGGACCCCGCCGCAGCTGACCGAGACCGGCCCGCAGGAGATCGCCCTCGTCACCCGCGCCTTCAACCAGATGGCGGGCGACATCGCCCGCACCGAGGCCGACCGCGCGCTGATCCTCGCCGGCGTGTCGCACGACCTGCGTACCCCGCTCGCGCGCCTGCGGCTCGGCGTCGAGATGTCGGGCGCGCCCGAGGACGAGGTCACCGCGATGGTGAGCGACATCGACGAGATGAACCGCATCATCGGCCAGTTCCTGGACTACGGCCGCGGCGAACCGCAGGAGCCGGTGCAGCAGGTCGATCTCGCCGCGCTGGTGCGCGAGATGACCGAACCCTACCGCCTGCGCGGGGTCGCGCTCGACACCGAGCTGCCCGACACCTTGCTCGCGCCGGCGCGCGCCCTGCCCTTGCGCCGCGCGCTGGCGAACCTGATCGACAACGCGCTGCGCTACGGTGCGCCCGAGGGCCCCTTGCTGGTGAGCGTCTATCCGGAGGGGCGGGAGGTCTGCATCGAGGTCGCCGACCGCGGGCCGGGCATCCCCGAAGCCGAAGTCGAGCGGTTGCGGCAACCTTTCTCCCGTCTCGAGGTCGCACGCAGCAACACCAAGGGTGCGGGGCTGGGCCTGGCGATCGTCGAGCGGGTCATGCGCAGCCACCAGGGCCGCCTCGACCTGCTGCCGCGCGACGGCGGCGGGCTGCGCGCCATCCTGCGGCTTCCAGCACGGGCGAGCGAGGCGGGACGCGCTAGAATGCGCAACGCGCCCGACCGGGGCGATGACAAATGAACGAAATGCAGACCCGAGAGAACACCTCCCCCACCCCCTACGAGCTGCTCGGCGGCGAGGCCGCGGTGCGCGCGCTCGTCGACCGCTTCTACCAGCTGATGGATGAACTGCCCGAGGCGTGGGAGGTCCGCAAGATGCATGCCGCGGATCTGGGCGGCTCGGCCGAGAAGCTCTTCCTGTTCCTGTCCGGCTGGCTCGGCGGACCCAATCTCTACGTGGAGCGCTACGGGCCGCCCTTCCTGCGGGCGCGTCACCTGCCCTTTTCGATCGGCAGCGCCGAGCGCGACCAGTGGATGCTGTGCATGCGCCAGGCGATCGACGAGCAGGTGGCCGACCCCGCGCTCAGGGCCCGGCTCGCGGCCGCCTTCGCCGGGCTCGCCGACCACATGCGCAACCGCGCCGAGCCCCCGCGCGACGGCCAATCGCTATAATTCCGCGATATGAAATTTCTTTTCGATCTGCTGCCCGTCATCCTGTTCTTCGGCGCCTACAAGTTCGCCGGTGCGAACCCCGAGGCGTCGCTTGAGCTCGCCGCACGCTGGCTCGGCGACGGCATCGCCGTCAGCCAGGCGCCGATCCTGCTCGCCACCGCGGTGACGATCCTCGCCACCTTCGCCCAGATCGCGATCGTGTGGACGCGGCATCGCAAGGTGGACACGATGCTATGGGTCAGCCTGGCGATCATCGTCGTGTTCGGCGGTGCGACGCTCTTCTTCCACAACCCGACCTTCATCAAGTGGAAGCCGACCGCGCTCTACTGGTTGTTCGCCACGGTGCTGGGCGCTTCCGCGCTGCTCTTTCGCCGCAACCTGATCCGCCGCATGATGGAGGTGCAGATCCGCCTGCCGGATGCCGTCTGGGGACGGCTGAACCTGGCCTGGATCCTGTTCTTCGCGCTGATGGGGGTGCTCAATCTCTACGTCGCCTACAACTTCAGCGAGGAGGTGTGGGTGAATTTCAAGCTCTTCGGCGGCATGGGGCTGATGTTCGCCTTCGTGCTCGGCCAAGGCTTCTACCTTTCGCGCTACATCGAGGAGGAAGCACACTGATGCTCTACGCCCTGATCGGGGAGGACGCGCCCGGCAGCCTCGAGGCCCGGATGGCCTCGCGCCCCGCGCATCTCGCCCGCCTCGAGGCCCTGCGTGACGAGGGCCGCCTGCTCGCCGCCGGGCCAATGCCGGCGATCGATTCGCCCGACCCCGGGGCGGCGGGCTTCGTCGGCAGTCTGGTGGTGGCCGAGTTCGACGACCAGGCCAGCGCCGAGCGCTGGCTCGCCGAGGATCCCTACGTCAAGCAGGGGGTGTTCGCCCGCACCACCGTGCGTCCGTTCAAGAAGGTCCTGCCGTGAGCGTGCCGGAACGTATCCGCGCGCGCCTGGCGGCGCTCTCCCCGATCGAGCTCGAGATCCAGGACGACAGCGCCCTGCACGCCGGTCATGCCGGCGCGCGCGACGGTGGTGGCCACTACCGCCTGTACATCGTCTCGGCCGCGTTCGAGGGCAGGAGCACGGTCGCCCGTCACCGGCTCGTCTATGAGGCGGTCGGCGACATGATGAAGAAGGAAATCCACGCGCTCGCCATCCGTGCCGTATCGGCCTCCGAGGCCGGCAACTGAAACCACCCCACAAGGAATCCAGATGAAACCGTTCCACAACCGTCTCGCCGTCGCCGTCCTCGCCGCCCTCCTGAGCCTGCCGGCGGCGGCCCAGTCGGTCGCCACCGTCAACGGCGTCGCCATTCCGACCTCTCGCGCCGACGCGATGATCGCCGAGCAGAAGGCCCAGGGCGCGACCGAGAGCGCGCAGCTGAAAGACGCCGTGCGCGAGGAACTGATCCGCCGCGAAGTGCTGAGCCAGGAAGCGAGCCGCAAGGGGCTCGACAAGAAGGCGGAGGTGCAGGCGCAGATGGACATGGCGCGCCAGGCGATCCTGATCCGCGCCTATCTGCAGGACTACGTGAAGGCGAACCCGGTCAGCGATGCCGATCTGAAGGCCGAGTACGACACGATCAAGAGCCGTCTCGGCGACAAGGAATACAAGGCCCGTCACCTGCTGCTCGAGACCGAGGACGAGGCCAAGGCCGCGATCGCCAAGCTGCAGGGCGGGACCAAGATCGAGGACCTCGCCAAGGATTCGCGCGATCCCGGCTCGAAGGAGCGCGGCGGCGACCTCGGCTGGGCCAACCCGAACTCCTTCGTGAAGCCGTTCTCCGACGCCATGGTCGCCCTCCAGAAGGGCAAGTTCACCACGACCCCGGTCAAGAGCGACTTCGGCTATCACGTCATCCTGCTCGAGGACGTTCGCGACCTGAAGGCGCCCGCGTTCGACGAGGTCAAGCCGCAGCTACAGCAGCGCCTGCAGCAGCAGAAGATCGAGCAGCACATGATGGAACTGCGCAACAAGGCCAAGGTGCAGTAAGCCGCACGTTCGGCGCGGCGCACGCCCGGACGCAAGAAGGCCGGCGGAATCCCGCCGGCCTTCTTCGTTTGCGCCCGCCCCGGAGGGGGCGGGCGACTCAGGCTCAGAACAGCTCTTCGGGCATCTCGAGCGCACCGGCAGCGCCATTGACGACCGTGTAGGACAGGCCGGCCGCCTGCGACATCACGTGGTCCGCGTAGAAGCGGGCGGTGATGATCTTGGCACGATAGAAGTCGGCGTCGCCCTCGCCCGCAGCCAGCTTCGCCTGCGCGACGAGCGCGGCACGCGCCATCTGCCAGCCGCCGGCGACGATGCCGAGCAGCTTCAGGAAGGGCACCGACCCGACCGAGGCGGCCTTGATGTCGGCCTTGTAGGTGGCGAGGATATAGGCGACCGCCTCCTCGACGGCGACGATGCCGGCGGCGAGCGACTTGCCGATCGCGGCGAAGCCGTCACCCTCGGTCGCGGCCACTTGGGCCCCGACCGCGCGCATCTCGGCCAGCACCATGCCGATGACCTCGCCGTTGTCACGCGCGACCTTGCGGCCGATCAGGTCGTTGGCCTGGATC
>JRYH01003515.1_pt1 | contig 16537 bp, 17 predicted proteins | sample 235351 | NCBI WGS metagenome assembly JRYH01 (sample SAMN03074221, study PRJNA261480) | activated sludge metagenome | biome: Wastewater Treatment Plant; feature: Wastewater; material: Activated sludge; isolation source: activated biomass of a wastewater treatment plant treating wastewater... ... | reverse complement strand
CCCCGCGGTTGTCCCACCTATTGCCGCCTGCGCTGGCTGCGCCCCTACGCCGGCCCCCGCCACCGACCGCCGTCCGCGCGCTGCGGGCCGACGGCCGGCAGGCGTCCGGATCGCCCTCGCGCCGGCCGGGCGTCCGGCGTAAGGGCCGCCCCGCTTGCCCTGCGGGAGGTCCCCCACGTGCTAGCATTTTTCGATGAACCAGAGCGACCCCCAGGGCTTCGACACCCTGTCACTGCATGCCGGCGCCGTGCCCGACCCCGCCACCGGGGCCCGCGCGACGCCGATCCACCTGTCGACCGCCTTCGTCTTCCGCGACTCCGACCAGGCCGCGGCGCTGTTCAACATGGAACAGGCCGGCCACGTCTACTCGCGGATCAGCAACCCGACCGTCTCGGTCTTCGAGGAGCGGATCGCCGCGCTCGAGGCTGGCGTGGGCGCGATCGCCACGGCCAGCGGCCAGGCGGCGCTGCACCTGGCGGTGGCCACGCTGGCCGGCGCCGGCTCGCACATCGTGGCCTCGCGCGCGCTGTACGGCGGCTCGCACAACCTGCTGCACTACACGCTGCGCCGCTTCGGCATCGAGACCAGCTTCGTCGACCCGCGCGACCCCGATGCCTGGCGCGCCGCGCTGCGGCCGAACACGCGCATGCTGTTCGGCGAAACGCTCGGCAACCCCGGGCTCGACGTGCTCGACATCCCGACCGTGGCAGAGATCGCCCACGCGCACCGGGTGCCGCTGCTGGTCGACTCCACCTTCACCACGCCCTGGCTGATCCGCCCCTTCGAACTCGGCGCGGACCTCGTGTACCACTCGGCCACCAAGTTCCTGTGCGGCCACGGCACGGTGGTCGGCGGCGTGCTGGTCGACTCGGGCCGGTTCGACTGGGACGCCTCGGGCAAGTTCCCGGAGCTCACCGAGCCCTACGAGGGCTTCCACGGCATGGTCTTCTCCGAGGAGTCCACCGTGGCGCCCTTCCTGCTGCGCGCGCGCCGCGAAGGCCTGCGCGACTTCGGCGCCTGCCTGAGCCCGATGAACGCCTTCCAGATCCTGCAGGGCCTGGAGACCCTGTCGCTGCGGATGGACCGGCACGTGGCCAATGCCGAGAAGGTGGCGCGCTTCCTGGCCGAGCACCCGATGGTCGAGCGCGTGTCCTATCCGGCGCTCGAGTCGCACCCCGACCACGCGCTGGCGAAGAAGCTGCTGCCGCGCGGCTGCGGCGCGGTGTTCAGTTTCGACCTGAAGGGCGATCGCGCCGCGGGCCGGCGTTTCGTGGAGTCGCTGCGCGTGTTCTCGCACCTGGCCAACGTGGGCGACGCGCGCTCGCTGGTCATCCACCCGGCGTCGACCACGCACTTCCGGATGGACTCGGCGGCGCTGAAGGCCGCCGGTATCGGTGAAGGCACGCTGCGACTGTCGGTCGGCCTCGAGGATGCCGACGACCTGATCTCCGATCTGAAGGCCGCGTTCCGCGTGGCGCAAAAGGGCTGATCCCATGTGGCTGCAGGTCAACGGACAACGCGCCTACGCCTACACCGGCGGGCGCCCCTTCGATCCCGCCCGCCCGGTGATCGCCTTCGTGCACGGCGCGCAGCATGACCACAGCGTCTGGATCCTGCAGACGCGCTACCTGGCCCACCACGGATACTCGGTGCTCGCCTTCGACCTGCCCGGTCACGGGCGCAGCGAGGGTGAGCCGCTCGCCACCGTCGAGGCAATGGCCGACTGGGTGCTCGCCGCGCTCGCGGCGGCCGGCGCCGGCAAGGCGATGATCGTCGGCCACAGCATGGGCTCGCTGATCGCGCTCGACGCCGCCGGGCGCGCGCCGGAGAAGGTCGACCGGGTCGCGCTGGTGGGCAGCGTGTTCCCGATGCCGGTGTCCGACGCGCTGCTCGACGCGGCCCGGACCGACGAGCCGCGCGCCTTCGACATGATCAACCGCTGGTCGCACGGCTCGCTGTACGACCCGCCCAGCTGCCCGGGCCCCGGCTTCTCGATCTGGCACCAGAACCGCCGGCTGATGGAACGCCAGAAGCCCGGCGTGCTGCTGAACGACTTCACCGCCTGCAACGCCTACCAGGCCGGCTTCGAGCGGGCCGACGCGCTGGCCTGCCCGGTGCTCTTCGTGCTCGGCAAGCGCGACCTGATGACGCCGCCGCGCGCCTCGCGCCCGCTCATCGACCGTTGCGCGGCCGCGCTGGCCGGACGCGGCCTGCCTGCGCCGCGGGTGGTCGAGATCCCCGACTCCGGCCACGCGCTGATGACCGAGAAGCCGCTGGCCGTGCTGAGCGCGCTGCGCGAGTTCGCGCCGGCGGGCTGAATCGGGACGCGCCGGCTCCGGCCGGCTGAAGCGGGCCGCGCCGGCTCAGCCCGATCCGCGCGCGGGCGGATACAGGGGCGCGTCCAGGAAGTTCGACGGGAAGCCCTGCCGAGAGTCGCCGCTCGCCGGCCGCCAGATCGCGTCGAACAGCGCGCGCAGGCTGAGCCCCGACGGGGCCGCGGCCCATCCCCAGCGCTCGGCCCAGATCGGATCGTCCTCGTCGTCGACGACCGGCAAGGGCGCGCGCCGCAGCAGCCGGCCCAGCGGCCCCAGCCTGCGCAGGCCCGGCTGTTCGTCGACGGGCATCACGTCGGTGAGCGTCACGAAGCGCGTCAGGTAGCCCAGCGAGACCAGCAGACCGGCGGTCTCGGCGGCCAGCCGCGGATCCGCACCGAACAGCGGAATCAGCCGCCGCGCCGGCAGCATCGCGTCGGCGTTGTGGCCGAGCTCGCGCGCCATCGCGTCCAGCACGGCGCGCCCCTCGTCGAAGCGGTCGGCCAGGGTGCGGCGAACCTGCGTGTCGTCGGGCTGCCCCCACCATCGGAGGTTGGCGGCCAGCAGCGCGCCGGCCAGCAGCGCGGTCCAGCCCAGGAACAACCAGAGCAGGAACAGCGGCAGTGCGGCGAAGGCGCCGTACACGATCGTGTACGAAGGGATCTGCGCCACGTACAGGCCGACGCCCCGGCGCAGCAATTCGAACAGCAGCGAGGCGAGCAAGGCCCCGGCGAAGGCCTCGCGCCAGCGCACCTGCGTGGCCGGCACCAGCCGGTAGAGAAGGCTCAGGCCGAGGAAGCTGGTCAGCCAGGGCACCAGCGCGAACCAGAGACCGCGCAGCTGCTGCATCTCCCCTTCGCGCAGCCAGCGGGTCACCACCAGGCCGTTGAAGGTGAGGCTGGTGGCCAGCAGCAGCGGCCCCAGCGTGAGCACCGCCCAATACAGCGTGAGCCTGAGCGTGAGCGGCCGGCGCCGGTCGGCCGCCCAGATCCGGTTCATCGTGGCCTCGACCGTGAGCATCGCGGTGAAGGCGGTCACGAAGAACGCGACGGCGCCGACCGCCGACAACTCGCCGGCCTTGGCCGCGAACTGGGCCAGGTGGCTGAGCAGGGTCTCGCTGAAGGCGGCGGGGAACAGGTTGCCGTCGAGAAAGCGGTGCAAGGCCTCGCGCATCTGGCCGAACACCGGAAGCGCGGTCAGCACCGCGAAACCGATGGAGAACATCGGCACGATCGCGATCATCGACAGGAAGGCCAGGCTGCCCGCGACCTGCGACAGGCGCAGCACGCGCGCCTGCTCGCGCATGGCCCGCAGCAGGTTGGCCAGGGCCTTGCCGAACGGGACCGCCGGCGCGGCCGCGGCCGGGATCGACGATCGGGGCGCTGTCTTCATCCTTATAATTCTGAACGATGTCTTCCGAATTCCTGCGGGCCGGGTTCCTGCGTCAGATCGTACTGGCCTGCTTCGTGGCGCTGATCGCGCTGGGCGTGGCCTGGGAAACCTGGCTGGCGCCGCTTCGGCCCGGCGCCTGGCTGCTTTCGCTGAAAGTCCTGCCGCTGGTCCTGGCGCTGCCGGCGATCGCCCGCGGCCGCGTGCGCGCCTACCAGTGGTGGTCGATGGCCATCCTGCTCTACTTCACCGAGGGCGTGGTGCGCGCCACCTCGGATACCGGGCCCAGTGTGCCGCTGGCGGTGGCGGAAACCCTGCTGGCCGCGACCGCCTTCGCGGCGATCCTCGCCTACGTCAGGACGCGACGGCGGCCGGCGACATCCTGAAGGCCTCGAGCCCGGCATCCAGGATCCGCGTGCCCTCGCGAGCGAGGGTGGCCGAGTCGCTGAGCGTGCGGCGCCAGCGCCGCGCGCCGGGCAGCCCGTTGAACAGGCCCAGCATGTGCCGCGCGATGGCGCGCGGCGGAGTGCCGGCCGCGGCCTCGCGCAGCAGGTAATCGCGCATCGCCTCGACCGCCGCTTCGCGATGCTCGACGGGACCCTGCTCGTCGAAGTACAGCAGGTCCACCGCAGCGAGCGACCAGGGATTCTCGTAGGCCTCGCGGCCGAACATCACGCCGGCCAGTCGCGGCCCCTGTTCGGGGCCGGCACGCAGCCGGGCGAGCGCCGTGTCGTGGCTGCGCAGGCCGCCGTTGAGCACGAAGCGGCGATCGGGAAAGTCGCGCACCAGCCGCTCGACGATCTCGTAGCGCAGCGGCGGCACCTCGCGGTTCTCCTTGGGGCTCAGCCCCTTCAGCCAGGCGTTGCGGGCATGCACGATGAACAGCTCGCAACCCGCCTCGGCCAGCGTGCCGACGAAATCGCGCACGAAGCCGTAGTCCTCGATGCGGTCGAGCCCGATCCGGTGCTTGACCGTGACCGGCACCGACACCGCGTCGCGCATCGCCTTCACGCAGTCGGCCACCAGCACCGGCTCGGCCATCAGGCAGGCGCCGAAGGAACCCCGCTGCACCCGCTCGCTGGGGCAGCCGCAGTTGAGATTGACCTCGTCGTAGCCGGCGCGCTCGGCCCACTTGGCGCTGCGCGCGAGGTCGGCGGGTTCGGAACCGCCGAGCTGGATCGCCACCGGCTGCTCGGCCGGATCGAAGGCGAGCAGCCGCTCGCGCGGACCGTGGATCAGCGCGCCGGTGGTGATCATCTCGGTGTAGAGCCGCGCGCGGCGCGACAGCGCCCGATGGAAGCGCCGGCAGTGCCGGTCGGTCCAGTCGATCATCGGGGCAACGCAGAAGCGGTGCGAGGCAAGGTCCTGATTCATCGCGGCATTTTACTGCCGCGCCCTGCCACGCACCGCGCCGGGTTCAGCCCAGCATGGCGTTCCAGAGCCCGTCGGCCCACTCCGTGGCGCCGCGCGCCGCGACCGGGTTGCCCCGCTGGTCGACCTTGAACTTCAGCGCCGGGGGCTTGCCGGCCTCCATCTCGGCGGTCACGTTGATCGCGAAGGCTTCGGCGTGCGAGACGAAGCCCCAGCAGATCGCGCTCGGCAGCGCGATCGTGCCGCTCGGCTGCGCGATCGTCTGGGCGCGCACCCGCATCGCGATCTGGGCCGCCACGCGCACCCCGGTCTCGAAGGCGAGGTGTCCGCTCTTGGGCAGCGGCACGCCGGCAGCGTCGCCGATCACGTACACGTTCTCGTCGACGGTGGACTGGAACGAGGGCAGCTTGATGGCGGCCCAGCGCTGGCCCAGGCCGGCCTTGCGGATGAGCGCAGGTGCGCGCATCGGCAGCACCGGATTGGCGGCGGTGAAATCGAAGTCGCCCACCGAGGTCTTCATCACCCGCTTGCCGGGATCGATGCCTTCGAGTTCGGCCAGCGGCACGTACTCGAGCACGTCGCGATAGCGCTCGCGGTAGGCCTGCATGATGGGCGGCGCGATCGCCGCGGGCACCGGCGCGGCGTTGGCGTCGAGCACGAAGACCTTGCCCTTGACCTTTCGCTTCTGGATCAGCTCGGCCATCAGCATGGCCCGCTCGTGCGGCGCGGGTGGGCAGCGATACGGCGGCTTCGGCACCGTGACCACGAACTCGCCGCCCCGGGCCAGGAAGTCGTCGAACTGCTTCTTCACCGCCGCCTGCTCGAAGGCGCGGAAGCCCACCGGCGCGATCGCCCGGGCCTCGGCATAGCCCGCGACAGTCTCCTCCATGTACTCGATGCCCGGCGACAGCACCAGGAAGTCGTAGGGCACCCGGCGGCCGTCCGACAGCACGACGGCCTTGCCGCCGCGGTCGATGTCGTCGACGCGTCCGGCGATGCGGCGCACGCCGAGCCGCTCGAGGCGCTCGTAGCCGAACTGGTAGTCGGCTTCCACCTGGTAGCCGGCGATGTAGTGGGCGCTGAGCGGACAGGACATGAAGCGCGGATTGGCCTCGATCATCGTGACCGCGATGCCCGCCTTCTCCTCGAGCAGCGCCCGCGCGATCGAGGTCCCGCCCCAGCCGCCGCCCACCACGACCACCCTGGCCTTCGTCTCGGCGGCCGTCAAGCCGCCGCTCGCGCAGCCTGCCGTCAGGCTCGCGGCGGACACCGCTGCCAGGCCGAGCCCCGCCTTGCGCAGGAACTCGCGCCGCTCGGCGGGCACGATGCCCGCCATCTTTTCGTGCTTCTCGCTCACCGGAGGTCCCCTCTTCGTTGTCTTGGCGGCCTTGTCACCTGCTCGCGGCCGGCAAAGCCAATATAGGGAGCATGGTCATTCACGGTCATGGTGCGGGGCGTCCCCCGGCCACACGGTTGCTGAGCTTTGTTAGCACGTGCTTGCACCGGCGCACGCTGCGATCGATTCCGTCGGGAAATCGGAACGCCCGTTCGTACCGGTCGCCTCGTCCGGCCTAGGCCGAACGGTCTAGTCAGGCCGCCTAGGCCCGCCGGACGCTTGACACCCTGCCCCTGGCAGCGGGAACAATTCCCCACCGGCAGGACAGGCATTGCCGGCCGGCATCGCGGCCGCGCCCGGCGTGGCGCCCGATGCAAGGAAAGAGAACGACCAGCACCGAACCGGAGAGGAACGCGATGAGCGTCTCGGCATTGATCATCGACGATCACCCCCTGATCCGCGACGCGGTCAGGATGACGCTGGCATCGCTCGGGCCGGGCGGCCGCATCGACATGGCCGACTCGTTCGCGAGCGCGCGCCGCCTGCTCGAGTCCGGCGCCGAATGGGATTTCGCCCTGCTCGACCTGAGCCTGCCCGACTGCGAGGGCTTCGAAGGACTGGCCGCATTCCGGGAGCTTCGCCCCACGCTGCCCACCATCGTGCTGTCGGGCCGCACCGACCGGGAGACCATCCTGCGCTGTCTGGATCTCGGCGCCGCCGGCTACATCCCGAAGACCAGCCAGTCCGACGTCATCTCCGACGCCCTGCGGCTGGTGGCCTCCGGCCACGTCTACCTGCCGCGCGAGGCGCTCGGCCGGGATTTCCTGCGCGAGGTACCCCTTCGTTCTGGCGTCGCGGCCAGCGAACCCCCATCCACCAGCGGCTTCCCGCCCCCGCACGGCTTTGCGCCCCCGCGCGTGCCGGCGCCGCCTCCGGTTGCGGCAAGCGCGGGCGCCGCGCTCGACCCGCGCAAGCTCGGCCTCACCGATCGGCAGTGCGATGTCCTGCGCCTGATCCTTCGCGGCCTGCCCAACAAGCTGATCTGCCGGCAGCTCGACCTGGCCGAGGGAACGGTCAAGGTGCACGTCAGCGCCGTGCTTCGCGCGCTGGGCGTGCGCAACCGCACCCAGGCGGTGATCGCCGCCAGCCGGATGGGGTTGCGGATCAGGCTCGACGCCGGCGCTTGACCTTCCCATAATGGGAAGCTTGAAACTGGCTTCCGTCTAGGCACGGGTCGCGCGAAGGCGATGGCACTTCAATCGCAAGCGCGGTCGCACACAGGGAGATGAGCATGAACCAGGTATTCCAGGTCGAAGGCATGAGCTGCGGGCACTGCGTGCACGCGGTCACCGGCGCGATCCAGGAGATCGACTCGGCGGCCACGGTGAAGGTCGACCTCGCGACCGGCACGGTCGAGGTGGCGAGCGAGCGGCCGCGCAGCGAGCTTGCCGGGGCGATCCGTGAAGCCGGCTACGAGATCGCGGCCTGAGCCGGCGGCGCCGGGCGGGGCCGCGCACGGCGCCCCGCGGTCGCACTCGCCCTCGGGGCCGCTGAACATCGGCCAGGCCGCTCGCGCGACCGGCGTGAGCGCCAAGATGATCCGGCACTACGAGGAAATCGGGCTGCTGCCCGCGGCGCAACGCAGTTTCTCGGGTTACCGCCAGTTCTCCGACTCCGAGCTGCACACGCTGCGCTTCGTCCGCCAGGCCCGGCAACTCGGCTTCGGCATGGACCAGATCCGCACGCTGCTGGATCTGTGGCGCGATCAGTCGAGGCCCAGCGCGGAGGTCAAGGCGCTGGCGGAGTCGCACATCGTGGAGCTGGACGAGCGCATCGCCGAGCTGCGCCGCATGCGCGCCACCCTCGCCTCGCTCGCGCATGCCTGTCACGGCGACCACCGCCCCGACTGCCCGATCCTGGACGGCCTGGCCGGAGACGGATCCGGGTCGCATTGATCCGCGTCGCATTGATCCGCGTCGTGCAAGTTGTCATCGCTTGCCGGGACAATCCTTCCTGAACCCCCACGAACAGGAGCAGGCATGACCGACAAGACCCAGGGCACGAAGGAATTCGCCGGCAAGGTCGCGATCGTCACCGGCGCGGCCTCGGGCATCGGCGCGGCGGTGGCCGAGCTGCTCGCCGCGCGAGGCGCATCGGTGCTGGTGGCCGACTACGACGTCAAGGGCGCCGAAGCCGTCGCCGCGCGCATCGCGGCCGCCGGCGGCACCGCGCTCGCCAACGCGGTCGACGTTTCCGATCCGGTGGCGGTGAAGGCGATGGTCGACGCCGCGGTCGCGCGCTTCGGCGGGCTGCATCTGGCGGTGAACAATGCCGGCATCGGCGGCGCGCTGGCGCCGCTTGCCGACCAGCCGCTCGAGGACTGGCACAGGGTGATCGCGGTCAACCTGAACAGCGTGTTCTATTCGATGAAGCACCAGATCCCGGCCATGCTGGCCGCCGGGGGCGGCGCGATCGTGAACATGGCCTCCATCCTGGGCTCGGTCGGCACGCCCAACAGCTCCGCCTACGTGGCGGCCAAGCACGGCGTGGTGGGCATGACCAAGAGCGCCGCCGCCGAGTACGCGAAGCAGGGCATCCGGATCAACTCGGTCGGACCGGCCTACATCGACACGCCGCTGCTGAAGGTGCTCGATGCGGCCACCAAGGCCTACCTCGTCGGGCTGCATCCGCTCGGCCGGCTGGGCCACGCCGAGGAAGTCGCCGAGCTGACCGCCTTCCTTCTGTCGGACCGCGCGAGCTTCGTCACCGGCAGCTATCACCTGGCCGACGGCGGCTACACCGCGCTCTGATCCGACTCCGGGCCCGGGCGGCACCCCATCCGGCCGAAGCCCGGGCCGCGCGTCCCCGCGTGGACGCCCCTTCGATCGGAACGCGGGCGAGCCGGCGCCGCGACTGGCGCGTGCGGCGCCGCCTAGAATGCGCCGATGAGGATCGTTCCCATCGTGCTGGCGCTGCTCTGGGGCCTGAACTGGCCGGCGGTGCGCATCGCGCTGACCGCGCTGCCGCCCTGGACGCTGCGCGGCGCGGGGCTGGCCTGCGGCGCGCTGCTGCTGCTCGCCATCGCGAAGGCGCTGGGCCGGTCGCTCGCGCTTGCCCCCGGCATGGCGCCGCGCGTCGCGATCGCCGGCGTGCTCAACATCGCGGTGTTCAACGTGGCCACCGCCTTCGCGCAGCTGAACACCAGCACCTCGCGCGCCGCGGTGCTCACCTTCACGATGCCGGTCTTCACCGCGCTGTTCGCCTGGCTGCTGCTCGGCGAGCGGCCCGACCGGCGCAAGGCGGCGGCGCTGGCCGTCGGCGCGCTGGGCATCGGGCTGCTCGCCTGGCCGGTGCTCGCCGACGGCGGCTCGAAGAAGGGCCTGGTCTTCCCGCTCGTGGCCGCGCTCGGCTGGGCCGCCGGCACCGTGTACCTGAAGTGGCGTCCCATTGCCGGCGACCGGATCGTGGCCACCGGCTGGCAGCTTGCCGTGGGCGCCGCCTGCGCCGGGCTGGGCCTGGTCGCCAGCGGCGAGACTCCGCGCCTTGCGCGCTTCGATGCGCAGGTGGCGGGAGCCCTCGCCTTTCACGTGCTGCTCGCCACCGCGCTGGCCTACCTGCTCTGGTTCCGGATGCTCGAGCGCACCAGCGCGTCCACCTCGGCGCTGACCACGCTGATGATTCCGGTGGTGGGCGTGCTCGGTGCGATGATGCTGGTCGGCGACCGGCCGAGCCCGCTCGACCTGGCCGGCTTCGCGGCGGTGCTCGCCGCCGCCGCGCTGATCCTGCTGCCGGGCAGGCCCGCCGCGGCCCCCGCGAGCCCGGTTCGCGCGCAAGGAGGAAGGACATGATCACCGAAGACACCGCGCGGCAGGCAGCCGGCCTGCTCTGGAAGGCCTGGCAGGCGGCCGGCACGCTGGACGCCCTGCCCGAGGCCTGCCGCCCGGCCAGTCGTGCCGACGGCTACCGGATCCAGTCGGTGCTGCTCGCGGAATCGGGCTCGCGCGGCTGGGGCTGGAAGATCGCCGCGACCAGCGAGGCCGGCCAGAAGCACATCGGCGTCGATGGCCCGCTGGGCGGCCGGATCTTCGCGGACCGGGTCCACGCGCCCGGGGACCGGATCTCGCTCGCCGGCAACCGGATGCGGGTGGCCGAGGTCGAGTTCGCCTTCCGGATGGGCCGCACCCTCGCCCCGCGCGACGCCCCCTGGCGCAGCGGCGAGGTGCTCGACGCGGTCGACGTCCTGCTGCCCTCGATCGAGGTCCCCGACTCGCGCTTCGCGGCCTTCGAGCGGGCCGGCGCGCCGCAGCTGATCGCCGACAACGCCTGCGCCTGGCGCTTCGTCGCCGGCCGCCCCGCGCCCGACAGCTGGCGCGACGCCGACCTCGCCGCCTGGACCGTCCGGGCCCGGGTCGGCGATCGCTACGCGCGCGACGGCATCGGCAGCAACGTGCTCGGCGACCCGCGCCTGGCGCTCACCTGGCTCGTCGATGAACTCTCTGCCCAGGGCATCGCGCTCGAGGCGGGGCAGGTGGTCACCACCGGCACCTGCCTGCCGCCGCTGGAGATCCGGCCCGGCGACCACGTGTTCGCCGACTTCGGCGCGCTGGGCAGCGTCGACGTCCGCTTCGCGGACTGAAGCGACGACCGCTCGCCACACGAACCGTCCCCCGTGCGCACGCCGTCCCCGCCAGCCACCGCGACGAGCTCGCCCTCGCCGGCCGTGGGCGCCCTCGCCTCCGGCACCCTGGCCTATTTCGCTACCAGCGTGTTCTGGGGCGCCAACATCCCGCTCACCGCGATCCTGTTTCGCAGCTTCGATCCCTTCTTCCTGAGCCTGATCCGGGCGGCGCTCGCCTCGCTGGTGCTGGCAGGGGCGGTGACCCTGATGCTCGGCTGGCGCCGGCTGGCGCTGCCGATCGGCCTGGCGCGACTGGCCGCGATGTCGGCCGCGATGGCCGGCTTCTTCGTCTTCTACAACCTGGGCCTGCGCTACACGAACACGATCACCGCGGCCGCGATCATGGCCGGCGCCCCGGTCTACGGCGCGGTGACCATGCGCCTGCTCACCGGATCGCCGCTCGAGCGCGGCTTCGTGCCCGCGGTGGTGCTCACCCTGGTGGGCGGCGCGATCGCCGTCTGGAGCCGCACCGACGGCAGCGGCATGCGCCTGCAGGGCGGCGAGCCGCTTATCGTGCTCGCCTTCGCCTGCTGGACCGCGTATTCGCTCTACGCGCAGCGCTGGTTCGACGCCTCGGTGCCACAGCTGCGCCGCACCTGGGCGGCGACGCTCGGCGCGGCCTTCTGGCTGCTGCCCTGCTGGGCGCTGATCCGCGCCGCGGGCATCGCGCCGCCGGCCAACCTGTCGCCCGACGCCGAGGCCCTGCTCTGGCTGGGCCTCACCGGCACCTTCTCGACCGCGCTCGGCGGGCTGCTCTGGAACGTGGGCGTGTCGCGGGTGGGGCTGGCCGCCGGCGTGCTGTGGCAGAACGCGGTGCCGGTCTTCGGCGTGCTCATCTCGATGATGTTCGGCTTCGTGCCCACCGGCGGCCAGGTGCTGGGCGGCGCGCTGGTGCTGGCCGGCGTGCTGGTCATGCAGTGGCAGCGATTCCGGCATCGTCCGGCAACGCCGCCGGTTCGCGGAGATTGACGGCCGCTCGAGCCGCCCCGATGATTGACGCGGCCGCCTCGCCTTCGCGCACGGAGTCCCGCGCAGCCGGGGCCGGCTTCGACCGAACCCACGAGGAGACACCATGAAGCGATCGAATCGGCGCATCGCCGCCCTCACGACCCTGGGCGCGAGCCTGGGCCTGGCGGCGTCGCTCGCCTTTGCGCAGCAGGCGAACTGGCATCCGTCGAAATGGGGCGCCAAGGATGAGATCGGCGCGGCCAACTACCTGACGCCCGAGCGCGCGGCGGCCGCGGCCAAGCTGGTGAAGACAGGCAAGGTCTATTCGTTGGGCATCGAGGTCACGCCCGACACGCCGGCCTTCCCGCCGCGCGGCTGCAAGCTCTACATCGTGCAGCCCGGCCAGCACGCCGGCGCCACGCTGGGCGAGACCAAGACCAGCTACAACGACGACATCCTGAACTGCTGGGTCGGCATCGGCAGCCAGCTCGACGGCCTGGGCCACATCGGCATCGACAACGTCTACTACAACGGCGTGCACGCGAAGGACTTCGTCGACTCCACCGGCCTGAAGAAGTACGGCATCGAGAAGGTCCCGCCGATGGTCACCCGCGGCGTGCTGCTCGACATGGCCGGCTACCTGGGCGTGGACGTGGTCAAGGAAGGCACCCCCTTCAACAAGGCGGAGATCGAGGGCGCCGCCAAGAAACAGGGCGTGGAGATCCGCGAGGGCGACGTCGTGCTCTTCCACACCGGCTGGCTGAGCCTGATCGACAAGGACCCGAAGCGCTACGGCAGCGTGGAGCCGGGCCTGGGCAAGGAAGGCGCCCTGTACCTGGTCGGAAAGGGCGTGGTGGCGGTGGGCGCCGACACCTGGGGCCTCGAGGTGCTGCCCTTCGAGAAAGGTGTGGGCGTCTTCGAGGTGCACCAGATCCTGCTGGCCAAGAACGGCACCTACATCCTCGAGAACATGAATACCGCGCCGCTCGCGCAGGACAAGGCTTACGAGTTCATGTTCGTGCTGGGCCACAACAAGTACAAGGGTGCGGTGCAGTCGATGATCAACCCGGTGGCGATCCGCTGAAATGGCCAGCAGCCTGCTTGCGCTGATCGACGACATCGCGACGCTGCTCGACGACGTCGCGATCCTCACCAAGATCTCCGCCAAGCAGGCGGCCGGCGCCATGGACGACGTGGCGGCCCTGACCAAGGTCGCCACGAAGAAGACCGCGGGCGTGCTGGGCGACGACCTGGCGCTCAACGCCCAGCAGGTCACCGGCGTGAAGGCCGACCGGGAGCTCCCGGTGGTCTGGGCCGTGTTCAAGGGGTCGCTGCGCAACAAGCTGATCCTGGTGCCCGCGGCGCTGGCGATCAGCGCGTTCGCGCCCTGGGCGGTGACGCCGCTGCTGATGGTCGGCGGCCTGTTCCTGGCCTACGAGGGCTTCGAGAAGGTCTGGCACAAGCTCGCGCACCGCGACAAGCAAGCCGAGGCGCACGGCGAGCGCGTGAAGGCGCTCGCCGACCCGTCGGTCGACCTGGTCGCCTTCGAGAAGGAGAAGATCTCGGGCGCGGTGCGCACCGACTTCATCCTGTCGGCCGAGATCATCGCCATCACGCTGGGCACGGTCGCCGACGCCGGCTTCGGCATGCGCGTGGCGGTGCTGGCCGGCATCGCGCTGATCATGACCCTGGGCGTCTACGGCGTGGTGGCCGGCATCGTGAAGCTCGACGATGCCGGACTGCACCTGAGCCGCCGCCCCGGCGAAGGCGCCTGGCCGGGCTTCCAGCGCAAGCTCGGGATGGGCATCCTGTCCGCCGCGCCCTGGCTGATGAAGGGCCTGTCGGTGGCCGGCACCGCCGCCATGTTCCTGGTGGGCGGGGGCATCCTCGCGCACGGCATCGCGCCCCTGCATCACTGGGCGGCGGATCTCGCCGCAGGGCTCGGCGGCACGCTGGGCGCGATCGCACCCACGCTGGTCGACGCGCTGACCGGCATCGTGGCCGGCGGCATCACCGTGGCGATCGTGAACCTGGTGAAGAAGCTGCGCGCCTCGCCGGCGCATTGAGCGCCGGCGGGTTCGCTCCGGCCGCGAGGCGGCCTGCGGGAGCGATCAGGGACGCGCCGACAGCTCCGCCACCGTCGCGTCGATCAGCGCCCGCGCGATGCTCAGCCGCGGCGGCAGCTGCGGCAGCGCGTCGATCGGGAACCACTGCGCATCGGCCAGCTCGTTCTCGTCGATGCGGATGTCGCCGCCCGCCCACTCCGCGGTGAAGGCGATCATCAGCGAATTCGGGAAGGGCCAGCTCTGGCTCGCGAAGTAGCGCAGGTTCTTCACCTCCACGCCGGCCTCCTCGCGAACCTCGCGCACCAGCGCCTCCTCGACGGATTCGCCCGCCTCGAGAAAGCCCGCCAGCGCGCTGTAGCGCCCCGGCGGGAAGTTGAGCCCGCGGCCGAGCAGCAGCTCCTTGCCGCGCGTGACCAGCGCCATCATCGCCGGCGAGATCCGCGGATAGGCGCTCAGGCCGCAGGACGGGCAACGGCGGGCCCGTTCGTGGCCCACGCGCTCGGTCGGGGTGCCGCAGGCGCCGCAGAAACGGTGCGTGCGGTCCCACTCCACGAGCTGCACGCCGCGCATCGCGATGGCCAGCGAGATGTCGTCGAGCACCCCGAACCAGCTGCGCAGGCCCGCCGCGCGCAGCCCCTCGGGAAGGGTTTCCGCGCCGAACTCGTCGGGCAGCGCCACCGCGAGGTGCTTGCGGCCGTCGAGCTGGCCGATGCCATGAACGCGGCCGGCGACCAGGCCGGCCTGCCGGTAGAAGCGCCAGGGCAAGGCGCCCGGCGTGTCTCCGAACTGCACGAGCGCGTCGCGCACGAAGACGTGGGCGATCGCTTCGTCGTCGAGCTCGAAGTCGAGCGTGTGCTCGAAGGTGTGGGGGACTTTGATCATGCGCGAATTATGCGCTCGCGGCGGAGCGCGGATGGCGCNNGGGCGTTGCTCGAATCTTGGCGTCCCGTAGGGGATTCGAACCCCTGTTACAACCGTGAAAGGGTCGTGTCCTAGGCCTCTAGACGAACGGGACTTTCACTTTTCCGGTGGTGGAGGTAAGCGGGATCGAACCGCTGACCTCTTGCATGCCATGCAAGCGCTCTCCCAGCTGAGCTATACCCCCCCGGCAAGACCGAAACTATAGCAGGCCCCATGACGCGGTGCAAGTTGGCCCCGTGAGGGCCGTGCTAGCATCGATCGGAAATCCGAAACGACCAGGCCGACAGCCGTGTGGCCACGGCCCTCGCCGAGCCGGCATCCGCAACCGACGATCCCCGGAGTACGCCCGAATGACCGCCCGAATCCTCGATGGCACCGCCCTGTCCCGAACGATCCGCGCCGAGGTGGCCCAGCGCGCCGCCGCGCTCACCGCCCGCGGCACGCGCCCCGGCCTCGCGGTGATCCTGGTCGGCGACTCGGCCGCCTCGACCGTGTACGTGCGCAACAAGATCCGCGCCTGCACCGAGGCCGACATCCATTCGGTGTTCGACCACATGCCGGCCGACACCACCGAGGCCGACCTGCTCGCGCGCATCCGCGAGCTGAACGCCGACCCGGCGGTGCACGGCATCCTGGTCCAGCTGCCGCTGCCGCCGCACATCGATGAGCGCCTGGTCATCGAGACGATCTCCCCGGCCAAGGACGTCGACGGCTTCCATCTTCAGAACGCCGGCGGCCTGCTCACCGGCACGCCGCTCTTCCGTCCCTGCACGCCTTACGGCGTGATGAAGCTGCTCGAGCATGCCGGCGCGCAGCTCGACGGCGCCGAGGCCGTGATCGTGGGCCGCAGCAACATCGTGGGCAAGCCGCAGGCGCTGATGCTGATGCAGGAAGGCGCCACGGTGACCATCTGCCACAGCCGCACCCGCGACCTGGCCTTCCACACGCGTCGCGCCGACATCCTGGTGGCCGCGGTGGGCAAGCCGAGGATGATCACCGGCGACATGCTCAAGCCCGGCGCGATCGTGATCGACGTGGGCATCAACCGGATCGAGGAAGGGCCGGATGCCGGCAAGCTGTGCGGCGACGTCGACTTCGCGAGCGCGGTCGAGGTGGCCGGGGCGATCACGCCGGTGCCGGGCGGTGTGGGGCCGATGACGATCGCGATGCTGCTCGTCAATACCGTCGAGGCGGCGCGGCGCTTCGCGGGCTGATCGGCGGCCTGCGGGCCGGGTGCGCCGCATCGAGGCATGGGTGCGGGCGCGAGGGCAGAGGCCGGCTTTCCGCGCGCGAAGGCGCTGTCCTACGGAAACGCTCGGTCGCGCTACGCCGAGCCCGGACCGTCGGCCCGAACTCGCTCCCTTCGGTCGCTCGGACATGGGCCGACTTGCGCTTCGCGCATCCGGTCTCGGCGGCGCTCTCTCGCCAGCGCCGACGCGCGCGGAAAGCCGGCCTCTGCCCACGCGCCTGGACAGCGCGGTGCCGGCGGCGCACCCCGCCCGCAGGCCGACGGTCA